>Ga0070738_10006917_pt1 | contig 11616 bp, 10 predicted proteins | sample Coa_R2_2_FD_66446 | JGI IMG/M metagenome (GOLD analysis project Ga0070738, IMG submission 66446) | Surface soil microbial communities from Centralia Pennsylvania, which are recovering from an underground coalmine fire - Coalmine... | ecosystem: Environmental > Terrestrial > Soil > Unclassified ... | reverse complement strand
GTATTCGATGACGGGACCGAGCTCTTCTTCATGGCGAGGGGACCCTACCGGCCAGTTGACCCACAGTGCGCGGTGAGGGACGTTCTCGATCGCATCGGAGATAAATGGTCGACACTGGTCATGCGCACCCTTGCGACCGGCCCGCACCGATTCAGCGCCGTACAGCGCGCGATTCCGGACATTTCCAAGCGGATGCTGACGCAGACCTTGCGCGATCTGGAGCGCGACGGCCTGATTTCGCGCACCGTGTTTCCGACCAAGCCGCCCAGCGTGGAGTACCGCCTGACTCCTCTAGGCGTCACGATCCTAGAGCCCCTCGCCGTACTCGTCCAATGGGCCAATCGCAGCCATGACGCTATCAAGCGCGCTCGTTTGGCTTTCGATGAGGCCGGCTGAAGCCGCCTCCGAAGCTACGGCGTTTCGTCAGCCCGGTTACCAGCCACGCGAAGCGCAGTAGCCTTTGGCCTGACGGCGCTGATTCAGGATGGAAAGATCGCTCTCCGCTTGCCGTCCCGTCGAGACCCGAAGTTAAAGCGCCGCCCGAGCTGTTGCAGCCATGCCCTTTCCAAACGTCGAACAGATCACCGAACCATGCGTTGAACACATCGATCTCCGTTTCGGTAACCGGCACGTTCTTCGGCCAGCCAACCGTCACCGACCACGTCACCGCAGCGCGGTCTACTCGTCGTCGGTCGGGGCCACGTGTGCGCACGCGTATGACCTGCCCCTAAGATTTTCCTCCAGAACGATTTAGAGTCCGGCCTGACCAAGGAAGACAGATGAAGCGGAAGCGGCTCACGGAAGAGGACGCTTGAGCACACTTCTGGATTGTCACGGGCGTGCCGACGAGATCTTTTGGCGATAACGAAGCTGATCGACGAGGCGGCCGAATGCGGCGCAGGGCTGACCAACCACCTACTGACTCTCGCTCGCAAGCAGCCGCTCGAGCCGCGGGAAATCGATCCCAACGCGCTGGTGGCTGAGCGCCAAGCCGAACTCGTCATCGACGCGCGGCTTGACCACCGCAGGCTTGAAGCACAAGGCCTCGCGCTGGAGCCGAAAAGCCAGATCGGCACGCCGGCGCGGTGTATCGAAGGCGAAGGGATCGAGGCCGCGGACCGCGCCGAGATACGCCGCAATATCGCGCGCGGCAATGGCGAGCGGATCATCTCCGATCCCTTTCTTGGGCTGGAGACGATCAACCAGCAGCAATCGACCTTCACGCATCGCGACATGGCGAAGTTCGCGCATTGTCACTGCGATGGGATTGACCAGTTCAATGAGGTCGTGGGCGCGATGCGTAGCACTGGCCACTATGCCGCGCGCTTCCCGTTCGAGGTGGCCTTCGAAAGTCTCGCCATAACTAGCGAGCAGCAGTTCGCGGGTGCGACCGAAGGCCCGAGTCGGTCCGGCCGCGAGCGCCTTGGCAATCCGCAGCGCTTCCGCGGCAAGTTCTGCATCGGGAACGACACGCGTCACCAACCCGGCGGCCAATGCGTCATCCGCCCCGAGGCGTGTGTTCATCAGGATCATCTCCTGAGCCTTGCGCAACCCCACCAAGCGGGGCAGCAGCCAACTGGCGCCACCGTCAGGGGTGAGCCCAATGCCGGTGTAGGCCAGGGTGAACTGCGCCGCGTGTCCTGCGGTCACAATATCGCCCAGCATAGCCAGGCTGAAACCGGCACCAGCAGCGAAGCCTTGGACTGCAACGACCAGCGGCTTGTCCATCTGCGCCAGCCGCGCGACGGCCGAGCGAAGGTAGGCAGTTTCCATCGACATCAGTTCCGGAACCTTGCCGCTGCAGACGCGAATCCGTTGAGGTCGCCACCGGCGCTGAAGAGCCTTCCGTCGGAGGCGATGAGGACTGCGCGCACCGACCAATCGCAACTCACCTCGACTGCAGCTTCTAGCAACGCTCGCGCTGTGGCTACGTCGATCGCATTACCCGCGGCAGGCCGGTCGAGCACAACTATAGCAACCGCGCCATCGCGGGTGATTTTGATAGGGGCTACCTGATCGCTCATAAGTGCTCCTGAACAACAATGGCTCTTGCCGCGCGCTTGGTGGCTTCGTCCGGTAAGGATCGACTGCGCGAGTTTGAGGCGAGGTCGAACCGCTATCTTGTCGAACGGCGCAAGCCATGCTCGTCGTCGACGCAGGCTTGCGGCGTCCCATCAAACGGTCGAGGGATCGATAAAGATGTCAGCCAAGAGCTCATTTCCGGGAACGGCGGCATAGCCAGCGAAATCGGTCACTCCCTCCTCACGCAGCACTGCATCGTCGACCAAGCAGTGCCCAGTGAACATGGCCGCAGGCTTGCAGAAGATCGCGTAGGCGGCATCGGCCATGATTTCCGGCTTCCGCGACTTCCTGAGCATCTCCTCCCCACCTAGCGCGAACTCGACAGCAGCGGTAGCAATGGTGGTGCGTGGCCAGAGCGTGTTGCACGCGATACCGTCGATACGGAACTCCTCTGCCATACCCATCATTACCATGCTCATGCCGAACTTGCTGATTGAATAGGCCACGTGCGCGCCAAGCCATTCAGGGCGAAGATCGAGCGGGGGCGATAACGCCAGCAAGTGAGGATTCGCGGCCTTCCTCAAGTAGGGTATGCAGGCGCGCGAGACAAGAAAGGTGCCGCGCACATTGACCTGCTGGATTAGGTCGAAACGACGGACGTCCATTTCGAGGGAGCTAGCAAGATTAATCCCGGATGCATTATTTACCGCGATGTCTATACCCCCGAAGTGTTGCGCGGCCTTGGTTACCGCGGCCTCCACGCCATCGGCATCCCGAACGTCGAGGAGTAGGGGCAACGCCTTGCCTCCCACGGCCTCGATTTCGTCGGCGGCGGTATAGATGGTTCCTGGTAACTTGGCGTGAGATTCGGCGGTCTTGGCGGCGATCACGACATTGGCCCGGTCGCGCGCAGCGCGGAGCGCGATCGCCAGGCCGATCCCGCGACTGCCGCCAGTGATGAATAGGGTTTTGCCCGTGAGGGTCATACGAGTTCTCCAGTGAAGTCCTTTAGAATGGACTAATGGGCGGCGGTGCGCGGCAAGAGTCTGATAGGCTAGCGAATCGACCAAGTGGCACTGCTACGCGGAAAGACGCTGAAAGCGAGACAGAATTTTCGGTGTCGCATGGCGTCGAGCCGGTGCGATAGGAATGACCATGTACGTTACTCCAGAACTCCTTCCATTCACCAAAACGCGAAGAGTGACTGATCGGTCGCTCACGCATCGAAGCCGACCGGCTTCGGCCACAGGCCCTCGCGCGCCATCTGTTCTGCTTCCGCTAGGGTAAGGACATCTGCGTTCCCACCAGTGCAGGCCGGATCGGTGCCGTGATGACGCCTGATCTCCATTTTCGCGATCTGGTTGCGATGAACCTCATCGGGCCCGTCAGCGAGACGCAGCAACCGGGCGGTCGCAAATGCGGCTGCTAGCAGATGGTCGTTGCTGGTGCCACCACCACCGAACAACTGCATCGCCCAGTCGGCAATCTGCTGCGCCATGCGCGGACCGGCGACCTTGATCATTGCTATTTCACGGCGGGAATTTTTGTTGCCTATCGTGTCCATCTTGTAGGCGGCATTCATCGTCAGAAGGCGGGCTTGCTCGATCATGACACGGGATTCGGCGATGCGCTCAAGTGTGACCGTCTGATCGGCCAATGGGCGCCCGAACGGAGTGCGGATTTCGGCCCGCCGACACATGCGCTCAAGTATCCGCTCCGAAAGGCCGATCAGCCTCATACAATGGTGGATCCGTCCCGGACCAAGCCGTCCCTGTGCTATTTCAAAACCCCGGCCTTCGCCGAGAAGCATGTTCGAGACCGGCACTCTCACGTCCTCGAAGACAGCCTCCGCCGCGCGATCCGGCACGCCATAGAAACCCATTACTGGCAATGCACGGACAACCCGGACGCCTGGTGTCTCGCGTGGGATCAGTATCATCGACTGGCGCCGATAGGGATCGTCGGCTTCAGGCCGGACCCTGCCCATGAAGATGAAGATCTTGCAGGCGGGATTCGTGGCGTTGGTCGTGTACCACTTGCGGCCATTTACAACGTATTCGTCACCCTCGCGGACGATCGAACTGGCGATCACGGTCGCATCGGACGAGGCCACCGCAGGTTCGGTCATTGCGAAGGCAGAGCGAATTTCGCCGGACAGCAGCGGATCCAGCCATTGTTTCTTCTGCTCAGCCGAACCATAGCGCAGCAATGTTTCCATGTTGCCGGTGTCGGGGGCCGAACAATTGAACACTTCCGGGGCGAAGAGACTGCGCCCCATGGTCTCGCACAACGGGGCGTAGTCAACGTTCGACAGTCCGTCGGGAGATTCGGCTGCGGGAAGAAACAAATTCCACAAGCCCGCCGCACGCGCTCTGATCTTGAGCTCTTCCACAACCGGATGGATGGCCCAGGGCCCGAGCCGCTCCGCCTCGAGGTAATAGCGGCGCTCTTGAGGATATATGTGCTCGGCCATAAAGGCTTGAAGCTGCTCGGCCAGGGCGATCCCGCGTTTGCTTTGCTCAATCACCTGCAACTCCCATCCTATTCTGTCGTCCAACAGTAGGGCAGGACCGTTCGACATGCAATATCGTCTGACGATCTTGACGGTGCAAACACACCAAGGTTATACTTCCGTAGTCGGGTGGAACTCGCGAATGGACAATGAATAACCCTTCAACTTCATCCGGGAACGGGGGCACCCTTCCTCTTGATCGGCTCACAGACTAGTTGTGTGGCAACTTGGATGGGTTTCGCGGTCCGTTGCGGGTCGAGCGCTTTGCCGGCGGCCAATCAAATCCGACCTTTAAACTTGAAGCGGCGTCTGGAAGTTACGTCCTGCGCCGTAAACCCGCAGGAGACGTGCTGCCTACAGCTCATGCGGTTGATCGTGAATTCCGCGTCTTAGGAGCAGTTGGTCGCGCTGGCATCCCGGTGCCCCGCGTTCACGCGTTGTGCACGGACCCGGAAGTTCTGGGCAGCATGTTCTACGTAATGGATTGGTACCGGGCCGAGTCTTCTGGGATCCTCAATTGCCGGATCTCGTGGCACGGGACCGGGGCCAAATTTTCGGTTCAATGAACAGAGTGATTTCCGCAATTCACAGCCTCGATCCGGACGCCATCGAACTCGGCAATTTTGGCCCTCGACAAGGCTATTTGGCCCGGCAGGTGACGCGTTGGACGAAACAGTATCGCGCCTCGGAAACGACGCCAAACGGAGCAATGGAGCAACTGATCCGATGGCTTCCCTCGCATCTCCCCAACGAAGGCGAGTTGCGCGTGGTTCACGGTGACTATCGTTTGGACAACGTCCTGATCCATCCGACCGAACCCCGAATCGTTGCGGTGCTCGATTGGGAATTGGCCACGCTAGGAGACCCGCTTGCCGATTTCGCCTATCACGCGATGACGTGGCGCAATCCTACAAGGAATCGCCAAGCGTGCGATCGACGGCACGGCTGCGAATGCAGATGCGGGCGACCTCGGAAGCAAAGCCCTGCCGCTTGCGGAGTTGGCGTGGCAATTGGCCAGCCGTCTCTGAGTTGCAGAGTTTCTGAGGAAATAGCACGATGGCAACAGAAGACCCGGAATCGCGCCGGGAGTTGACGGGAGAGCAGAAGCCGCGCTCGGCGACATCGATTGGACGTGACGAGATGCCGGATCGACGTAGGCCAATGATCTTCTTCGAACTTAGGGAATGATGATGTCCAGAACCTGCCTGCAAGCTGAACAGATCATGCCAAAGGCTTGTGACGGACGCTTTCGGGAACGGTCGCTGCTCGAATCACGCGTTCGGGAGAGCCAATTCGGCGGTCCGGGCCGGAATGGGCGGAGGAACTGAGCCGATCGATGAAGCTCAAGCCATCTGCCAAACCCTTCGCCTCGATGGCCAGTGCGTCCGATCGCATCGTGGCGGACGTAGTGCGTGGCCTTTATGATGGGCGATACGCACCGGGCCAGCGGTTGGTCGAGCCGGATATGATGCAACGGTACGAGGTCGGGCGAAGCACGGTGCGCGAGGCAATTAAGCGTCTTTCCGCGATTGGCGTTGCGGCGGCTCATCAGTTCCGAGGCGCACAAATCCGTCAACTCTCCCGGAAGGAAGCGCGGGACATCCTGCTCATAGTCGAGTTGATGGTCGGGCTCGCCGCACGTCTGGCCGCAGCCAATATCCAGAAGCCGGGCCATCGGCGTCAATTCAACGAATCCTATCGGCAGCTACTCACTTTCGCCAATGAGCGCGAGTCTTACGAGATGATCCGCGCGCGTGACCGTTTTTATCGCACGATGACACGCATCGGCGGAAACGCGGAACTGGCCCGCTTACTGCCAAATACCCAGGTTCATTTGGTGCGCACGCATCTGCGTATGCCGGTGGAGCTACGGTTTGAAGATTACCGCCGCATCGGCCAAGCGATTCTGGAGGGCGACGAACAAGCGGCGGAAGCGGCTGCCAGGCGACACGTTCGTCGTAGCATGGCTAAGCTTGATGAATTACCGGACGAGACTTTCGGCCCGGACTCCTTGGAGCAGTTCGACGCGCTCATTCAAGACGAAGACTAACCGCCAAGCTGGTCTCCAATGCACCACATATTCCGGAATTCATCGGTCTGCTGGCGAGCGCAGAACATGTTGCCAATCGTCAAGAGGCCCGGACAGGGACGGCGAACGATCTTGAATTGTCATGTGCGTGCCTTCCCTCCCAAGCAAACACACAGAATAATCCAAGTCTGACATTCTCGTTACGACGCTTTCGGAATGGAAACATGAGTTGGGGCGTCTCGCTCAACCGAAATCTTAAATTGAATTTTCCGATTGATCGGCTTCGGCACGCGGTAGCAGCAGCAGACTATGGCAGCCTCCGGCAAGCTGCCGAAGCGCTATCAATCAAGCAATCAACATTGAGCCGTTCAATTCAATTACTGGAACACAGGTTCGGCGCCAAGATATTTGAACGATCGCGCACTGGTGTACGAACTACGCCGATGGGACAGCAATTCCTGCGGATGGCGCGCTCGATAATCGAGCAGCTTGAGGCACTCACCGCTATCACGAAGGCGTCTGGCCGCGGCGAAACTGGTCGGCTCGCAATTGGTTTCTGCACATCCCTTACCGCAGGCAATCTGAGAGCGTCATTGCTGGATTTTCGTCAGAAATTTCCGCATATCGAATTCGCTACGGTGGAACGGCGGCGGGTGCACTTGGCAACCGGTCTTCGCAATGGCCTTCTCGATGTCCTGATCGTAACTGGAGGGCTGGCTCTGTCGAATAGCAATATAAAGCCACTTTGGAGCGAGCGGTTGTTTGTTGTTCTGCCTGAGGAGCACCCTCTAGCCGAACAAGACATCGTCTACTGGACCGATTTGCGCGACCAGACCATCATTCTGAGTGAGTACGATCCGGGGCGGGAGATTGAAGATCACTTGGTGTCACGGCTCGTTTCGCCCGACGAGCGCCCCAGGATCGAACGCCACAACATCAGCCGGGGTGTTGTGAAAAGCCTCGTCACCATGATGTTCGGAATCAGCATTGTCCAGGAATCCGAACATCGGAGCAAATTTCGCGGGGCTGGTCTATCGGGAGTTGCGCGATGGCGCCGGATCAAGTCTACTTGGCTATTCAGCTTATTGGCAGGATGACAATCAAAATCCCGCTTTGGAAGCATTCTTGAAATGCTCTCGGTACGCTACCCTTCATTTCGCTCGAGACGTTGATACTCTACGTGCTTTCAGAAATGCTCGATCAGTTCCCATGAACCGAGCCAGCATCGGTGCGATCAGCTTGGCGGGATCCATGGCCGGTTGGCTACTTTCGCGGGAAATGATTTCGGCATAGGCGACGAGATCGCGATGAACGCTCGCGGGCAATTCGATCGTCAGCTTGACCGGCTTGTCGTCGTCGATCGCTCCAAGTTTTAGCTTCGTCATCATCTCACCCGTTGTAAGGCTCGAGCACCAGGTCGCGGTTGACGATCACGCGTACCGGAAATCCCGGACGGATCGTCAGCGTGGGCTGCACATTGAGATTGCGCCGGACGACTTGCTGGCCGGTCTGATTAAGCGAGTCCGCCGCTCCCATCCGGAGTGCCTGAATGATCGCTGCGTTGGTGTTGTTGGTGGCGCCAGAATTCACCTCGGTGCCGACCGAGAGCAGCGTCGACAACGCTGCTGCCCCGAGCAGCTGCTTCCAATGGTTGTCGACCCCGTCCTCCAGCCCGGAATAGCCGCTGACCGCCCGTCGGAATGGCTTGCGCGAAGGATCCCTAAGCTATTGAAAAGCTTTGGTGGGCGCACCAGGGCTCGAACCTGGGACCCGCTGATTAAGAGTCAGCTGCTCTACCAACTGAGCTATGCGCCCGGCGCTTGGGACCGGAAAGCCTTTGCAAGCGGCCGTCGTTTAGCAAAGCGCCCCCCCAATGTCCAGCAAGGTTCGGCAAGTTTTCCAAGTCTTGTTCAGCAGGTTAAGACACGGAAAAACCGCCGGAATCCGGCGGCCTCCCGGATCTGGCGATCCCATGGGATCCGCCCGCCTCAGAGCCGATCCGAGCCGCCGTCGTGGTCTGGCCGCGGACCGCCGTCATGCTCCATCCAGCGATGCCGCCAGCCGCCCTCGCCGCCCATCCGGCCACGGTGGGTGAGCAGCGCGAGGCGCCGCTTCTGGCCCTCGTCGAGCGTCTTGTAGAGCGGGTCAGCCGCGTCTGCGATCTTCTTCAGCGCCGCCGAGGTCGCCGCCATGTCGTCGGCGCGCTGGCGCAGCCGCGCCACCGGATCATCCGGCGTATCCTCGTCCCTGTTCTGCGCGTCCTCGCGGGCCTTCATGCGCGCATTGGCCCGGTCCATCCGAAGCTTGGCAAAATCCCGCACCGCACTCTCCACCGGCGGCCACAGCTTGTCCTGGTCGGGCGTCAGCTTCAGCCCAGCATGAACCGCTGCAATCCGTGCATCCAGCATCGCGGCGCGATCCTCGGGGCTCAGCCGCATATGCTGCAGGTGCTCGCGAAACCAGCCATGCTGGGCGTAAACGGCGGTCGAGGCGGCGATCGCGAGCGCAGCCATGCCGGCGATAGCAAACCTTCTCATACGAACCTCCTCCGAAAGGCTAGGCCTGGCTTCAGGATGGTCGGAACGCCGCATGCTTTCAACTTACACTTTGGACAGACAGCACAGCCCTACTTCGATTTAATCAAGATTAACCGGCTCTGAACGGCGCTAGATCATGCCGAGCAGCCTGGGAAGCCATAGCGAAATCTCCGGCACATACGTAATCAGTCCCAGAAACACCAGCATCGCGCACAGCCATGGCAGCACCGCGACGGTGATCTCGCTGATTCCCATCTTGGCGATACTCGAGGCGATGTAGAGATTGAGCCCGACCGGTGGATGACACAGCCCGACTTCGGTATTGACAATCATTAGCACACCGAGGTGCACGGGATTGACGCCGAGCTTGGTTGCCAGCGGATAGAGAATGGGTGCCATGATCAAGAGGATCGACGACGGGTCCATGACGTTGCCAGCGGCAAGCAGGATCACGTTCACCACCAAGAGGAACATCCAGATCGAGAGATTCTTGTCGATGATCCAGGCCGCCATCGCCTGCGGAATCTGCTCATGGGTCATCAGGAACGAGAACAGCACCGCATTGGTGATGATGTAGAGCAGCATCGAGCTCATGCTCGCCGCCTGCAGCAAAACCTTCGGCACGTCCGTGAGCTTGAGCTCCTTGTAGACGAACACGGTGATGAAGAAGGCATACACGGCGGCGACGGCCGCAGCTTCGGTCGGCGTGAAGATGCCGCCATAGATGCCGCCGAGCACGATCGCGATCAGCAACAGGCCCCAGAAGCTGTCGACAAAGGCCTTGACCTGCTGGCCGAGCGTCGCCCGCTTCATCTTCGGATAGCCGTTGCGGTAGGCGACGAACCAGGTCACCGCAGCCAGCATCAGCGCAAGCAGGATGCCCGGCACGATGCCGGCCATGAACAGCGCGCCGATGGAGGTGTTGGTGGAGACGCCGTACAGCACCAGGATGATCGAGGGCGGCACCAGGATGCCCAGTGCGCCCGAGGTCGAGATCACGCCGACGCCGAAGCGGCGCGGATAGCCATAGTCGACCATCGCCGGCATCATGATCGAGCCGATCGCGACGACCGTGGCAACGCTCGAGCCCGAGATCGCCGCGAACATCGCACAGGCCGCGACGCCGGCAAGGCCAAGCCCACCCGGCAGATGTCCCACCAGGGACGTGGTGAAGGCTATCATCCTCCGTGCCACGCCGCCGCGGGTCAGGAAGGTGCCGGCGAGGATGAAGAAGGGGATCGCCATGATGCCGAAATTGTCGAGCCCGGAGAACAATTTCAGGCCGACGCTCTCGATCGGCACCTCCGTCATGGTGAACAGGAAGGTGAGCACGGTCAGGCCGAGCGAAATCGAGATCGGCATGCCCGTCAGCATCAGGGCAAACAGCAGTCCGAAGATCAGTGCCGCGCTCATCAGGCTTCTCCGAGCGCGATCGGCGCCTTCGGGCTGACCTCGATGTCGTCAACATGGGTCGCGTCATGATGCGGCAGCTCGCCGGTGCGGTAATAGCTCCACATCACCTGCAGGAAGCGGAAGCACATCAAATACGAGCCGAGCGGGATGCAGGCGTAGACGATCCAGCTCGGAATCTCCATGTCGGGCGAGACCTGATCGGTCGACATCAGCTCGATGACGAACTTCGCACCCATGGTGCCGACGATTCCGGTGAACAGCGCGCCGCCGAACAGGCCGAACAGGATGACCCATTTGCGCCAGTTGTCGTGCAGGCGGTTGATCAGCACATCAACGCCGACATGGATGCCGGTGCGCACGCCATAGGCCGCGCCGAACTTCGCCATCCAGATGAACATGTAGATGCAGAGTTCCTGCGACCAGGAGAGATCGATCCAGAACAGATAAGGGTAGAGGACGGGTATATCGACCAGGAAGCGATGGGCGACGGTGATGAAGGTGACCAGCGTCGCCGCGCCCATCAAGCTCGCGATGATGATCTCTTCCAGCCGGTCGAGAATGCGTAAGAACATGCAGATCCGGTCCCCCTGTAACGATGAACGGGCGGGCCGATGCCCGCCCGATCACTCAAATGCTGCCCGGCGCGCCGGTTAGTTGATTGGCCCGCGGCCGGTCTCCTTGAGGAATTCGTCGATCAGCGGCTGGCCGACGCGGGAGGCGACCTCCTTGTAGACCGGCATCATCGCCTGTCGCATGGCCTCGTTCTGCTCCGCCGTCAGCGTGATGATCTCGGTCTTGCCGGCCTTCTTGATCTGCTCCAGCGCGTCCTCGTTCTCCTTGACCGAGAGGCTGTTGCCATACTCGGTCGCCTCCTTCATCGCCTTACTGAGCTGGTCGCGGATGTCGGCGGGCAGGCCGTCCCAGAACTTCTTGTTCACGACCACGACGTAGCCGATATAGCCGTGGTTGGTAACGGTCGCGTATTTCTGCACCTCATGCATCTTCTGGGTGTAGATGTTCGACCAGGTGTTCTCCTGGCCGTCGACCACGCCGGTCTGCAGCGCCTGGTAGACGTCGGAGAACGCCATCACCTGCGGGATCGC
>Ga0070738_10006916_pt1 | contig 11618 bp, 15 predicted proteins | sample Coa_R2_2_FD_66446 | JGI IMG/M metagenome (GOLD analysis project Ga0070738, IMG submission 66446) | Surface soil microbial communities from Centralia Pennsylvania, which are recovering from an underground coalmine fire - Coalmine... | ecosystem: Environmental > Terrestrial > Soil > Unclassified ... | reverse complement strand
TTTATTTTTCTCTCGTCACTTTTAATATTTCCTCAGTGTTTGGTCACACTTTTCCTAGAACATGTCGGCATTGTCGGCATTTGGTTGAAAGTCCTATCCTGACTGGGTTTGAGTATGTCGGCATTTTGTCGGCATCGGTCGGCATTGTCGGCATTTTTGTCGGCATGGGATTTGGTCACACTTTCCCTAGATCGTGTTGACATTGTTGGTTTCGGTGGCTAGAACTACCTGTTAGCAGGGGTTTTAGGGTTTTTAGGGCTTGTTGACATTCTGTTGACACACGTTGACATTGTTGGCATTTTGTTGGCAGCCTTTCAACCCACCTAACAAACCACCCTCAGCCCCAAGCCAGAGCACCTTTTCGGCTTAGACTTGAGATATGAGTATTAGTAAGGGTTCAAACAATCTACAATTAAACCTTCCTCCCCGGCAATCTCAAGCCTTGGTGCTCAAACTCCAGGGCCACACTCACGCTGAAATTGCCCAAGCACTCAAAGTCAGTAAGCAAGCCGTTGATCGGTGGTCAATTCAACCAGCTTTTAGGGAAGCATACGATTCACTCGCAGCCGATCTTGAAGAGAGATCTCTGGCTACAGTGGCGGAAATCCGGTCAGAGACAGAGCGTTTGGCACTCGCAACCTTGCAGTCTCTGGCAGCCAGTTTGGAGCAGGCAGAGAAGCTGTCGGAGCGGTTACAGCTATCGGGCGAAATTTTGAAATGGTATCAGACGCTGCACCCCGAACCACGTAACGGGATTGCCGTATCAGCCTCTGCCAGTGCTGGTGAAGCCTCTGGCCAGGTGCTGGTCTATCTGCCAGACAATGAGCGGCGTGATTACCCAGCGTTGGATCTGGTCGCTGACTTAGGATCAGGCGACGAGGGTGACGGTCTCGAATAGCCCCAGGTCGTCGAAAAGTTCGACTGCGATTTGCACTCCGGGTTTTTGGAATAGCTTCAGTCGGTCAAGCAGATTTTGGCGGTTGGCCTCCATCCACTTCAAGTCAGTAGAGTCACTTACCCACACTCGAAGTTCCAGCAACTGGGCAAAAGGCAGCAGGCGCACGGCAATTCGCCCATCGCTAATCGCCTGCTGAAACTCATCGGGCGTCGTCTCCAAGAACACCCGCAGCAGATCATCACCCAGCCGCGAGATTTCGATGATCGTGCCTGCTGCAGCTACGGCAAGCTCATGATCCGGTTCCGCACACTCGATCCACACAACCCCTTCGCGCAGTAGATTTCGATAGGAAACCTCTTGCGAGTCCTCCCCCGTCACAAATTCAACGGCAGCGCTCTCATGGGAACCTTTGATCGTCGAAACGTCTGCCATCTGAAAAATACTCCTAAGGGTCTCCTCAATCTTATCTGAGTCTCAAGGGTAGAATAGGTGTAGCGACAACGATACGCAATTTTACAGGCTGGACATCCAGCCTTCTTTCTATGACGACAGACAGACAGTCCACATCGACACCAGAACCTGAAACCTCGGAGTTCTCGCTGGAAGAATTGATTAGAGAGAACAAGGAGCTTCAATCCCAGCTATCGGCATCCAAACGGGAATTGAAGACCGCTCAGAGTCAGGTGTCGCAGCACCAGGCCGCGATTGACCGGCTAAATGAAGAACTGAAGCTGACTTCGACAGGCGACGTGGAGCAAATTCGACAGGCTTTCCAGGCAAAGGAAGCGGCGGTAGCGCATGCCGCCGGTCTGGCAGCCTTCCGGTATGCACTCGCGAGTCGGGGCATCTCCCCCGATCAAACTGAACTGGCTGAGTTTGCCGCGCTACGGGGTGGGAAGTCCTTTGCTTTAATCGACAATGAATTAACCCTGGTCGATGCAACCGGAGCCCGCGAATATGATTCAGATGCGAAACCACTATCCCCCGGCAGCGCTGCCCAAGGTGCGATCGCCAAATTAGGCAATGTCGAATCCAAAAGCAACCAATCCAGTCTCGTGGCATGGGGCCGGGATGAGCAAGGTCGAGTCATCATCCCAGCGTCGAAGGTTGCCGACCGTCGCGAGATGCGAAACATCCCGGCTGAGGATTTTGATAGCGGCAACATCGTCATTGTCCCCGACGCTCAACTTACAGGCTCTCAGCCCACACAGCCAGCACCCAAGGGAACTTCTAAACCGGGTGCACAACCAGCCGGTAGAGTGGCAGCCGCTTTACAGAATGCGTCGGCGGCTAAAACGCTGGAAATCCGTCAGAGCGAGTTGAAAGATACTCGCTCCTGGTGCCGTCAGCATGGAGTTGACCCAATTCAGTTCAACGATTTTATGCAGAGCGATCACATTCGTGTGGTCGCAGGTTGATTTTTCATCTGCCAGGTTCCGAAATCGTTCAGCCCGGTAGCAATACCGGGCTTTTTTATAGAGAAGAATTCGATCACCACTTCATCTATAAAGTAGTAAGTAATGCAATCGATCTGGTAACAGTTTGCTACATTACGGTTTGTTGCATCCAGGAGTCTTATCTTTAAGAGTAATCAAGCAGCAAGCGTTTACCGAAAGTGGTATTTTTTTACCACGGAGAAGTATGTTTAATCAACCGATCGATAGTGCCCGTGAGCTGCTCGTCAGTTACCACTCAGGTGTACGTGAGTTTCAAGGTGCGTACTTAGAGGGTGCTAATTTGCAGGGAGTTTGTTTACAAAGCGCACGTCTGGTCGGAGCAAACTTGATTCGAGCAAATCTAAAAGATGTGAACTTCAAGCAGGCGGATTTGAGTGGAGCCGACTTGAGCTATGCCGATCTGAGAGGCGCAAACTTAGCGGAAGCCAAGCTAAAAGGAGCGCGGTTAGAAGGAGCAATTTGTGATGGGACAGTTATGCCGAATGGTAGCATCTGCTGGTCTGGTCTAAATGATGTTTAATCAGACAGCATAGAAGGGTAGGCCGCCTTTACTTTTGAGCTTGGTTAGAGTTTACTGCAGGTAAAAAGTAAAGGTTCTTATGTACATGGCCTTACTGCTTGCCTTTACACTGGGCTTCGTATCCGGTTTACGAGCCTTTACACCTCCCGCTGCTTTATTTCTGGTACGTGGAGGTATTGTGGGCATCTTACTGGTGATTCTGGCAGTCGCTGAGTTGATTGGTGATATGCTCCCAAAAATGGGCTCTCGCACGAGTCCACCTGCTTTAATCGCTCGTCTGCTGAGTGGCGGGATTGTTGGCTGGATCATCGCCGATACGCATGCTGGTTTTGCACCTGCCGGAGCCATCTTCGGTGTTATCGGGGCACTGCTTGGCGCTTATGGTGGCAAGGCAGCACGAATAGCCGCGATCGCGTGGATTGGTGCGACTCCCGCTGCCTTAGTTGAGGATGTGGTTGCGATCGCCCTCGCTGCTTTTGTTGTTACCAGTTAATTTGCTCATGGTTCTGACCCATGCTGCTGATCAATAAAAAAACCTGAATTGTTATTGTGCAAACAGTCCTGCTCAAACTGGCACAATTACCGCTATTCAGAATTGGCACATTGAAAGCGTTTAGTCCAATCGTAGTCCAAAGTCCAAGATGCTGAACCAGCCCAAAACCTACAACTCATGCCTGAAAATCATTTCAGCCATTGGCTAGTCCATTAGGTTAACTGCCTGAAACGCAGAAGTGCAAGCACCTGAAAAGATAAAACCCTTGCTGAGAAGGGTTTTTAGCAATTGTGCCAGTTTGATAGTAGTCCAAAGAAGGAGCGCGATCGCCTGGTTAGCTGCCAGCGGTGATCGCTGCCCTGTTTGCCAACTTTCCAACCCGCAAGGTGATCAAGTTGGGTCTGGTTCACTCGAATGTAGCGCCGGGTAGGTACGGTGCTTGCAGTAACCACATAATCGCCGCATCGCGCTCATCAAAAAGACGTACGACAAACCCACGATTGAGAGCAACAGTTGCCCAGAATTCAAGCCCTTCGCCTAGCGTACGCATTCGAGGACGAAGTACTGCTTTTCGCCACGGATGCTTAAAATTCCACGATGCCATTGCTGTTGCCAAATCATAGAGATCGCTGACTGAGTACGAGCCTTCGAGTGCCGTGCAGTCAGCGAGAAAGAGTTGAATTTGATTGCGGCTGGCGTTTTCGAGAAGGGCTTGTTCGGCTTGATTCAAATCGGCAACGGAGAGAAAGCCTGTATAAACAATCTCAATAATGGGGTTCTCAGCTTGCACCTGAATGTGCCACGGCATCAGCAAAACCAAGCGTTAGGGATTTATCTATAGAAGCAGAATAATTGAGCACTATTCCCAAGCACAAGCCCACAGGGGGTGACCAACTGAGTTGGTCGTTCTCACCTTAGAGGGATGATCAATCAACTTTTTCTCAAATCAATGTAGCGTGGATAACAGTAGCTCTACGCTTACGATGAGCTTTATAGAGATACCCATCGGCACGTTCAACTATCGCCCTACTAATCGGGCAATCGTTGTTTTCAAAATGATTGGATTTGTGCCTTTAATTACATAATCAGCAAATCCATCCGCGACTGCTTGTTTCAGCACTGCTGTGCTGGGTTCTGCGGTCAACGCCAATAGCACCGCTGGCGTAAGTTCCTGTTCATCCTCATAGGCTCTGAGGTAGCCCAGCAAAGTTTGACCAGTACCATCTGGTAAGTCCAATTCACTGATAATGACATCGACAAAATTCTTCTCTACCAGCGCCAGGGCCGCCGCGATTGTCTGGCAAGCTTTGACTGTAGCACCGAAATACTCAAGCAATTCGGTGTTCAAAAATAGCGCTGTAGTGTCTGCATCCACCAACAATAACCGGACTCCCGAAAGGATTTGATGTGGACCATTTGCCATTTGTTGTGCTTATTTTAGTCATGATTCTAATGTGCTTAATCTACCAGGTATACTTGGTACTGAAATTATCTATAGCAAAATCGCTAAAATGCCGTCTTGATCGTAATTTTACATTGTAGACGGTTTTATAAGGTAAGGCTTCAGTCACGATAAGTTATGGTATCTGGTGCTACCAAACCAAGCCCACCCTCTAGGTGGCCGCGGTGTTGTCCTCTACGGGCAAAAGGCTTGTAATCTGGGATGGCTTGCAACATTTATGTAGCACACAGCCAACCTAACATTTCGACAAACCCAAGTTTTTACACTTCTCTTTCCTGAGTAGAACGTGATCACCCTGATTAATTTGCGCCACTTAAGATTTGCGCCACCGAAATCAGGAGGATTAGTCATGAAACCTCATCCCCACCAAGTATGCACGACGCCTGAAATGCCATCTCAAAAACCTTTAGCAGGCGTGAAAATCTTGTTGGTTGAGGATGAGCGTGATGTTGCAGATCTGCTGCTGTTTATCTTTGAAGGAGCTGGCGCAGAAGTAGTCTGGGTGACGCGAGCGGCTGAGGCTTTAGTTCAGCTCCATGATTTTCAGCCAGACGTACTGGTTTGTGATATCAGGCTGCCTGACTGCAACGGCAATCTGTTGATTCAAGCCATTCGGCGGCTGGAGTTAAACACGACCCAGCATCTGCCAGCAATCGCCGTTACCTCTTATACGCGGGAATTCGCTTCAGAGAAAATGCTCGATGCCGGGTTTGATCGATTTTTGTCCAAGGACTTTGACATCAATCAATTCATCGCCGCGATTCTCGATCTAATTTGACAACCCGACGCATGATAGGATTGCTTGATGGTGCTATTCAAGGAAAATCCTGGCAGAAAATCAGAATCCATTTTTGCGGTTAACCTTCCGCTCAAGCAGTTCGACAGAAGGTAGTCCTGTTTCTTAAAGGATAGATGATAGTCGTGCGCTCACGGAAGCCTCGTAGCCAATTTTCTTAGAGTTGGGGTGTTTTTTTCTGTCCTTTACGTAAGGGTACTACCCGACAGAAATGGATCAACTGCCTCAACGATCCTTGGATTTGCAAGGCATCCACATTTTGGTCGTGGATGATGATTTCGACACCCGTGATTTTTTAGAATTTTTTCTTCAAGCATCAGGTGCAGTAGTGACGACAGTCGCTTCAGCAGAGGAAGCCCTGACAGTATTAAGCCAAGTCCAACCCGATGTTTTACTCAGTGATATTGGACTGCCTGGTATGGACGGCTATACGCTAATGCGACGGGTGCGAGGTTTACCGCCAGAACAAGGCGGTAAGATCCCGGCGATTGCCTTCACCGCTTGGACTAGGGAAGCCGATCAGCTTAAAGCGTTGGAAGCTGGGTTTCAAATGCATATTTCAAAACCTGTGAACCTAGAAAAATTATCAGAGGCAATCGCTTCTTTTGTTAAACTGCGCTGATATGGCCTGGTGCCCAGTATCCGGTTGTTGGTTCAGCAAGAACTACTCAAGCAAAAACGACCTGGTGGGTTAGCGTATGGTTGAAATTGGGTACATTGAACATGCCAGCATAGTGCCAAGAATGTACCTTACCCGGACTCTGGCCCCGGGTTCTCTTTTCATAGCCAAGACCACAATCTGTAAATTTTCAGTGTAATCAAAGACTCTGAGTTAGAATCAACACATTGTATCGGCATCTACCTGAAAAACGACATGGTGCATTTGCCAATACAAAACATGTTATCTACTCACCTTATAACCTCAGCCATCTGACTGAGGCTTTTTTGTCTTTGTTTCATGACCGCTGGTTCCTAATGTATAGATTACTTCTTAAATAAAATCTCCCAATAGGTTATTCTACATCTGATGTTCATCAAGGTTAAAAACACCCCCAAAGCTAAATTTGGGGGTTTACTTTTATTTTTTATCGGTATGAATAATGACACGTTCAAACTATCGTGTTAGAAAATATACAGTCATCTACGTAAATAACACGCTATTATTTAACCAACATCTAGAAGCCTCTGAATTGAGTCTCAGAGGTTTTTCTTTTGTTAGTCTAGTGTATTAAATATTTATTTTTGTTGAAAAAATCATTTTTCAAAGATTTATCGGTTAAACAAATACTGGTTCTGTTACAGAACCGGGCAATTTACGGTAAAAAGCTCCCTGGAGTCAAATCCAGGGAGCTTTTCCTTGACCTTACCTAATCGATCAGAACGATTTTTCGTAGGTGCTGTATTGGTTCGGTGCACCCGTTACTGGGACTGAAGTATCGACCTTCAGTTTGGTGCAAGCGTTTAGGTATATTGGCTTAAGGTGGTTATTAGGCTCCCTACGTGATTGGGCACATTAGCCGAAGGCTTCCGAGATTACTGCTCTGTTCTGCGGGTTCATGGATCGTGCGAAAGCTGTGAACCAGGGTGAGATCACCTCTTGATGTCAAGTTTGAGCTCTGAAACGGATGCTGGATATGTGCAATCGATTGAAGTAGTTTATATATATCAAAAGGAGTACGCTTTACGGCGGAGTACTCAAATGCTGACAGTTGATACAAAAGTGTTGGGATAATCAATGGTGGGCACTCAGATCAGAACAGTGCCCTTTTCTATGCTTAATTCCGGTAAGCAACCCATCTTCAGATTGAAACCCTGCCATACCAGCATTCCGAATATTGTCAGCATTACCGCAAGACCGGACCCAAGAACCAGGCAGGGAACAATCACCAGCATGATTAGAAAACTCTGAATGTCGCTCCATCCTAGTCAGGCGAAGACTCAACGGTAATCATGCGATTGGCGATTTTAGTAACAGTTCTTAAAGCCTGAATTTGAGGTGAATAAGCGTCTAGAGGTTTTCTAGACGCTTATTCACTCTGAGGTGCTTAGTAATTTTTTTGATTTAGTACAGTTTAATTTTTGCTTAGATTATGGATCAAGGGTTAAACGAACTGTTCAAGTGCATTGCTGATAAGTCCAAAGATAAAGGTAATTACAGCCGCTGCGCCCGAAGCAAAACCTGAAACTACAGCACCTAGAGTGTTAATTCCTACAATCGTGCCATTATAAATGTCATCAACAGCTTTCTTGATGAATACTTGAAGAGCCGAAGGGAAAGAGTCTTTTGACCTGCTGCCACAAGTCAATTCAATGTCAAGCTTACCATTTGCATCTGTGTAGTGCTCTTCTCCATGCTGTTTGGTCGCAATTAAACCACCAATGGTAACCGTAAATGGTGGGACTCCTCTCGCAGGAATAACCGTTGCTATTCTTTGTTCTTGGGGAGATTTGACCACTGAAAATACACTGGATACAAGCCCTTGATGAGAAATAAGCATGGTTGCTGGGAAGGTGGTATCAAAACTCAAACCTGTATCTACACGTGGTTGATTTGGTGCCGGTCGGTTTATTGTGCGAAAAAGAGCAACAATACCAATTGCAGATGAGTTGCCTCCAGTAAATGCTTCACATCTCGCAGCCCCAATTTTAGTACGGTAGCCACTTTCGTTAAGATACAGTTGCTGTGTGCTAGTCACAGCCCAGGCTGGACTAGAGTAAAACCAGGACATAAACACAAGAATGAGTGCCAAAAGTGTGCGTAAAAGCATAGGATGTGCTGTTAGACTACACCCCTATGCTAATAAAATACACACCTATTTTTGGCCTATCCTGGCCTATTCTTCGATGTGAAGAGTCGGATTATCTTTATCCATGAAGTTTTTATTAAAATCAATACCAAGATCTATGCCTAGTGCAGATTCAATTCTGCGGATCATTGAATCTGTAACGTGTGAACACTTGTGAAACTTTGGATCCTCACTTTCTATATTTTCGATAGAACGCCACATTCGCTCACCCAGATTGGTTTCTTTGAAAAGCTCTTCAAATGATTTACCACTGCGTTCTCTAGCTTGTTTGATCTTCTGACCAAACCCAGGTGATTCCTTTGCTATGTCCAGAAGTCTCTTTATCTTCATAGATCACCTATTTTTCGATTGCAAGGAAGTTAGCATGGGAATATCGTTAATGGGTTCCTGAAAATGCAGTGGTTTAACAAATTCTTGATTGGTATTGTTGCAGCTACAGTTATGGCTTTTAGCTACCAGTTGCCATCTTTTGCATTAAAAGTTGATCAGTCTCTAATTGCCTCCCACGCCTCATCCCCTGACCCAGATCCTACTTTAGTTATCGTTGCAACTGGTCATTTACTTTGCCAAGCTCCAGCCAGCAGATCTTTAGGCGATCTCGTGGCATCGACTCAGGGTTTTACCACTGTGCAAGAAAATTTGTCAATGAAAGCTAATGACCCATTTAAGATTCTTTATTTTGAAGGGGATATTCAGCGAAGGGTTGATCCTAATGTGGCATCGACGAGCTATCTTGCACCTCTAAAGCTTGCCTATAGTTCAAATACCCGACTACCGAACACATCAAGACTGGCGGGTTACCCTGCAAATAAAGGCGGTACTGCTTTCGCTAAAATCAGAAATCGCGTACCTGGTGAAACTTCAGTACCATTAAATTTTTTGCAAGGATTTGTGACGACCGTAGATTATGGAAAGAGTCCAATTACGGATAGGTTATTGAACACCTCATTTCCATTTTCATGCCCGTTGCAATAGTATCTCAAGGATTTTGCATCGGGGGGAAGTTATAGGGTGGAATCGGTGAAGAGGGAACTTTGGATCCTTCCTCACCGATATTTTTAGGTGGGTACAGATAGTACGTAGCCTTGACCGTAACACCAAACTCAATAACATCACCATCAACTAATTCATGTTCCTGCTTCCGTTGCCCATTAATACAGATCCCATTGGTGCTGCCAGAGCCTCGCCCCAAGTCATAATCAACGATGCGGTAATAGTAACTACCATCGCTATTCAGCGATTGCACCAGGTAGGCATGTTTACGGGAAGCAAACTGAGATGATACCTGAATATCAGCATCATCCCCTCGACCAATGCAGTACGTCTGTTTGCCTAGTTTAATGACATTGGTTTTGGTCTCGTTGCTTGTTTCTTCATGGATGACCAACACAGGTGGGTGCTCTGGTTCCGCAACTTTCATAAGATTCGCTCCTACTCAGAGGATCACCGCAATTTTAGTCATTCCTTAATCGAGTAGCAATACTCCTCGACTCAGCCCTACTCCCGTTCCAGCAGCCGCTCAACGATCAACGACTGCCGCTCTACAGTGGCAGCCAGACGCGAGATGTTTTGCTCCTGCCTGTCAATGGACTGTGTAATCCGGTCCAGACGAGCATCAATGACCGAGAACCGCTGTTGCACCTGTACAAAGCCAGTGATCAGAACCTCGCTCAGATGCCCGATTTGATCAGTCAGGGCATCCAGTTTATGACTCTCTTGTTGGTTAGCTTGTACCAGGCGAGATGTCGCTTCGAGCAAAGCAGTCAAGGCATCGGCAGATGGGGGAGTCGTTGCGGGGTTCGTCATGGTTTTAAGAAGATTAACGCAGTCAAGCACGAGCATTGTAGCCCACAGCTATAGCAGCCAGGGGTGTCCACCAAACGGACACCCCTCCCAGAACTTTAATTGAGACCCCTCCCAAAACTTTAATTGAGACCCCTCTTACAACTTTTTTTCCTACCCCTCTTACAACTTTTTTCCTACCCCTCCCAGAACTTTTTTTCCTACCCTCACCTGGATCATTGCGGGCCAAGGCTGATCGACTCTACGACCAATGCACATCATCAGAAACGCAGGTCGTTGTTCATAATTTTCCTTCTTTCAGATTAAAAGGCTGAACGCTTCAAAAATGATTGGAGAAAATCGACGATAACCGTCCGTTATAGTATTTTTCCGTGAAAAAATATGTAACTGTACGCTTTTGGGAGAAATACGTCCATATACGTCGAAAATCGCGGCGATGATGCCATCAAAATCCATCGTTGGTCGAGTCGGTGGATGGATTTCGTTACAAGTGTCGTTATTTTTTGAGTGTGTGTATCTAACGCCCACCAGGAAGGGGTTTTGGGAAATGGATAAACACACTCAAAAAATAACGACACACAATCCACGACTATCCGCGCAGGGGGATAGAAGACCAAAGGTACAGAAGACCAGCCAGAAGTCCGCACTAAACGTGTCCTCCTTCCTGTTCGGCTAACATCTGAGGGAGCACTCTGGACAGTGCCTGATTCACGATCGCTGTCCGGTTTGAGAAAGGCATCTGACTTTCAAGTTCCCGCAGCATCTCGACGTTACGACCGCGGATAGCAACCGTCAGCCTGCCGCGTCTACCAGATCTCCGTGTCCGAGTCTGGGCTTGTTGGCTATCTGTATTAACGACGACCTTTGCATCACTCGTACGTTTGAGCGACTGACTTGCTCTTGGCTGAAGTCCGATCATTTGGTCGAGCAGCCGTTTGCCATCCGAGTACCGGTGCCCTGCCATTCCCAACACCCTTTTCACAATCTCGGAATCAGAGACTCCCGACTGCCGTGCTGCCTTTACCTTCTGGTACATTTCTGGCGTCGGTATCTGCCTATTTGGGGCTTCGTCACCGGATCCAGGAGCAGATGAAAGCAGCCTGCCTTTCAATTCTTCGACGACCGGGACAATCGATTCCAGAGCCGAAACCCGCTCATCAATAAACCGTACCTGTTGCTGACTGGCGAAACCGAACATGGTGACAATCCTCCTGTAATGTGTGCTGGAGGGTAGACACTCGGTGTCTACCCCCGGTAGAAATTTCTAGGCAACGCGTGCAACGGGTGATTGATCGGAAAACAGCCGATCAGCAAGTATTTGAACGGCAGTTAGCATGATCCTTAAGTCGTCGCCATCAGCCGCATCCATCCAAACGGCATCA
>Ga0070738_10006912_pt1 | contig 11623 bp, 8 predicted proteins | sample Coa_R2_2_FD_66446 | JGI IMG/M metagenome (GOLD analysis project Ga0070738, IMG submission 66446) | Surface soil microbial communities from Centralia Pennsylvania, which are recovering from an underground coalmine fire - Coalmine... | ecosystem: Environmental > Terrestrial > Soil > Unclassified ... | reverse complement strand
GTCGAAGAGGATGTTCGCGGGCTTCAGGTCGCGGTGGACGAGCCCGAGCTCGTGGCACCGGTCGAGCCCGCGCGCGAGCCTCGCGACGACCGCCGCCGCCTCGCGCCAGCCGAGCCTTCCGGCGGCCTTGACTCGATCCTCGAGCGAGCCGCCGGGGCAGAAGTCCATGGCGAACCAGAGGCGTCCGTTGTCGCTCCCGACCTCGTGCACGGAGACGGCGACGTCGCCCGCGCGCGCGAGGGCGACCGCTTCGCGGCGAAAGCGCTCGATCGAGACGGGATCGATCGTCCCGCCGAGGACCTTGACGGCTCGCACGGCTCCGGTGGGGACGTGGCGCGCGCGGTAGACCGATCCCTGCGCGCCACGGCCGAGCTCGGCCTCGAGAGCGTAGGACCCGAGCGCGACGTTCACGAAGGATGTCTAGCGGAAGGTCCCCGCGCGGGCGAGCCTCACCGGGCCTCCACGACAAAGGGCGTCCTCCACGTTCTCGGTCGTGTCCCCGACGACGAGACCGATGCGCTCGGCGAGCGGCCCGGCCTGGACGCTCTCGGCCTCGACGCCGGCCCGTGCCCTCGGGAAGAATCTCGCCCCCGGACCCTGGAGGACGGTCACGAGCCCGGTCACGACGAGGAACGTGGCGACCTCGCGCGAAGACCTCGAAAGCGCGGCCTTGAGCGTCCCGATGCGCGTCGCGACGAAATCGAACACGGGTGCTCCCCGCAACGGGAGAAGCATGCTCCATGCCCGCGCGCGGGTGGGCCTGGACTGGTCACACCGGCTCCGATCGTCGCGCTTGCGGCGCGCTCAGCGGAGCACGGACTCGCGGTAGCCGTTCCCGAAGTCGGCCTCGACGTCGCCCGGGCCCAGGAAGGCGAGGTGGACCTCCCACGAGCCGTCCGCCAGCGTGAAACCCTGGTAGAGGAGCTGCGGCGGACCGAGCGGCGGCTCCTGCCGGAGCTGGAAGGGCGTCATGCCGGTCACGGGCGCCTTCCCCTGGATGATCACGCCCTGGTGGAACCCGGGGACGATGTGCCCCTGGACTCGCGTGAGACCCGTGTGGGGAGTGAAGATCGCGATGAGGACGCAGGAGAGGAGCGCCATGCCGACGATCGCGACGCAGCCGATGATGGCGACGACCTTCGTGTTGCTCTTGGCCGGCGGAGGCTTCACGGGCCGGACGTGACTCGAAGGAGGCGGCGCCGCAGCGCTCTCCCCCCGCGAAGCGCTCACTCCCTCCCCCCGCGAAGCGGGGGGAGGGTTGGGGTGGGGGACGCCCGCCTCGCGGGGGGGGGGAGAGAGAGCGGCCGCGAAGCTGCGCGCGTCGGCGAGCCGCCTGTCCCGATCGAGCTCGAGCGCGCGCGCGCAGAGGTCGTCGAGCGCCGCCGGCACGTTCTTCTCGACGAGCGAGGGCCGCGGCGGCCGATCGAGGCCACCCTGCACGCGGACCTGCTTCTGCATGATCGACGTGGCCGAGCCCTCGTAGGGGAGCTTCCCCGTCAGGACCTGGAACAGCATGACCCCGAGCGCGTAGACGTCGGCCCTCTCGTCCGTCCCGCGCGCGTCGTCAAACTGCTCGGGCGGCATGTAGTTCGGGGTCCCCATGCCGAGCCCGGTCCGGGTGATCTGGGGACCCGTCGCGTCGGCCTCGCCGCGCGACTTCGCGAGCCCGAAGTCCGAGAGGAAGATCCTCCCGGCGCCGTCCACGAGGAAGTTCTGCGGCTTCAAGTCCCGGTGGACGACCCCGAGACCGTGCGCCGTCGCGACGAGCGAGGCCGCGCGCGCGAGGCGCTCGAGCCTCCCGGCGAGCGTCCCTCCGGTCAGGTCGAGCGGCCGCGCGTTCTCGACGAGATCCATCGACAGATACAGGGTCGTGCCGTCGATCTCGCCCCAGTCGAGCGCGCGCACGAACCCCTCGGAGCGTCCGAGGCGGTGGCCGATCCGGGCCTCGCGCGCGAAGCGCTCGCGGAACTCGTCGAGCGTGACGCCCGCCGCCGTCGCGACCTTGAGCGCGACCTTGCCGCCGAACTTCTGGTCGGTCGCGATGAAGACGGATCCCATGCCGCCGCGCCCGATCTCCTTCTCGATCGTGTAGCGCGACGCGATGAGCTGCCCGGGCTTCATCCGGGGCCGAGTCTACCCGATCGTGAAGACCGAGTTCCGGTTGCCGTGGCCGTCGTCCTCGCTCGCCGAGTTCGAAGGGTCGAGGATCCACTCGTTCCCGTCGAGGACGAACTTGTAGGAGATCTTCTGCGGGAGCATGCGCACGGTCGCCTCGTAGACGCCGTCCGAGCCCTGGGCGAGAGGGTTCGAGTCCTTGTTCCAGCCGTTGAACGTGCCCGCGACGGTCACCTTGGAGGGTGACCCCGAGGGCTTCAAGCGGAACGTGACGGCGTAGTTCCCGTCGGTGAGCTTCTCGATCGAGACCCCGAGCCGCTTGTTGTCGGCGCCGCCGATAGCGCCGGCCGTCGGCTGCTGCTCGGCGCCCGGGACTCCGGTCGCCGTCCGGTCGATCACGGGGACCGTGGCTCGCTTCAAGAAGAGGAGAGCGAGGCACGTCCCGGCGAGCGTGCCGTCGAGCTCGCCCTTCGTCCCCTCCTCGAAGTGGCCGTCGTCCTTCTGGCGGTTGAGGATCTGCTCGGCGCCCTCGCCGTACCAGTCATGGTTGCCGAACCGCGCGCAGCCAGTGAGCGTGCCCGCCCGCTCGACCGTGTAGAGGTAGTAGAAGAGCCAGTCGGCCTCGGCGCCCGGGTTCTGGTCGCCTTTGAAGCGGTCCGCGAGCCACGCCGAGCCGTCGCGGATCCCCTTGTCCACCGCCGGCGCGAGCTTCTTCTCGTAGGCGGCGTTGTTCTCGAGCTCGCTCTTGCAGACGACGAGGCATGCCGTGCCGGCGGCCGTCATGCTGCCGCGCGGGATCCAGCTCTCCTTGTAGCGGAAGCCACGCGCCTGCATGGAGTTCTTGGGCCGCTCGCGCGTCCCGCTCTCCTTCTCGCGGCGCTCGCGGATCTTCTGGGCGGCCTTCCGGTCCTCGACATCATCGATGTTGTTGTCGGCCGCGGGAACGTCGAAGTCCTCGACCTTGTTCCCCTGCTTCTCCTGCTTGTCCACGAGGTAGGTCGCGACGCGGATCCAGAGGTCCTGCTCGACCTTGATCCCCATGCGGTGAGAAGCCTTGAGGGCGAGGAGAGCGAACTGCGTGTTCGAGAGGTCGGCGTCCTGCCCGGGGTAGCCCCACTGGCCGGTGTCGCGCTGGCTGGAAGCGATGAAGTGCGTCGCCCGCTCGAGCCAGTCCTTGACGCGGCCGTTCGCGCCCTTGTTGAAGGCCTTCCGCACCACGGTCCGGTAGGGGTTGTTGGCGTCGGGAGTCTCCTTGGGGGAGTAGAGCGCCTCGACGGCGAGGATCGAGACCGCGACGTCGTAGATCTTCTTGAAGGGCTGCTCGAGGAGCCAGTCGAAGCCCTTCTGGATCGCCTGATCCTCGGGCTTCGTCCCGCACTTGAGGAGCGTGAGGAGCGAGAGCGCCGTCTCGCCCGAGTTGTAGGCGCTCGCCCAGTGGTCCTTCCAGGTGCCGTCGGCGTTCTGCCGGCCCTTCACCCAGGCCGCCCCCTTCTCGATCGCCTTGTCGACGCGCGCCTGCTCGGGGCCGCCCGCGAGAGCGAGGGAGTAGCCGAGACCGAAGACCGTGAGCATGACGAGGACGCGGCGGATCAAGGCCCAACCTCCCATGGAGATGAGCCACCCTTCACGAGATCAGGACGCTACACTGACAGAGAGATGGCCGAAGCGTTCAACCTCCCGCCGGACCTGGACTTCAACTGCACGAACTGCGGCCGTTGCTGCCGCGACCGATGGGAGATCCGGGTCGACGCCGGGTCGGCCGAGCGGCTGAACGCCCGCTACCCCGGGGAGCCCTTCAAGAGACGGCTCGCGGTCGTGCCCGACGAGCTGCCCTTCACCGTCGAGCGCAACTCCTGTGGCGCCTGCGTGTTCCTCGAGGAGAAGAACCTCTGCCGGATCCACCGCGAGCTCGGCCTCGAGGCGAAACCCCAGGTCTGCCAGCAGTTTCCGTTCTTGTTCTCGGAGCACCCGGACGGCATCACCGTCGGTCTCTCGCACTACTGCCCGGGGGTGAAGCGCGTCGAGGGAGCGAACGAGCCCCCTCTCCAGAAGAAGCTGCCCGACCTCGAGCGTCTCCGGGCCCACGCACTCCGCCTCGAGAAGGTCGGCGCCGAGGTCCTCCTCGAGGATGGTGTCCCGCTCGCCTGGCCGGATTACCGCGCCTTCGAGGACTTCCTCCTCGAGCTCGTCCGCTCACCCGGGGTGAACCCCGCCGAAGCTCTCGTCGCGGCCGCGCTCGGGGCGAGCATGCTCTCGGACTTCCTCCGCACGCGCCCCGGAAAGCCTCCGCTCGGAGCGGCGCGCGAGTTCGTCGCGGGCTGGCGGCGCATGGGGATCGCCCGGATCCTCTCGACGGCGAGTCGCCAGCGGACGAAGCCCCGGACCGGCCGGCTCCTCCTCCGGCAGTTCCTCTCGCTCGTCGACGCGAGCGCCGGCTACTCGGCGAGCTGGGCCTTCTTCAAGGAGCTCATGGGCAGGGGCAAGATCTTCTCGGTCCCTCTCGAGGCGAAGATCTCCGTCCGCGGTGTCCGTGCCGTCGAGCTCCCCTGGGATCAGGCCGAGCCTCTCCGTCGCTACGCCGAGCACGCCGTCTTCAGGCGTCGCCTGCTCCCCAAGCTCGGCGTCCGCGTCGGCCTCGCTCTCCTCTGTCTCCACGTCGCCTCGGCGCGCTCGATCGCCCGCGCCTCGGCGTGGCTCGCCGGGCGCCCGAAGACGGACGCCGACGACGTCGCGCGAGGCGTGCAGCTCGTCGAGAAGCACTACGCGCTTCACTCCTCGCTGCCCGAGGTCTTCGTCAGGGGCCCGGCAAGGACGCTCTTCCAGCGCGTCTCGGCGCGCCCTCGCTACGCGTGGGCCGTTCTCACCGCCTGAACAGGAGAACGAGCCACAGAGAGCACAGAGCGCACAGAGAGAGGCGACGGACGCGTTCTCTCTCTGTGCGCTCTGTGCTCTCTGTGGCTGAAAATTCCTACTGCGGATAGCCGTTGTTCGCCCACGCCATGAGGTCGTTGTAGACCTTCTGCGCCTGCGCGACCGTGAAGCCGGCGCGCTGGCCCATGTTGGCGACGGTGCCCTGGCTCGAGTTGTAGATCCGGCCCGGGAGGCCGCTCGCGTTGTTCATGACCTGCGAGTAGCTCGTGAGGTAGGGATCCTGCGGGTTCGTCGCGGTGCGGCTGTGGCAGACGGTGCAGGAGACGAGGTCGTTCGCGATCGTGTTCGTGTAGGTGATCTGGGAAGGCGTCACGGGCGGCGGAGGCGGCGGAGCCGAGCCCGTTCCCATGGGCGCGCCGGCGGTGATCCAGGCGAGGAGCGTCTGGTAGCTCGCGCTCGAGGTCGTGAGCAGCGCGCCGCCTCCGTGGCTGAGACCACCCGTCGCGTTCTGGAGGAGCACCGAGCTCGCCGGGCTCGCCGTGCTGATGAGGCCGCTCGTCGTGATCTGCGTGTAGTCGGTCGCCGAGACGAGCGTGAGGATCATGCGGCTCTTCCCGCCGCCCGGCGTCGCCGTCGTCGTGCCGATCAGGCCCGGCTGGTGGCAGGCCTTGCACGAGAGCGTGTTCTCGAACATGGGGAAGATGTCCGTGACCCAGGTCGGGTTCGTGGGCACGGTGCCCGAGGGCGGAGTCGTCCCCGCGGGAGGCGTCGTGCCGGCAGGCGGAGTCGTCCCGGCCGGAGGCGTCGGAGCCGTCGCGCCGCTCGAGCTCCCGAGCGTCCCGCCCGTCTGGATCACGATCACCGACGGCTGATCGCCGTTCGCGAGCGAGGCGTGAGGATCGAAGTCGAGCTGCGCGGACGCCGAGACTCCCTGCCACGAGACGGCGAGCGTCACCGTGCCCGTGCCCTGGCCCGTCACGAGGCCGGTCGAGTCGACCGCGGCGACGCTCGAGGAGGGCGTGATCGTCGCCGCGCGCGTCACGTCGAGGACGGCGCCCGTGGACTTCCAGTAGGCGAGGACGACGAGCTGCTGCGTCGCGCCCGCGTCGACGAGGTTACGGACCGGCGGATTCACGTAGAGGCCGTCCGGCATGGTCGTCGGGACGGGCGTCAGCGTCGTCGGCGCCGTGTTCCCGCCCTCGGGAGCGCCGGCCGTGACCCAGCCGAGGATCGTGTTGTAGCTCGAGCTGCCCATCGCGAACTGCTGACCGCCGCCGTGCGAGACCGAGCCGGTCGCCTTCTGGAGGAGCACCGAGCTCGACGGGTTCGTCGTCGAGATCAGGCCCGTCGTCGTGATCTGCGTGTAGTCGGTCGCCGAGTTGCCCGTGAGGATCATGCGACCGCCGCCGGTGCCGACGCCGCCCGGGTTGTGGCACGTCTTGCAGTTGAGCGTGCCCTGGAACAGCGGGAAGACGTCGGTCACCCATGTGGGGCCGCTCGGCGCCGCGGGAGGCGGGGAGGAGGTGGAGGCGGGGATGGCGCCCGCCGCGACGCCGAGCGTGGCTTGTGCGGTGACTCCGCCGAAGCTCGCCGAGAGGCCGGTCGTGCCGGCGGCGACCGGGCTCACGATTCCGTTCGCGAGCGAGGCGACGGTGCCGTCGGCGACGCTCCAGGTGGCGAGGTGGGTGAGGTCGCGGACGCGCCCGTCGGAGCAGACGCCCGAGCACTGGACCTGCTGCGCGGCTCCCGACTCGGAGATCACGAGCTTGTCGGTCTCGATCACGATCTGCCGGACCTGGATGCCCGGAGGCAGCGCGTTGGCCAGAGCGGCGGTCGAGCCGGCCGCCGTCGAACCCGTGGCGAAGGAGGGATTGCTTCCACCCGAGCCGAAGCCACAGCCCGCGGTACACGTGAGCAACATTCCTCCGACGAGCGTCGCGTGACGAACCCGGATCATGTCTCGATTCCTCCCCGTGGCAGCCCTGCTTGGTCCGACATGAGCAGAGCGAGCGGGGGGCCTTTGACAGCGGCCCTTGGGAGAGCAGGAGATGCGCGGGAACGTCAAGCCTTCCGTCGAGAACGGTCCGGGGGTCGACCAGACGAGGACGCCTCTGAAACGAATGCCGCCGGAGCGTCTCACCGCCGGAAGTCCTTGGCCTGCGCGGCTCGATTCAACTATCAAGGAGTGCATGAAGCAGGGGCCGGCGAGAGCGCTCGAGGCGTTCGAGAAGCTCAAGCAGCTCGCCCTCCTCCTCGCCCATGAGGCAGAGCCGGGCCGCCTCGTCCCTCTCATCCTCGACCAGGCGATCGCCCTCGTGAGCGCCGAGCGCGGGTTCGTGATCCTCCTCGAGAGCGACACCGGAGCGGCGGCCTTCGAGGTCGCCGCGGCCCGAAACCTCGACCGCGAGGGGATCCAGTCGCCCGAGTTCAAGGTCTCGAAGTCGATCGCGCAGCGTGTCGCGACGACGGGCAAGGCCGAGCTCCTCTGCGACGCCGCCGACGACGCGACGACGCGCGACCTCACGTCCGTGAGGGACATGAGCCTCCGCTCCGTGCTCTGCGTGCCGCTGCGCGCGCATGGACGGACGCTGGGGGTCGTCTACGTCGATCACCGCTTCGTGAAGGGCGAGTTCGACGCCGAGGACAAGGCGCTCCTCGAGCTCTTCGCCGTGCCGGCCGCGATCGCGCTCGACGCGGCCCGCCGGACCGCCGAGCTCAAGCGCGACCGCGAGGAGCTCACCCGGAGGCTCGGGATCATCGAACGGCTCCGGGCCGAGGTCGTCGAGCGATACCGGGAGCGCTCGCGAGAAGCGAACCGTTTGAAGGACGCTTCCTTGCGGCGCGGCTCGGGCGTCTACGAGGCGCAGCTCCCGGGGATCGTCGCGCGCTCGTCGGCCATGGCGCGCGTGACCGAGCTCGTGCGGAAGGTCGCGCCCTCCGACGTTCCCGTCCTGATCCTCGGCGAGTCGGGGACCGGCAAGGAGCTCCTCGCCCGGGCGATCCACGCGCTCTCGCCGCGCTCCGACAGGGGCTTCCTCGCCGAGAACTGCGCCGCCCTCGCCGAGCCGCTCCTCGAGAGCGAGCTCTTCGGCTACGAGCCCGGCGCGTTCACGGGAGCGACGAAGCAGCACCCCGGCCTCTTCGAGGCCGCGAGCGGCGGAACGCTCTTCCTCGACGAGGTCGGGGAGATGTCGCTCGGGCTCCAGGCCAAGCTCCTTCGCGTCCTCCAGGAGAAGGCCGTGCGGCGGCTCGGCGGCCACGAGCCGATCCCCGTCGACGTGCGCCTCGTCGCGGCGACGAACCGCGACGTGGATGCCATGGTCGCGAGCGGCGAGCTCCGGGCCGACCTCTTCTATCGCCTGAACGTGCTGAGGATCGAGGTGCCGCCTCTCCGGGAACGGATCGAGGACGTGCCCGCCCTGATCGACCACTTCCTCTCGCGCCTCGGGTCGAAGATCACGCTGGAGCCCGCGGCGCGCGAGCTCCTCCTCTCGTATCCCTGGCCCGGGAACGTCCGCGAGCTGGAGAACGAGCTCGCGCGGCTCGCGGTCGTCGTCGAGGCGGGCGGTGTCGTCCGGCCCTCGCACCTCTCGCCCGGCATCTTGCGGCCCGCGTTCGGCGTTGCCGCTCCGTCGAGCGGCGGGAGCGCTCCCGCGGCCGAGCCCGCGATCGAAGGCGTCTGGCGCCTCGAGGAGATCGAGAAGGAGATGGTCCAGCGAGCGCTCCGGGCTGCCGGGGGCAACAAGACCGTCGCCGCACGGCTCCTGGGAATTCCCAAGTCGTCTCTCTATCATCGGCTCGAGAAACATGGGATCTGACGCGCGGACGCGCGTGGGCCGCTACGAGGTCGTGGGTCCCCTCCAGGAGGGCGGCATGGGGACAGTCCTCGAGGCGCGCGCTCCCGACGGCTCACGCGTCGCGATCAAGGTCCTCAAGGGGAAGAAAGGCGAGCGCGACCGCGAGCGCTTCGACCGCGAGCGCCGGCTCCAGGGCGACCTCGGCGAGGCGGACGGCTTCGTGCCGCTCCTCGACTCGGGCGTCGAGGGCGACGACCCCTTCCTCGTCATGCCGCTCCTCGAGGGTGGGACGCTCAGGAAGCGGCTCGACGCCGGCCCGCTCCCGGTCGACGAGACGCGCGCGCTCGGTCGCAGACTCGCCCGGGCCCTCGGCCGCGCCCACGCGCGCGGGATCGTCCATCGGGACCTCAAGCCCGACAACGTCCTCTTCACGAAGGACGGGACGCCTCTCATAGCCGACCTCGGCCTCGCGAAGCGCTTCATCGCCACCGCCGACGACCCGACCGAGAACCCGGACATCTCGCGCACCGGAGTCATGCAGGGGACGATCCGCTACATGGCGCCCGAGCAGGCCGAGAACGCGAAGCTCGCCGGGCCGCCCGCCGACGTCTTCTCGCTCGGAGCGATCCTCTACGAGTGCCTGGGCGGGCGCCCCGCGTTCCCCGGCGACAGCGTCGTCGAGGTCCTGCGCTCCGTCCTCCGCGGCGTCCCCGCCGAGCCGCTCCAGAAGCTGCGACCCGAGCTTCCCTCCGACCTCACCGCGGTCGTCGCGCGCGCGCTCGACCGCGACCCGGCGCATCGCTTCCCCGACGGAGAGGCGCTCGCGCGCGCTCTCGAGGGAAACGCGCCGCAGCCGGCCTCGCGGCTCCCGATCGTCGTGGTCCTCGCGCTCGTCGCGGTCGCCGTCGTCGTCGCGATCGCGTCCTCGGGGAGCCAGCCTCCGCCCGTCGCGGCGCCTCCCGTCGCGCCCGTCGAGAGCAAGGTCGTGCCGGTCGCCCTCCCCGAGCCTCCGCGCGCCGAGCTCGCCCTCCGCGCCGCCGAGGCCGCTCTCGACTCGCACGACTGGACCGGCGCCACGGACGGCGTGGCGCTCGTCCTCTCCATCTCGAACGACGCGGCGCAGCGCGCTCGCGCCTTCGCCGTGCGCGCCGAGGTCCGCTCGCAGGCCCACGACGTGGACGGGACGATCGCCGACGCGAGCCAGGCGATCGAGCAGGACGAGTTCCTCGCCCGTCCGTGGCTCCTCCGTGGGACCGCACGCTCCGCCTCGAAGAAGGACCGCAAGGCGGCGATCGCCGACCTCGAGCGGTTCCTGGACCTGGCTCCCGACTCCCCCGATGCCGACAGGGCGCGCTCGACCCTCACGCGTCTCAAGAAGAAGGAGCGCGAGCACGAGAAGGAGAAGGAGTCGGAGCGCGAGCACGAGCGCGAGTCCGAGCACAAGAAGGACAGGGACAAGGACAAGGAGCACAAGTCGCGCGAGCGCGACGATGATTAATGAGAGGGCGCGATTCGGCGCTGCCGTCGCAACGAAGACGCAGAGCCGCAGAGATCGCAGAGGAGACGCAGAGGCGCCGGTCTCACCTTCTCTGCGTCTCCTCTGCGGCTCTGCGTTGAACGTCGTCCGTGCAACCAGCCCGAATCGTACCGTTCCATGTAGCGGTTGCTTTCTCGGGTCGGGGCTCAGTGTTCGTCGGTTACCCCGGGTCGACCGTTCCGGGCAGCGAGCGTGAGGACGCCGACGAGCGCGAAGGGCGAGACGAGCGGCTGGCCCATGATGAAGGTGGCGACCCGCGGGTTGAGCCACGCCGCGCGGATGAGCCAGCCCGGAATCGGGAGCCCGACGAAGCCGATCCAGCTCGGAGCCACGGTCATGACGGCGAGCGAGGCGCCGAGGCCGAGGAGGAGCTGCCAGATCGCACGGAGACCGAGGAGCCTCGCGAGGGTCACGAACGCGAACGGCGCCGCCCAGAGGAGGAGGACGAGCCGCACCTCCGCCCAACGCCCGTCGAAGGAATCGACCTCGGCGCGCACCTCTCCGACCGCGCCCGCGAGGCTCCTCGTCACGACGATCGCGTGCGTGTAGCTCACCTGGAGGACGGCCGCCCCGAGGACGACCGCGGCGACGATCCCGGTGATCATCGCGCCGAGGACCGCTCGCGCGTTTCCGCGGAGACGGCCCTCGAGGAGGAGCGGCGGCAGGACGCCGAGCCCGAGCAGCAAGAAGAGAAGGATCGTCCAGCCGGCCTCGTCGAAGCCGGCGAATCCGAGGGCGAGAGCCGCCTCGACCGTCCCGAACTGGAGGACCGCGAACGCCGCGCGGCGCATGCGAGGAGTATCGCCGCGGAACGTCGTCGCGGAAGGTCAGACCCGTCGCGCGGCGGCGATGATCTTGTTGCCGAGGAACGGCATGAGCCGCATGAGGGCGAAGGCGCCCTCCTCGACGATCGCGCGGCCGTTGAGGCCGTAGGAGAGGTTCTTTCGCCGTGACTTCGCGCGCATGGACCGCTCGCGCCGGAAAGACGGCGGCCCGAAGCCCGTCTTCTCGAGGAGCGCCGCGAGGCCGCGCCGCGTGAAGTAGATCCGGTGCGCCGGGTAGTAGCAGCTCGAGACGGCGCGGACACGCCCGAGGCTCGCCTTGAACATGCTGCGGGCGAAGAGCCGGAGGTACGCCCCTTCGTCGGGCGTCTCGAGGACGAGGAGACCCCCGGGCGCGAGGACCCGCCGCACCTCCCGGAGGAGCTCTGCGGGGTCGAAGACGTGCTCGATCACGTCCCAGAGCGTGACGAGGTCGAAGCTCGCGTCGGGGAAGTTCTGGCCGGCGAGCGTCCCCGGACGCG
>Ga0070738_10006911_pt1 | contig 11624 bp, 12 predicted proteins | sample Coa_R2_2_FD_66446 | JGI IMG/M metagenome (GOLD analysis project Ga0070738, IMG submission 66446) | Surface soil microbial communities from Centralia Pennsylvania, which are recovering from an underground coalmine fire - Coalmine... | ecosystem: Environmental > Terrestrial > Soil > Unclassified ... | reverse complement strand
GGCGGACAGGGGCTGGCGCGAGGCGGACAGGGGCTGGCGCGAGGCGGACAGGGGCTGGCGCGAGGCGGACAGGGACTGTCACGGCGCGGACAGCGACTGGCGCGCGCGTGAACGCTCTATCTGGCTGACACGATTGGTCTTGAGTCTGCGCGCGAGGCTGAATGCACGTGTCCCGCGGGGACTCTTGAACCGCGAAGACATGAAGACGCCCTGGTGTGTTTGGCGCCTCGCGTCTTCGCGCCTTCGCGGTTCAAAGTCCCGTGAAATCACCACCACGAGGGACCACTCACCGGCATTGACTTCGACCCGGGCCCGGCCGATCATGGAAGTGAAAGGTGTCACCTGACACTCATGGCCCTCCCGGAGCGCGGCATCAAGATCGGAGAGCTCGCCCGCCGCACCGAGGTGACGCGCGCCACGATCCACCACTACGTCGCCGAGGGCCTCCTCCCCGAGCCGACCAAGACCTCGCGCAACAGCGCCCTCTACGACCCGGGCTGCATCGAACGCGTCCTCCTCATCAAGGGCCTCCAGCGCCAGCACCGGAGCTCGCTCGCCGAGGTCAAGGCCATGCTCGTGAGCGCCGACGGCGGCGAGGGGATCGCGCACCTCCGCTCGATCCTCGAGGCCGAGGCGATCGCCGAGCAGTCGTCGCCGCTCGCGCGCCCGAACGACCGCGAGCCGGTGTCGGCCGAGGACCTCGGCGCGCGCACGGGCTTCACGCCCGAGGAGCTCGAGCGGCTCGAGCGCCAGGGGATCCTCGCCTCGAAGAAGCGCGGCGGGAAGAAGGTCTACGATCCGCTCGACGTGGACGTGGCCGACGCGCTCGCGCGGCTCTCCGAGGCCGGGTTCGACGCCGAGCACGGATTCCACGCTTCGGACCTCGTGATGTACCTCGACGCCCTCCGCTCGCTCCTCGAGAAGGAGGTCGCCCTCTTCTTCGCGAGGACGAAGGCCGACGAGAGCTCGGGCGACCTCCTCGCCCGGGCCCGCAAGGGGATCGAGCGCGTGACGCCGCTCATCCTCGCGCTCCGGCGGAAGCTCGTGGGCGAGCTCATCGAGAAGGCCTCCGCGCCGAGCGCCTCCGACGAGAAGCCGCGCCGCCGGACCGCGAAGGCGAGGCGCTGACCGACTCGCCGTGCGCGTGCTCGCGCACGGGGTCGTCGACGACGCGCATGTCGAGACCGGCCCGCCGGAACGCCACGTTGGCGCGCTCGCGGGCGCGCCGCTCGCCGGCCGCGTCGCCGCGGGCGAGCGCGAGCCGCGCCGCCTCGAGGTGGAGCGTGGCCGCGACGGTCGGGAACTCCTTCGAGCGCTCGAGGCCGGCCTGGACCTGGAGCGCGGCGCCCTCGAGGTCGCCGGCCCGGCGGAGGACGCGGGCCGCGATCTCGTGGCAGCCGAGGTCGTAGACGTCGTGCTTCGCGAGGCGCGGGAGCGCGGCGAGGACGAGAGCTCGTGCCTCGTCCCGCTCGCCTCGGAGGCTCAGAGGGTCGGCGCGGTAGATCGGAGCGCAGTCGAGCCCGCGCGCGTAGCCGGCCTTCCGGGCGTGCTCGGCCGCCTGGACCTGCGCGCGCTCGGCCTCGTCGAAGCGCGCGAGGTCCGTGAGGATGTAACCCAGACTCACGGAGGCGATCGCGAGGTTGAGCTCGAGGCCGAGCGGCGTGAAGACGCGGATCGCGTCCTCCTGGCGGGCGAGGGCGTCCTCGAGGCGTCCCACGTCGCGGTAGCACATGGAGACGTTGCTCAGGACCTTCCCGCGGTCGCGCTCCGACTCGAAGTCGTCGGGGTGCTCGAGGCACCGCTCGTAGGCCGCGAGCGCGCCTTTCTGGTCGCCGCGGAGCGACTCGATCACGGCGACGTTGTAGACGGCTCCGCAGACGACCTTGCGGTCGCCCGAGCGCTCGCCGATCTCGCGGGCGCGCTCGGCGTGACGTCGCGCCTCGGCGTACTTCCCCTGCCGCCACGACGCGATCGCGAGGAGGTTGTAGAGACGTCCGAGCGACGCGAGCGAGAGGTTCGGCTGGAGGGTGGCGCGGATCAGGCTCTCGGCGAGCTTCCAGTCGTCCGTGGGCGCGAGGAGGGCGAGGAGGTCGCGCTCCTGGATGAGCTTCGCCGCGACCTTCTGCTCCTCCTTGGTCGCGAGGACGTCCGCCTCGTCCTTCCCGGTGAGCTCCGCGATCCCGCAGCCGAGCGCCGTCGCCAGCGCCAGGGCGTGGTCGCGCGCGAGCCGCTTCACCTTGCCGGTCACCCAGCGGGTCACGGTCTTCCGATCGACGCCGATCCGCTCGGCGAGCCACGCCTGTTTCGCCCCGCGCGCCTCGATCCGGCTCGCGAGGGCGTGGGCGTCGAGGCGGAGCGTGTCCTCCGGCTTCATGCCGAGAGTCTGCCATGTCCCCCTATGTCCCTCGACCGGGGAGGGCTCCTCGTGGTCTCCTCGGGGCACGAGGTGGAGCATGATCGAGAAGCTCATCGAGCAGGGCTGGGCCGACCACGACAAGGACTCCGCGGGCGTCCTCGCGCGGCTCGAGAAGGCCCTCCCGGACGTGAAGGCCGCCGACATCCCGGCCTTCGCCGGGCTCCTCGTCCACGTCTCGGGCGAGCACCTCGGGCGCTGGGATGAAGGGCTCGCCCTGCTCGCGCGGCTCGAGGCGCCGGCGGGGACGCCCGAGGCGCTCGTCCTCCTCCGCTCGCGGGCGACGCTCCTCCTCGCGAAGGGTGAGCGCCGCGCCGCCGAGGACCTGATCGAGCGCGCCCACTCCGGGGCGCTCCCCATGGCGTCGACGAGGATCCGCGTCCTCGCCGTCGCCGCGGCCGCGCTCGCCGGTCAGCGGCAGATCGACGAAGGGACCCGCCTCTTCGAGGAGGCGCTGGCGCTCGCGAGCTACGGCCCCGGCAAGGAGGATCCCGCGGCGCGCGCCCTGGCCGTCACGGGGAACAACCTCGCGGCCTCGCTCGAGGAGAAGACGGACCGCGACGCGCGGGGCGACCGCCTCCTCGAGCTCGCCTCGCGGACCGCTCGGCGCTTCTGGGCGATCGCCGGGACGTGGCTCGAGGTCGAGCGCGCCGAGTACCGGCTCGCCATGAGCTTCGTCGCCCTCGGCCGGGCGCGCGAGGCGCTCGAGCACGCGACCGAGTGCCTCGCCCTCTGCGAGAAGAACGGCGCCGACGCGGGCGAGCGCTTCTTCGCCCACGAGGCGCTCGCGCGGGCCCACCGCGCGCGCATGAAGGAGCTCCTCGGGGAGGTGGACCCGTCTCTCAGGTCCTGGTGCGAGGAGACGCTCCAGAAGCTCTAGAGTCGAACGGCCGAGAACGAGAACGAGAACGAGAACGAGCACGAACGGGGGGCACGACGACTCGGAATCTAGCGCGGGAGGAAGGGCACGAGAGTCCGCGCGAGGGCGGGGACCGAGGCCCGGAGCTGCGCGTGCGCTATTCCCCGGAGGCCGGCGTAGGTCTTCTTGATCGTGACGCTCTTGGCGCCCTCGATGCGCCGGTCCGTCACCTTGAGGAGCGCGAGGGCGGTGCGGTCGGCGTTCTCGGTGAGGTGGGGCTCGAAGGCTTCCCCGGGCGCCTCGGCGTGGAGCGGGTCGAGAGCCGCGGCGAAGTCCGGGAGGAGCGAGTCGACGGCGTCGCGGACCATGGTCGGCTTGATCGCCCTCACCGCCTTGTAGCCGGCGCGGACCGCGAAGCCCGAGAGGCCGGTCCGGGCCGCGACCTCGGCGTCGACGAGGCCGCAGCACGCCTCCACGACGCGCGGCCGCACGGCGGGGGCGGTCAGGGCCGCGACGAGCGCACCCTCCACTCAGTGGCCCGGCCAGCGCGGCGCGCGCTTCTCGACGAACGCCATGATCCCCTCGCGCGCTTCGTCCGTCCCCATGCAGAGCGTGAGGGCCTCGGAGAGGTAGGGGAGGGCCTCGGCGAGCGCCATGTCGGACTGCTCGTAGAACGCCTCGAGGCCGAGGCGCATCGTCATGGTGGGCTTGGACGCGAGCTTCGTCGCGAGCGCCTTCACCTCGTCGTCGAGGCGCTCGGCGGGCACGGCCCGGTTGATGAGCCCCATGGCCGCGGCCTCGGGCGCGCTCACGGGCTCGCCCGTGAGGACGAGCTCGAGGCCCCTCCGGCGCGGGACGGTCCTGAAAATGTTCGCCATGATCATCATGGGGAACAGGCCGCGGTCGATCTCGGGCGTCCCGAACTTGGCGGTGTCCTCGGCGAGCGCGAACTGGCAGGCGCAGACGAGCCCGAGGCCTCCGGCGTACGCATACCGGCGCACCTTGGCGATCACGGGCTTGCCGATCCGGGCGAACGCGAGGTTGAGCTCGACGAAGCCTCCGCGCTGGGGGATCCCGGCGGGAACGTCCGACCCGCCGCCGCTCATCTGGGAGAGGTCGGCGCCCGTGCAGAAGACGCCGCCCGCGCCGGTCAGGACGACGGCGCCGACGCCCGGATCGTCGCGGGCGGTCTCGAGCGCCACGATGAGCTCGTTCACGAGCGCCTGCGTGAGCGCGTTCTTCTTCTCCGGCCGGTTGAGCGTGACCGTCGCGACGCGCCCCTCGACCTCGTAGAGGAGGCTCTGGAACGGCGGGATCTCTCTCTTTTCCCCCAACGGGCTCTCCTCCTGAAAGTGGCAGGTGACACCTGACGCAGGGTAGGATCACGCCCGCCTCAAGTCAACGACCCGGGAGGACCACGTGCCCCACGAGAACAAGGTCGTCGTCACCGCCGCTCTCTCCGGCGTGCTCGCGAACCGCAACCAGTGCCCGCACATCCCCTACACGCCGGTCGAGATCGCCGAGGAGGCGAAGCGCGCCTACGACGCCGGGGCCTCGGTCGTCCACATCCACGCCCGCACCGACGACGGCGCGCCCACCTTCGAGCCGGACACGTTCGCCCGGATCAAGGAGGAGATCCGGAAGCGCTGCCCCGTGATCCTCAACTGGTCCACGGGCACGATCGAGGACGACACCTCGAAGCAGGAAGCCTACATAACCCGCGAGGATTGCCGGCCCGACATCGCCGCCCTCAACATGGGCACGATGAACTACTCCAAGTACTCGCCCAAGCGGAAGGACTTCGTCTTCGACATGGTGTTCCCGAACACCTACTCGAAGATCATCCGCCTCCTCCGCGCCATGGTCGCGGCGGGCGTCAAGCCGGAGCTCGAGTGCTTCGACTCGGGCCACACGAACGGGATCGGGCCGCTCATGGACATGGGCCTCCTCCGGCCGCCGCTCCAGTTCTCGTTCATCGTGAACGTCCTCGGCGGGATCCCGCCCACGGTCGAGGCCGTGCAGTTCCAGCGCTCGCTCGTCCCTCCGGGCTCGCAGTGGGAGGTGATCGGGATCAGCCACTGCCAGTGGCAGATGGAGGCCGCGTCCCTGATCCTCGGCGGCAACGTGCGCGTCGGCCTCGAGGACCACTTCTACCTCCCCGACGGGACCATGGCGAAGTCGAACGGGGAGCTCGTCGCCAAGGTCGTCGAGCTCTGCCGCCTCGTCGGCCGCGAGCCGGCGACGGTCGAGGAGGCGCGGAAGATCCTCGCCCTCGACGAGCACGCGCGCTCCCGGACCGCCGTCGGGGCGGCGAGCTAGCTTTCACTCCTTTCACCGTCCCGGTCCGTCTCGCCACTCCTGGAAGTCGAGTGGCGAGTTGGTACTCGCCGTCGACTCAAGTCACGAAAGTGTGAATCGGCTCACCCGGTGCTCCTCGCTCGCGTGCAAGGAGACCGGTTCATGCAACCGCACTTCACGATCAACTGGCTCGCCGTGGGCGCGAGCGTCCTCGCGAGCTTCGCCCTGGGGAACGTCTGGTACGGCGCGATCTTCAGGAACGCGTGGTGCCGGGCCATGGGGCTCGGCCAGGGGAACAAGCCCAGCGGGGCGGAGATCGCCAAGGGCTCGGTCCTGAACGTCTTCGCCACGTTCCTCATGGCGTTCGTGCTGCTCCACAGCGCGAACGTCTGGAGGCCGTCGGTCTGGGTGCCGGGGCAGACGGACGACGCGCCCTACGTCTACGGCTTCTTCGCCGGGTTCTTCACGTGGCTCGGCTTCGTCATGCCCACGCTCCTCAACGGGGTCGCGTTCGAGCGGAAGCCCTGGAAGGTGTTCTTCATCAACGCCGTCTTCCAGTTCATCTCGCTCCAGGCCATGGGGATGATCCTCTCCTGCTGGCGCTGAGCCCTTCACCGGAAATTCGAGAAGCGCTCTCATCCCCTTGACGACGCATGTTTATGGTGCACCGGGGGATACTTCCCGCGTGCAGCGCCCCGTGGCCAAGAAGAAGCGCCTCTCCTCGCTCTCCGAGGGGAGGCTCCCGGCCGCCGCTCTCGGCGAGAGCGGCGCGCGGCCGCGGGTCCGTTCGACACACGACGGGCTGCCGGCCGACCGGTTCGTGAACCGGGAGCTCGCCTGGCTCGCGTTCAACGAGCGCGTCTTGGAAGAAGCGCTCGACCCGAACGTGCCGCTCCTCGAGCGTCTCAAGTTCCTCTCGATCGTCAGCTCGAACCTCGACGAGTTCTTCATGGTCCGCGTCGCGGGCTTGAAGCGCCTGATCGACGCCGGGATCGATACGCCCTTCTTCGACGGGCTCACGCCCGTCCAGTGCTACCGGGCCGTCGCGAGCCGCTGCCGCGAGCTCGTGACGAGCCAGCACCGCGCCTTCGCGTCGGACCTGAGGCCGAGCCTCGAGCGCGCGGGCGTGAGGATCCTCGAGCTCGCCGCGCTCTCGCCCGAGCAGCGCGAGCACCTCCGCGAGCTGTTCCGCCGGACGATCCTCCCGGTCGTGACGCCCCTGGCGCTCGACCCCGGACACCCGTTCCCCTACCTCCTCAACCGGACGCTCTGCCTCGTCGTGACCCTTCGCTCGAGCGGAGGACAGGCGACGGCGTTCATCCACGTCCCCTCGACCGTCCTGCCGCGCTTCGTGCGGCTCCCGGCTCCGGCCGGCCGCCACGAGTTCGTCCTCCTCGAGGACGTGGTCCGCGGCCACCTCGACCAGCTCTTCCACGGCTACGAGGTCGTCTCGTGCTCGTCGATCCGGGTCACGCGCGACTGGGACCTCGTCATCGACGAGGAGAGCGCGGGCGACCTCCTCAAGTCGATCGAGGAGGGGATCCGCGCCCGCCGGCAGGGGTTGGCGGTCCGGCTCCAGCACGACGTCTCGCTGCCGAAGGCGACGCTCGAGGTCCTCCAGCGCGAGCTCGCGCTCGAGCCCGACGACCTCTACGGCTTCGAGGGCATGCTCGCGTTCTCGGACCTCCTCGACATCTACAACTCGGTCGAGCTCCCGCAGCACAAGGAGCCGCCTCTCCCGCCGCAGCGCGTGCCGGCCCTCGACCGCTCGTCCACGTTCGACGCGCTCAGGAAGGGCGACGTCCTCGTCCACCACCCCTACCAGAGCTTCGACTACGTGACCCGCTTCCTGCGCGAGGCGGCCGACGACCCGAACGTCCTCGCCATCAAGACGACCCTCTACCGGACGGGCGGCGGGATCTCGCCGATCGTCGAGGCCCTCTGCCGCGCGGCGCGGAACGGCAAGCAGGTCGCCGTGCTCATGGAGCTCAAGGCGCGCTTCGACGAGCAGGCGAACATCGAGGGCGCGCGCCGCCTCGAGCAGGCGGGCGCCCACGTGATCTACGGCCTCGTGGGCCTCAAGACGCACGTCAAGGCGTGCCTCGTCGTGCGCCGCGAGGAGGACGAGATCCGCCGCTACGTGCACCTCTCGACCGGGAACTACGACCCGCGCACGGCCGAGGTCTACTGCGACTACGGCCTCTTCACGGCCCACGAGGGCTTCTGCGAGGACGTGACGGAGCTCTTCAACGTCGTCACGGGCTACTGCCGGCCGCTCAAGCTCCAGCACATAGCCCTCGCGCCCTACGGCCTGAGGGAGCGCCTCCTCGACCTCGTCCTGCGCGAGCGCGAGCACGCCAAGGCCGGGCGTCCCTCGCGGATCGTCCTCCAGACGAACGGGATCGTAGACCCCGAGCTCGTGGACGAGCTCTACCTCGCCTCGCGGGCCGGGACGAAGATCGACCTCATCGTCCGCGGGATCTGCTGCCTCCGGCCCGGCGTCCCCGGGCTCTCCGAGACGGTGCGGGCGATCAGGATCGTGGACCGCTTCCTCGAGCACGCCCGCGCCTTCATGTTCGCGAACGGAGGCGAGACCGAGGTCTACCTCTCGAGCGGCGACTGGATGCCTCGCAACCTCGACCGCCGCGTCGAGGCGCTCTTCCCCGTCCTCGATCCGGCGCTCCGCAACGAGATCGCGAGCCGCCTCGAGCTCCAGCTCAGGGACGACGTGAAGGCGAGCGTCCTCGACCGGGACGTCCGGGGGACGAGGGCGCCGCGCACCGGGACGCCGGTCCGCTCGCAGCTCGAGCTCTGGGCGCTCGCGAACCGCCTCGCGCGGGGATAGATAGAGGGCCACGATTCCGCGTTGTCGTGACCCCGTTCGTGCTCGTTCTCGTTCTCGTTCTCGTTCTCGTTCTCGTTCTCGGCCGTTCCATCGAGAACGAGAACGAGAACGAGCACGACGGCCAAACGTTGCCGAATCGCGCCTTCTTAATTAGTCTCGCCTCTCGATGCGACAGGTCGCGTTACTCGTCGTCGCGGTCCTGGCCGGCGTCGCCCTCGCCGAGGACAGGAAGCCCCGCACGAGCGAGGCGGTCTACCAGGCGCTCGAGGAGCCCGTCCACCTCCTCTTCAACGGCGACTCCTTCGAGGACGTGCTCGCGACGATCACGTCCCAGACGGGCGTCGTCTTCGTCGTCGACGAGAGCGTGGCGAAGAAGTCACGCGTGGGCTTCAGGATCCGGGGCGGCTCGCTCGCGCGCGCGCTCGACGTGCTCTTCGTCGTGGTCCCGGGCGACCCGACGCTCGAGGTCTGGCGCGGCGCGATCCTCGTCACGAGCGACGCGCACCCGCGCCCGATCCCGCCGGCCCCGCAGCTCGGCGACGACGCGAAGAAGGCCCTCGCCGAGAAGCGGATCGACGCGGACTGGAACGAGAAGCCGCTCGCCGAGGTCGCGGCCGCGATCTCGAAGGCCGCGGGCCTGCCGCTCGCGCTCGGCGAGGGAGTCCTCGGCAAGGTCACGCTCCACGCGAAGAATCTCCCCGTCGCCTCGTGCGTGGACATCGTCTGCCGGCTCGGTGGGCTCAAGGTCGTGACCGAGAGCGAGAAGCTCGTCCTGGCGAAGGTCGCGGCGGGCGATCAGCCCGGCCCCGCCGAGACCGTCCCCGACTCGTTCAAGGCGGCCGAGGCGGCGGCTCTCCGCGAGGTCGCGACCGGCACGCTCGCCCACCGGCTCCTCACCGAGCGGCTCACGAAGAGCTTCGACAAGGCGACGCTCGACGAGGTCGTCCGCGAGGTCAAGAGCAAGATCGGCGGGTTCGCGGTCGTGCTCGACCAGGGGTTCGACCCGGCGGCACGGGCGACGTTCGAGGCGAAGGACGCGACGCTCAAGACCGTCCTCGCCCGGACGCTCGATCAGATCGGCGGCTGGTTCGAGGTCGGAGGCGGCGTCCTCAGGATCCACAAGAAGGGCACGCAGCCCCAGGGCTTCCGGTAGGTCTCAGCCGAAGTCCCTCACCCGGGCGAGAGCGCGGTCGATGCACCGTGCGTGGTGAGCACGGAACGTGACCGACTCGGTGCCGGGCTGGAGCTTCTTGCCGCACGAGCCGCACTGCGAGCGCACGGGCTTCGCGTCGCGGCCGGGCTCCTTGGAGACGATCTCGAGCGTCATGGTTTCACCTCGTTCGCTCGAAGGTTATCCACACGGGATGAAACGACCGTGGATCGCGTGTGAGTTTTGCAAGAGCTGGACTCGCCCGGTTTTGAACTGTGCTTCGGAGGAACTTCACACGTCGCATCTAGGATCACGCGCGGGAGAGACCCCATGCCCGTGCTCGAGAGCTGGACGACGTTCTTCGACACGACCTCGATCGAGCTCCTCGCCTTCGACCTCATGGTCGCGAGCGACGTGTTCTCCATGCTCGAGGAAGCCCGCCACGCCGAGGACTTCACCGAGGTCTCGGCCGCGCTCGGGCGGCTCGGCGCGCGCGCCCGCGCGACCGCCGAGCGCGCCCTCCTCGGGCCGGGCATCGAAGGCGGCCTCGCGCGCACCCTCGTCGCGATCCTCACCGAGCTCGAGCGGCTGGCGGCGTTGCCGCGCGATCCGCGCCCGGCGCGGCGCGCGAGCGTCCGGCTCGGGCGGGCGGCCGTCCTCGAGGTCGCCCGCGCCGCGCAGAGCTTGCGAGACTTCTGGCGGGCGAGCGAGGTCGCCGCGCACGCGGCCCGCTTCACGGAGATCGCCCGCGAGGACCGGGGCGACATGGCTCACCTCCTCGACCTCGGCCGGCGCGCCCTCGACGGCTGCCGGGCCCTCGCGGCCGCGCCCGCCGCGCGGCGCCGGGACCGCTCGCTCCGGCGGCTCTTCGCGTGAGCGGACCGGCCGCGAAGACGTGGGCCGTCGTCCTCGCCGCGGGCGAGGGCCGGAGGCTCGCCGCCCTCACACGCGGCGTGCCCAAGCAGTACTGCTCGTTCGGCCGGCCGGGGTGCATGCTCGAGTGGGCCGTCGAGCGGGCCCTCGGCGTCACGACCGCCGAGAGGCTCGTCACCGTCGTCGCGTGCGAGCACGAGAGCTTCTTCCGCCCGCTCGCCGGGACGCTCGGGACGATCGTCGAGCAGCCCTCGAACCGGGGGACCGCGGCCGGGATCCTCCTGCCGCTCCTCGGCATCTGCGAGCGCGACCCGGACGCGACCGTGCTCCTCCTCCCGTCGGACCACTTCGTCGCCGACGAGGCCGCGCTCCAGGAAGGCCTCGCGCTCGCCGCCGCGCGCGCCCGCGCCGACCGCAAGCGCACGTTCCTCCTCGGGATCGAGCCCGACGGGCCCGACACCGAGTACGGCTGGATCGTCCCCTCCGAGGGCGACCGCGTGGCCGCCTTCGTCGAGAAGCCGGGAGCGCCGCGCGCCGCCGAGCTCTTCGCGGCGGGCGCGCTCTGGAACGGGTTCATGCTCGCCTCGAGCGCCCGGGCACTCGTCGCGCTCTTCTCGCGCGCGCTCCCCGGGCTCCTCCGGTCCTTCCGGGAGGCCCATGGGCGCGCCGACCGCGAGCGGGCGCTCGACAACCTCTACGCGTTCCTCCCGCCCACGGATTTCTCGAGGGACGTGCTCTCGACCTGCTCCGGGGACCTCGGGCTCGTCCGCGCGCCCGCGTGCGGGTGGACCGACCTCGGGACGCCGGCCCGCCTCCTCGGTCTCCTCGAGAGAGCGGTCTAGGGTCTTCACGCGGAATTCACGATCGCTTCGCCGCCTCCTCCACGAGACCGCATATGGTGCCGACATGAGAACGCGCCGCGCCGCCCTGCTCCTCTCCGCCGTGCTCCTCGCCGGCTGCGAGCACTATGCGCCGCCGCCGATACCCTCCGTGGCGAGCGCCACAAAGCCGATCCAGATCAAGGGATCGGACACCATGGTCAACCTCGGCCAGGCGTGGGCCGAGGCCTTCATGAAGCAGAAGCCGGGGAGCCAGGTCGCCGTCACGGGCGGCGGCTCGGGCACCGGGATCGCCGCGCTCGCGAACGGGACCTGCGACGTCGCCCAGTGCTCGCGCACGATCAAGC
>Ga0070738_10006910_pt1 | contig 11626 bp, 18 predicted proteins | sample Coa_R2_2_FD_66446 | JGI IMG/M metagenome (GOLD analysis project Ga0070738, IMG submission 66446) | Surface soil microbial communities from Centralia Pennsylvania, which are recovering from an underground coalmine fire - Coalmine... | ecosystem: Environmental > Terrestrial > Soil > Unclassified ... | reverse complement strand
AGCTCCTCGCCGGCGGGTCACAAGCGCGGCCCTCGCCCACCGCGACCTCAAGCCCGCGAACGTCGCGCCCCTCGGACCTCGTCGCCGTCCTCGAGTGCGCCCGCCGGGCACTCGACGGCCCCGAGGCGCGCCACGCCCTCGCGTGGCTCGAGGAGCGCGCGGGAGTCTCGCGCGAGGTCCTCGACCGCTACCGCGTCGGCCTCGGCGCTCCGGTCAAGGTCCGGGCCCCCGACGGCCACATGGTCGAGACGTTCTCCCTCGCCGTCCCGTCGTTCATCGCGGGCGAGCTCTCGGGGATCAAGCTGTACCGCGTCCGGGCTCGCGAGATCGGGGGTGAGGCCGCGGCGAAGCTCAAGGCGATCTCCGAGCGCGGGAGCCGGCCCGGTCTCGTCGGCGGCCACCTCCTCCGCGAGGTCGCGGGACGCACCGTGCTCGTCGTCGGGGGCGAGAAGGACGTCCTCGTCGCCGCCGCGGCCATGCCCGAGTCCCTCGTCGTGGCGAACGCCCGGGGCGAGGGCGGGTGGACGCACAAGCGGGGCGACCCCCTCGGCGTGCGGCTCGCGCGCGAGATCGTCGCCGCCAAGCCGGCCCGCGTCGTCGTCGCCCTGGACGTGAACGAGCGCGAGCGCGGCGCCAGGGACGCGATCGCCTGCCTCCACGCGGCCGGCGCGACGGACGTCCGGCTCCTCGGCTACCCCGAGGACTTCGCCGCGGCCGAGCCGAAGGGCGGGGTGTTCCAGCTCGTCACGGCGCGCGGCGCTGCGCTCCTCCGCGAGCTCGTCCAGCGCGCGCCCCTCGTCCCCTTCGCTCCACCGAAGCCGGAGGCCCCGAAGCCCTCAGAGGTCCGCCTCACCGACCTCGGGAACGCGCGCCGGCTCGTCCGGCTCCACGGGAGAGATCTCCGCTTCTCGGCGACCGCGGGCGGGTGGTTCACGTGGACCGGCCAGCGTTGGCGCCGCGACGAGACCGGCGAGGCCGAGCGGCGCGCCAAGAGCGTCCCGGCCGAGATCTTCGCGGAGGCGTCGGAGCTCATGTCGAGGGCCTCGACCGCGGCCGACGAGGACGAGCGGAAGAAGCTCGCGAACCGCGCCCAGGAGCTCGCCGCCTGGGCCATGAAGAGCGAGAGCGAGCCGCGCCTGCGGGCCCTGCTCGCGCTCGCCGAGAGCGAGCCCGGGATCCCCGTCCTCGCCGAGGACCTCGACCGAGACCCGTTCCTCCTGAACGTCGCGAACGGGACCATCGACCTCAACACGGGCGAGCTCCGCCCACACCGCCGCGAGGACCTCATCACGAAGCTCGCCCCCGTCGCCTTCGACTCCGCCGCGCGCTTGGACCGGTGGACCAGGTTCATCGACGGCGTCACTGGCGGGAAGGTCGAGCTCGCCCGGTTCCTCCAAAGGCTCGTGGGGTACGCCCTCACGGGGAGCACGAGCGAGCAGGTGCTCGCCCTCCTCTACGGGACCGGCGCGAACGGTAAGAGCACTTTCCTCGAGACGTTGCGCGAGGTCCTCGGCGACTACGCCCTGCAGGCCAACTTCGGGACCTTCCTCGCGGCGAAGGATGAAGGTGGCCCCCGGAACGACGTGGCGCGGCTCCGCGGCGCTCGACTCGTCACGGCGATCGAGACCAAGGAGGGCGGCCGCCTCAACGAGGGCTTGGTGAAGACGCTCACGGGCGGGGACACGGTGACCGCCCGCTTCCTCTACCGCGAGGAGTTCGAGTTCGTCCCGTCGTTCAAGCTCTTCCTCGCCTCGAACCACAAGCCCGCGATCAAGGGCACCGACCTCGGCATGTGGCGGCGCATCCGGCTCGTTCCCTTCGTCGTGACGTTCCGCGAGAACGACCCGAACCCCCTGCTCCGGAAGGACCCCGCGCTCCGCGAGGCACTACGCGCCGAGCTCCCCGGCGTCCTCCGCTGGGCCGTCGAGGGAGCGCTCGCCTGGAAGCGCGAGGGGCTCGGTCTCCCCGATCAGGTCCGCGCGGCGACGGAAGGCTACCGCGAGGAGCAGGACACCCTCGGGACGTTCCTGGCCGAGCGCTGCCTCACGGGCGACTCCGCGCGCGTGTCCTCGAGCCTGCTCTATGGGGCGTTCAAGGACTGGGCCCTCGCGAACGGCGAGAAGCCCTGCTCCCAACGTGCCTTCTCACTCCGCCTCTCGGAGCGCGGCTTCGAGAAGAAGCGAAGCGCGACCGGTGGGGCTCGGGAGTGGCTCCGGCTCGGGTTACTGACGCTTGAGGACCCTACAAGCGTCAGTTTCCGGAACTTTTCTCCTACGCGAGCGGATGAAGAAAGTTTCCGGAAAGACCGGGTTACTGACGCTTCAAGCGTCAGTAGCCGCGTTGCCGAGAACGGCACTCTTGCCCCCGGATGGACGTCGGATCCCATTGAGGAGGCCGAGCTTGACCACTGAACGCATCCTGCGGGCCGGCGAGGGCTGGGGCGTTCTCGTCTTCGTCGTTCTGCCGTGCAGACACCGCGTCGAGGTCCTGGCCGAGTGGATCGCGGCTGACGGCTCGGTCCGGGACCGGCTCGGCTGCCCCGCCGACGAGCGCGGCGAGCGGAGGGACGCTCGTGCTCGAGGGCTGGCGCGCCTCCAGGGCTCTCCCTGTCGTCGAGGAAGGCGCCACATGACCCCCATCACCCCTTTCCGAAAAAGGGTCCTTCCGGACGACCTTCGGGCGGCGCGGACGCACGTCCCGGGAGCCGGAGGTCGAAAACCTTCGGCAATTGCTTTCGGGAGCCCGTGAGCATGGAGAGCAAACAGGGAACGCACCCGGAGATCCTCGCGCGCGTGGACGCGCTCGCCATGAAGGGCGGTGACAAGGCCGTCGAGCGCGCGGCGAGGCTCCCGCAGGCGTTCTTGTCGAAGGCACGCAAGGGGCTCTGCGGCGGGGCCAAGGCCGCCGCGAGCTGGGGGAAGCTCCTTGCCTGGCTCGAGCGGCAGAGCGAGTCCGGCGAGCGTCCGGCGACGACGGCCCCCGCGAGCGATCCCGCTCCCGGCGCCGTGCCCGACGAGCTCGCGGCCGCGATCGACCGCGCGAAGACCTTCCCGGCGATCGGCGAGTGCCTCACCCGCATCACGGCCGCGGTCAAGCGGGGGGAGCTGGACCGCTTCGTCGGGAAGGCCCTCGTGGACTGCCTCAAGGAACGGCGCATGACCCTCAGCGCCGAAGAGGAGGCGGCCGCCTTCGCGCGCGCGGGCGAGGAGGAGGTCGTGCGCGTCGTTCTCATCAGGGACTGGGACGGCAGCGGCCAAGTCCCAGTGTTGCCTCCGCTTAAGAGAGAGATCCCCGAGGCCGAGCGGTGCCTGGCCTGCGCCGGGACCGGTCGGCGGCCCGTCGCGGCGCCCGCGTCGCCGAACCAGGAGCGGCCCGCATGAGACTGACCGGAGCCGTTGCCGTCGTCGTCCAGGGCAACGTCATCACCATCTACCTCGGAGTCGTCCCCGAGGCCCCGCGCCCCAAGCGTGGGCGCAGGACGAAACCCACCATTCGAAGGAGGAAGTAGCGATGGCAGGACTGACGAAGAAGACGACGACGGCCGTCCCCGGGGACCGGGCCGAGCTCGAGCGCGAGCTCAAGCGCCGCGTGATTGCGCTCGAGGTCCAGCGCGACACGGCGAAGCTCCTCCTCGACTCCAAGGGGGGCAGGCCCTACGACGAGGCCAAGGTCCGCTTCGACGCGATCCAGGCGGACCTCGAGGAGGCGCAGCGCAAGCTCCGCGCCTTCTACATCGTGGCGCCTGAGAAGCTCGAGCTCGTGCGCTCCATGCCGGCTCGAGAGACGGCGCTCTCCGAGGCGACACGTCTGGTAGGCGCGTGTCGTCGCGCGCTCGAGGAGCAGGGCTTGCCCGCCGAGCTCATCGACACGCCCACCACGGAGAGGCCGGCGCGCTACCTCGCGCCGCTGACCGAGGCCCTGAAGGCCAGGCACAACGCCAGCTGTGCCGTGCTGGAAGCGGCCCAGGCGTGCGCGGCGCTCGAAGCGTGCATCCCGAGGGCGCTCACGATTGCCTTGAGCTCGGCCGGCGCGGACCTGAGGCGATACGAGGCCGCGGTCAGGGACGCGCGGCGGGAACTCGTCTCGCTCAACTTCGCGCTGAAGTTCAACGCGAAGGCCGAGAGGAAGCGTGGCCGCGTCTCCTTCGACGACAACTCCGGCGAAGCGCGGGACCACGGCAAGGCGATCTCCAGGTGCGAGGAGCAGGTCGCGGAGGCCGAGGCGGAGCTCGTCCAGGCTCGCGAGACGGAGCGGCTCGCGCGCATCGCCTGGGAGGAAGCTCGCGATCGCCTCCTGGCCGGGGTGATCGCGTGAGCGGTCCCGGCAAGGTCGAGACGCTTCGGCAGGCCGGCTTCATGTTCGGCATGCCCGGAGAGGAGCTCCAGCGTCTCGCCACGGCCGCCGGGGAGAAGCTCCCTGACGGTCCGCCTTACGACGTCGCCGAGATCCAGCGGCTCGTGCAGCGGCTCGCAGCGAAGGGGTTCCACCCCCGCACAATCCACCTCTGACCCATGGAGACTCTCCTCTTGGTGCTCGTCGCGAGGAAGGCGTGGCAGGCGCCATTCAACTTATCGAATGGGCCCTCGATCATAAGCCTGAGATCGGTGCGCTGGCGTGCGACTGTGCCGCTTCTCCTGCGGCACGACCACGCGCGGCGCGTCGGCGAGGCGCGCGACTTCGTTCTCGTGCCGCGTCACGGGATCACGTGCCTCGCCACGATCGAAGATCAGAGCGCCGCGCGCGTCGTGCGGGCGATGTTGACCAAGGACCCGCTCGCCCTTCGCGTGAGCTGCGGCTTCGGCCGCACGAAGGCGTCGCGCATCGAACACGTCCCGGAGGGACAGGTTCGCGTCGTGAACGGCCGGAGGCGCGCGGGCCCGATCGACGTCCACTTCGGGCTCCGGATCGACGAGGTCAGCATCGTCCCCGACCCGCGGGACCCGGCAACGCGGATCTTCCTTCAACCCGAGGAAGCGCGTTCCGCTCGGGAACAGGTTGCGCCCGTGGCGCTCTCTCAAGTCATGGAGACGCCGTGAGCATCAAGGGCCAGCTCGACCGCGAGAGGCGCGCCTTGGAGCGGAAGGCGATCGAGGAACGGGCCGAGAGGCTGCGGGCGCTCGGCTTCGTCGTGACGGTCGAGCCCGACGGATCCCTCAAGGTGCGACCGAGTGGCGAACAGTGACCCTCCGATCGCCGCGCTCGTCGAGGACCTCGAGGACCTCCCCGAACTCGAGCCGGAGGAGCGGGCTCGCCTGCGCCTCTCAGCTGCTCGGGACGCCGTGCGGGTCGCCCTCGCGGTGCCGGGACGCTCCGAACTCGCCGAGCGGCTCCGGGATCGCGCGCTCGCTGTGATCGAGCGCGTCGAGGACGCAAGCGAGCGGACGGCCCTCGCCCGGAACCTCGAGCAGTAGCAGGGAGGAGGCAACGTGACCGAGCAGAGGACGAGGATGTGGACGTGGCGGATCGCGGCGAGCGTGCCGCACCCGAAGGTGACGAAGCTCGGCGGGCGAGCCGATTGTCGGATACGCCCGCTATCGTTCGTGGAGCGGGCGCTTGCCCGTCTTCGCCGGAGGCTCGGCCGATGAGGCGATTTCGGGGACCGCCCATGAAGCGGTGGCACGACGTCCGCGAGGAGCTCCGCGCGGCCGGGGCCGATCGCGTCCTCGCCGCGCTTGAGGACTCGACGTGTCCAACGTGCGGCGAGCGACCCGAGGCTATCCGTTCGAGCTTCATGCGCTGCGCGTGCGGTGCCGAGGACGTCGCCGGCTTCGTCGCCCGCCTCTCTGCCGAGGTCCACGGCGACGGCCATCACTCGGCGCTCATCGAGGACGGGCTTCGCCTTCTCGAGAGGATCCGATCATGACGAAGAACCTGACGCTCGCGATCGAGCGAGTGAAGGCCCAGGCAGACACCTTCGCGAAGGCGCTCGAAGAGTTCGGCCTCGCGATGGACCAGGAAAGCTCGGTGCTCCGCGAGCTCATCAACATGAGAGAGGCCAGCGCGGACCTCCGCGACTTCGCGGAGAGCGTAGTGAAGTTCGCCGACCTGGCGATGGCGGCCGTGACCGAGGAGCAGCGACGGAAGCGGCCCGGACTCAACTGAACAAGGAGGAACACATGGCGCGTAGGCGCGGAAGTTCGACTCGGAGCTACGAGGAGCTCGAGAAGGCGGTGAACGACCTTGAGGACTCGCTCAAGAAATTGAATGCCGGCGTCGGAGACGCCGGCAAGTCGCTCCAAGGGCTCGTGGGCTTCATCGGCGCGGCCTCGCCGGTCACCGGGAACCTTCAGTACGCCGCGTCCACGTTCGCAAGCCTTGCGACGAACTTGTTCCCGAGCGCCATGCGCGGGCTCCCGGGCGCGGGGGCCGTCCGCGAGGCTGTAGGCTGGGGCGAGGCTACCGGGAACGCTCTCGATCGCGCCCAGGCGTTCGCGAGCAACCTCGCGATCGCGGGCGTCCCCGAAGATCGGATCCGCGGGATGCTCGACCAGGGTGTGCCCCTTCTGCAACTCCAAGAGGAGCGCGCCGCGCGCGCGCGCCGGATCGCGGCGGACATCGTTCACGACCGCACCGCCGAGAGAGTCGGGAGCGCGCGAGAGGCAGCGCGGGCCGACCTGTCCGGGGCCGGGAGCGACTTCGGGCCGGGCTCGAGCAATCGGGACTTCCTCGGCGGGTCCCCGGACACCCCTGGCGAGGCGCTGCAGCGGTTCCTCAGGCCGCAGCGGGCGGACGGTTTCGGCTCGACGAACCTCATGCAGGGCGTGTCGTCCGCGTTCCGCCAGATGCTCAAGGCCGGGAGCGTCGAGGCGAAGTAGCGACGCAAGTTAAATCCAGGCCCGCCAGAGTATTCCGACACTGAGTGTGCAAGTGTCGCACTCTGAAGACCCTGCAAACATTCGCAAAAAAGAAGAGACAAACGTCTACGAGGTCACTACAAGGAAGGGGCGCACGGGAGGCCACATGAAGACGAAGAAGACCACGGGCGAGCACATGATCGGCGCTCGCTTCGCCCCCGACATGATCGAGCGGCTCGCCGCGCACACGGACCGCATGAAGAAGCAGAACCCGGCGCTCACCATCAGTCAGTCCGACGCGCTCCGGGACCTCGTGCTCCGAGGTCTCGAGGCCGTCGAGCACACCGCGTAGCCGCTCTCCCCAACCTGACCCGTAAGAGACCCGCGCTATGCGCGGGCGGGAGGAGACTCCATGTCGATGCTTCTCGCGAAGGCCTTCGAGCGCTGGCGGCGCGCGGAACCTCGCCGTCCGGCCACGGTGCGGCGCTACCGCAACGCGCTCGGTCGCCTCGCTCGGCTCGGGATCGTGCGCGTCGCCGACGCGACCCGCGATCGCGTCGAGCGGGCACAGAGCGACCTCCTCGAGCGTGGCTGGAGCGAGTCGAGCGTGCGCTCGGAGATGATCTGTCTCCGGTCGATCCTCCGCTTCCTCGACGACCGCGAGGAGCTCGCGGACGGCCAGCTCGCCGCCGTGCGTAAGGTCGCGCTCAAGAGGAAGACGGCGCGTCGCCGGCGAACGCGCTTCCTCACGCACGACGAGTTCGAGGCGCTCGCGCAGGGTGCCGCGCGCCTCCTGCCCCGGCTCGAGCTCCCGCTGCGTGTCGCCGTCCTCGCCGGGCCCCGCGTGGGCGAGCTCGCCAGGATCCGCGCCGAGGACGTGCGGGACGGCGCGCTCTCGATCGTGACGCGCCCCGAGTGGGGCGAGCTCGGCTCGTGCAAGACGGGGGAGCGCGTCATCCCGGTGTGCCGCGAGCTTCAAGAGCTCGTGGATAAGCGCCTTCCAAAGACCGGATGGTGGTTCCCGGCGATGAAGTGCTACCGGCGGGACCAGCTGACGCGACCCTTCGTCTCGCGCTCGACGCTCGAGCGCGCGCTCAGGAAGCTCCGCCGGGCCCTCGGCGTCGAGGAGATCACGTGGACGATCCTCCGCCACACGCGCGCATCGTGGTGGGTCCAGGGCGGCGCGTCGATCTACAAGGTCGCGGATTGGTGCGGCCACAACGTCGCGACGGCGGAGCTTTACTACGCGTCGCTCACGGACGGTTATGACCCGGAGTGCGAGAAGTCGAGCGAGCTCGAGCGCGCACGCCCGATTGTCGCGCCCACGGTCGCGAAGCCGAGGCCGTTCCTCTACGGGCCACCTCCGATCGGCTACCAGCACGGTCCGAACGGCGTGGGGGTCGAGGTCAACGTCGAGGGCGCGCTGACGGTTCGGCTCGTCTTCTCGCTCTACCTCAAGTGCGGGAGCGTCATGAAGGTGGTCCGCGACCTAATGGCGAGGAAGATCCCCTCGCCCACGGGGCGCGCCCGGTGGCACCACGAAACGGTGCGCGCGATCCTCCGCAACCGAGCGTACCTGGGTCTCGTCGTGCTAGACGGCGAGGACCGACCGGGTGTTCACCAGGCGATCGTGGACCGCGCGATCTTCGACCGCGTGCAGAAGGGGCTCGCCGAGAACGACACGCGGCGGAGCGTCGCGGCCGACGCCAAGCCTGCCCGCCGGGTGGCCACGTGAGCCGGCCCGGGCTGCACCGCCTCGTCCGCGAGGTCGAGCACGAGGCCGACCGGTTCCTCGTCGTCCTCGAGCGCGTGCGGGAAAGCAAGGTCGCGCGGAAGCACGATCGGCTCACGGGGGCGCTATGGGACACCCTCGCCGCCGCTCACGGGTACTGCACGGTCCTCCGCGCCGCCCTAGGGGAGAAAGTCGTGGACGACACGGGGGCGGAGATCGTTCTCGTCTCCATGAGGTTGGGCGAGCGGAACGTCTTCGTCTCGACCAGGTGCGGCCACGAGGTCGAGCTCGGACGCCCGTGCTCATCCTGCACAAAGGAGCGTGACGCATGATCCGTGACCTAGATGAGGTTCGCAGCATCCTGGGGGTCTTTGATCCATTGTGCGAGTACGCGGCCCGTCTCTCTCGCCCCAGTGGGTGCGAGAAAACCGCCGATCACCTGAAACTCCTCTGGGCACTCATCGCCGCGCAGCAGGAACTCATCAAACGCGGGATCCGCGTTCTTGAGTCTCTCGACCGGAGCACGCTCACACCGGATGAAGCCCGAGACGCGGCCCAGCTGTTGGCCACCCTTGACCGGCTCAAGACCGCGAGCGAGGACGATCGCGACGACGGCGCGCTACTTGAGGAAGCGTAACCCATGGCCCACCTCGTGAAGATCGACCGGCGGTGCTCGCGGTGCGGGCGGCGCGCGAGCGTCGAAGTCTTCAACAGCTCGAACGGACCGCTTGGCGCCTACTGCGCCGCCTGCGGCCGCAGGCGCCTCGCCGAGATCCAGCGCGAGGAGGGGAGGACACAGACATGATCTTCCTTCCGACGCCGTCGCCCGATGACGGCTCGCCTCTCCTCTGGGACCTGGTCCACGAGTTCCAGCGGACCCGGATCGACCGCGTCTCGAACGAGACCGTACGGAAGGCCCGCCAGCACTTCGCGCGACTCATCGCGGCCGGGTTCGCGCGCCTTTCGGACGTGACTCCGCCCCGGGTCGCACGCTACCTCGAGCGCCGTGCCGCCGAGGGCCTCTCCAGTTCGACCCTCAACCACGAGCTCGCCGTCATCGTGAAGCTCGTCCGTTGGCTGCACCGTCGCGAGGAACATCCCCCGCAGCGCTCGAAGCTCCGCGAGCTCATGCTCGAGCTGAGGACACTCCGGCTTCCCGGCGATTCTCCCGGGACGATCGTCTTCTTCTCGCGCGACGAGTTCGTGCGGCTCCGCGTCATCGCGGGCGAGATCGCACCTTGGTTCCGGCTCGCCTTCGAGGTCGCATGCTTCACGGGACTCCGTCGCTCCGAACTTCGCGTGCTCGACCGCGAGGACTTCGACCTAGAGGCGAAGCTTCTCCGCGTCCGGCGCAAGACGGATCGCCTCGGCGACGCGGGCGACACGAAGACGAGGCGGGAGCGAAACGTGCCGCTGGCGAGCGAGCTCCTCGAGATCGTTCGCGAGCGCGCCCCCAAGAGCGGAGCCATGTTCCCGGCGCTCTCCCGGTTGGCGCTCACGCCCTACGTCTCGGACGACACATTCCGGTGGGCGATGCAGGAGCTTGGCCGCCGGTCGGGGATCGTGTGCCGGTGGCACAAGTGCCGGAAGACATTCACGACCTGGTCTGTCTCGGCGGGCCTCTCGATCTTCGACGTGAGCTCGTTCCTCGGGCACACGGAACCTGGGATGACCGCGCGCCATTACGCCGCGTTCGTGCCGCGCTGGAAGCCCGAGATCGACCGACTCAACACGCAGACGCCGACGAAGGACCCCGCGACCGAGCGGCGCGAGCTCGCGGAGCGGCTCCTCGTCCAGGCGAAGACGGCCACGGAGCCCGCTCCACTCCTCGCGGCCGCCAGAGCGCTCCTCCGCGGCACGCTCGGGGAGCGCGTGGTCGAGGGGGATACAGAGGTCGGCTTCGTGTGCGGGCGGTGCGGCCACAGCGTCACTCCGGGACGCACATGCTCAAGCTGCGGCGCCTCACCCTGATGCGAACGAAACACAGAAACCGCTTCACCCTTGTCGGTTTCGCGAGCTATAGCGGAACCGTCCGGCGCGACCTCAAACGCGTCGTGTGAAAACCCGGTCGCAAGATCGGCCAGTCCCCCCGGCGCGTTTTGAGGCGCGCTCGGGGGGACGCTTTCAGGACGAGGAACGGCACATGGATCCCCGCAAGGAGGCCCTCCAGATCGCTCTCAAGCGAGACGTCGAGGCCCGCGCCAAGCGACGCGCGGAGAAGGAACGAGCTGAGCAGGCAGAGAAGCAGAAGAGAGCCGCCCGCGAGGCGAGGCGAGCCGAGCTCCACGAGTGGGCGCGCGTCTTCGTTGAGGAGAACTTCAACGAGGGGATTCTTCGAGCCCTTCTGCACTTCCACGCCGAAGGCAAGCACCCTCACCGTGCGGATATTGATCTCAACGCGGTCGGCCACCTGCCCCACAAGATCCTCGTGGCGCTCGGGTTCGATGAGAAGGATCCGATGCTCTCCTATGCAATGCACACCAAGAGGCCCAGCATCGAGGACTTGGATGCCTTCGCTGAGGGCGTTCACCTGACCTGGGAGAGGCTCGTCGAGGAAGCAGCGAGGTAGGCCACGAAGATGCGCAAGGCGCAGGAGAAGGGAGTCGGGTAGCCATGGCCCTCTACAAGCGCGGCAAGAAGTGGTGGTGCCAGTTCAAGATCGACGGGAAGCGCTACCGCCTGAACACCGACCGCACCGATAAACGCCTCGCGGCCGAGCAGGAGAGGGCGCTGCGCTTGAAGATGGAGAGGCGCGCGAACGGCCACAAGGACTACGACGAGACGAAGGCGAAGAAGATCGCCGACCTGGTCGGGGAGTACGCGAAAGAGCTCGGACGCCTTGAGCGCTCGCAGGGCTACGTCGCCTCTCAGGAGACGAGGGCCTCGCGCCAGCTCGCCGGCGTGTCGCGACTCGAGGACGTGACCACGGAGACGGTGACGCGCACGCTCGCCCGCCTCGCTGTGGACCTCAAGCTCTCGCCCAAGTCGCAGAACGACTACCGCATGGCCCTCTACAGCTTCTTCGCGTGGCTCGTCCGGGAGGGCCGCTGGGAGGCGAACCCCGTCAAGGCCGTGCCCACGGTCAAGGTCTTCGAGAAGA
>Ga0070738_10006909_pt1 | contig 11626 bp, 8 predicted proteins | sample Coa_R2_2_FD_66446 | JGI IMG/M metagenome (GOLD analysis project Ga0070738, IMG submission 66446) | Surface soil microbial communities from Centralia Pennsylvania, which are recovering from an underground coalmine fire - Coalmine... | ecosystem: Environmental > Terrestrial > Soil > Unclassified ... | reverse complement strand
GATCGCGCACGACAGCAGACCCAAACCACAATGCAGCTTTTTACTGCGTCCCCTCAGACGAAGCCGCATTCAAATTCCCCCTCTCCCCTCTTCGCTCGACGCCTCGCCTAGCTATATTGCCGATAGTGCTGACCAAATCCGTCGCTCGTCGGTAAACTCGGCGCCTTGTTGAGCACTATTCCACCAATTCGCTCCGGCCCCAGCAAGGCAATCGCTTCGTCGACGGCGGTACGCGAGGTACGCTCTGCCTCGACGACGAAAACGACCTGGCCGACATGCTTAGCCAACACGATCGGTTCGGAGCGCGCAAGCACCGGCGGTGAATCGAAGATAATGATGCGGTCAGCATAGCGTCTCGAAACGTCATCGACGAAACGCGCCATCCTTCCGCTCGCCAGGAGCTCGCTCGATCCCGGTCTTGAGCGACCGCTCGGCAGCAGCGTCAGATTCTCGATGTTCGTTCGGACCATGACATTCGCAAGGTCGATCGTCGGGTCCGAGACCACATCGATCAGGCCCGTGTCGGCCTCGAAGCCGAGAAGACCAGGCACGGAGGGCTTGGCGACGTCGGCATCGATGAGCAGGACGTGAACGTCATGTTCCGACGCCATGCTGAAGGCCAAATTCATGGAGACGAATGTCTTGCCTTCGCCCGGTATCGCGCTGGTCACCATTATCACATTGTGATTCTTGACCGTTGGCTGCCCTTGGGGCACGGCGACATTGACCAGCGGACGTTTGATCAGGCGAAATTCCTCGGCCACGCCCGATTGGTCGCGAGGCAAGGCGAACCCGCCCGCGCGAAGACGGTCGAAATCAATGGTGATTTGCCGCCGCGTCTCGCGACGAGCGACATCCGGCTGCGATTGCGGTTCTGCTTCCGATTGCGGCGGCGCGGCGGGACGAATGAGATCCGCCGCCGATGCGAACCCTTCGGACGCCGCCGACCCGGCCTGGCCCAGGCGATCGGCCGCCTTTTCGATCAGCGACTTCGCTGATTTCAGGCGTAGCTGACTGCCGGCGCGTTCGATGAGATTCATTGACGCTCCTTCCGCGGGGAGATCATTTTCTCGCCCTGGGTCTTACGCGCGCGGCCGCATGAGTATCTCGACCGAGACGATCCCAAGATAAACCGCCACCAGTCCAAGGCAGATCACCACGAATCCCGCCGTCGTGAGGCGCCGCCGCCGCGACTGCGACGCCCTGCTCACCGCCGATATCGCCCCCAGCACCGGCACGGTCGCGAGATCCTTGAGCTGACGAACCGTCATGATGGAATCATCGATTTGTGCCAGAAGAAAGGCAAACGCGACACCTGCGGCAATGCCGGCGACGAGGACCACCGAGATCAGCAGTCCGCGTTTCGGCGCCACCGGCATGGTGGGCGATTCGGGCGGATCGACGACACGGAATTGCACGGTCTGTGTCTGCGTCTCGAGATCGCTGCCGATCTTCGCCGATTCTCGACGATTGAGCAGCTCGTCATAGGCCTTCTTGATGACGTCGTAGTCTCGCGTCAGCTTGGCCATCTCCGCGGCCACCTCCGGCACCGACTTCGCCAGCTTCTCCCATTTTTCGACCTCGGCCTGGGCGCGCCGGTAACGCAGGTCCAAGCTGGCAATGGTCGTCTCGAGCGTGACAAGCTGGAGTTGAAGCTGCTCGTATACGGGATTCGAGGCGGTGCTGCGCGTCGCGCGCGAGGGCGTCGTCGGCGCGTCCGACGCACCCGTCTTCTGGTCCTGCGCCTGCTTCGCGTCCTGCCTCGCCTGCTCCAAGAGCCGCTTGGTCTTGACCACGTCCGGATGGAGCTCCGTGTAATTCTCGAGCAGCGATTTCAGTTTCGCTTCCAGCTCCGCGATCCGTGCATTGCTCGCATCCGTGCCGCCGGCATCGCCGGGCAGCCCCAAGGGCGGACCGACGCCGTCATCGGCAGGACCGATGCTCACGGTGTCGACATAGCGCGGCACCGAAGCAAGCTGCTTCGTCAGCTCGTCGCGCCGCTGGCGATTTTCGTCGAGTTCGCCCTTGGCCTTTTCGAGTTCCTGCCGCGCCGCATCGAGCTTGTTGTTGTAATTGTTCTCGCCCGGCAGAAATCCGATATTCTTCGCTTTGAAATCGGCGACACGCTTCTCGGCAAGATCCAGTTGCTGCGCATATTCCTTCAACTGGTCATCGATGAAGCTGCGCGCCGAAGCGATGTCCTTGCGGCTATTTCCGAGATTGCTCTCGACGAACACGCTGAGCAGCGATTGCACGACCTTGATCGCCGATTCTCGACTCGATCCGATATAGGCCAGGGCAAAGAGATTCCGGCCATCGGCAGTAACGACGATCCGCTGGCGCAGCCCGTTCAGGATGTCCTCGGCCTCGGCCGGCGTCCTCGCCCCGAGATCCAGATCGGCCATGTGGCTCACCTTCTGGAGATTGGGCCGGCTCAGCAAGGTGCGCTGCATGACGTCGACTTGGGTCAGGATATTCGTATCGATGGCGATGCCGCGCATCAGCGGCCTCAGCATCGAATCCGTATCGACATAGATTCTCGCCTTGGCTTCATACTGATTCGGCATGTGGATGACGAATGCCCAGCCCGCCAGGCAAATGATCCATGCGACCGCCAAACCAAACCAGCGTCGGCGCCACAACGCCCGGGCATAGGTCAGTGCAATGCTTCGTACGCCTATCACTTCCGCGCGCGCTCCTCACGCTATGCATCGGCCATCGCACAATGCCCGCCTAGCGAGGCCGGCTCTCAATACCCGACCTGCCATCCTCGCGCACGGGCGCTAATATCGCGTAAATCGTAGATTCCCAGCGCGTCAAGCGGCAGTCCGATCGGTCAGGCGCTCCGGCACTCGCAGGCTTCGCCGGCACGCCGTCAGGCACTCAATCAGAACCAAGTTTGCGGAATGATCAGTACGTCTCCCGGAAGCATCTGTACGTTTGCGGAGACGTCCCCGTCCTTGATCAAATCGGCAACCCTGACGCGAAACGACGCTTCCTTGTTCTCTGTCACGCGTACGATGCTTGCCCGATTGCCGGCGGCGAACTGGGTAAGCCCGCCGACCGCAATCATGACATCCAGCAGGGTCATGTTATCGCGGTAAGGTATCGCTTGGGGGTGCGCGGCCTCTCCGATCACCCGCACTTGCCGCGAATATGGACCGTTGAATGTCGTGACGATGACGGTCGCAATCGGGTCCTGGATATATTTCTTGAGCTGGTTCTCGATGTCGCGCGCCAGCTGCGTTGGCGTCTTGCCCGCGGCCGGAAGATCTTCGATCAACGGCAGCGAAATTTTTCCGTCCGGGCGGACAGGCACCGTCTGCGACAGCTCCGGATTGCGCCAGATGAAAATATTCAGGGTATCGAGCGGACCGATGTAATAGTCCGGACTCGGATCGTATGCTACCGCTCCGGCCGGAGGAAGCGTCGGTTGACCAGAACAGGCTTCCAGCACCGCGATTGCGAGAATCGCGATGATTTTTCCGACGGATCGAAGCTTCTTGCTCATTCCACACCTCGTAAAACAGCGGTTGCGACCGCTGGCACCGCCGCCGGCCCCAAAAGCGCCCCGGTAGACGCCATAAATCGGATGGCCGCAGCGCAAAGAACGAAAGGCCAGAACTGAATCCTTCAAATGGACAAGATTGTCAATAGAATTCTCATCGGCAAATTCCTAAGAATCCAATAATATCAGCCAGTTGTGCGATCTCTTATGACGCCGCGTCAAATTTGAATCGACAGTTTATGAGCGTATCCTTCGCATTCTCGCGGGACACTACTATTTGGATAATCGAGGTCACACCACCTCCGCGACGCGCCGACAGATCGCCGCCTTTTGATGAAAACGCGCCTGCCATTTTCACCGGTCGGCGTGCCCGCGCCGCACTCCGGTTGCGAGCGTTGCCAGGCCTGTGGCAAATTCTCTCGTTAATCTCCCGTCAATTCGACCTATCTTAAATGCACATTACTTAATTCGACCGGGACCGATACTCCGCGGCATCGCCGGTTGACGTGCCTTCATGGCCATGAACAAAGGTTGCAGGTGAGCTATGCCGTCATCCCTACGCCTCAGCGTCGTCGGATTGGGTTACGTCGGGCTGCCGCTCGCCGTCGCTCTGTCGCGACACTTTCCCGTAACAGGCTACGACATCAGCGCGCGCCGGGTTTCCGAGCTTCTCGACGGCCTCGACCGCACCGATGAAGTGCCTCGGGAGGTGTTGCGGGCAAGCTCACTGAAGCCGACCTCGGACGATGCCGAACTGACGGGCAGCGACGTCTTCATCGTGACCGTGCCCACCCCCGTTGATCGGAAGAATCAACCCGACCTCAGCGCGGTATTGGGCGCCTGCAAGACCGTCGGCAAGCGCCTCAGCAGAGGCGGCATCGTCGTCTTCGAGAGCACCGTCTATCCCGGCGTGACCGAGGATATCTGTGGACCGGCGCTCCAGGAGGTATCGGGGCTCACCTGCGGACGCGATTTCTTTCTCGGCTATTCGCCGGAGCGCATCAATCCCGGAGACCGCGAGCACACCGTCGATCGCATCACCAAGGTGATCGCCGGTCAAACCCCGGAGGTCGTCGATGTGCTGCGCCGGGTCTATGGCGCCGTCACAAACAACAACGTGTTTGTCGCCAAGAACATCAAGACCGCCGAGGCGGCCAAGGTCATCGAGAACGCGCAACGCGACATCAACATCGCCTTCATCAATGAAGTCACGATGATCTTCCAAAAGCTGGGCCTGTCGGCTCACGACGTCCTCGACGCGGCCGGTACGAAATGGAACTTTTTGCGCTTCACGCCGGGGCTTGTTGGCGGCCATTGCATCGGTGTCGATCCCTTCTATCTGGCCCATCGGGCGCTTGAAGTCGGCCACGAGCCCGAGATCATCCTCGCCGGCCGCCGGATCAATGATTCCGTGGGCGCATTCATTGCGCGCCGCGTCAATGAACAGATCGCCAAGAAATCGCGTGTGCTGGTCCTCGGGCTCACATTTAAGGAGAATGTGCCCGACCTCCGAAATTCCAAGGTGGTCGACATCATCAGCGGACTCCGGGATTTCGGCCATGAGGTGGTTGTCCACGACGCATTGGCCGACCCTGAGGAAGCGCTCGAACATTACGGCATTACGCTCGTCACGAGCCTTGGCGATGTCGGATCGTTCGATGCCGTCATTGGGGCGGTGGCGCACACCAACTACTCCCGGTTCACGCCAAGCATGCTCGAGCGTCTGCTGAAGCCGGGCGGCTTGGTAGCGGACGTCAAGGCAATGTGGCGTCACCTCGCTTTGCCCGAGACCATCCGCCGCTGGGAGCTTTGACAACGCGGGACGCCTCGATACTGGACGAATTCTCGCTATGCAGGGTGCAAAAGGCGCTGCGACCACATTTGTTTAAACTATGTCATCTGCGGAATCGCCGGGATATGCTTGGTCCCGCAATCTCCGCATTGGGCTGCGCTGCCATCGCGTGAACGGATTCGCGACAATGTTGGGATCGAAGAGACGCCGCTTAAATGCCGTGGCAATCGGCGCCGCCTTGGCGATCGCGTTCCTCGCTGCCTGCGGCAAGAGCAAGACCGCCGCGGACTATATCCATGACGCCGAGGTCCACCGGAAGAGCGGTGCGATCTCGGCGGCGATCATCGATCTCAAAGACGCGCTACAACAGGACTCCAAGAACGCCACGGCACGACTCCTCCTTGGCCGGCTATACCTCGACCTCCCCGACGGGCTGGCCGCGGAAGCGGAATTGCGGCGCGCTCGGCAAGATGGCGCCGATTCATTCGCCGTGAGCAAGGCATTGGCAGAGGCGGAATTGATCGTCGGCAAGCCCGATGCCGCGCTTAAGGAAATCGACAACCTGGAGGCGCCCGACGCGGCGATGCGAGCGAGCATTTTGAGCATCCGCGGTCGCGCACTCCTCGCCTTGGGCCGCTTGCTCGAAGCTCGCGAGGCAATGGAACAAGGGCTAAAGGAAGACCCGCATTCCGTCGATGTTCTCTCCGCGATGGTGTGGCATGCATTGGCGAGTGGAAATCTCGTGGCCGCCAAGGATCGTCTCGAGGAGGCGCAGAAGGAAGATCCCAACAATGCGACCCTGTTCGCCCTTCGCGGCGCTGTAACCTTCGCACTTGGCGATTTCGCCGGCTCGGAAGAAGCTTACGGAAAAATGCGTACGCTTGCGCCTTGGAATCTGTCGGCGCGATTGGGATCCGCCCGAGCGCAGCTTGCGCAGGACAAGATCAAAGACGCAGAAGCGAATTTGGACGTTGTCCTGAAAGCCGCGCCGAACGATCCCAACGCGAACTATCTGCGCGCTCTCGCGGCATATCGCGAAAAGGACTATCTGCTCGCCCAATCTCTTATCGGGCGGACGCTCAATGGGGCGAGAGACTTCGCTCCGGCCATGTTGTTGGCGGGTGCGACGAGCTACGCGCTGAAGCAGTTCGAGCAGGCGAATACCTATTTGAGCCAGTATCTCTACCGCGTGCCGCAAAGCATGCAGGCACGAAAACTGCTGGCGGCGGTTCAAGTCGCGCTCGGCCACTCTGCCGATGCCGTCAAGACCCTCTCTAACGCCGCACAAGGATCGGACGATGCCGAGCTTCTCGGCATGATCGGCGTGGCATCGGCGCAATCGGGCGATCTTGCCGCCGCCGACCGCTATTTGAATGAGGCCGTCAAGCGCCAACCCGGGAATGCCGAACTTCGCGCCCAACTCGGCATCGCGCATATCGCCCTCGGCGAGACGGAGGCCGGCGTCGCGGAATTGCAGACGGCAGCCCAACAAGATCCGGCGGCGCTCCGACCGGAGATCGCGCTGTTCATCACATTTCTCCACGACAAGGACTTTGATAAGGCACTTGGCGTCGCCGAAAGGTTGAGAAATTCCCATCCTTCCGAGGCGATCGGCTTCGACTTCGCCGGCCTCGTCCATTCCGCACAAGGCGAAGAGCAGCTGGCTTTGGCCGATTTTCGCAAGGCGAGAGAGCTGCATCCTGGCGACTCGATCGCCAGCCGCTCGCTTGCCGCTCTGGCCGCGCGCGCCGGAGATTTTCAGACGGCAAGCCGATATTATGAGGACATTGTCGCGGCAAACCCGCGCGACATCCGCGCCTATTTCGATCTGATCGCGCTGCAGATGCGGGATAATCGCCTTGCCGATGTCCACTCCACGCTCGACGCCGCCATACGAGCCAATCCGGGACATCCTGCGCTTTATGCTCTCCTGGGGAGAGTCCTTCTGACCGAAGGCAAAAGTCGCGAAGCCCTGAACACGATTGAGCCGATATTCGCGAAACAACCCGATGATCCGTCCTTGCTGGAGGTCGCCGGCCGCGCCCATCTCGCGCTTGGGGAAAGCGAAGCCGCCATCGGCGCGTTCAAGTCCCTCGTGGACGCGCTGCCGAAGGCGAGCGCAAGCCACCGGTACCTGGCTGAGGCCTATCTCAGTGCCAAAGAAGTGAGTCGCGCGTTGGACGAGGCAACGAAGGCAGTCGCGGCCGATAGCGGCGATGTCTCGTCGGGTCTCGTCCTGTCGCGCGTCTATATGGCCAAGGGCAGCCCCGCCGACGCGCAGCGCGTGGCGGACGACCTCGCCAAGCGAAATCCTCAAGACGCCGCCGTCGCCGATCTTCAGGGCAGCATCCAAATGGCGGAAGGGCACACTGGCGAGGCGCTCGATCAATTCCGACGTGCGGTCGCGTTGGCCGACATCGCCAGCTACCGTATTCATCTGGCAGCCGCGCTGGACAGGGCCGGCGAGGCCGGCGGGGCGCAGAAGACTTTGACAGAGTGGATCGCCGACCATCCCCGCGACGCCAGCGCGCGACTTGCGCTTGGGGATTTTTACCTCAAGCAGAAGCGCAATCGCGACGCCCGGGCGCAGTATGCCGCCGTTCTCGAGCGGTATCCCGACAGCGCTGTCGCCGAAAACAACCTTGCCTGGGTCCTGTCGCTCGACGGGCAGGCCGACGAAGCGCTGAAGCACGCTGAACACGCAGCGGCGCTGGCTCCGTCCGCGGCGCAGGTTCTGGACACCTACGGCATTGTACTCTTGCAAAACGGAAGACCGGCCGAAGCGGTCGAGACGCTGAACAAGGCGTTGGAGGGTGCGCCGGCATCGCCGGACATCCGACTACACTTTGCCCAAGCGCTGGCCGGCAACGGGAACAAGGAAAAGGCGCGTGAAATCCTGCTCGCGCTGCTCGGCTCGGGACAACCGTTCGACGGTCAGGATCAAGCGCGCAAGCTTTTGGCCGAGCTCGGCGGCTAAGACGCGGTTGTGATCCGTGACATCCGGGGGCCCACACCATGGGCCGGTAACGCGGTCGCTCGCCTCTGTCAAAAATAGTGGCCATGTGTCGGCATTTTTTACGAAATTCGGGGACGACCTTGGGAAGAAAACAGTTAAACTATTGATCTGGAACGAAAATCTCTCGTTGGCACACGGCGTGCATCGAAAAGCGGCATAGATGAAGGCATCACCAAGGCCGGTTGAGCCTGACTAGGAGGTTAGCATGCGAAGAAACTTATTGAGCGCCACGGCCGCGGTCGCGCTCGCTTTTGCCGCTGTGCCGTCGGCCAATGCTGCGCTCATGCTTCAGCTCAGCGACGGCACAACGACACAATCGGCGACGGGCGCGGGCGGGGCTGTTACCTATTTCGGCGCCATCGGCAACTTTGTGTTCGACGTGACGACCGGCCTTTCCAAGCCTTTGGCCGGCTCGGCGACGCTGCCGTTGCTGGATCTCAATTCGGTAGACGTCACGGCCTCGGCGGGCGGCACGCTCACCATCAAGGTGACCGATACCGACTTTATCGGGAGCGGCGGAATTCTGCAGTTCTTGAATACGGTTGGCGGCACCATGAATGCCGGCTCGCTGAACTTCAACACCTACATGGATTGCAGCAACGCCGCTTTCGGCACCGCAACCCAACTCACCTCCCAGGCTTTCAACACCGGCGCGTTCTCAGGCGGCCAGAACACCTTCGTCAGCGGATGCTCGGGGAACTACTCTCTGACCGAGATCGCAACATTGCAGCTTCCCGGCGCAGCTCTCATCAGCTTCGACGGCAGCGTCGGCGTGCCCGAGCCGGCGACCCTGGCTTTGTTCGGCAGCAGCCTTCTGGTTGTCGGTGCGGCGCTGCGGCGTCGGAAAGGGCGGAAGAGCACCGGTTGATCGGCAAAGACATTGACGAGGGCTCGTGACACCGGAGAGGTCACAGAAGCCCTCGCCATTGTCGAGGCCCCGCTTCATGGGGCTTGTTGTGGGGCACGCCGCTCCCGCGCCTCTTGTTGGGGCTCGCGAGCGGCTGCGCTCGTCGGAGCTGACACCAGGCTCCTGAGTGACGAAGATGGCGGCTAAACGCCGCGGTCCGCGCGGCGCGCGATGTGAAATACTAGACTCGGCTCCGACGAGCCTGAGCGCGCGGTATGAGAATTGCGAAGCATATACGGCAAACCAGCGAGCGCGACCCATCCGGTCCGGCCGCCCGATCCCGTGCGTTTCCGGTTGCGAGCGTGAAGCGAGTGGCCGATTCGTTGTTGATGCTCGTTCGTGATTGATGCCCGTTCGTGTAGACTGTCGATAGCATCATGGAATGGAATCGTCGCGCCATTGACGGGGTGATGGCGACGTTGCAGCGGGGGATGCCATAACGGCCGACAAGCGCGCCCAAGAACGGCATCGGGGGATGATGACGGGGCAGGTAGTCGAAGACCTTGCCGAGGAGCTTGCACAGCGCTGGGCGCCGCTTTTCGAGCGGATAGGCTGGCCCGAGCGCCTGGAGCTCCTGCACCAGATGCATGAGCAGTTGCAAGAGGATCTCGACGACCTCGAGATGTATTGCGCCGTGTCACCGGTGCTCACGCGCAAGATCATCGAGAAGGTCTCGGGAGGCCCCATCACCTCGGCCGCCCAAGCCCATATTTACGCAAATTCCGCCGATGAAAATCACCGGCACGCCGCCGGCGACTGGTTGTCCCTCCATCAAGGCAGCCATCGCCCAGGTGGCGTAGGGTGACGATCCAAGGCCGCTTCGGTCGGCGGTGGGAGCCGCCCCTTCCATTGCCCGCGACCGGCCGGATGCAGTTCAGGGATTGACCGATGATCCCGTCCCCTCGCACCGTGTATCCATGCCACGGCGCCCGCCTCGCCGTCGTTTGGGCGGCCCTCGCCCTCATCGGCTTGATGGGTTTTGCCCGCGCATCTGGCGCAAGGACGCTCGAAGTCGGACCGAGCCGCGACCTCAAGGCGCCGAGCGAGGCCGCCGCCATCGCGCGCCCTGGTGATTCCGTCATCATCGACAGCGGCGAATACTTTGACTGCGCGGTCTGGACGGTGGACCATCTGACCATCGAAGGCCGCGGCTCCGGCGCCGTCATTACCGACAAGACCTGCGAGGGCAAAGCGCTGTTCGTCACTCGCGGGAACGACATCTCGATCCGCAATCTCACCTTCACGCGCGCCCGCGTTCCCGACCACAATGGCGCCGGCATTCGCGCCGAAGGCAGGAATTTGCGGATCGAACAGAGCCGCTTCATCAACAATGAGGAAGGGCTTCTTGCCGGCGATCGGCCAGACAGCACCATTCAAATCGCAAACAGCGAATTTCTTCGCAACGGAAAATGCGACGATTCCTGTGCCCATGGGATATATGTCGGCAAAATCGCGCTCTTGCGCATTGAGCATTCGCGCTTCGTCGAAACAAGAGTAGGTCATCACGTGAAATCACGCGCGATGAGGACCGAACTCGTGGACAACGAGATCATGGATGGGCAAGAGGGGACCGCCAGCTATCTCGTCGATATTCCCAATGGCGGTTCGCTCCTGATGAAGGGCAACCGGCTCGAAAAAGGGCCGAACAACAGCAACCATTCGGCGGCGATTGTCATCGGCGCCGAAGGCGTCACGCAAAGAACGGCCGAAATCAGCATATCGGGGAATACCTTCGTCAACGACGACACGAATTCGACCGTTTTCGTGAAAAATCTGACGGCGACGGAGGCGATGCTGCGCGACAACTCGCTGCGCGGCAAGGTCGTCCCCCTTTCCGGAGACGGGACGGTACACTGAACAGAATGGCCCCGCCTCCGCAAGGCCGGGCTTCGCAACACCAACCTACCGGCGGGATCGCGAATCGCGTTGCTGTAGGTGATAAACCGATCGCGCTGCGATCCACAGCATCAGCAACAGCCCGACGATCAATTCCAGCAGCAGAGCAAGCGGATTCAGAAAAATTTCCCGCAGCCAGTTCAAGGCGAGACGAAAGTTATTGGGTTTTTCGACGCCAGCACCGCCCTCGCCGACGCCGCTGACGGCGTATTCCATATAGCTGGCACCGCCCTTCCCGGACAGAGTTGCCGACCAACCGTTTGACAATTCAGAAATGGTCAGCGAGTGGGCGCCCGGTGATGCATCGAGGACGAATGCCCCCATTCCCAGAACGGAAAAAACGGTGAATTGGCCATCCGTGGATCTGATATCGGTCACCGCACGGAGCACGGCGCCGGCAATCTCACTGTCCAAGATAAGCTCGGAAACATAATCGGCTGCCTGGCTCGCCGACAAACCTTCGTATAGGTAAGGGTCGATCGAGCTGGGAACGCGCGTCTGTGCCGG
>Ga0070738_10006908_pt1 | contig 11628 bp, 8 predicted proteins | sample Coa_R2_2_FD_66446 | JGI IMG/M metagenome (GOLD analysis project Ga0070738, IMG submission 66446) | Surface soil microbial communities from Centralia Pennsylvania, which are recovering from an underground coalmine fire - Coalmine... | ecosystem: Environmental > Terrestrial > Soil > Unclassified ... | reverse complement strand
GGAAGTCGATAACGGCCGCGCGCAGAAGTTCACCCCGCGTCCCGGCGCCAACCCGGAATTCCTCGTCAGCAAGCCCGTCTATTCGGCTTGGAAGTGACGATCCGGCCAGGATCGTCATCCGAGCCAACAACTCGAGCGAGGACTATACCTGAAATGGGCAGTTTGTAGGCCAGGGTGCTCGGTCCCGTTTGCGGGTGCCCCCCATCCTTCGCGCTGTTCGCGGAGGGTGGGACGGTCTTTGTAGCTCAGGTCGTCCGGCGCCGTTTGCCGGAGACCTGAGGTTGTTCCCCCGTAGCCAAGCGCGAGGCGCGCCTGATCCCGCGGCTCGTTATTCTATTCGGCGGACTCGTCGTCGTTGGCTTCGACGAAACGGGCATCGCCTGCTTGTAGCGACTCGTTGTAGCGAAATGATGCAATGATCTGACGGCCTCAGGTATGCCCCTCCGTCAGTTTCTTTCATCGCATCAGGTGGTGTGCGGCTGGCTCAACCGTGCCTGTGAGCGTGCTAAAATAGCGCGCACCCTTCCGCATTCATAATCTCTCGTTCGGAGGAACCAGAATGAAGATCACCCCGGGCAAACAGAAAGGCCTGGAAGCAGTTTCGAACCGAAATGGCGTGATCGCTGCCGCGGCGATGGACCAGCGCGGCTCGCTCAAGAGTGCCATTGCCAAAGAAAAAGGTGTGGACAAGAAAGCCGTCAGCGACCAGATGATGGCCGAATTCAAGGAAGCCGTGACGCGCATCCTGACGCCGCACGCCAGCGCCATTCTGCTCGATCCCGAGTACGGCCTTTCCGCCACGAAGGTTCGTTCGAAAAACGCAGGTCTCCTGCTCGCCTACGAGAAGTCCGGCTACGACAATACGCAGCCTGGCCGCCTGCCCGACCTGCTCGACCATTATTCCGTCCGCCGTCTGGTCGCCGCGGGAGCCGACTGCATCAAGATCCTCCTCTACTACACGCCTTTCGATCCGGCGAGCGTCAACGAGACCAAGCACGCCTGGGTCGAGCGCATCGGCTCCGAATGCCAGGCGCTGGACGTGCCCTTCTTCCTCGAATTCGTCGGCTACGAAGAAAATGTGGACGAGAAGGGAATTGAGTTCGCGCGCAAGAAGCCCGAAATCGTCGCCCGCAGCATGCAAGAATTCTCGAAGCCTCAGTACGGCGTGGACGTCCTCAAAGTGGAAGTGCCGGTCAACATGGCTTTTGTGAAGGGCGCGCGCTCCTGCAAAGGCGAATCCGTCTATTCGAAGGAAGAAGCCAAGGAGCATTTCCGCCGCGCGGCGGGCATGGCCAAGAAGCCCTTCATCTATCTTTCCGCCGGCGTCAGCAACGACACCTTCAACGAATCGCTCGAGCTCGCCGCCGAAGCAGGCACGAACTTCTCCGGCGTGCTTTGCGGGCGCGCCACCTGGAAAGACGGTATCCCTGTTTACGCCAAGCAGGGGCTGAAGGCATTCGAAGAGTGGCTGGGCAAAACGGGCGTCGTCAACATCAACAACGTCAACCAGCGCCTCGAAGCCGCCAAACCCTGGTTCAGCTTTTACGGCGTCTCCTCCGTCGCTGCGCTGACGTAGCTTAAATTTCGAATACGTGGTCATCCCGAGGAAGTGCGCCCGTTTCACATGCGGGCGCACAACGAGGGATCTGCATTCGTTTTTTCGTGAGTGCCCCACCCCTCAAGGGTGGGTCTTGCTTCGTAGACGCAGACTTCCGGGTGCCAGTGATCCAAGCCGGCGCTCGCTCGGGCATAATATTTTCATGTCCACCTCTCCCAAATCCCGCCACGCCCCCGCCGGCGAACTCGCCATCCGCACCCAGCGCCGCACGCAACTGCTCGACGTCACCGCCGGGGTTGCCAAAATGGTTCAGGATTCCGGCGTGCTCTCCGGCGTCTGCTACATCCACGTGCCGCACACCACTGCGGGTGTGATCATCAACGAAAATGCCGACCCCGATGTTGCCGCTGATCTCGAATCCGCGCTGGCGCGGCTGGTCCCGAAAAACGGCAATTATCAGCACGCCGAAGGGAACTCCGATTCTCACATCAAGACCGCGCTCGTCGGCACGTCCGCCACGGTTTTCATCAACGAGGGCGAACTCGAGCTCGGCCGCTGGCAGGGCATCTTCTTCTGCGAATTCGACGGCCCGCGCACCCGCCGCCTCCGCGTCAAAATCGTTCCCGACTGACAACCCATCCCGAATTCGACTCCGGAACTCTGTGCCTCTCAATCAAGTCTGTCAGTTGGGAACTCAGGCCAGCCGTCGAGGCCACGCGGCATTATCTCGCGGGCCCCTCGTGACTGATCGCCCACACGTATGCGGCGACGGCCTTCACTTGATCCGCACTGAGCTGCGCTCCGCCCTTCGGTGGCATCGGGTCGCGGTACTCTTTCGGCTGCGATACGCCGTCATTAACCGTTCTCTCGATTCCGGTGAAGCTGCCGTCGCTCCACAGCCATTTCTTGCCGCGCAGGCCGGGACCTAACGGCGACCCCTCGCCGTTTTCGCCGTGGCAACCCGTGCAGGCCGCGCCGCCCGCCTGTCCGCGGTAGATGCGTTCGCCGAGCGCGACCATCTCGCGTGTCGCGCCTTGCGCAACCGGAAGCCTGCTCGTTGCGGATTCGCCCGCGTCCGGATGCGTGCCCTCCGGCGGCTGCTCGGTCACTCCAGCCGGATTGCCGGCTGGCGCCGTGGCGCTGGGGCAGGGCGTGATGTTGGCGGAGCCGCCATCCGAGCCGCCGCGATACGTGATTCGGTAGATTCTGCCGTGAATATCGTCGGAAACGTAAAGCGCGCCGTCGGGCCCCACCGCCAGGCCCGAAGGGCGATGCGCCGCTCCGGCCGGCGTTTCTACCGCGCCGGCGAATCCGTCGGCGAACACCTCGCATTGCCCGGAGGCCCGTTCCCCTGCCAGCGGTTGAAAGACCACGTTGTAGCCGCCCTGCGGATAGGGCGCCCGGTTCCAGGATCCGTGGAACGCGATGAAAACGCCATCGCGATAACGCGCCGGAAATTGTTTTTGGTCGTAACGCACCATCGCATTCGGCGCCCAATGCGCGGGAAACACGGCCGCGGGCGCGATTTTATTGGCGCAGACGCCAATCTTTTTCCCCCCATCGCCGCCGTATTCCGGCGCCAGCACCAGCTTTTGCGCAAATGGATCGTAGTAGCACTCCGGCCAGCCATAATCGCCGTTGTCGCGCAACAGCAATAATTCTTCAGCGGGGAGTGTCGCTTCCTGATCGGGTTTATAGAATTCCGGCCAGTTCGTATAGAGCTGGTCGCGCCCGTGCTGCGTCGCAAAGATTCGCCCGTTCGAATCCATGGCAAGACCTTCCGCGTTGCGGATTCCCGTGGCGTACCGCTGCGCGGGCGAAAAGACCTGATTGGTCTTGTTCGCGTCGTAACGCCACACTCCGCCGCGCGTCTCCAGTTCCGTGCAGGGCTCGAGCCCGGGCGACTTTGGCGTGCGATTCTTCTGCTGGCAGGAATTGGTTGCGGTGGCCACATCCACGTACATGGTTCCGTCCGCGCTGATGAGAAAGGGATGCATGGGATGATCGCCGCCCAACGGCAACCCTGAGACGACGGTCTGCGCGGCCCCATTCGGAACGATGGCCCCTGACGGCAACGCATACCGCACGATGCGGTCATTGATCTCGGCATAGAGTGAACCTTTATACAAGCCGATCCCGGTGCCGCCCGCGCCTCCGGTCCGCACGCTTTCGCCAAAGCGCTCGACCACGTCGGCCTTGCCCGTCCCTCTTTTATCCTGCAGCGCAACCAGGAAGCCTCCCGGCGGCGGCGTATCGTTGCCGTAATAGCGTCCTGACCAGGTGTTGACGTAAACCACTCCGTTCGGCGCAACCACCATGTGCCGCGCGTGCCCGATCTTGTCCGCGAAGACCGTCGCGCAAAATCCACTTGGCAGCTTCAGATCGGTGTCATCGTTCGGGCAGGTCTGGCTTTTCACTTGTGCGGCCAGCTCAAAATGCCTCTGATTCACCGCAAGTGAACCGCCAATGTAAATTGCCGCGAGGGCCACGCCCGCAGCCAGCAGAATTTTCGATCCTCTCGATAATTGCATCGCGCACCCCTCACCAGAGAATATGACGATTAGCGCGGAGGAATTCCCTCACAACTGTCTGGATGCTCTCGCCTCGCGCGCGGTTACGCCGCAAGAGGTGGCAGAACCCGGACCTTCGCAGTTCTGAATGTCTCTGCACCTGTGCCCCTGCGATCTCGGCGGCATGTGTTCCTCCGCGTTTTCTGTGGATGCCCTCCGGGTTGCCGGTGTTCTCTGTGCCTCGCCGTGCTCTGTGTTGAAATGCGTTTCTACCGCAGGAAGCCACAACAGGTTGGAAACCTCTGCGCCTCTGTGCTCTCTGTGCAGGGTGTTTTCTTATTGAGTCGCCTTGCTGAGAGCGGCGGGGATCAGAGCGTCAACGTAATGTTGCGCTTCCTTGGCGCGCACGCCGCCCGATTGCGCCATTGCCCGAAACAGCGGCAGGACATTTTCGCGCAGCGCCGATGCATTTTGCGCGGCTACTGCGCGATTGAACTCTTTGACCGCATCCATATAAGCGCTATTCGCCGCAGAATTGGATTCCACCGTGCCAACGCGGTTTTTCATGTGTATCAGCGCCTGAGGGATGATGTTATTCACGTAGTCGCGCGCATCAAAGGCCAGCGGCCCTTGCGCGTCGGCAACCGTTTTGAACTCAGACTGCAACTGCTGAAGCGCGTCGAGCGCGCCCGCATCAGTTTTCTGTATCTGAACGTCGAAGCGATTTTTGAGCTGCGTCATCTGCCACAGGTCGTTGTTGGAAATCGTCGGCGCGGTGCCATTTCTGTCTGCGTCGCTGCGAACGATCGCCGTGATCAGTGCGTCGCGCTTTTGACGCGCGCCTTGTTCATGGCCACCGCCGGCCGCGAGCACCTGATCAAGAGCGCTGATCTCTGTCAAGGCATGCGCGGGGTCCTTGGAATTGGCATCGCGCTGGGCGGCGGCCCAGAGCTGTTCTTCCTGGCGGCGCTCGGGAATGAGGATGTCGATGTAACGCTCCGCCTCCGCCGCGCGATGCCCACCCTCGGGCAGGGTGAGTATCTCGCGAAACGATTCGTCGGCATCATCGAAGTCTGCCGAATTCAGGTACTCCATGGCCTTGTCCCACAGAGTCTGCTCGTCCTGCGCGACGCGCTGCAATTCGAGATTGTGAGCTTGCGCGGCGAATTGCTGCCGCAATTCGTCGATCTGGCCGTTCATAGGGCCATTCAGCTTAGCCGCTTCGTCGAGCTGTGTCTGGGCGGTCTTGTAGTCCTGCCAGCCCGCAGCTTGCTGCGCGAGGTTTATGAGATACCGTTGCTGATCTTCCAGCGAAGATCCTGCGGGTGGCGCGGAGTCGCCGGTGCCGCTTGTGGCCGCGGGAGTCGAGGCATCTGCCGCTGACGTGCTCGGTGTGCTTGCCCCAGCCGTTCTCGCGGGAACTGCCGAATTCGTGCTACTGACCGGTAATCCATGCGCCGCGGCCCCCCGTGTAGCCAGGCTGAAAATCTGCACCCAGGTTCGGTGCGCGGCCGCGGCTGCCAGCTCATTGCGGCGAACGACCGCGGCTCCGGAAATTCCGATGATCGCAATAAGAGCAAATGCCACTGCCGCCGTGCGCCGGCCAGACGATTTCGGCCGCGCCGCTGCTTGCGCGGCAACCCGCGCGCTGTGATGTGTATCCGGTTTCGCGGACGGGGCGTCCGCTGAATCCGCGGCGGCGCTGACGGCAGCCGAGGAGAGGAGCACCGTCGGGGCGGGCTGTGCCTGGCTCTGTGCCCCGGCCGCCGACGTCCCCTCGCTGCCCGCGTGGAATCCGCCTGGATTCAGCAGGTAATTCACTCTTTCGATCTCTTTGAGCAGCGCTTCCATCGAGGGATAACGCTGCTTCTCGTCTTTGTGCAGAGCTTTCAAAATCACTCTTTCGAGCGATGCCGGACATTGCGGAAGAAACTGCCGTATCGAAGGGGGGTCCTTCTGCAGGATGCTCATCAACAATGCGGCATGGTTTTCGCCGTCGAACGGCCGCTGGTACGCGAGCAGTTCATAGAGCACCACGCCCACCGCCCAGATATCGCCATGCGCATCGGCGTGCTCGCCGCGCACGCGTTCAGGAGAGAGATAGGCCAGCGTGCCCACAAGCGTTCCAGTCTGAGTTTTGGAACTGTCGCCCAGGCGCGCGATCCCGAAATCCACGACTTTCACCACGCCGTCGCGGGTCAAAACGACATTGGCTGGCTTCACGTCACGGTGAATCACGCCGTGGCGATGCGCGTAATCGAGCGCGCGGCAGATTTGCGTCACGTATCCCACTTTGCTTCCAACTGCCAGCGCCGGCTTGCGGGCGATCAGCTTGTCCAGGCTCTCGCCCTCCAGATACTCCATGGCGATGAAAGGAGCGCCGCCGGATTCGGCCAGTTCGTAGATCGTGACGATGTTAGGGTGTTGCAAGCCGCCTGCGGCGCGCGCCTCGCGATAAAAACGCTCCAGCAGCTCGCCGCTTTCCGCAATTCCCGCCGTAATCGTTTTGACGGCGACCGCCCGGCCGATGAGCGGATCGCGGCCTTTGAACACCACACCCATAGCGCCGCGGCCGATCTCCTCGAGGATCTCGTATCGGCCAATCCGCTGGATTACGGTTTCCGGCATAATCACCAGGCGAAGACGCGGCTTCCTCCGCGCACGGGCGATGCTCGCCCGTCTGCGGCGCTTTGGGTCCGCGCGAAGGTTCGCTTCAGGCTAGTGTACCGGCACGGGCCGCCCCTCTCGTTGACGCACGAGTGCCCAAGTAGCGCAGACGTTAACCGTAATTACTTCGCATCGAACCAGCCGCTCTGCAAGCGAATGGCGATACAAGCGCCTGCCAGGCTGTACCCCAGGACAGGTATTCGATGGATAATGCCTGTCCCCTCAGCCTATTCCCGCAACTCCGCCCTGCTGGCTAAGTTGCCCTGAGCAATCCGTTTCGTCACCGGATCAGTTTCTAGGAACGTAAGTTTTATCCACGCATATTGGAGCGACGATGAAAATTCGACTGTGCTTATTGGCCGGGGTGGCGCTGCTCTGCAGTTCCTTGGTTTCGCCTGCCTCCGCGCAATCGTTCAAACCGGGCACTCCGATCCAGATTCAGCTTCTGACTCCTTTAAATACCGGCTCGGCGCAGCCGGGACAGGAGTTTTCCGCCACGCTCGCGCAGCCGGTCTCGGACGGCCAGAAACTTTGGCCCAGGGGGACGCAGGTGAAGGGCAAGGTCCTCGAAGTCGTCAGCTCGGGACGCCTGAGCCGCCCCGCCTCCATCACTTTGCAGATTACCGAAATCGGCACATCACGGGTGACGACTGAGCCCGAACAGATCGACGGCAGATCACACGCTGGCCGCAACGCCGGGCTGATCCTCGGCGGTGCCGCTGCCGGTGCAATCCTCGGCAGCATAGCCGGCGGAGGTAAAGGCGCCATCATCGGCACGGCCGCGGGCGCGGGAGCGGGCACCATCACCGCCGCCGCTACCGGCAAGAAGGAGATCGATCTCCGCTCCGAAACTACTTTGAATTTCGCCGTTGCCGGAGCCGCGGCTGCAGTCGCTCCGCCGCCGCCCCCTCCCGCACCCTCCGTCGCGCCTCCACCGCAGCCCGAATACCGCGAATCCGCCGAGCGCGTCGACGCGCCGCCCGCTCCTGCGGAGGTCCGCGAACGCGAAGGCGACTATCCCGAACCTGGATATGAAGAGCGCGACCGCGGATTTGACGAGCGCCGCGACTCCGACCGCCCGCACCGCTTCCGCGTTTTTTTCAACGATCGTGATGAGCGGATCATTCGCGAATACTTCCGCACCGAAGATTACGGCCGCGGCTTGCCGCCGGAACTGCGGCATGAACGCGATCGCGACCTGCCGCCCGGCCTCGAAAGGCGTTTGCATCGCGATGGAAACCTGCCTGAGGGGCTCGAACATCGCGTGCATCCCTTCCCTGAGGACCTCGAGCGCCGCATGGAGTCCCTTCCTCGCGGATATTGGCGCGGAATTTTGGCAGGCCGAGCCATGATCTTGCGCGACGACGGCGACATCGTCGACATGATGTACGTCTACTAGCCGCCGGCGAAGTCGAGGCGGGCGGCCTTTGTAGCTCAGGTCGTCCCGGCGGGGTTTGCCGGGAGACCTGAGGCTTTAGCGGCTTTTGGTTGGGGCAACATCGCAAATTCGAAAATACTGAGGGTGCTGAAATGAAGAACCTGTTCTTGCTTGCCGCCGTTCTCATTGCTGCTCCTATCCTCGTGCACTCGGGCGATAGGCCACAAACGGGAACCATCGTTTCCGAAAACTCTGTCTCCTGCGGCTCCAAACAGCAGGGAAGTAAACAAACCGAACTCCTTTGCCAGGAATATGTCGTACGCACCGGAGCGACGGACTACCACGTCCGGCAGATGAAGCCCTCCGAAAAAGAACTGATCCCCATAAATACGCCCATCGAATTCACCCTTAATAAAGACAAAATGAAGTTCAAAGCCAACGGCAAATCCTACGAATACTTGGTCGTCGCAGAAACGGCCTCCGACGCGACGCTGGTCCGCTAGCACCAACCCTGAGTTGCAGCGTAAAGCTTTTTATTTCTGATACAGAGCGGGGCTTCAGAACTCGTGTCGCAACTCGGCGCGTGGTGGGCTGCGTTTCACAACGCACGACTTTTCGACGAACCTCCAGACGTGGCATACTCAGGCTCAACTGGCGTGCTGATGCAACCCCTTCCGTCTGCTTGCGTCTGAATTGGGGTCGCGGCCGTCGAGCAGCGAATAGCCCATATCATGACTACCGCGACATTCCAACGCGCGCTTCCACGTTCCTCGTTTAATCTGAAGCCGACCGGGATCGCGCTTACGCTGATCGCTTTGGGCGCAACTTACCTCGCCGCTACCGTCACGTGGCGGCAGGGCGCGCTTTTCCTGGTAGGCGCTGCCGCCGGGGTGACGCTCTACCATGCCGCGTTTGGTTTTACATCCTCGTGGCGCGCTGTGATCCGCGAAGGAAGAGGCGATGGCCTCCGTGCCCAAATGCTCATGTTGGCGGTGACCTGTACGATCTTTCTCCCGATGTTGGCTCGCGGTGAGATTTTCGGTGTGCCGGTTCGCGGCGCCGTGGCGCCAGTCGGCATCTCAGTGATCTTCGGTGCCTTTCTTTTCGGCGTGGGCATGCAGCTCGGCGGAGGATGCGCGTCCGGCACTCTTTACACGGTAGGTGGCGGCAGCGTGCGCATGCTGGCAACGCTTGGCGGATTCATTGTTGGATCGGTTATGGGTGCGCGGCACCTGCCGTTTTGGGAGTCTACGCCGGCCCTGAAGCCCATCTCGTTGTTATCTCGCCTCGGGCTGGTCGCAGGCCTTGTCGTCAGTCTGCTGTTGTTTGGAGCGGTTGCGCTGGTCTCATTCGTGGTCGAACGCCGCCGCCGTCCGCCGGATAATCGCCGGCAGCCAATAGACGCGCGCAGCTTATGGCTGCGCGGTCCGTGGCCACTTGCCGCGGGCGCGCTTGGGCTGACTGCCGTGAATGTAGCGACCCTCACGTTGTCAGGTCGTCCCTGGGGAATCACCTCGGCTTTCGCTCTGTGGGGATCAAAGGGGCTTGCCGCTGCCGGCGTGAACGTCGCCTCATGGGGCTACTGGCAAGCGCCCGCTAATGCAGCCGCTCTCAAAGCCAGCATTCTTACTGACGTTACGTCCGTGATGGATATCGGCATCATCCTCGGTGCGCTGATGGCCGCCGGATTGGCCGGGCGGTTCGCGCCGCTTTGGAACGTACCGCAGCGCGCCGTTCTCGCTGCGGTTATCGGCGGACTGATGCTGGGCTACGGCGCCCGCATCGCCTATGGGTGTAACATCGGGGCCTATTTCAGCGGAATTGCCTCGTCCAGCCTTCATGGCTGGGTATGGTTTGCGGCGGCCTTCGCGGGAAACGCAGTGGGTACGCGGATACGCCCGTATTTCGGGCTGCGGGTATAGCTTCCGAAACAGAGAGGTTGAGATTGGCGGCGCGAAAGAGAAAGACCGGGCGCGGGCTGTTATTTCTATGCTCGACACTCCTGGCCCTGGGAATTCTTGCGGGAATCGGTCTGACAGTTCCGCCGGCGGATGGAAGCTCGCCGGGTGCAAGCGGCAAACCAAACCCGGGCGCCACGAAGCCATCAAACTCCGATTCGTTGCGAGGCCGGCGCCTTTTTATGCGTGATTGCGCCCACTGTCACGGACGCAGCGGCGACGGAAACTCTCCGGTTCGCGGGACTTTGCACCCCGCGCCGCTCGACCTGACTCGCTTCGATCTCGCGGATTCATTCATCTTGAATGTCCTTCATGAAGGCGTGCCTGGATCGGACATGCCTGCCTGGCACGTCTCTCCGGAAGAAGATCTCCGTGCTGTCAGCGCATATACTGCTGGACTGGGTCGTCCTGATCAGCGCTCCGAGAGCGAATGGTTCGCCCCTCCCGAAGCACTCCAGGAGGCCGGTCGGCGCATTTACATCATGCACTGTGCCCGATGTCATGGCGAAGCCGGAGTTGGCGACGGAAAAGACGCCGGCCGCTATCTGCCCAAGCCTCCGAATTTTCAGGGAATGCGGCCTTCTTTTTCCGCGGCAAAGCGCATCATTGAGCGGGGAATTCCAGGTACTGCCATGGCCTCCTGGCCATTGCTCACGCAACCGGAAGTTCAGGCTGTTACGTACTACATTCGTTCCTTGTATGCGGCAGATCCGCAAACGTCATTCGCAAAAGCCAGGCCACAGCCATGAACCGAAATATTCTGTCTCTCCTGTTATTAGTTCTAACGCCTGTTGCCGTTCTACGTGGCCAGGGCGTTCGGCAGACTATGCGCGCCAGCGGCGAGGCGGCGCACAAGCAGGCTTTGGCTCAGCCTCCTTCGAGTCTGCCCATTATGCGTACGTGGACTCCGCCGGATGCCAGCAAGATTCCTTCCGGCCAAGATGGCGAAGCTATTTTGTTGGGCATGCGCATTTTTATGCAAACTCCCAAATACGCTTCGGCTTACGTCGGCAATCAGCTTAGCTGCGGTGATTGCCACGTTCAGGGTGGAACTATGAGTCACGCCATCGCCCTGGTAGGCGTTCCCAACTGGTTCCCGATGTTCAGTGATCGGGCAAAGCGCGATATCTCGCTTGAAGATCGCATCCAGGAATGCGTGACCCGCAGTGAAAGCGGCTCGCCGCTTCCGCACGGCGGTCCCGAAATCAACGCCTTGGTTGCCTATTTCCAATGGATCTCAAAACCAGGGCCGGGCAAAGAATCCCCCGCTCGCGGCCTCGCCAGCATCCCTGCATTAACCGGCGATCCCGCCCGCGGTGAGGCCATCTACAAAGAAACTTGCTCTACATGCCATGGTCAGGATGGAGCGGGCGTCCCCGGGATTCTACCGGCACTATGGGGTCCAAATGCGTTCAACCAGGGGGCCGGGATGAATCAACCGAAAAAGATGGCCGCGTTTGTTCTGCATAACATGCCGCAAAACAATCCTGGCACGCTTACGCCGCAGCAAGCCTATGACGTTGCAACTTACATCGCCAGCAAGCCACACTCTCCCTA
>Ga0070738_10006907_pt1 | contig 11628 bp, 7 predicted proteins | sample Coa_R2_2_FD_66446 | JGI IMG/M metagenome (GOLD analysis project Ga0070738, IMG submission 66446) | Surface soil microbial communities from Centralia Pennsylvania, which are recovering from an underground coalmine fire - Coalmine... | ecosystem: Environmental > Terrestrial > Soil > Unclassified ... | reverse complement strand
CGGCCGCCGCCCGATCCGGCGAGCGTTCCGGCAACGCTGATGCGGCCGGGCTCCGGCTCGAATCTCCGCACGTCCAGCCCGAGCGCGCCCAGCGCCGCCGCGACGTAGCCGGAAATCTCGCGCTCGCCGGGCCCGCCCGATGCGAGCGTCGGGTTGATGGAATTAATGCGAATCAGATCCGCCAGCGTGGTGAAGAGATAATCGCGATCGATTTGGGCCAAGCTCGCTCCGGAACATTCATTCTACTTCGGGAAGGAGTGTGTGCCCGCGGGCCGGTCACGGCTCGATGTAGACCCGGACGCGATTGCTCGCCTGGCCGCCGGCTTCGATATACAATTCTTCCGGCCCGGAATTGACGATCTTCGGAACCGCAATCTCGACCAGATAGAAGCCGATGTAGGGCGCCAGCACCGCGCGGGTCACCTCCACCGGCTGGCGGTCGAGGTAGGCGTTCACGGTGGCGGCGACGGAAGGCGGATTATCGAGCGGACCCGCGACGCCGGTCGGCCAGTCCGGTTTCACGCGGCCCAAACCCGTGGCGAGGATTTGGATGCGGCCGTTTGAATGCGCCGGATGCATGGCGTCCAGCATCACCTGGCTGTCGCCATCGAGCAGCACCGGGGTGCCGTCGCGATCGACGAAAATGGCCGGCGCCGCCTGTTCCAGCGGAACCAGCGAAAGCGTCATCGATCCGCCGCCGCCGCGAACCGAGAGCGAGAGCGCCGATCCGGCCGCTTCAAACGGGACCTGGAGTTGGGTTTCCGTATCCGTCGAAGTCAGTACAGGGATGGGCAGATCGCCCGAACGCGCCGTGTCCACGCGCGAGCCGATCACGCTGATCAACGCGCCCGGCGCGGTCGCTCGCGCAACCCAATCCGCCGTGCTCACCACGCGCGGGTCGCGCAAACGATGCGGCGCAAGCATCGAAAAAACTCCATAACCATCCGTCGCCGCCCAGAGTTGATTGCCTTGCGGATCGAGCCGCACGTCCATCGCCCCGGCCGGCAGCCCCGCGACCGGCGTCCACTGCGGCGGCGAGCCGAGCACCTGAAGATCGGCATACGTCATGAACACGCCTTGATCGGTGGCGACGTAAATCGCGCCGCTTGAGCGGTCCACGGTAACGCCGTGAACGCCGGTATCGGGCAGATTCGACGTGAACGGGTCCCAAAACATGCCGCCGTTTTCGGTCCGGGCCACATGAATGCGCGGCCCCGGCGAGGAATCCGGTGAAGCTCCAAAAACCGCGAGCGCGATGCGTGGATCCTGGGGATCGACCCAAAATCCATCCACCGGCCCGGCGGGAAATGGAAACGCGCTGCGCCAGGTGATTCCCCCGTCGTCGGATACCATCACCACGCCGTCGATCCGGCCGGCATAGGTGAGCGATCCGAAAGTTGCTATTGCGGTCACCCGAACTCCCAGCCGCCGGCTCAGGGTCTCCCGGAGCGCGAGATCGGCCTCCGCGCGCGGATCGCTCGCCGGAGTCCAGGCGATTTTTTGCCCGGGCTGCCATTCGACCACGCTGCCGTCGATCAACTGAATTCGCGCGCCATGGCCATCCGCGGGAGTGCTCAGCAGGCGCCGCGCGGGCAGGTTCGGCAGACCCTGATTCAGCCCGCTCCAGGATTTTCCGCCATCGGCCGAGCGAAAAACGCCATCCATGCCTGCGGCCACGATTTGATCGCTATCTGCCGGAGAAACAGCGAGATCCAGAACAGTGCCGAGAATTGATTCGCCGCGGTAGCCAGTCAGGTTATCCCAGCTCGCGCCGCCGTTTTCCGAGCGATAGACGAATTTTCCCACTGCATAGAGCACCGAATCCGCCGCCGCGCGCACCCGTGCTCCCGGTTCAGGTAAATCCGCGATCATCGCGGCGGGTTCGGACGGAGGCGTCGCGCCGGAGCGGCGCCACGTCTCTAAGTCGTTGGTTTCCATGATTCGACCGGAAGCCGTTCGGATCAGAATCGAGCCCGAATCCGAATACCAGACGCGATTTACCGGACCGGTCGAGGGAGCGGCTAAGGATCGATCGATCATCCAGTTTCCTACCGGGCGCCAGCCGGACTGAGCCGGCAGCTCCGGCGCGCATAAAGCCAGCAGCGCGAGTACTGTGGCGGCAAGGTGAGTCGCTGTGGCCTTGTGATACACCGGCGTCACTCCATTGTACTCTCTCTGATCGGCCGTTCCCGCCCGAAAGTGTTGATATTGAGATGAAAACTCATCCAGGATTAACCCGGACAGCTACTTGCTATGCAATTTTAGTGTTAGACTATCCGAGAAAGGGTTCCGGGAGCAGGGGTTTCATGGCCTGGACCGGACCAAAGATTTAGCCGATAGCGTTTCTATGCGGAACACTCGCAGTGCGTCCCAGCACCCGGTGAAGCTATTGCTGCTTGCGGCGATCGCGTCCGCGGTGTGCCCGGCGCAGATGCCTCCCATTGATTCTTCCGGGTACGGCGCCAAGGTGATCGAGCTGACCGGGCGGGTTTCGGTGCTGCGCGACGCGACGGCATGGGCGCTTAACATCGGTGACGAGGTTAAGGTTCAGGAACTGATCATCACCGGACCCGACGGCCAGGCCAAATTTCAGGTATCGGACGGCTCCACGTTCGACGTTTATCCCAATTCGCGTGTTATTTTCCGCAAAAATCCGCCAAACTGGCGCGATTTAATCGATGTTCTGGTGGGACGCGTAAAAGTCCATATCGAGCATCTCTACGGCCCCAATCCGAATCGCGTGCAGACGCCGACGGCGGTTATCTCCGTTCGCGGCACCACTTTCGACGTGAGCGTCGACGATGATAGCGAAGCGACCGAGGTTGCGGTGGAGGAAGGCATCGTGGATGTGCGCCACGCGATGCTGCCGGGCAACGCGAAAATACTCGCGGCCGGCGAAACCTACATTGTTTATCGCAACGTACCGATCGCCTCCAGCCGCTTCGACAAAGCCGCGATCGCGAAGCGCTCGGTGCGGATGATCGTGGACGCGATCAGCACCTGGGAGTCGCGGATTCCGCACGCCGGGCCGATCGGCGGGGGTGGTCCGGCATCGACTCCGGGATCGGGCGATACGAAGAATCCGGTGCCCAATCCTCCGCCCGCGCCCGCTCCACCTCCGCCGGTAGCTCCTCCTCCGCCCGCGCCCGCTCCACCTCCGCCGCATGGCTTTATCGATACTCCGAATGGTCCCGCCGTGCGGATTCTGGTGGTAAAGCAGCCGGAGACGCGATGGCGAAAGTTCACGCACGCGGTCTGGAACGCGATGGTCCGTTTCGCGCTCGGACCGGAACCGGGTGCAGACGTCGTTGGCGCAATCACCCGCTAAATACGTTCGGGTCCGTCTGAACCGGCTGCCACCATAATGCGCCGCCGTCGCGCGGCTCGGATGCGATTCGGCCGCGACGTTCCAGATATTCAAGGTGCGCGAGCACTTCGAAGACGGCGAAATGGTGATGAAACGGCGCGAGCCCGCGCGGCCAGAGCAGCTTAACCAGATCGTCGGCGGTGCGCGGCCCGCCGGCGACGTGTCTTAAAATTTCACCGCACCGGAATTGGTGATGGTCCGTTGTCTGGCGGATGCGCTCGCGATGCCCGCGAAATGCGCGGCCGTGCGACGGCACCACCAAATCCACATCGAAGCGTTCCAGGCGCTCCAGCGAATCCAGATAGCTGGCGAGCATGTCCGCGTTGGGGTGCCAGCCGATGTTCGGGGTGATGAATTGCAGCAGATGATCGCCGGAAATCAGATAGCGATGCTCGGCCGAATAAAAGCAGATATGGCCGGGCGAATGGCCCGGCGTCCAGAGCACTTCGAGCGCGCCGCCGCGAATCGGAATCTTTTCGCCGCCTTCGAGCACCCAGTCCGGCGAATGCTCGCGGAAGTGGCGGCGAATATCGCGCAGCGCGTGATCCATCCGCTTCCGCAGAGGCTCAGGCACGCCAGCGCGGAGCAAGGCGTCCTCGAAAAACGGCGGCCGCGATTCGCGCGCGACCTCGGCCAGATACTTCACCTCGTCGCGATGCATTGCCAGGCGCGCGCCGCTCAGTTCCAGGATCTTCCATGACAATCCGATATGATCGGGGTGCAGGTGGGTCAGGCACAGGAGGCGAATGTCGCGCCAGCCCACGCCGCGCTGATCTAGCGAGGATTGAAGCGCGTCGAAGCATTCCTGCGTGGCGATGCCTGAATCGATCAGCAGAAAACCCTCATCAAGCTCGATCAGATGAACGTTCACCGACTCCAATTCCCACGGCATGGGCAAGGTGAGCGTCGTCACGCCGGCGATCTGATCCCGCGCGTGATGGGTCATTGAGAGACGGCGTCCGCGGCGTGATAGGAGCTGCGCACCAGAGGTCCGCTCTCGACGTGGCGGAAACCCATCTCATAGCCGACGCGCTTGAAATCGGCGAACTCTTCCGGCGTCGCATAGCGCAAAATCGGCAAATGCCTGGGCGACGGCCGCAGATATTGGCCGAGCGTCAGGATATCGACGTTGGCGGCGCGAAGATCGCGCATCACGGCGAGCACCTCGTCATTGGTTTCGCCGAGGCCGAGCATCAATCCCGACTTGGTGGGGATCCGCGGCCGCTCGCGCTTGGCGTAGGCGAGCATGTCGAGCGAACGCTCATAGCGCGCGCCCAATCGCACCTGGCGATAGAGGCGCGGCACCGTCTCGGTGTTGTGATTGAGCACGTCCGGCGAGGCTTCGAGCACAATGTCCAGGGCCGCGCGCGAGCCTTGAAAATCGGGCACCAGAACTTCGACGCCGCATCCGGGAAGGCGCTCGCGGATGGCGCGGATGGTCATGGCGAACAGTTCGGCTCCGCCGTCCTTGCGGTCGTCGCGATTGACGCTGGTGATGACGGCGAATTTCAAGCCGAGCGCGGCGCAAGCTTCCGCCACGCGGCGAGGCTCGTCGTAATCGACGGGAAGAGGTCCGCCTTTTTGCACGGCGCAAAAGCCGCAGCGGCGCGTGCACACATTGCCCAGAATCATGAATGTCGCGGTGCGGCGATTCCAGCAGTCGCCGATGTTGGGACAGGCGGCGCTTTCACACACCGTGTGCAGATGGAGGTTCTCCACCAGTCCCTTGAGCCCGCGATAATTCTCGCCGACCGGAGCCGGGGCGCGAAGCCAGGCCGGACGCGGCGTCTTTGGTTGGATGGTAACCAGCACCTACGACTATCTTAGCGGTCCCGAGGCCGCGTAAGCAGCGCCATGCGAATTTTCAATCCACGCTGCAACGGGAGCTTCATTCTGAAATGTTAGAATGAAGGCTCTCGCTGGCTGCCCGTATGGATCTGGATCAGCTCCACACGTTTCTCGAAATCGTTCGCCTGAAAAGTTTTTCGAAGGCCGCTCAGACCTGTTTCCGGACGCAGCCGGCCATCAGCGCGCAGGTGCGGCAGATCGAACAGGAACTGAATGCCGCGCTCTTTGAACGCCTCGGCACCAAGATCGCGCTGACCGCCGCGGGCCGGATTTTTGCCGACTATGCCGAACAGATTTTAGAGCTGCGCCGGCGCGCGCAAAACGCGATTAACGAACTGGAGCGCATCCCCCGCGGGGAATTGGTGATCGCGGCGAATGAAGCCACCTGCATCTATGTTCTGCCGCGCGTTTTTTCCGAATATAAAAAGCAATTTCCCAACGTGCAGATCCTGATCGACCGCTCCTACGGGGCGCGCGTGGTCGATGCGGTGGTCGAAAGTCAGGCCGATTTCGGAATCACCCCTCTGCCGGTGAAGGACAAGCGTCTACAGGCCGCGAAAATCCACAGTGACGAGATTAACGTCATTGTTCCCGTTGGTCATCCGCTCGCGGCAAAATCCCGCGTGACGGCACAGGACTTGATTGGCCATCCGTTGCTGCTTCCCAAGGCGGGCAGCGTGCGTGCCGCGCTGAATGCCTGGCTGGAGCCGGTCGAAGAGGGGATTACCATTTCGATGGAGCTCGATTCGACTGAAATGATCAAGCGTTTCTCAATGGCTGGCTTAGGAGCGGGCTTCGTCGCAAGAACTTTCTGCCGCGAGGAGGTAATGGCGGGAAAAATGGCGGCAATTCCGCTCGGACCAGACCCCATGGAGCGGCAGATTGCCCTAATCTATAGGAAGGATAAAGCGTTGTCGAAAGCCGCCCTGGGTTTTATCGAGGTGACACTGACGCACGCCGGAAGCGAGCCGGCGCGGGTGCCGCCGAAAGCCGCTGGACTCATTGAAAAATCGGCGGCCAAACGATCATGAACCGCGTCACGATCAAGACGTCGACGATTTTTATCGCCAAAAGCGGTAAGACGCGGGTTTACCGGTCGGTGAACGAAGTTCCGGCGCCGCTGCGCAAGGAACTCGAGGAGTCGACCAACAGCTTCAATTCGGCCACCATCCTGATCGCGGACCGGCGCGGACGGCAGGAGATCGTTCGTGCTCTGAACGGGCTGCCGTCGAGCCTGCGGACGCGCCTTTCCTCCTCGCTTTCGGCCAAGCCGCCCGCCTCCGGCGAAGCGCCCAAGGAGCCGACCCGCTGGCTGCGCTTTATGCGCCGGAACTGGGTCGAAATCCTCCTGCCTGGAGCCGTCGGGCTAATCGTCTGGCTGGCCTTCAATTACCGCTAGGGGCGAGGAAAGCAATTCAAAGCGAGCAAATCTAGCAATTCGTTTATTTTCAGTAACAAATCAATTTTGAAACTATTCTGCCGGCGCGGCATCCCTATGAATAGTTGATAACAACGCACTAATATTTGACTACATTATCATGCTAATGTGATATGCTGGACTTGAGTAGGGGTGGTTATGGACTTTAATCGATTCACCGAAAAGCTTCAGGAGGGACTCAGATCGGCTCAATCTCTGGCTGCGCGCTACGGCCAGCAACAGCTTGATGTAGAGCACCTTCTGCTCGCATTAATTGAGCAGGAGGGGGGGCTGGCGCAGTCGGTATTCACCAAGTCCGGGCTGAACCTGAAGACGGTGCATCAGCGCCTGTTGCAGGAGATTGAAAAGCTTCCGAGGGTTTCGGGCGCCGCGCCGGGTCTTGATCAGGTTTATATCACGGCGCGTCTGCAAAAAATCCTGACGCGCGCCGAGGATGAAGCCAAACGCCTGAAAGACGATTACATTTCGATCGAACACGTTCTTCTGGCTGCGGCTGACGAAAAAGTTTTTAAGGAGCTGGGCTTGACGCGCGACCGGCTGATGCGCACTCTGCAAGAAGTTCGCGGATCGCAGCGCGTCACCTCGCCCAATCCGGAGGATACCTACGAAGCGCTCGAAAAATACGGGCGGGATCTGACCAAGCTGGCGGAAACCGGCAAGCTCGACCCGGTGATCGGACGCGATGAAGAGATTCGCCGGGTGATTCAGGTTCTTTCGCGCCGGACCAAAAACAATCCGGTGCTGATCGGCGAACCCGGCGTTGGTAAGACCGCGATCGTGGAGGGTTTGGCCCAGCGCATCGTACGCGGCGACGTTCCGGAGGGATTGAAGAACAAGCGGGTGGTCGCGCTCGACATGGGAGCGCTGATCGCCGGCGCGAAATTCCGCGGCGAATTCGAGGAGCGCCTGAAGGCCGTGTTGAAAGAAGTGCAGTCCGCCGAGGGGCAGATCATTCTGTTCATCGATGAATTGCACACCGTCGTCGGAGCAGGGAAGGCAGAAGGCGCGATGGATGCCGGCAATTTGCTGAAACCGGCGCTGGCTCGCGGGGAATTGCACTGCATCGGCGCGACGACGCTAGACGAATACCGCAAGAATATCGAAAAGGACGCGGCGCTCGAACGGCGCTTCCAGACTGTGCTGGTGGATCAGCCATCGGTGGAGGATACGATTTCGATCCTTCGCGGATTGCGCGAACGCTACGAGATTCATCATGGCGTGCGCATCAAGGATTCGGCCCTGGTTGCCGCGGCGGTCTTGAGCCAGCGCTACATTTCCGATCGATTCCTGCCGGACAAGGCCATCGATCTGGTGGACGAAGCGGCCGCCAAGCTGCGCACGGAAATCGATTCGATGCCGGCTGAGCTGGATGAAATCCTGCGGCGGCAAATGCAGCTTGAAATCGAGCGCGAGGCTTTGAAAAAGGAATCCGATTCCGCTTCGCGCGAGCGGCTGAAGAAAATCGAAAAAGAGCTGGCGGAATTAAAGACCGAATCGGCGGCGTTGCAGGCGCAATGGAAAGCCGATCAGGAAACGTTAAGAAAACAACGCGAGCTGCGCGAGCAGATTGAGCAGGTAAAAGTGGAAATTGAGCAGGCCGAGCGGGCCTACGATCTCAATAAAGCCGCCGAGCTCAAATATGGCAAATTGACCGCCCTCGAAAAGCAGCTTGAAACACAGAAACGCGAGACGACGCTGCTCAAGGAAGAGGTGGATGAAGAAGATATCGCCCAGGTCGTCAGCCGCTGGACCGGAATTCCGGTGACCAAGCTGATGGAAGGCGAAGTGCAGAAGTTAATGCATCTGGCCGAGGAGCTGCATAGGCGCGTGGTCGGCCAGGATGAGGCGGTGAACGCGGTCGCCGACGCCGTGATTCGCGCGCGCGGCGGGCTGAAGGATCCCAAGCGGCCGATTGGCAGCTTTATTTTCCTTGGTCCGACGGGCGTGGGAAAGACGGAACTGGCTCGCGCTTTGGCGGAATACCTGTTCGATGACGAGCACGCCATGATTCGTATCGACATGAGCGAATACCAGGAGCGTCACACCGTTTCGCGGCTGGTCGGCGCGCCGCCGGGATATGTCGGTTATGAAGAAGGCGGCCAGTTGACCGAAGCAGTGCGGCGCCGGCCTTATTCGGTGGTGCTGCTCGATGAAATCGAGAAGGCGCACCAGGATGTTTTCCATATCCTGTTGCAGGTTCTCGATGACGGGCGTCTCACGGACGGGCAGGGGCGCACGGTGGACTTCAAAAACACCATCGTGATCATGACCTCGAATGCGCAGCGCGACGAATTGCCGCGGCTGTTCCGCCCGGAGTTTTTGAACCGGGTGGACGAGATTATCGTATTCCATCGCCTGACGGAAGAGGAGTTGAAGAAGATTGTGGAAATTCAGCTTCAGACCTTGCGCGCGCGTTTAAAAGACCGGCGCATCGAGCTGGAGTTGTCCGACGGCGCCCGCCAGTATCTGGTGTCGGTGGGCTATGATCCGGCGTTTGGGGCCCGTCCGCTGAAGCGGGCGATCCAGCGCGAAATCGAGACGCCGATCGCCCGGATGCTGGTGGCCGGCGAAGTTCGAGATGGCCAGAAGATCCGTGTAACCGAGCGCGATCACGCCTTAAAGTTCGAGGTCGAGTCGGTTGCGCACGCAGAAGCATCTTAATGGAAGAAATTGCCGGAGTCCGTTGCGCCGGATTCCAGGACGTGGAGAAAGAGACAAATAAAATGCCTGAAAAAGATCAAATCATTACCCTGCCGCTGCTACCGCTGAAGAATTCGGTTTTGTATCCGGGGCTGCTGATGCCGCTTTCGGTGGGCAGGCCGGGCTCTATCGCGGCGGTGGAGCAGGCGCTGGCGACGGAAGAAAAGGAAATCGTCGTGGTTGCGCAGCGCGACGCGAATGTCGAGACGCCGGGCGCATCCGACCTGTACACGATCGGCACGCGCGGCATTATTCGCAAATTTGGACGCGCCAAAGGCCAGATTGAAATTCTGGTGTATGGGGTGGAGCGCGTCGTCATTGTCAAGATCGAGGAGGACGGCAAGCTTTTGGCGCGGGTTCGGCCGCTGCCCGCTCCCGATGACTCCAGCCGTGAAACGGAGGCGCTGACGCTTTCCCTCATTGAGCTGGGCACGAAGTTCATCGGGCTGGTGCAGGCGCAAAATCAGACGCCGCAAGAACTGGCGCGCATGTTCACCTCGCAAGGCGATCCGCTTCAGCTTGCCTACATGCTAGCCTCGCTGATGAACCTGGAAACCTCGCGCGAACAGTCGTTGCTGGAGGCGCCGACGCGGGTGGAAGCTCTGCGCCTGGTCCATGGCTGGCTGGCGCATGAAGTGGACGTGCTGGAGTTGCGCAACAAAATCGCGGAGGAAGCGCGCGGGGAGATGTCGCGCGAGCAGCGTGAATACATTCTGCGCCAGCAGAAGCGCGCCATCGAACAGGAGCTCGGCGAAAAAAATCCGGATCAGGGCGAAATCGAGGAGCTGAAAGAGAAGCTTGCGAAAGCGGACCTGCCGGATGAGGTCCGCAAGGAAGCCGAGCGCGAACTGGCTCGGCTGGAAAAAATACCTTCGGTCCAGCCGGAGCATAACGTCATCCGCACCTGGCTTGATTACGTGATCGAGCTGCCGTGGCGGAAACGCAGCGACGATAATCTCGACATCCCGCGCGCGCGGCAGGTGCTCGACGAGGATCACTTCGGCATAAAGAAAGTAAAGGAGCGCATCCTTGAACATCTGGCGGTGCTCAAGCTGAATCCGGAAGCAAAGGCTCCGATTCTGTGCTTTGTCGGCGCGCCGGGCGTGGGCAAAACGTCGCTCGGCCAGTCGATCGCGCGGGCGCTCAATCGCAAATTCGAGCGGATGAGCCTGGGGGGCATGCATGACGAAGCCGAACTGCGAGGCCACCGGAGAACGTACATCGGGGCGCTGCCCGGCCGGCTGATTCAGGCGATGCGGCGCGCCGGCGTGAATAATCCGGTGCTGATGCTCGACGAGGTGGATAAGCTGGGGCGCGATTTCCGCGGGGATCCGGCGTCGGCGCTGCTCGAAGTGCTCGATCCGGAGCAGAACAAGACGTTCCGCGATAACTATCTCGATTTGCCTTTCGATTTGTCGAAGGTGCTGTTCATCACCACGGCGAACACGCTCGACACGATCCCGGCGCCGCTGCTCGATCGCATGGAGGTTCTGCGGCTTTCCGGCTACAGCGAGGAGGAAAAAATGCAGATCGCGCGCCGCTATCTGCTGCCGCGTCAGCTTGCACAGGCGGGGATCAAGCCGGAGCAGTTCGAATTGCCCGACGATTCGCTGCGAAAGATCATCACCAGCTATACGCGGGAAGCGGGCGTGCGGCGGCTGGAGCAAACCATCGGGCGCGTCGTCCGCCGCACGGCGCTGAAGTTCGTTGAGGGCGGCGAACCCGCGCACGTGACAGTGACCCCGGATGAGGTGGTCGAAATTCTGGGACCCGAACCGGTATTGCCCGAGCAGGCTCGCAAGGATTTGCCGCCCGGCGTGGCGACTGGACTTGCCTGGACGGAAACCGGCGGCGACGTTCTCTATATCGAGGCGACGCTGCTCCCGAATGGCAAGGATCTGATCATCACCGGCCAACTGGGCGACGTGATGCAGGAATCGGCCAAGACGGCGCGCAGCTACGTGTGGGCGCACGCCGTTCAGTTGGGAATCGATCCGACAAAGTTCCTGAACACCGGTCTGCACATTCACGTCCCCGCGGGGGCGATTCCCAAGGATGGTCCGTCGGCGGGGGTGACCATGACCACTGCGCTCGCTTCGATCTACTCGGGCGTCGCGGCTCGCAGCGACACGGCGATGACCGGAGAGGTCACGCTGACCGGTCTGGTTCTACCGATCGGGGGCGTGAAAGAGAAGGTGCTGGCGGCGCGCCGGGCCGGAATCAAGCGAGTGATCCTGCCGCGCGGCAATCAGAAGGATCTGCGCGATCTTCCCGA
>Ga0070738_10006906_pt1 | contig 11629 bp, 8 predicted proteins | sample Coa_R2_2_FD_66446 | JGI IMG/M metagenome (GOLD analysis project Ga0070738, IMG submission 66446) | Surface soil microbial communities from Centralia Pennsylvania, which are recovering from an underground coalmine fire - Coalmine... | ecosystem: Environmental > Terrestrial > Soil > Unclassified ... | reverse complement strand
TGGCCCATGGTCTCCACCCAAACGCCCCGGGGCGGCGCCCCGGCGGCCGCGAGGGCCTTTTCGACCTGACGGGAGGCCCGGCCCATGTCCTCGCCCTCGACGTTGGCCGTCAAGGTCAAATAGCGCTGCGACATGTCGCGGTCCAGTTCGCCGGGGCGTAGACCCCTGCGCACCGTGGCCACGTCGCGGACCATGAGGTTGACCAGCGGGTTGACCGACTGGAGCGGCAGGGTCTCGACATCCTCCGGCTTTTCCATCCGCAGGGGGGGGATCTGGATCTGGACCAGGTAGTCGAAGCCGGTCCTCACGTCGATCCAGTAGTTGAGGTTGGTGAACCGGGTCGACGACGTCGCCATCACCAGCGCATGGGCCACGTCCTCGACCTTGGCATCGCTCAAGCCGGCCTTCTCACGGTCGATGGTGACCTCGACGCTGGGGTAGTCGAGCGTCTGCACGAACTGGACATCGCGCAGGTAGGGGATGCGCCGCATGGCCGCGGCGATCTTCTCCGCGTGCTGCCGGACCATCTTCAGGTCAGTGCCGACGATGCGGACCGCGATCGGGGTCGCCGAGCCGAAGCTCATGACCGAGGTCACGATATCCCCCGGCTCGAAACCGAAGGTCGACTGCCTGGCCTGTTGCTCCGCCTCCTGCTTGGATAAGCCGCCCTGTGCCAGCCGCTGGGCCAGCCAGGGGATCACTCGCTCGGGCAGGACCTTGCGAAGCCGCTCGCGGAACTCATCGAGCTTGATCTTGGAATCCTCGCGGAAAGCGACCCGCAGTTGGCCATCGTCCGGTCCGCGCATGAACAGCACCATGTTGTCGATGCCGAAGTTGGGGGCGACCTGGCCCACGTAGCCCATGGTGATGGCGATGTTCTCGGGCTTGGCCTCGCGCTCGATCTCCTCCAGGCACTTGACCGCCATCTGCCGGGTCAGCTCGAAGTTCGACCCCGGCGGCGGCCGGAACCGCAGCACGAATTGCCCCGAATCGATCTGGGGGAACAGCTCGGTCCCGACCTGCATCCCCAGCACCCCCAGGACCACGCCGCATGCCCCGAGATAAATCGGCACGGTCAGCCAGCGCAGCCGGACGAACCAGTTCACCAGCTTGCCATACACCTTGAGCATCCGACCAAACAGGCCGCCCTGTTCCTCGCCATGCCCCCCGTGGTGCCTCAGGAGAGCCACGCACAGGATCGGCACCCAGGTGCTCGAGAGCAGGTAGGACGAGATCATGGCGAAGCCGACCCCCAGGGTCAGCGGCATGAACAGCGCCCGGAGCGGGTCGCCCATGATGAACGCCGGGATGAACACCGACAGGATGCAGACCAAGGCCAGGAGCCGCGGCACCGCCGTGGCGTTGCTGGCGTGCAGCACGGCCGAGGCGATGTTCGGCGTGTGACCCATCTGTACGTGCACGTTCTCGATGGTCACCGTCGCCTCGTCCACCAGGATGCCGATCGCCAGCGCCATGCCCCCCAGCGACATGATGTTGATCGTGTTCCCCGTCATCCACAGCCCGACCAACGACCCCAGCAGGGCCAGCGGGATGTTGGACACGACCACGATCACGCTCCGCGGGTCGCGGAGGAACAGCAGGATCATCAGCCCCGTCAAACCCGCCCCGATCATCCCTTCCGTGGCCACGCTCTCCACCGCCGCCACCACCGTCGGCGACTCGTCGAACTCGAAATTGATCGACACATCCTTGGGCACCGCGTCCCGGAACTTCTGCATCGACTTGTGCACGTCCGCCACCACCGTCAGCGTCGAACCCGTGTCCTTCTTGATGATCGGCAAATACACCGACTTCTTGCCGTTGACCAGCGCATACCCATAGGTGATGTCCACATCGTCCTGGATCGTCGCCACGTCGCGCAGGTAGACGTTCATCCCCGTCTTGAGCGGGATGTTCCCCATCTGCTGGATGTCCACCACCGTGGCGTTGTTGGCCACCACCGGCATCGAGTCCTTGATGTAGAGGTTGCCCGCCGGGATGATCGTGTTCCCCTTGGCCAGCGCATCGATGACATCCTGGGGATTGAGGTTGTAGTCCAGCAGCTTGTGGGGGTCGACGTTGATGACGATCGACCGCATGTTGGGTCCAAACGGGGAGATGGCCACGGTGCCGGGGACGTACTTCTGCACCAGGGGCCGGATGATGTTCTGGGCCAGGTCCCCCATGGCCCCCAGCGAGGTGATCTCGCTCTCGAAGACGAGATAGCCGACCGGGACGCTGCCGGCATCCATCCGCATGATCATCGGCGGCAAGGTGCCCTTGGGCATCCAGGACATGGCGCGGTCGGACATGGCCACCACCTGGGCCATGGCCTGGCCCATGTCGGTGCCGGGGAAGAACGAGAGTTCGGTCAGGGCGACCTGCTGGATGTTCCGGGTGTTGATGTCCTGGATGCCGTCCACATACTGGAAGTACAGCTCGAGCTGGTTGACGATGAAGCCCTCCATCTGGTCGGGGCTCATGCCGATGTAATCGAGGAAGACGTAGATCTTCGGGACATTGAGCGACGGAAAGATGTCGACGCGCATCCGGGTGTAGGCCAGGGCGCCGCCGCTGATCAGGGCCACGACCATCATCAACGTCGTGACGGGGCGCCGCATGGCGATGACGGTCGGATTCATAGTCCAGACTCCCTGCCGCTACCGGTCCAGCCCAACCGAGCGGCTTCGAATGTCCGATCGAGTTCCTGAACGTCGCTGGATCGCTGTGTCCAGCCGGAGCGTTCCACCGTCCAACTGCCCGTGGGTTCCCAGGCAGCCGGTGCCCTGATAACTTGAGCTCCAGGCCGAGCGATCAGTAAGGGGGAATTGGCGGCCCTGCGGAGCCGATTCCCTACCCTTTGGGTGTGCATGTTCGTTGGAGTTCCTGTCGTTCTGATCAAGAATAGGAACAGTTTCCATGACGTCCTCGCCCAGCGGTCGGCGCGGGGGTGGACCACGGTGGAGCAACGGTGGAACAGAACCGATCTCGCGCTGGGCGCGGCGGTGCACGGCCGTGTCTTTCGACTCGAGCCGAAACCGCTTTCCGGATCGCCAGGACTCAGGCACCGCAACCGGGTTTGACCGGTCGTGGCGGTCGAAACCTTGATCGCCACGCCCAGGGCGCGCATCAACAGCGGTTCGACACGCGGCTCACCTGGGACATCACCCGCGCGATGGGGCTCAACAACGGAGCGGGTGGAGCGCTCGATCGAGGCCCGAGGCGCTCAAACCCCGAGCAGTGTTGGGAGAGGAATGGGGAGATAGGTCGAGGGAGAAACCCACCAGTCGAGTCGTCTCGCTCAGCTCCGTTTCCGTCTTGGAAGTCAGGGCCTTGACTTGAACCGCACGCGGCGCGATGGAAGCCGCTGACGGACGGGGGAAATGCGAGTGGGGCATGCCGAAATTGCGGCGGAGGCTTCCTGGCGGGGAGTCGCCGTAGGGCCTCAAGGGCCGGATCGGCGAGGACATCACCGCCACCAGCAGTGCCAGTGCGGAGACCGCGCGAATCACAGGGTTGAGGACGCTTCCGTTGACCATGACCCTCAAATCCGACGACCCGATGAGCAGACTCGCTGCATTCTTGGATCCGAGAGCGAACTTGTCAAGCCCTCCCGGCCGGCAGATGGCAGCCGCATGGCAGCCTGGCAGCCGGGGCGGCTGCCCCACAGCGTCAGAGCACGGTGAACAGCACGATCCGCGCCCCCTGGATGACCCGGGCTCGCTCCTCCGGCGTGATCGCGCCGCGGGCCACGATCTCGTCGAGCAGGCCGAGCGTATTGGTGATCACGAAGAACTGCGCGACACCGATCTTGAGACGATCGCGGTTCTTGGCGAGGAGCCGCAAGACCTCACGGATGGTCACCGCCTCGGCGAAGGGATGATCCGGGTTGGCCTGCCAGCGCGGGACCTCCGGGGCGTTCAGGGCCTGGCGGACGACCTGATGGATCATCCCGGCGATGGCGGTCAGCTTGGGATAGTCGAGCGTCTCGGCGGTGTCCTCGGGCGTGTGATAGCGCGGATTCTCGCCGGTCGTGAAGAACAGGAACGGGATGCTGCGGTTTCGGAACGGGCCGTAGTCGCTGCGGTTGAGGACCAGCAAGTCGGCGCCGAGCAGGCCGACGGTCAACGGCCGGTCCCGACGCGCCGCGTCGAGCCAGGCGCGCAATCCCGGCGCGTGTTCCGAGCCGATCACGAAGACGTGATCCTGGCAGATGCCGGCCAGGGCGCGGCCGATCATGTCGGCGGTGAGGAACAGGACGATCCGTTCGAGGGGGACCGGCGGATGGGCCACGAAATAGCGCGAGCCGAACAGGCCGGCCTCTTCCAGGTCAAAGCCGAGGAACATGACGCTGCGCCTCGGCGGAATCGGTGCCTCGACGAGGCAGCGGGCCACCTCGAGCATCATGGCGACGCCGGAGGCATTGTCATCGGCACCCGGGAAGAGCTTGCCGCCCCGGACGCCCAGGTGGTCGAAATGGGCCGCCACGATCACCCATTGATCCCGCACGAGCGGGTCCGACCCGCGGAGCAAGGCGCCGACGTTGCGGCCGATCCGGGTGCCCGGCTCGTTTCCCGGGATCGTCTGGGTGTATTCGCCCTGGAACAGGCCCTCGAGCCTCAGCCGGCGGAATTGCTCGGTGAGATAGACCGCCGCCTTTTCCCCCCCGGGGCCGCTCCGGCCCCCAAATTCCGGCGACGCCAGGACATTCACCACCTCCCGCAACCGCGTCTCTTCGGGACTGGGTGGATCCGCCGCCAGGGCTGGTCCGACCGCCGGGCTCGTACCGAAGGCCATCGCGACCAAGAGGAGCACCGCAAGCCCGCGTCGTGGCGGTCGTCCCCGGTGCCTGCCGGCGGCACGCCGGATGACCCCTCCGGCCCGTCGAACCCTCGCGTCTGACATGACTGATTCCTTCTGTCCCGGGGAAATTCGAACATCGCGCGCACGCTCGCCAATCGTGTGGCATAGTACCCACGGTTTGGGAATAGGCTCCCTACACGGAGGTGTATTGTGCCGCGCCGTTCATGGATCAAAGTGTTCGCCCTGACCCTCGCGATCACCGGCCTCGGCGGGATCAAGTCGGCCGAGGCGCAGGATTGGACCGACTATCTCCACTGGCCGTACGTCCCGCCCCAAGTCCCCGGGAACGGATTCGAGTATAACGGACTCTACGACGGCTGGTACCGCTATCCGCGCGAACAGCGGATCGTCCCCCAGATCCAGGGGCCGTATTACCGCAACGAATACGGCGGCTACAAGCTCTTCGGCTTCTTCCGCCACCCCCACGGCTGGCACGATTGGCAAAAGAAGCGGTTTTACCAGGGGATGCATTTCACCATGGACGTCTTCTGAGCCGGCTGGCGGCGGATCGTGGAACGCACAGGGCGGGTGGGTTGCACTGGCTGCGGCCCACCCGCTTTCTTGCGCCGGCGGCTTTGGAGTAAGCGCATGGATGAGACCGGGCAAACGCGAGACATCAGCCCAGATTCCACCACCCCAGGGCGGGTCGAGGAGACCGTGGAAGCTCCGCGCGGAGTGGGAGCGTCGGCTGAATCATCAAACGATGAGGGCATTCGGGCTGCTCGGAGCACCGCCTCGGGTGTCATCTCCGGGCAATTCCCGACCACAATGCCGTGGCGGCCGAATCCCGGGGGACAGACGAGGTCCCTGGAGGAGGCCATCGAGATCGCGCGGCGAAATGGAGTCCGGATCCCGGAAGACGTGGCCTTCTACGTCGATGAGTCGGGTGAGTTGGGGCCAACCATCACGGCCCGAGGTCCTGAGGTCAAGAGGCTCCCTGGGGAGCATGTGAACTGGTCGGATCTGGCCCACGACATCACGGGCAAGGTGCCCATCACAATCCGACCTGATATCCTGCAAAGCGACGAGGCCATCGTCGCGGTGTTCGCACACGAGTTGCATGAGTGAGATTGAGGGATTTCGGAGAATCGTCCGTAGGCGCGGCTCGATCTCGATCGAAGAATTCATCGCCAACCACGCCTGGGATAATCCTGGGAATCTCCATGACCAGGCGTGGGACATCGCCGACGCCTTGGTCCGACGGATGAGAGGTGAAAATCCATGAACATGCCTCAACGCGTCGCCCAGTACGAACGTGGAGCGGTCAGCAGCCATGAGATGATGGTCGACAGCCTGAACTTGGTCGACCCCGGTGAGCCCCAAGCCGTGCTAGATCTCCTGCCGCCGCATCTCCTGCCTCGTCTGAGAGAGTTCGTCGAGACGTACCGTCCGGGTGTGATGCTCTCTTCCCACAGCGGAGCGATCCCGACCCTGGCCCAGGTCGAGGCGGCGAAGCGATCGCTCGACACGATCGAGCGGGAGGAAGCCCCGCACGTCAGTTCGGCGCAAGGCTTGCCCCCCGAGACACCGGTCGGGCTCAACGCTGCCTTGCCGGAAGATCTTCTGAGCCGAGGCGCTGGATGAACATTGGTGTCGGGATCAAGCCGCTGAGGAAGCGGTTCGGCCTCCTGTCATCGAACCTCGACGCGGCCCAGTTCGACCGCGATCTGGTAGTACGCTTCGGCGGCAAGCTGGACCTGCTCCAGGTCGATCCACTCATCCTTGGTATGGGCCTGGGCGATGTCGCCGGGTCCGAAGACGACGCAGGGTAAACCCGCAGCGCCCAGCGGCCCGGCATCGGTGCCGAAGGGGACGCCCATCACGTCGGGCCGGCGGCCGGTCGCCGCGGCGATGGCATCGGCCAGCGGCTCGAGCCATCCCGCGGCCCGGGGCGAGAGCGGCGGCAGGTTCACCCAGGGCTGGTCGTGCTCGATCCCCTCGAGACTCCCCAGGTGCTCGGTCAACATTCGCGCGACCTGTGCCAGGCATCCCGCCGCCTCCTCGCCGGGGAGGAGGCGACGATCGACCTCGATCTCGCACCAGTCGGGGACGACGTTGACGCTCAGACCACCCTCGATCCGGCCGACGGACAGGCTCGGCGGGCCCAGGATCGGGTCGGGTGCCGACCGGGACAGCGACCCGGCGAACGACTCGAGGGCCTCCAGCACGCGGCCCATCCGGTAAATGGCGTTGACGCCCAAATGCGGCGCCGAGCTGTGGCAGGCCACCCCCCGGGTGCGGATCTTCCACCGCAGGGCCCCCTTGTGGCAATGGACCAGGTTCAGCAGGGTCGGCTCGGCGACGATCGCCAGCTCGGCCCCGTGGTCCGTCTCCGCCAGTCGCGACGAGCCGGTGTGGGTGAATTCCTCGTCCACCGTGCAGGCCAGCAGCACCGACGCCGAGCCGGCGGGCTGCTCGCGCACCAGCCGGGCAAAGGCCGCCAGCATCGCCGCCAGGCTCCCCTTGACGTCACACGAGCCGCGGCCGAACAGCCGCCCCGCGCGGACCTCAGGCACGAACGGCGGGATCGTCATGCCGTCGGCCGGCACCGTGTCCTGATGCACGTCGAAGAGGATCGTCCGCCGGGACTCGGGGGCCTCGTACCAGGCCAGCAGGTTGTCGCGACCCGGAGCGATCGGCTGCCGTCGAAACGGGACGCCCAGATCCTGGAACCGGCCTTCGAGGTAATCGGTCAGACGCGTCTCGAGGAACCCCGCGCCGGCGAGCGGACGCCCCATCGGGTTGACGCTCGGGATCGCGACCAACTCCGACAGCAGCCCAGTGACTTCATCCACGGAGCGGGCTCCTCGATTCGTCGGCGAACGCATAGACTCACTTGACGCGTTCGAGGTACTCGCCGGTCCTGGTGTCGATCCGGATCCGCTCGCCCGGCTTGACGAACGGCGGCACGTCCACTTTCAGCCCGGTCTCCAGCGTGGCTTCCTTGTACTGGTTGGTGGCCGTCGCGCCGGCCAGGGCCGGCGGGGTGTCGGTCACCGTCAACTCCACGAAGTCGGGGATCTCGATCGAGACCGGCTTGTCGTTGATGTACTTGACCATCACCCGGCTGTTGGGCAGGAGATAATCCATCGCCGTGCCGATGATGTCCGGCCCGAAGTGGAGCTGGTCGTATGTCTCGGTGTCCATGAAGACGTGCTCATCACCGGCCGAATACAGGTACTCGTATTCCTTGGTCTCGACGTAGGGGACCTCGATCTGATCGACCGAGCGGAACCGCTTCTCGATCAGCGAGCCGTTGTTCATGTTCCGGAGCTTGGTCTGGACCATCGCCCGGAGGTTGCCCGGCGTGTGGTGGGCGAAGTCGAGGACGACGAAGTTGACCCCCTCCATCGTGATCACCATCCCCCGGCGGATATCGGTCGCTTTGATCATCATGGCGCGTCGCGTTTCTCCTGGAGTGCTCTGGTTTGCGATCGGTTTGGATTCCTCGGATTTCCTCAAGTGTAAGCCAGCCGCAGGGATTTGACCAGGCCATCCTCAACGGGGATCAGGTCGAGCAATCCCTCACGGTTGGGCGGGCGCGGCCGTGGGCCGCGCGGTCGGTTTCAAGCTCGCGAGGAAGCTGATCAGGTCGGTGAACTCGATGGGGGTGAGCGAGTCGGCCAGGTGCTCCGGCATGATCGAGACCGCGCCGGAGCGGCGAACTTCGATGTCGCGCTTGGGAATTCGCACGACTTTGGCTTCGGCGTCGGCCAGCTCGAGCATCTCCTTGGTCTCGGCCCGGACCACTCCCGTGACGACCTTGCCGCCGCGGAGGGCGACGATCGCCGGCTGATAGCCCGGCGCGATCCGGCTCGAGGGCTCCAGCACCGAGCGAATCAGCTCCGCCCGATTGTACTTCGAAGCCAGGCCGGTCAGGTCCGGTCCGATCGTGGCGGTCCCCTGGCCGCTTGCGCAGTGGCAGCGGCCGCAGCCGACCCCCTTGGGATCGAAGAAGATCTCCTCCCCGCGGCGGGGGTCACCGTCATGTCGCATCGCGAACTGGCGGAGTGCCTCGACGGCCGCGGCGGTCGACCGCCCGGTCGCGGCTGGCGCCGCCGGCCCGCGATCGCCGATCGCCCGCAAGGCCGACTCGGCGGCTTGCCTCAGGTGCGGGTTGCGATCGCGGCTCGCCGCCTCATAGATCGATCGGCCCCGGGGGTCTGGCAACCGGCACAAGGCCGCGATCGCCGAGGCACGGTCCGGCGCGTTCGGATCGCCGGCGTGGGCCACCAAGCGGGGGACCGCCGCGCGGAGCCGGAAGGCGTCCACGGCCAGGATCGCGGCTTCGCGGACCTCCCAGGCCGGGTCGTCGAGCCGGTCGAGCACCACTTGCTGGACCTCCGCCGGCAAGGCCTGCTTGACGTTCAGGCTCAGGAGCGCGGCGGCCCGGATCGCCGGCGCGGGGTTCTCCAGGAATGACGCCAGGTCGTTCGGCGGCAGCAACCCCGCCCCGGCCAGCCCCGACAGGGCGCGGGCCACCAGCCTCGCCGGCGCGTTCGGGTCATAAATCACGGTCAGCCGAGCCCGAAGGGACTGTCGGTCCCGGAACGACGAGAGGCCCTCCAGCGCCCCGGCCCGGACCACCTCGGGGCGGTTGGCATCGGTCAAGAGGAGGGCCAGGATCGGTGCCGACGCGGCATCACCGATCCGGCCCAGCGTCTCCGCCAGGGCCGCCTGGTTGCGCGGATCCGGCTCCTTGACCAGCGCGGCGCGGAGCCACGGGGCGGCGGCCCGCCCCTGCTGGCCCAGGCCGGCGATCGCCTGGGCGCGCACCGAGCTGTCCCGGTCGGCCAGGCCCAGGGCCAGACCGCGCCTCACCTGCTCCATCCCCTGCGGCGACCAGTCCCGCGTCTTCTCCGGGACACGCCCGGCCAGCGGGTTGGGCCCGAACCAGGAGCCGGACCACTCGGGGTACCGGCGATACTGGCCTGCCAGGTTGGCGACGAGGCGGGCTCGGATTGCCGGCGAGCCGGTGCGCAGCAGCGACTCGGTCAGGGCCTCGACCACCGCGACGGCCCAGGCTTCCTCGCTCAGCGCCAGGGCCGACTCCCGCCGGCGATCGTCGAGCAGCGCAGCGACGAGAGCGTCCTTTTCCCAGGCGTCGAGCCGACGGATCGCCCCGCGCACCGACCAGGCCGCAAAGCGATCGGCCTCATCCAGGGCCGCGAACAGGGCCGGGCCGGCGCGGACGTCACCCAGCTTGCCGATGGCAATCGCCGCCTCGCGACGGACCGCGGCGTCCCGATCCCTCAGCAGCCGGACCAGATCCGGCAGCGCCGTCCGATCGTGGCGAATGCCCACCGAGCGGATCGCCTGGAGCCGGACCTGCGCCGCGGAGTCAGACAGCACCGAGCCGATGATCCGCCGGACCTCGGGACCGCCGATCGCGTCGAGCGCCCAGAGGGCGTGCAGCCGCCCTGCCTCGGGGCCGCCGGACGTCAACCGGTCCGCCAGCACGGGGATCGCTGCCGGACCCAGGCCGGCGAGAAGCCGTTGCGACTCCAGGCGGACCGCCAGCGCCGGATGGTCGAGCGCCCGCAGGCGAATGGCCGGGTCCCGCCCGGACGGTCGCGGAGCCGGCCGGGCCGGGCCCGCCCCGCTGTACCGTAGGCGGTAGAGTCGTCCGGTCCTGGGCCCGGCGGCCCGCCAGCCGTTGAAAGCCCAATCGACCAGCCACAGACTGGCGCCGTCGGTCGATACCGCCAGGGAGAACGGCCGGAAGTCCTCGACCTCGCCCTTGGTCACAAGGGCTGTCCGCCTGGTCACCGCGAACGTGCCCCCGGTCTTGCGGATCTCAAACCGCAAGACTGCCTGGAGTCCCCAGTCGCAGAAGAACAGGTTGCCGCGATACTCCGGCGGCAGCCCATCCTCGTTGTAGCAGATCCCCTGCGCCCCGGCCCCGCCGATCTGTCCAGCCATGATCGGCAGACTGCGCCGCGGGGAGCTCAGGAACTGGTAGGGGTATCCGTAGTGCCCCCCGACGATGTGATGAGTCAAGCTGTTCGGCCACTTCTTGCTATCGTCGTCGTTGCCGTAAGTGAAGATCTCGTCGGTGGCCGAGAGCGCAACCGACATCGGATTGCGCTCGCCGGTCGAGACGACCTCCAGGCCCGTTCCGTCGGGCCGGATCCGGATCACGCCCCCGCCAAAGAGCTGGATGGTCGTCCCGTCCCGACCCACGCCCCGCGGGATCCCCTTGTCGCCGACCGCGATGTACAGGAAGCCATCCATCCCCAGGCGGATCCCCGAGGCGATGTGATCGTTCAGTCCGCTGGCGCCCGGCAGCTTGGGGCCCAGGCCGGTGATCAAGTCCAGGCGCTGATCGGCCTGGCCGTCGCCATCCGTATCGCGGAAGGCTGATAGGAACGGTGCGTGGACCACGTACAGCGTCCCGTCGACCCATTCCAGCCCCATGACGCTCCAGAGCTGATCGGCGAACGTCCGGATCCGGCCGTCCTGGATCGCCACCACGCGATCGCTCGGCTCCGTGGGTGGCCCGGGCATGTCCATCGGATCGGACCCGAGATAAATCGTCCCGTCCGCCGCCGCCACGATCGCGGTGGGATAGAGGATCCGCGGTGACTCCGCGACCAACTCGATCGACCATCCGTTGGCGACCGCGGGCAAAGGGCGAGCCGGCGGCTCGGCGGCTCCGGTCTCCCCCAGGGGAAACGCGACAATCAACGCGAGCGCTAGGATTGCTCGCATGGTGGGATCACCTTCTTCCTTGATCGGTGTTGGGGGGGGCCTCGCTGGTCCCCCT
>Ga0070738_10006897_pt1 | contig 11638 bp, 13 predicted proteins | sample Coa_R2_2_FD_66446 | JGI IMG/M metagenome (GOLD analysis project Ga0070738, IMG submission 66446) | Surface soil microbial communities from Centralia Pennsylvania, which are recovering from an underground coalmine fire - Coalmine... | ecosystem: Environmental > Terrestrial > Soil > Unclassified ... | reverse complement strand
TGGAGAAAACAAAAAATTTATTCATCAATGAAATCCCCTCAATTTATTGATGGGGATACCTTACACCCTACACCCTATACCCCACACCCTTCTTAACCCATAACCTACTTATTTTTTTAGGTCATATCCTCTTAACTGCAACTACCCCACGAGTTGTGAAGGGAGTTTGTTATTTACGAGTGTAATCCTTCTCATCTGTTCACGACTTTTTCCGACCCTGCTACCGAACTAAATGCCGAATATACTACCGAACTTATCCGACTGAAAATTTTGGTGCCGATTGCAATTATTTAAGTACATTAACCCCAGCAGATAGCCAAAGTCCAATCAAAACTGATTATGGATATCTGTGATATTCAATGAGCACTTTCTTTTCTAGTAGGATTCAAATTATGTCAACTCAAATTCAAGACAACCAATTGTGGAGTGAACTGTCTGAAGAGCAACAACAGATGGTTGCAGGTGGTCTGCAGAGTATTGACAAGAAGATCAATACTTTTTATAACACCAATGCAATAGCATTTTTAAACCAAGCAGGTTCAGGACCTGGTGGTAGTTTTGTAAATACAGGACTAAAACAGGCTGAGTTGGACACTGGCTCCAAGGAAAAATTCAGTGCCAAATTTGTTTAGACACAATAGACGTAAATCAAAGGTTCAACCTGAACCTTCTAGCAGCTTTACCTCACTGTCTCCATAATAAAGCCTGAACATAAAAGGCTCTGACACTTCTATAGTTTTCTATTGTAGGAGTGTCATTTTATTACTCTTATATGCCTTAAAGACAATTGCCTCTTAATTGAAATAGGCGTAATTTTACTTACGTAAAATAAGAGTGATTACCCTAATTGCTGACTTACTCTATGCATAAAATAGTAGTAATGGATAATACGCCGTTCGAATCCACTCTTTTGTCACCCAGACCACATCATGGGTGGCAATTTCATTAAATAAACTAGTTTTTTTATCATGCATTTCTTCAAGATGTTGCAATGCTACGTCTTTACACACCTATGAATTGCGCATTCATACTTTGATTCAGCAATGCTGCTTTATTCATTACCCAAATTTTGCACAATGAATCGCTAGCATATAGCTTCAGTCGCTCAATTAAATCATCTGTTTTAGCTTTTCATATACCACCCTATTGCTTGCTTGGGGTGGTTTTCGTTAGTGATATGGCAAAGTTAGGATATTCAACACCTGTGAATTGCACATTCATACTTTGGCAACGCCCAATATAGAGATATAATTGCGATAGTTTGGGAGAATCAATCCCGACTAAGCTGTGTCATTAGCAAGATTGCCCAATGAGTAGTCAACCCAAGGATTACAACCCCAGTGGTGTTAGTGAAAGAAATGGAAACCTTTTAGGTTTGCCGTTTGATTACGAATCGGCAAAGTTAATTGTTATTGGTGTACCATGGGAAGTTACTGTTTCCTATGGCGCAGGTACAGCTAATGGACCACAGCGGGTTCTGGATGCCTCGACTCAATTAGATTTGTTCGATTTTGATAATCCCGAGGGGTGGAAGCAGGGGATTTTTATGCTTGAAATTCCCCAGGATATTTTAGAGAAGAACAAATATTATCGCGTCTTAGCAGCAAACATTATTGAACGGCTAGAGCAAGGCAAACATCTGACAGATACACCAGATTTAACACCTATCCTGAGAGAGATTAATCAAGCTTGTCAACAGGTGAATCAATGGCTGTTTGAAAAGTGTCAGGCAGTCATTAACGATGGTAAGCAGGTCGCAGTTATTGGTGGCGATCACAGTTCACCTTTAGGTTATTTGCAAGCATTAGCAGCTAAATACACAAACTATGGCATTTTGCACATTGACGCACACGCTGATCTACGCAATGCCTATGAGGGATTTGAGTTTTCCCATGCATCTATCATGTTTAATGCTCTCAAGCTACCCCAAATTTCCAAGTTAGTACAGGTAGGCTTGCGTGATATTTGTTACGAGGAAGTGCAACTGATTGCCCACTCTCATAATCGAATCGTTGCTTATTACGATTCAGCCATTAAACAAGAGCTATTCTCCGGAAAAGCTTGGATTGAGTCATGTCGAGAAATTATTAGCCATTTACCCGAATTGGTTTATATTAGCTTTGATGTAGATGGTCTAGATCCAAAACTTTGTCCAAATACAGGAACTCCTGTTCCAGGCGGACTAGAATTGGAGCAAACTTTTTGTTTGCTCCGTGAATTACTTAAGAGTGGTCGAAAAATTATTGGCTTTGATCTTTGCGAAGTTGGCGATGCTGAGTGGGATGGTAATGTAGGTGCACGAATTGTTTATAAGCTAGGGAATTTGATGGATTTATCCCAACAGCCCAACTAAGTAGGCTGGTGGGAATAAATCAGAGTGTTTTAACACCAAGCTTTCCGTTATTTAACCAACTCTTGCGCGATAGTCTTCGTAGGAGAACTGACGCCAAAGTTGGAAAGTGCCATCTTTTCTCAGGATGCCGATTGATGGATGTACCACCCCATTGAACATGGTTGTTTTCACCATCGTATAGTGCATCATATCCTCAAAAATCATGCGATCGCCAATCGACAAGTCATGATCAAAGGCATAGTCACCGATAAAATCTCCAGCTAAACAGCTTGAGCCACCCATGCGATACAATTTATCACCCTCCTGCGGTTCATGTGCTCCGCGAATGACAGGCTTATAGGGCATCTCCAAACAATCAGGCATGTGAGCAGTAAATGATACGTCTAACATGACATTTGTAAGTGTTGGCGTTGGAATGAGATCTTGAACTGTACTCAGCAAAAATCCCGTTTCCCAAGCGATCGCAGAACCCGGTTCTAGAATGAGTTCAATATGAGGGTAACGATTGTGAAAAGCACCTAGAACTTCAATTGCGTGTGCTACATCATACCCCTGACGAGTCATTAAGTGACCACCACCAAGATTCAACCACTTGAGCTGTGGCAGAAAATGCCCGAAAAAACCTTCTATATGTAAAAGCGTTTTTTCCAACGCATAGGAATCGCTTTCACACAAATTGTGGGACAAGAAACCATCTATTCCTTCCGGCAAAGACTGACCAAGATATTCTGGAGAAATGCCAAGACGTGTAGATGGTTGACAAGGATTGTAAAGCGCAGTTTCAACAGGTGAATACTGGGGGTTAATCCGGAGTCCCACAGAAGGTGGAGAAGGCGATCGCTTGATAAGTGGACAAAACCGTTCCCACTGACTTATGGAATTAAAGGTTATGTGGGAAGCATAGGCGAGAATTGCAGGCATATCCTCATGACGGAAAGCAGGAGAATACACATGGAGATCTCCTCCAAACTCCTCCGCTGCCAGTTGTGCTTCCCAAACCGAGCTTGCAGATGCACCATGAAGTGTCTTTCGGATCAATGGAAAGCTGTGAAAGAGAGAGAACGCTTTGAGAGCGAGAAGTACCCGTACAGGTACTTCTTTTTGCACTCGTTCAAAAACTGCAAGGTTTTGCAATAAACGTGCTTCTTCCAACACAAAGCACGGCGACGGGATTGTCGCCAAAACTGAGTCTGTTGTCTGGGTCATCCTTAGTTTTCCTCAAAAGGTAATGGCTCGAATACTTCATGCCATGGAAGACCAAGATCCCCTAACAGTTTCATAAACGGGTCGGGATCGAACTGCTCCACATTAAACACTCCTGGCTGGTTCCAAATTCCATGAACCACCATCAATGAACCAATCACTGCGGGAACACCTGTAGTGTAAGAAATAGCTTGGCTACCAACTTCTTGATATGCCTTGGCATGATCGCAGTTGTTGTATACGTAGTACCTGCGCTGTTTTCCATCCTTTACGCCACTGATATAACAGCCGATTGATGTTTGCCCAGTATAATTCTCTGCTAAAGACGAAGGTTCTGGAAGCAGAGCTTTGAGAAACTTTAATGGTACCACCTTGCTTCCTTCATAATCAATGGGATCAATGCGCGTCAAACCAAGGTTTTGAAGGACTTGAAGATGGGTAATGTAACTCTGTGAAAACGTCATCCAAAAACGTGCTCTTTTGATGGTCGGAATATGTTTAACGAGAGATTCAAGCTCTTCGTGATAAAGAAGATAGGACTCCCTCATACCAATGTCAGGATAGGATATTGGACGATGAATCGAAAGAGAAGGTACTTCTATCCAATTGCCATTTTCATAATATTTACCCGGCTGGGTGATTTCACGGATATTGATCTCTGGGTTAAAGTTCGTGGCAAATGCCTGTCCATGATTTCCAGCGTTGCAATCTACAATATCAAGATAATGTATTTCGTCAAAATAGTGTTTAAGCGCATAAGCTGTAAAAATTCCCGTGACTCCAGGATCAAAACCACATCCTAGAATAGCAGTAAGTCCTGCATTTTTATAGCGATCATGATATTTCCACTGCCAACTATATTCAAATTTGGCTTCCCCCGGAGGTTCGTAGTTTGCCGTGTCGAGATAATTCACTCCTGCTTCCAGGCAAGCATCCATTAATACTAAATCTTGATAGGGAAGTGCCACATTTATGAGAATATCAGGGCGAAACTCTTTAAGCAACTTGACCGTATCCTCTACATAATCTGCATTCAGCGCAGCTACCTGCACTTTTGATGAGCGAACACGTTCAGCAATACGATGGCATTTCTCGATTGTCCGGCTTGCTAAAAGGATTTGTGAAAACTCTTCGCGTGCAGCGCATTTATGCACAACAACGTTTCCTACACCCCCAGCTCCTACGATCATTACCCGTGCCATATTGTCTCCTTGAAAAAGTAACTTTCAGATCAGTGCTAGATACCCAGCTTTTTTTGCTAATTTAATAGCAAGAGGTATCGTCACGACTGACTAGTATAATGTCTTGCACAGCTAATTTACAGGAATTAAAAGGAAAGCCTAGGAAAATCAAACTATTGTCAATCCAGACTAAACCTAGAAAAGCTTGATCTTACTTCTTTAGGCATAGGACGGGCAGTTGCCACAAGTCAGGAAACCCAGACGCTAGCCGCCTCAGCTTACCTTGACAAATAATCGTTTATTCTCAACGACCTACTTAATTTTGTACATGAAACTGAGAAACAACGCTATGGAGTCCTTGAGCGGCATCGTCTAGTTGATCAAGAGCGCGGTTGGTCTCTTGTAGGGCTTGAACCGTTTGCCCTGAGGCTTCACTTAACTGGGCGATCGCATCGCTAATTTGTTGTGCACCCTCAAATTGTTGCTCCATACTTTGACTGACCTGTTCCACCCGTGGAGTTAAACTTTGTACCTGCTCAATCACTTGGGCAATTTCTCCACTAATCTGACTGACTAGTTCCACATGATGATTAACCTGATGATTGAACTTATCCATTTCCATTACACCTACGGTTACAGAAGACTGCATCTGTTTGACCATCTGCTCAATTTCTAGGGTTGCCACTGCTGTTTGATCTGCCAGTCGCCGAATTTCTCTGGCTACGACAGCAAAACCTGCTCCATACTCTCCTGCTTTTTCGGCTTCAATGGCAGCGTTGAGTGAGAGTAAGTTTGTTTGATCTGCAACTTTGGTAATTGTGGTGACAATGCTGTTGATATTGTTGGCCTTTTCATTCATCACCCCGAGTGAAGAAGAGATGGTGGTTGTAGCAACTGCCAACTGACGCATGACATTTGCCATTTGTGTTAAGTCTGCTTGACTATGACTTGCTGCCAATGCTGTTGTTTGTGCTGTTTTGGCTATATCTTCCATTGTCTTGACCAATTCTCCTGAAATGGCAGCGATTTCATTTGAGGTGGCACTGACTTGATTAACCGAGGCTGCTTGTTCTGTGACTGTTGCTTGTAGTTGTCTCCCTGCTGCTGCTATTTGCGTTGTTGATGTTGTGATCTGGACACCGGACTTTTGGGTCTGGGATATGAGTGAATTTAGGCTTTTGGTCATGTTGCGGAAAGCTGCCAGTAGTTGTCCAACTTCAGTTTGATCGTTGATGACTTCAATAGTTTGGGTGAGGTTGCCTTCTGCAATCTGTTCTGCTGCGGTGACAACTTTTGGTAGCTGCTGCTTTAGTGGTAGGCTAACCCATAAGCCTACTATGACAGTAACTAAAAGTGTTAATCCAGTCCCAATGACCAGCAGTCCAATGAGAAACTGCTGAGAACTACCGATTTAGCATTGTCTTGATCCAGTTCGCTTGCAAGCTCATTAAGCAATGGTTGCTTCGTCTCAGCAAGCTTTGCCAACCGTGGTTTGCTAGCTTCTACTTTTGCTGCATCTAGGCTGTTAGCATCAACTAAGCGAAACAAGTTTTGCGAAATTTCATGATAATTTTCACTAAGTTGAATTAATTGATTTACCAAACTTCGCTTTTTTGGATCAGTGATAGTTTCTAGGGCTTTAGCTTTTTGGACAGCCAATTCACGTCCAGAATTGTAGGTTCCTGCATAATACTGGTCTCTAGGAAAAATCAAATACCCTCGAATGCTAGCAATCATTTGAGTGATACCGTTAGACATTTCATTGACATTCTGAATTTGATTTTCAACTTGTCTAGCGTCATCTTGTAATTTGAATGTTTTGATAGTAGTTAAGTAGGTCACCAAACCCAATATAAGCAGAAACAGGATGGGGATTGAATAACCGAATAAAATGCGATTAGTGATTTTGTTCCACATGATGTGACAAATTTTGGTTTTAACAAAGATTTATAATAATGCATATCTATACCTATACCTGAAATTGGTAACTAATATCTTGCACCAAGGTTAAAAACTGGGCTTCTCTACTTTTAAATTAAGTATGGAGATTACCCTGTTCCCTGTTCTCTCTTAGAATGGTGTAAGGTCTGAGCTTAGTTGGTTGAAAATCAAAACTTTAGCTCAGACCCAAGAACAAGATGTGGTTCTCAGTCACTGAATGGTGGCAGTCAGACCAAAAACATTGATGAATGGAAGAGCACTAAATTTGCAGAATTGTTATGGTTGGCGGAACAAAGCGCTAATTACTTTTCGACAATCTGATTTTTTTGACTGTTAACAAAGGCAAGCACTTGACGTTTATCACTTTGATTCACACCGTTTTTGTCAAGAGCGGCTGCTACATCATTGTAAAATGCCTCAAATTCTTCGTCTGTTAGGCCCCCACCAATTCCTTTATGGGCAAGCTTCATGCTTCTTCCAGTATAGATGCTAGGACCACCAGTGGCTTGGGTAAATTGATCGACTAGCAGCTGACGAAGCCGCTGTTTTGAATTGGTACTCAAACCAATAAAGTATTTGCCAATTAGTGGGTCGTTGAGTACATTTTGTAACGTATCATCAATGACTTGAGCGATCGCGTTGTATCCTCCGAGACGCTCATAGAGCGAACCTGCTGTAGTTACATAATTCTCAGAGATTAAGGTTGTTCTACTCAACGATGGTTTGAGCGAGATTGTGGTGGAATGAGCCCAACATATTAGGAGTTAGTTTGAATATTGTCAATGCTGCGACAGCTACCAAAACTAACCCTAGCCAAGAAGCTCTTGTCAATAACTTCCTTACCTTCATTGTGAAAGTCCTCTCTTGTATTATTTGTGAAACTTGCGATGGAAATAGATTGCAAAAAACGTATTGCAAACCGTGTGAGATTCAGTGCATTGCAAATGCAAAGCATCAAAATCTCCACTGACAACTACACCTTAATCTTTCATGAAAGGCAAACACATTATTGACCTTATAATGAATTGCCAAGATTGAGATAGCTTCCAGATTATTTAATCACTTATTATGCAATTTCGTTATTTTTGCAAAATACATAAATATTAAAATACATTTTATTTTGTTTTTTATCAAGTTTTATTAAACATTAATTTCTTATCAATTTTCTGAATTTTCCTACTTTTTAATTTCTTTTAATATAAAAAAAACTGAACATTAATTCTGTATGAGTTCGCACTACACTTTTCCAGAATCTAAAACTGGGTTTAGACAAGGAAAAACTGACGTATTTTTACACACAGACAATAACAGTATTGATACTAAATAATTCACCACTATTTGTCAAATGCATGATATAAATAATAAGTATGCATAAAATAAATTTGTCACAATTAGATCTTAATCTTCTACTCGTGTTGTCTGCCCTGTTGCAAGAGCGTAACGTCACAAAGGCTGGAGAAAGAATGGGCTTGAGCCAATCAGCTACCAGTCATGCTCTTGGCCGATTACGTCAAGTGTTCGACGATCCACTACTGACGCGGTCTGCAAAAGGCATGGTTCTTACACCACGTGCTCAACAGCTACTTGAACCACTACAGACAATTCTGTTAGATATCGAACAGCTGATTAAACCAAAGACTTTCGAACCAAAAACAGCACAAGGCACCATTCAAATAGCTGCATCAGATTACGCAACTGTTGTGATTCTTCCAAAAGTTCTCAAGCAAATTTCTGACAAGGCACCAGATTTAAACTTGGAGTGCCATCATTGGGGTCCTGATACACTAGATGCACTTACAAATGGAGTGATCGATCTAGCCTTAGGACTTCTCAATCTACCTCAAGCTTCACAATTGCAATTGCAAACATTATTTGTAGAAGATTTCGTATCTGTGGTTCGGGCTGACCATCCGATCACTCAAACAGATTTTACGGTTGAATCTTACGTTGCTTGGTCACACATCTTAATCACAATCACGAACACGTCTGTGACCGCAATTCCGAAATCGCCCATAAGCCATGTCGATACTGTCTTGTCTGGCTTAGGTGTAAAGCGTCGAATCATGTTGAAATTGCCGCATTTTCTTGCAGCGCCGATGATTGTCCAACATACTGATCTCATTTTGACTTTACCTCGTCGAATCGCAATGCTTTTTGCTCAACATGCAAACCTTGCTATACTTGAACCACCAATTCAACTTGGTACATATAACTATATGCAGATTTGGCATGAACGTCTTGATGGCGACCCGCTACACATCTGGCTGCGTGAGCTCATAGCCTCCCAAACCCAGCAACTTTGATAACGTTGATTTGGTAGTGTGTCAAAATAATGTGGGTTTGTTGCCATTGTTGTGGACAATTTACAAAAATGTCCGCAATTTGTGGACATTTTTCCATTTGTACTCCGACTCTTCAAATCAGGTGGGGTTGAGTCCATCTGTATTTGTCCTTCTGCCTTCTTTAATTGCATTATCAACACTGACACTTGCTGTTGTCACCAACTTTTTCGGTTATTGGGGTGGTATGTAGGCTTCTCGTTTCCAACCTGGTGATGTAACACGTACAAGATATCGTTTGCGAAATATTTTTTAAGGAATGAAAATTTGCAAAAATGGCGTTGGTCGTTTGTTCAGCCACTTGAATAATTGTCAGCCGATGAGCATTTAAATAGGAGCTAATAGCTTGACGTAGGAAATTGGTGAAAAAGAAATGGTAATGTCGGTGGATGTTATTTATGTGGAAATTGGGAATGGCTGCCATTGCTTCTTTTTGCCATCGGATGAGAAACTCAGTCAGCCACTGCTAGGTTTGGTGAGATAATTTGGCGTTCTGCTTAACTTTGTGTCAAATATTATAAATTGTTTTCCATGCTTTATGCTCATCATCAAAATTGGCATAAGCTTCTTCTCTAGTTTCACCAATAGATTTCAGAATCCTCCCCACTCCCATTTGACTATTACCTAAATTATCTGAAGGGAGTAAGACAAAGACAGTCCAGGTTCCATCAGCGTTTTGCCTTTCTTGTTTTGTAAGCATTTTTACTCCTATTCTCATTCAGCTTAAAAATAATACTTTGACAGCAATCTATTGATACAACATTGAATTTGTGTATTTCGGATTTAGAATGAACATTGTGTTTATTTTTCTAGAAATAACCCTCTAATTTAACCCTAGTATCAATCAAGTATACACAGTAGAATCTGCTACACCAACGTAGGGTCTCAGTTATGTTTATTGATTCAGTAGAACTCCTGCCTTAATAAAGTTGATTGCTTCCTCAGCATGTTCTTCTAACATTGCCTTACTCAGCATTCGCTTTCCTTTCCAAAGATGTTTGATATTTTCATGGGCTGCTAGATAAAACACACAAGTTCCCACAATATTAACAGCAGTGTGTCTAGGTTCTAAAGAACGAAATACTCCTTGGGCAATGCCGTCTGCCAAAATTTTAGTGAGCATTCCATACAGCTGCTCAATTGACGCCTTGGGGTAGTATTTGCCCTGATTCTGAATTGCTTCTAGAAATAACATAGAAGCAATATTGGGACGTTGAGACATCTGCTGAAGGAAAAATCGTGCAAACTGCTCCAAAGCCTGGCTGGGTGGTTGCTTTTCTAGTTGCAATTGCGCAATTTGGTTAAGTGGATTGATCAGTGCTCGATTAATCACTTCTTGGTACAAAGCTTCTTTGTCCTTAAAGTAATAGTAGATCATGGTTTTGGTAACACCTGTTTGAGCCGCAATCGCTTCAGTCCGCGCCGCTGTCAATCCCGCGATCGCAAATTCCTGTTCTGCCGCATCTAAAATTTGGGCTTTGGTGGCTTCGGCATCCCGTCCAGCAGAAAGACGAGTTTGTTTAGCTTTGTGAGAGGTGGTCATTACTTTAGAACTAACTTACTAGTAAGTTAGTATAGCACTCTATAGTTCCTTAGAAATAAGGATTTTTGACTTTAAATATTTTTTATAGCTTGACAAATAGAGGACTCTTTTTCTAAACTTACTTACTAGTAAGTAAACAAAATTTATTTTAATCAGGTGGAGCCTGAATTTATGTTGAGCCATCCAATTGATTCTTCTCAAACAAGAAACACCCCTGATTTATTCACTCCGGTGCAATTAGGACCGTATTTGCTGCCAAACAGAATAATAATGGCTCCCATGACTCGCAATCGGGCTGGGAATGAGAATGTTCCAACTGTATTGAATGCAACCTACTATGCCCAACGAGCCTCAGCTGGATTGATCATTGCAGAGGCAACCCAAGTTTCACCGCAGGGGGTTGGTTATCCAGCAACGCCGGGTATTCATTCACCAGAACAAATTTCAGGCTGGCGGTTGGTGACAGATGCAGTTCACCAGCAAGGAGGGCGCATCTTTTTGCAACTATGGCATTGTGGTCGAATCTCCCATCCATCAATGCAACCAGGTGGAGTTTTGCCTGTAGCGCCTTCAGCGATCGCCCCTGAGGGAGAAGCTATGACTTATACAGGTCCGCAACCATTTGTGACACCTCGTGCATTGGAAACCAGTGAAATTGCTTCAGTAGTTGAGCAATTTCGTCAAGGAGCCGAGAGTGCACTTCAAGCAGGATTCGATGGGGTAGAAATTCATGGAGCATTTGGGTATTTGATTGATCAATTTCTACAGGATGGATCAAATCAACGAACCGATGAATACGGGGGGTCTATCGAGAATCGGGCAAGGTTTTTACTGGAAGTGGTAGAGGCAGTGTGCAATGTTTGGGGTGCAGACCGAGTTGGCATCAAACTGTCACCCAGTAACACTTACAATAGCATGAAAGATTCAGATCCAAAGGCAACCTTTGGCTATGTGCTTCAAGCACTCAATCAATTTCAGTAAATCGCAAAGTTTTGCTTAACGGCGATCGCCAATTCCCGTCTACGTATAGCTTAGTCTTAAATTATACTTTTATTCATAAATAAAACTTATAATTATT
>Ga0070738_10006896_pt1 | contig 11639 bp, 10 predicted proteins | sample Coa_R2_2_FD_66446 | JGI IMG/M metagenome (GOLD analysis project Ga0070738, IMG submission 66446) | Surface soil microbial communities from Centralia Pennsylvania, which are recovering from an underground coalmine fire - Coalmine... | ecosystem: Environmental > Terrestrial > Soil > Unclassified ... | reverse complement strand
CCCGGATTTTCCAATTCCCGGGATCCTTTTTCGTGACATTACCCCACTTCTACGGGACAAGCAAGCCTTCAAGGCGGCAATCGATCTCTTCGTCGAGGCCTATACCGGCCGCGGGATCGATTACGTCGTCGGCATCGAGGCGCGCGGCTATATGCTGGGCGCGCCGCTCGCGTACTCTATCGGCGCGGGTTTCGTTCCGGTCCGAAAGCCGGGCAAACTGCCGTACTCCAAATTGAGCGAGTCCTATGCGCTCGAATACGGCACCAATTCGCTGGAGATCCATGCCGATGCACTGGATAAAAGCGATCGGGTGCTCGTCGTCGACGATCTGCTGGCGACCGGGGGAACCGCGGCCGCGACGCGCCGCCTGCTCGAGCGGCTCGGGGCCCACGTCGAGGGATTCGCCTTCCTCATCGAACTGGAAGAGCTGCACGGGCGCGACGCTCTGCGCGGTCTCGACGTTACTACCTTCATTAAATACTAGAATCGGAGCTTCGCTACGCCATGCCCCTGCCGCGTTTCGCCCATCTGTTGATCGCCGCCGCCGCGCTCGCCATCCTCGTGCTCGGCACGGGCACGGTCCGGGCGCAGGAGGCGCCCGACTCCCCGAGTCCGGCCGCGACCTCCACGCCGCCGCCGATTCCGTCGCCGGTCCCCTCGGCCGAGGACCCGAAGATTCACAAGCTTGCCCTGCAGCAATTCGTTGCATGGCAGCAAGGCCAAATCGACCGTACGTATTACACCAGCGAAGTCAGCAGCGAGCTGACGGACGACGTCATCACGACGGCATCGCGCACGCTGTCCAACCTGGGTGCGCTGCAAAGTGCCGTCTTCCGCGGCATCAGTCACGCCCCCCAAGGCGATTTGTACGTCTACCACATGACCTGCGACCGCGGGGCGGTCGATATGGACTTCTCGCTCGACCCCAAGGGCAAGATCCTTCGAATTTACTTCAACTAAGGGACCCGTCAGCGCGCTTTGCGTTTGCTTGGGAGCAGCCGTCTGTGGCATCATAGCGGGAAGCCATGACGATCGCGGACCTGGTGCAGAAGGTGACCGCCTACGACCCGTCGCTGGACGGGTCGTGGCTTATGCGCGTCTATGCGCGGGCCGACCATGCGCACGAAGGCCAGCGGCGCGCGTCGGGCGAGTCGTACATCGAGCATCCGCTCGCGGTTGCCGGAATCCTCGCCGATCTCGAGATGGACCGGCAGACGATCGCCGCCGCGCTCCTGCACGACGTGGTCGAAGACACCAGCGTCACCACCGAGCAGGTCGCCGCCGAATTCGGTGAGGAGATTGCCAGCCTGGTCGACGGCGTTACCAAGCTGACGCGCATTCCCTATCAATCGAAGGAAGAAGCGCAGGTCGAAAATCTGCGCAAGATGTTCATGGCGATGGCCAGGGACATCCGCGTCATCATCATCAAGCTCGCGGACCGTCTGCACAATATGCGAACGCTCGGGAGTCTGCCGGCGGGCAAGCAACAGGCGATCGCGCGCGAGACGCTCGACATCTACACGCCGATCGCGCACCGGCTCGGAATTTGGAAGATCAAGTGGGAGATGGAAGATCTCTGCTTGCGCTACATCGATCCGGAGGGCTATCGAGAAATTGTCGAGCGCGTCGCAAAGACGCGCCAAGAGCGCGAAACGGCCGTGGCCGGAGCGATCGACAAACTCAACTCGGAGTTCAAGGAACTGGGCATCAACGCCGAGATCCAAGGCCGGCCCAAGCACTTCTATTCCATCTACGCCAAGATGAAGAAGGGCCGCGACTTCGCCACGATCTACGATTTGACCGCCATCCGCATCATCGTCGATTCGGTCAAGGATTGCTACGCCGCGCTCGGCACCGTGCATGCGCTCTGGACGCCGCTGCCGGGCCGTTTCAAAGACTACATCGCGATGCCCAAACCCAACATGTATCAGTCGCTGCATACGACGGTCGTAGGGCCCGAAGGCGAACCGCTCGAGATTCAAATCCGCACGTGGGAGATGCACCGCACCAGCGAGTACGGCATCGCAGCCCACTGGCGCTATAAAGAAGGCGGCAAGGCCGACCAGTTCGAGAACAAGCTCTCCTGGCTGCGCGCGCTGCTGGAATGGCAGAAGGACATGCGCGACTCGCGCCTGTTCATGGAAAACCTCAAGCTCGATCTGTTCGACTCCCAGGTCTTTGTGTTCTCGCCGCGCGGCGACGTCTTCAGCATGCCGGCCGGCGGAACGCCGCTGGATTTCGCCTACTACGTGCACACCGACGTCGGTAATCACTGCGTGGGCGCGCGCGTCAACGGTCGAATCGTTCCGCTCGACCACTCGCTTCAGAACGGCGACATTTGCGAGATTCTCGTCAACAAGTCGAGCGGGCATCCCTCGCTGGACTGGCTCTCAATCGTCAAGACGAGCAGCGCCAAGCACAAGATCAAACAATGGTTCCGCAAGGAGCGCCGCGAGGAAAACGTCCTAGCGGGGCAAGAGGCCATCGAAAAGGAGCTTGCGCGCCAGCACATCAGCATCTCCACATTGAGCGGCCAGATTATCGAAAAGATCGCCGCGCGTCTGAACTACGGAACGCCCACCGATCTCTTTGCGGCCGTCGGCTTCGGCGATCAGTCCGCCGCTTCGGTTGCCAACCGCATCAAGGACGAACTCAAGGCCGGCAACGTCGTCGAGTTTCAAACCATCACCCGGCCGCCGTCGGTTTCACGGCGCACTACGCGCAAGACGACCGGCATCCGAATCGCCGGCGTCGACGACGTGCTCGTGCGGCTCTCGAAATGCTGCAGCCCGGTTCCCGGGGATCCGATCATCGGTTACGTCACGATCGGAAAGGGCGTCTCCGTGCATCGCGCCGACTGCCCGAACGTTGCGTACATGACGGCAACCCCCGAGCGCATGCTCGAGGCGTCGTGGGTCGGCAAAACCGAGATTACCCACGCGGTCGACGTCGAGATCGAAGGCCTAGATCGTCCTCAACTGCTGCAAGACGTCATGGCCGTGTTCGCCGAACTCAAAACGCAGGTCAGCTCCGTCACCGCACGCGTCAAGCGCGACCGTCATGCGCTCGTCAGCCTCACCGTACAGATTCGCGACTTGGATCACCTGCACCAAATCCTGCGAAAACTCGAGACGCTCAAAGACGTTCGCCGCGTCTACCGCGTCACCAAGCGCGAGGCTCGCACGAGTTGACGCGCCCGTTCAAACGCTGAATCATTACCTGCTTCTTGCCGCGGCGGCGTTCGCCGGCGGCGCGATCAACAGCGTTGCGGGCGGCGGCAGCTTCCTGACCTTTCCCGCGCTGCTGTTTGCCGGCGTGCCCGCCATTCCGGCCAACGCCACGAACAACACCGCGATGTGGATGGGCGTCGTCGCGAGCGCGCGGGGCTATCGTGAAGAAATCCGCGCGTATCGCGGTGTATTGCTTCCGGCGATGATCGTGAGCGCCGCCGGCTCGATTGGCGGCGCCCTGCTGCTGCTGCACACACCCGCGAAGGCATTCGAGCGCATGATCCCGTGGCTGCTCCTTTTCGCGACTGTCGTGTTGGCGATCAGCCCTCTGCTCGCGCGAAACACCAAGCCCGGGCGCGTTCATTCACCATTTCAACTCGTGCTGCAGTTTGCGGTTTCGATCTACGGCGGCTATTTCGGAGCGGGCATCGGGATTCTGATGCTCGCCATTCTCTCGCTCTCGTCGTTGCCGGACATGAACGCGATGAACGGCGTCAAAAACCTGCTCTCGGCAACCATTACCGGTGTGGCGGTCATTCCATTCATGCTTGCCGGGGTCATCGATTGGCGCCTTGCGTTGCTGATGGCCGCGTTCGCAATGGCGGGCGGCTATGCGGGCGCGCGCGTCTTCCGCAGGGTTCCGTCACCGATCGCCCGCGCAGGGGTGCTGGCCGTCGCCGCCGGCATGACCGCCTACTTCTTTTTCAAATAGGGAGCCTTAGTTCGCCGGCGTCGTCGCCGGTGCAGTCTGCGGCGCTTCGAGCACGTGCGCGCGTCCGTTTCCGCTTCGCGCCGCGTGCTTGAAGCGCGGCTCGACGTGATCGGCGACCCACAGATACAGGGTGGGGATGACGACCAGCGAGAGCAGCGTGGAACAGAGCAATCCGCCGATCACGACCGTGCCCAGCGGCGCTTGCGTCTCGCTTCCGGCCTCGATGCCCGCCGCAATCGGCAGCATGCCGCCGATCGTCGCCAGCGTCGTCATGAGAATCGGACGCAGCCGCAGCGGCGCGGCCTGCAGCACCGCGTCGCGGGCCGAAAGCCCCCGATGGCGCAGCTGGTTGGTGAACTCGACGACCAAGATCGCGTTCTTCACGACGATGCCCACGAGCATGAGCGCGCCGATAAACGCGGTCAGGCCGAACGAACGCTGCGTGATCACCAGCGCGGCAACCACACCCGCGATCGAGAGCGGCACCGACATCATGATCACCAGCGGATGCAGCAGCGACTCGAATTGCGATGCAAGGAGCATGTAGATCAGCAGCACTGCCAGCAGCACGATGAGCCCCAAGCTCGAGAACGTGTCGCTTTGCTGCGTGACCGCCTGGCCAAAAGTCCAGTAATAACCCGAGGGCAGCGGAATCGAATTCATGATCTGGCTGGAAGCCTTCACGGCGGCGCCGAGCGGAATGCCTGCGAGCGTCGCGGTGACGTCGATTTCACGCTGCTTGTTCTGGCGCGTGATCTCCGACGGGCCGACGCCGAACTGAATCGACGCGACCTCCGAGAGCGGAATCGTTTGCAGCGTGAAAGTTTGCCCCGGCGTGGCGGTGGTGGAACTCGTGACGGACTGCGAAGAGGTTTGCTGCGGAACCTGGAGCGCGAGCCCCGCGATCGTTTCGTACGAACGGCGCTGATCCGGCGGAAGCTGAACGACGATGGGGTACTGCGTGCCGTTGATCTGCAGATACGACGCGGTGCTGCCGCTCGTCGCCGTGTCGATCGTCTGTGAAATCGCCTGCGTCGACAACCCCAGCAGCGCCGCGCGCGTGCGGTCGAAGTTGATGTTCAGCAGAGGCTGCGAAGGCGTAATGCTCGTGTCGGGCCGGGTCAGACCCGCCACCTGGGAGAGCTTGGGAATAACCTGCGTCTGCGCGATCTGGTAGAGTTTGTTCGAGTCGGATCCGTAGAGCTGGATGTCCAATGCGTCCTGTCCGCGCGAGATGATGTTTTGGACGATGTCGATCGTTCGCCCGAACACCAGCAGTCCCGGAATCGGTTTTCCGAATATCTGCCGCATCTTGGCGAACTGCGGATTGTTCGCCCGCGGCGCGCCGCCGCCGCGGCCGCCGCGCCCGCCAAAGCCGCTTAACGCGCCCTGCCACTGCTGCACGAAACGCGCGGCGGCCGAGCTCGGCGTGCCCGGTTGAAGCGTGACGCTCAGCTGCGAGGAGTTCGAACTGCCCTCGCCGATCTGCGAGGCCAGATCGACGACGCGCGGATCTTGCCGCATACGCCGCTCGACTTCCGCAGTCACCTGGTTGGTGACGTTCAATGCGGTGCCGTTGGGCATGCGCATATTGAACCGGACGAAGCGCGAGTTCGTCGCCGGGAACATCTCGGTGGTAACGGCTCCGAATTTGAGCGCGATCAGCGTTGCGACGAGAATGATCCCCGCCACTGCGAACACGCGCCCCGGATGATCGACCGCCCAGCCGAGCAGCCGGCGGTACCGGTTCGAAAATCGCTCGTATCCGGCGTCAAAGCGCTTGACGAACCTTGCGTACACTCCCTGATGGTGGCCGTTGGTATGCGGCTTTTCATCTCGCAGCATCAGCGTCGAAAGCATCGGCACCGTCGTGAGGGCGACGAGCAGCGAGATAGCGACCGCCGTCATCACCATCATGGCGAACGGTCCGAACAGCAAACCCTGCAAGCCCGGAATGAGCATCAACGGCACGAACACCGTGATCACCGTAACCGACGACGCGAGCACGGCGCTGAAGATCTCGCTGACGGCGCTCTCCGCAGCCTCCTTGACGTGCTGGCCGCGGGCCATGTGGCGATAGATGTTTTCGATGACGACGATGGCATCGTCGACGATCAATCCGACGGCCAGCGCCAAGCCTCCGAGCGTCATCGTGTTGAGCGAGAAGCCGAACATGTAGGCGGCAAAGAGCGTGCCCAGCACGGAAATCGGCAGCGAAATGGCCACGATGAGGGTCGAGCGCCACGAATGCAGGAACAGCAAGATGATCAGCACCGCGAGCACGGCGCCATATAGGGCCGTATGTTCGAGGGCCGTGACCGCTTGCGTGATGAAGCCTTTCTGGTCGAACAGCACCGACATGTGCATGCCGGGATAGCGCTTCTGGACTTGGGCGATCTTCGCGTACACGCCGGTGGCGGTTTGAACGACGTTGGCGTTCGGCTGCGCGGTGATGTTGACGTTCACCGCGGGCTGCGCTGCCGGCGCGCCCTTGTTCCAAACGCGCTGGAAGAAGCGCTGCTCCTGAATCGAGTCGCTGACTGTCGCGATGTCGCGCAGAAAGACCGGAGCTCCGTTTTTCGTCGTGACGACGATGCTGCCGACTTGCTGGGCGTTCTTGAAGAGCTCGTTGGTCTGGACTTGGTACTCTTTGTTCGAGACTTGGACGATGCCCGCGGGCAGATTCAGGTTCTCTTGCGAGATGCGGCTGACGATCTGGCTGAGCGTCAGGCCGTAGCCCTGCACCTTGTTGACGTCGGGCTGCACCATTACCGCGCGCGACTGGGCCTCGTTCACCGTCACGGCAGCCACGCCGCTGACACTCGAGAACTCGTCGGAAAGCACGTTCGTCCACAGGTCGCCCAGGTCGCGCTCGGACATCGTGTCCGACGTCACGAACATGCGGATGACCGGAATCTGATTCGGATCGAACTTGCGCACCTCCGGCTGCTGCAGGTTCGGATCGTTGGGCAGGCTGCTGAAGGCGCGCTGGACCTGCTGCTGCACTTGGACGGCCGCGGTGTCGATGTTCGTGCCGTAATAAAACTGCGCCGTGATCTGGCTGTCGCCTTCGGAGGAGGTCGAGTTGATCTGCTGCACGCCCGGAACGCGGCTGACCGCATTTTCCATCGGCCTGGTAACCAGCGTCTCCATCGTCTCGGGGGCGACGTTGGCGTAGGTGATCTCGACGTTGACGACCGGCGGCGAAAACGACGGCAAGAGATCGATGGGCAGCCGGGGGAACGCGAAGATGCCGAGCACCACGATTGCGGTGGCGATCATCGCAACGGTCACGCGGCGGCTGACGGCAAAGCGGGCGATGTTCATGCGGCTAGCAGAGTCTTCCCATGGGCCCGACCACCATCCCATGCCGGCATTAAAGCGAGCTGAGAGGCGGCGCCCCCAAGACGGCAGTCGAAGGCGCTTGCCGCTCCCAAGGCCCTGTGCTAAGATAGCCCGGTTTCCGGGACCCACCCCGGCCACCCGCTGCCCGCCGCGACCGGTGGGCCGCCCGCCCTGCGGGCGTCCATAGAGGGCTACCATGGCTGCCGCCGACTACGAAGTAACCTATATATTGCGCCCCAATCTCGAGGAGAACGAGGTTGCCGAGCGCACCGCCGCCATCTCCGATCAGTTGAAGAACAACGGCGGTGAAGTGCTCAATCTCGAGGTGCTGGGCAAGAAGCGCCTGGCGTACGAGATCGACGACGTCCGCGAGGGCATCTACGCGGTACTCCGCTTCCGCAGCGAGGCCGCGGCCGCGCACGAACTCGAGCGCCAGTTGGGCCTCAACGAAAACGTGATGCGCGCTCTCCTCGTGAGGCTGGACAAGCACGCCGTCGCCGCCGAGAAGGCTTCAACACCCCCGCAACAATAATGCCATGCACCTGGCACGCGGCCAGGATACTCTCGGCTTGGACCCGCACACCAATCTTTGCTTCGAGACCAGAAAAGAGTAGAGCATCATGGCAGGATCGTTTAACAAAGTCATTTTAGTCGGACGCGTCGTTCGCGATCCCGAAATCCGCTACGTCGGTTCGGGCGCGGGCGTGACCAAGTTTTCGATTGCGGTGAATCCCAACAAGCGCGACGCAAAACCCGAAGACACGCTCTTCGTCGATCTGGTCGCCTGGGACAAACTGGCCGAAACCTGCAACACTTATCTCAAAAAGGGCATGAACGTGCTCGTCGAGGGCCGCCTCGTCATCCGTTCTTACGACGACAAAGACGGCGTACGGCGCAAAGCCACGGAAGTCGTGCTCAATACGATGCAGATGCTCGATTCGCCGCGCGATCGCCAAGAGAACACGGAAACCTTCAACGGCACGCCCGTCGGCGTCGGCGGCGGCACGCGCATGGACGACGGCCTGGACGAAGAGATCCCGTTCTGATGTTCTGACGTTCTCGCGTCTTACGTTGCTAAATTAAAAGGGCGCCTTTCGAGGGCGCCCTTTTATTGTTGTCAAAAAGCACTCCGTGCTTCTTACTATAAGTACGCAGACTGCCCCCACCCGCGACCTTGGCCATCTCCTTCGTAGGCATCCGGATCAGTTGCAGTCATTTTCGCTGCCGTTCGGGACCGCTTACGTATTTTATCCGCGCGCAGATGACGTGGAGTGCACCGCTGCGTTACTCCTTGACATAGATCCGGTTGGTCTTGTGCGCGGGCGTGGCAGTGCCGGCGACTCTGGCCTCGTAGATGCGTACGTAAATGACCGGCCATACGCGGCATCCTCGTTCTTGAGTGTCGCGATTGCTCGCGTGTTTGGCGCCGCGCTGGGCGGCCGCTCAAAGCCCGAAGAACTTGCGTCTCGCGAGTTGGAGTTGGAAGCGATCGTGTCGCCCGTTCGCTCGCCGGAGGCGACGTGGCCGGACCGGCTTTTCGCGCCGTTGGGCTACCGGGTACAGCAATCAGCGCTTGGTGATTACTACTCGAGACTGCGGTTCGGTGATCGGGTCCGGATATTACCCGATCCGGCAACTGAGGAGCGTGGTTTGGCAGGAAAGGTCGGCGAGGTGTATGGCCAGACGACGCCGTCGTCCACCAAACCGACTATCATTGGAATTCCGCTGAAAGATTACGCTGTGGGTGTGTTCTTCGATGATACGCGAGAACAGCACTGGTTTCCCGAGCATCTTGTCGAGCTCGTCGACCATAACCCCGGCGCCACATTGAGGCTCGGCGATATGGAGTATGTCCGCAATGCGGACGGGAGCTGGGCGGAGAGAAAGACGAAGCCAAATGTTTAACGTGTTTTATCTGACGTCGTCGGACAACTATACACTTGTCGACGTCCGGCGGTGCGTTGCTTTGGCCAAAGTCAAATTCGAGGAGCAACTGGGGCGCGAGGGTCTACTACTTCGGGTCGAGCCCCCAGTGCATGCGGAATACGGTCCAATCGCGGGCAGTGAAGTGGAGCACGTAGTAGTCGTAGCGCGCCACCTCGGCCACTCCGTAACGCACGTCACATCGTGGCCCGTCTATGTCTACGTCCTTGTGCCTAAATGTGACGATAGCCTAGAGCAGATCCGCCGTGGAATGCGACAGAAATTCGATGATTTCGTTAATCAGTGGTGGGGCGACCTATACAATAACAAGAAACAGGCCGACAAGGCCGCAAAAACTATGGTCGAGGCCCAAAAGATCTATGGCGAGCCGCGCGAGCGCCAAAACGCGATTTCGCACCGTGAAGGCCCCAGTCTCGATACGTGAGGGACGCGGTTTTCCGAGCGATGGTCAGAGGACTCTAAGTTTCCCGAGACAGGTTCACGTTGCCGCTCCGCGCTTCGAGCCGCCGCGGTGCCCCTGGCGGCGGCTCAAAGCGGCGCGCTGAGTCGCAGTTAGGGTGAAATGCGTGTAAAAACCGGTAGTTAGGGTGAAATTCCTCTAAAAGGTGAGACAACGCCGTTCTGACGTTCTGATGTTTTGACGTTCTAGGGCTGTCTCATGATGAACGCATAGAAAAGCGCTCATCGCGAAACTCGCTTTCATTGTAGAATGACTGCGCAACGTAGCCTGGCATACTAAGAAATGCCCTGCAAATGCGGGGCATTTTTTTCAACTCCTCGTTCTGCAGCCCTAAACCGCCCCGCTCACCTTCACGTCGGCACATCTGAGCCCTGGAGAGGTGTCGTTCATTCGTAAAAGACTGGATGTCGCAAAAGCACCGTCTTTGCCGCGAACCGCATGGAACGTAAAATCCGGAGACTTGCTGTAGCAGTAAACATACTCGGCGGTCACCTCGTCGAACGAACCGGCGCCGATCGCAAAGTCCAGTCCATCCGGTAAACGCAGATCGCGCACCTTCTCGCGACTCGGCGCGAACATATTTTCATCGTTCCGCGGCCAAACCAGTTCTGCGGTCCACAACAACGATTTCTTTTGCGCCTGCAGCGTGTGCGAGTCGTATGCCAGATCAGGTTCGCGAACGTGGAGGTCTTGGGGATCCTTCGTAAAGCGCTTTCCGTACACATTGAGGATCTCGGCGTTGACCCAAAGATCGGTCGAGCCAATATTTTTCTCAATCACGGCGAGCTTCACCAGCTCTTTGCCGCGCTGCATCGGCTCGTGAGATAGGCTCAAGTGCACGTCCAGCGATGCCGGTTCGTTTGCCGGCTTTATCCGCTCCTGATAGATAAAAACGTAAAACCCCCACACCGCAGCGATAACGAGCGCGACGATTTCCACCAGATGACGCCAATGTTCGACCGGCGACGGATGTGAATAGACCTCGCGCCTATGCTCACTATCGGTCATGCGAGGACGCCACTTCTTCCAGGCCGTCTCTATGTCATGCATATGCGCGCTATGCCCTAAGGCTCGTTGTTCCTTGAGAGAGGCAATGTCTGCTTGATTACACGCTGCTTCCGGCTGTTTCAACGTGGCCGCTTATCGCCTTTTCTTACAAAGCTCGAAAACATTGGCTGCGTTAGGGATCGATAGAAATTGCGGCACCTGAACGCGACGACCACTCCACGAGCTCACGAAAACGCCCTCCCAGATCGCAGGCTGCAGCCCGAAATAGATCGTCCCCGTTCCGTTCGCGCAGGGTTGAAACGTGAGTTCGGGAACGCGGGTGATATCGATTACGGTGGTCGTCGCGCCAACGCCGATGCGTCGTATAATAGCCCTCCCGTCGTCCGTCAGCGCATAGAACGTGTTCGCGCGGACGTATGCATCCCAGAAGAAACGGCCAACGATCAAGTAAAGGCCAACGGCGACGAAGGGGACACCCCAAAGCTTGAAAAACCACGGCGCTCCCGAGGCCACGACGGCGGTCTCCCAAAAGATCGCAAAGCCGCCCCAGAGCAGAGAGAATGGAATCGCAAGCGCGTCACTTCGCGTGAGACGTAGACCTGACGGAGGCCGCCCCGTCCATGTAAGGTGGGACGCGTCAAAACCCGCGTCGGCGAGTGCACGCTGATCGGTAGTCAGAAGCCCCATAAGCAATATTATCGACTGCGGCAGCGCGTGTTACGGACGGCGGTGGTGCTTAGGTCCCCGATCGGCGCTGATTCTTCGGGTTCAACGGGGGCGGCGAGGGCAGATAGAGGCGGTGCTATGTGATTACGTGCGTACATGCACTGCTTCACGAGGATCGTTCGGTAGTAAGGATGACCTTCCCAACGTTTGTGGCGGACGCGAGCCGCGCGTAACCTTCGGCGCCGCGTTCGAGCGGCAACACCGCGTCGATCAC
>Ga0070738_10006895_pt1 | contig 11640 bp, 10 predicted proteins | sample Coa_R2_2_FD_66446 | JGI IMG/M metagenome (GOLD analysis project Ga0070738, IMG submission 66446) | Surface soil microbial communities from Centralia Pennsylvania, which are recovering from an underground coalmine fire - Coalmine... | ecosystem: Environmental > Terrestrial > Soil > Unclassified ... | reverse complement strand
TCGCCGCCCACAATCACGGTGTTTGCATCGGTGGGGGAAGCGGCGATCGTGATATCGTACCACCCTTGCTTTTCTGCAAACAAACCCGATCCAGGGTAAGCGCATAAAGACCATCCGCCGCCGCTTAACTTGTATATGCCCTTAAACGCTCCGCTTTGCTCGGCAACAACGGCGTAGATAACGGTTTGTCCGTTGTTATTCGCGGCAGAAATAGCAATACGACCGACTGTTGAGTCCGGCTGAGGGAATCCATTATTCAATGGGTGTAGCGCAGGGGAGGGATCCACTATTCCGAACATGCCCTGATTCTGGATCGCAACATATAACCGCGTATGATCGTTGGGATCGAGCGCAAGGTCACAACATAAACTATCGGGTATAAGGGTGCTCCAGGTATTGCCGCCATCACTGCTCCGGTACAAGCCGTTAAACCCTGCCGCCCACACGATATTATGATTGTCGGGATTCACGATAATACGCGAGAATGCCGCAACATTCGTCAGGCCGACATTCGACCATGTGGATCCGCCGTCCGTGCTTTTTAACATTCCTGCGCCGGAATAAATAGGGGATTGCGTTGTGAACGGTCCGCCAAAAGAAAGATTCCACTCGCCTGTGCCTGCATATATGGTTTGCGCATTGGTGGGATCGATCGCGAGTGCTCCCATTGCCAGGGCATCCGCTTTATCCGTTAACGGCGTCCACGTCCAATTTGTGCCGTTGGTTGTAGTGCCGCGCCAAACGCCGCCTTCCGCCGCGCCAATGTATAATGTCCCCGAAGGATCCACCGCGATCGCCTCGATACGTCCTCCGCCGTTCGATGGTCCAACCGGTTGCCACGTTGCGGACTGGATCAATGTGGCGTTATTGCGCTTCAGGGCGCCAGTCATAGCGCGGGCAATGCCTAACGCTTTTAATCGGGCTCCGTTGGGGATGCCATTGGGATAGGCGCGTTGCATATAATACCAATTAATGCGGTCGCGCACGCTCGTTCCTTCGTTCTCCTCTTTATCGGAAAATTTATCTTGTGCGCGAAGATTCACGGTACCGATACACGTGATCGCTAGCAAACCGATAATAAAGTATATTTTTTTCATGGGATAATCTCCTTTACCATACCTGTGTGTATATGGTTTTTTGTTGCATCCTGCATAATTTGACAATTAATATATCATCACTTCTTTACCGCAGAAGGAATTTTACAATTGTTTTTCTTGAAATCCAAGAGCATCTGGCGAAGCCGGTTATCCGAGAGAGCGAGGATCTGCGCGGCAAGCACAGCGGCGTTTTTCGCCCCCGCGCTTCCGATAGCAACCGTTGCCACGGGAATGCCAGCAGGCATCTGTACTATAGAATACAGCGCATCAACTCCATTTAGTTCCGATCCCCCCAGCGGCACACCGATAACGGGGATCGTTGTAAAGGAAGCCAATACGCCCGGTAAATGCGCCGCCATTCCCGCCGCCGCGATAGCGACCTTTACGTTGTTTTTTACCAGATTTTTCGCGAAATCCGCCGTTTGTTCCGGCTGGCGGTGGGCGGAGATAATATGCTTTTCGTAAGGTATCTGAAAATATGCAAGATACTCTTCGCAGGATTTCATCACTGCTTCATCGGATGTGCTGCCGAGCACGATAACAACATCTGCCATGATAATTTTATTGTTCCAATATTGTTAATATAATATTCTAATTGCGTTTGGCAGATACGCCGAATTCATCGGCTTCCACCAACCGCCACAATTGCTGGCACGGGAATTTATTCTCATACAACGATTTACCGATAACAATGGAATCTACGCCGTATTGCTCCAGTTCCTGCAATGCCCATAACATCTGTACGTCAGAAATGCCACCGGCGGCAGTAACGCGCATTTGCGTTTGCATCGCGAATGCCCGAAGCAGATCTACATTGATAACGAAATTACCGCTTTGTTTCTCAAATTCTCTATATACCACGCGCGTAATGCCGCAGTTCTTCATTTTCATGCCAAGCTCCACCGCGCTTGTTTCCGTCGGCAGATACCCGGCAGTGAGCACCCTTCCCAATACAGCGGTGAATCCGGCGACGATCCTGTGAGGAAGATAGTCCGCCACCAACTTTTGGATAATGGAAAGATCGTTTACGGCGATGGAATCAATCACCACACGGAACACGCCCGCGCTGAAAAGCTCCTTGCAGTGTTCATACGTGCGGATGCCGCCGCTTACTTCTATCGGTATATCCACCGCCCGCACCACCTTCCGGATCGTATCGATATTCTGCGAAACGCCCGAAGAAAGACTATCTCTATCAACGATATGCAATATTTTGGCATTCTCGCGGCGCCATAAATAAGCCAATTCCGCCGGATCAGCAGGATACCGGACGCCTTCCATCCCTTGTATTTGTCGCACAGCCAGCCCGTTGCTGATCTCGATAACAGGGATGATGAGAAACATTGTTATACGATCTCCAGCCGGCTTTGGTCGCCGATCATGAACCGGTGAACAGGCGGCTCTTGTTTCCCGCGGATAATTTCCGTGTCGAATCCGATGATGCTCCCCGTGATAGATACAGGAACATCGTTTATAGAGCACCGGTCGAGTACGATGCTGTTCTCTATCGTTGCGCGGCTGATATGCGAATCGTTCCCGATGGACGTGAACGGGCGAATATCGGCATCCTCTATCGTACAATGCGCGCCTATGATAACGGGTCCGCTGATCTTGCAGCGTCGTAGAACGGCGCCTTCGCCGACGATCACGTTCCCCGTGATACTGCAATCCGTATGTGTGTCGGCAAATGATACCGGGGCGGCATGCTCCAACACGAAGCGGTTCGCTTCAAGCAGATCGTCGGGTGTTCCCGTGTCTTTCCACCAGCCGGTTATCTCGTCGTAGCCGAGCGTAAAACCATGTTCGATAAGATATTGATGCGCGTCGGATATCTCAAGCTCGCCGCGTGCGCTTGGCTTAAGCGCATTGACCGCTTCAAAAATATGGTTGTCGTAAATATAAATTCCTGCAACAGCGAAAGGAGACGACGGCTTTGCGGGCTTTTCCGTGATACGGACGATCTTTTCGCCGTCGAATTCGGGAACGCCAAACCGCTCCGGGTGCGCGACCCGTGCAAGCGTAAGGAAACAATTCACGCCCGTGGAGTAGAAACGGTCGACAAAACGCTTTATGCCGCCGACGATCATATTATCACCCAAATAAAATACGAAGGGCTCTTTTCCGATGAACTCTTCCGCTATCTTTACACAGTGGGCGAGACCGAGCGGCGCCCCCTGCGGGATATAGGTAATCTTCATGCCGAACGACCCTTCGCGTTTTACAGCTTGCTCCACTTCGTATGCATTTTCCGGCGCGATGATGATGCCGACATCGGTAATGCCCGCATCGCGTATATTTTCCAACGCATAAAACAATATCGGCTTATTCGCAATAGGAATAAGATGCTTGTTCTGCGTATGGGTTATCGGTCGCAGGCGCGTGCCGCGCCCGCCCGCCGTTAATAAAGCTTTCACGTATTATATCTAAAAGATCAAAAATAGAGAAATCGGCGAACTGCCGCAAGGCGCGGAAAAGACGCATCCACCGCAGGCAGATAAGAAGGAGGAACTGTTTTTATCTGAATTTTGTACTATGATTGCTACCATAAGAAGCAGTATTTTTGAGCGAAATGTCAAGTGACCGAAACTCTCGAAATAATCATGCAACGCGATGGTATATATTTTTATTCGTCGTGGCGCTGATCGGCTTTTTGGTTTTTTATGCCTCGAAGAACCAAAAGAAACCGGATTCCCCTGCAAATGGCGATATGCCGGCGAATGCCTCTGATTCCGCCTCCTCTTCATCCGCTCCATCGATGGCAGATTCCTCCGCACCGGATTTTGATCTCAAAGATTCCTCCGCGCATGATGTACGGCTCAGCGATTATAAGGGGAAAGTGGTGATCGTTGATTTTTGGGCAACGTGGTGTCCCACGTGCCGGCAGGAAATTCCCGGTCTCATGGCGCTTCAAAAGCAGTATGGGAATAAAGGGCTTCAGGTGATCGGCGTATCGGTGGATTCAAAAGGGTGGGAGGCGATTCGTCCGTTCATGCAAAAGCAAGGGGTCAACTATCCCGTTCTGTTAGGAAACGCTGACGTTGTCCGGGCGTACGGCAATTTTGATTCCATCCCATTGACCTTTGTCATTAACAGACAGGAGAAGATCGTAAAGCAATTCAGCGGACTGCATACGCCGGAAGAGTTTGAAAAAGAGGTCGCGTCGTTGTTGTGATTAATTTTTATAGTTTTATGTGTTCGCGATATTCAACGATTCATTCCATTATTCTCAAGGACGTACTATGAAACGTATGTATATACTTCTTGCAGTATTGTTCGCTTGTTCCTGTTCTGCTTTTGCGCAGTTCGGAACGTCTTCCCTGGCGAAAGATAATCTTACGGCGGCAACGACCTCCGCGCAGGCGCGCGCTTCCGATGCGGTGTTATATCAAGTGGTCGGAGACAGCGCGCAGTCAAACGGCAAGGCGCTGCTATGGATATATTCTTTTTATTCTCAGTTAAAAGATTCTATCTATGATGTAAGCGTTGTTTTCGGATTTCCCGCTGTTGCGGCAAGCACGTCAAGCACTGTCAATGCATCTTCCGCGGTAGGAACGCCGTGGGTGAATAGCGACGTTGCTATGGCAACAGCAGAACTGCATGGGGGGAGCCAATTCCGCTCCGCAAACCCGAGTGCTGCTGTAGTTATGAGTCTCAGTAAAGGGCTTTACCCTCCGAATCCAGCACAAACAGTATGGCTTGTAATTTATACTACGTCAAGCAGTGCGCTTGTTGTTGCTGTAGATTCCGCGGGGAATTATCTTGGACAAGTGTCTGCCGTCAATGAGCCGCTGGCTGTTCCCAATGCTGTATCTCTCAGCCAAAACTATCCCAACCCGTTCAGCGCTTCGACTGCGATTTCATTTACGCTGAACACGCAGCAGAATGTATCGCTTGCCGTGTTTAACGAATTAGGACAACAAATATCAACGCTTGCTAATGGTAAAATGAATGCAGGTGCGCACAGCGTTTCGTTCGATGCAAGTAACCTTCCGCAAGGAGTATATTTTTATAAGCTGACCACAGGCGGTGTAACAGAAACGCGACAGATGATTATAGTGAAGTGAGATTTGTGCGCCACAAGCGCATCCGCCTATGGCAGAGAGTAGAAGATTTTAGGATTACGCAATTGAGCGGGAATCGGCAAAGCTGGTTCCCGCTTTTTTTATTTTTAAAGCAATAATCTCTTCAAGCCCGCAAAGGGACAGGGATCGCCTGTGCAAATAAAGCCACTGATTTATCAAAAAATATCAATAGTAATAATACAGATTAAAAGCTTATCATATTTGATAAGCACCTTCATAAATAACGGTGCAAACCTTCCAAAATAAAGATGCAAGTACGGATTTAATGGCATAAAAATTGCCGCCATTTATAACAGAAGCATTGTCTCTATCAAGTGATCGCGGTATTCTTATGAAGAATGCCGTATAAAATATGTTGTGAAAAGATGAATTCAAGGCGATAGGGAACAAAGACGTTATGGACAGAGTCTGGTTTTTATCTCTATTTGAGAAAGGATTCAAAATGAAACGTATCACGTTACTTCTTGCGGTATTGGTTGCATGCTATAGTATTGCGGCAGCTCAATCCGGCAGAGCAAAAGATGAGTTGCAGGCGGCAACAAAAGCCGTAGCATTGTATGCCTCAGATGCGCAGCTTATGACCGTTCAATCGGTCCCCGGTTCCACCGTGAACACCGATGGAACATGCCCGATGGGATGGATATATTACTATATTTCCCTTACAAAAGATTCGACCTATCTGGCTGAATTCAATTGTGGACAAATAATGGTTCTGTGCAATAACGTATCAAATTCTACATACAAATATTGCGGTTCGATCGATGCAACAGGTTCGACATGGATGAACAGCGATTCGGTGATAGCAATTGCCGAAAAGAATGGCGGCGAAAAATGCCGTTCGGAAAATTCCGGCACAAGTTGTACGATGATGTTAGGAAAGGGGCTCTATGCCGCCGATACGTTAAGAACCGTATGGCGCGTTGTGTATTCGGGTTCGGGAAATACACCCCTATCGCTGTTAATTGATCCTGTTACAGGCAAACTCATTTCCAATTCGGCAAATGCAGTTAATGAGCTCACCGGCGCTCCCTTTGCTGTGCAGATGAACCAAAATTATCCCAATCCGTTCAGCGCATCAACAGCAATATCTTTCACGCTGAACGTGCAGCAGAGCGTCACGCTTGCCGTATACAACCAGTTGGGCAAACAAGTCGCTATGCTTGCAAATAGGCGCATGGATGCCGGAACGCATAGTGTTTCGTTCGACGCAAGCAATCTGCCCGAAGGTGTGTATTTCTATAAGCTCACGGCTGGCGATCTTACCCAAACGCGACAGATGATAGTAGTGAAATAAGAATTATTTGATGTAGACAAGATTCGTGAACGGGAATCGGTGAGAGCCGGTTCCCTTTTTTTATACCACTTCGGCGGCGACTGTTTCCGTCCTCGTCTTTCTGAACCACCGCGGCACGGCATCGAATAAAATGATGATGACGCACAGCATCATGATAAGCGTGAGCGTGGCATTAAGGTAGCCCTGGAACGCGTTCCCCGGGGTTTGTGCAAGCGGGAGGAAATTATCCGTTATGTTCAAATAACCGGCGCTTAGTGTTGTAATGGCAACGAACGTCATCGGCATGGCGGTGATCCACGCATACTTTGCTTTGCCGATGTTGATGATATAGGTCGTTCCCACGCACAGCGCTATTACGGCAAGCAACTGGTTCGCAACGCCGAACATGGGCCAGATCGTCGAAATGCTCCCCGTCCAGATAAAATACGCCCACAGCGTTACGATTATTGCCGAACTGAGGATCGTTCCGGGCAGCCAGTCCGTTTTTGCAAACGGCTTGTAGATTTTGCCAACGGTTTCTTGCAGCATGAATCTGCCGATGCGCGTGCCGGTATCGATAACGGTAAGAATAAAAAGCGCCTCGAACATGATGGCGAAATGATACCAATAGTCCATCAGGTTGTGCAGGAATGGGATGTTGCTGAATATCTGCGCCATGCCGACTGCGAGCGAGACCGCCCCGCCCGGTCTGCCAACAAGATTTTCACCGACCGCACGGGCAAGGTTTGTTAGCTCCGTTGTTTCAAGGTGCAGAGTGGCGAACTTTTCCGGCATGGTATTGATCGCGAAGTAATCGCCCTGATACAACGCACACGCCGCTATCAGCGCAAGCAAGCCGACGAATCCTTCCATCAGCATTGCGGCGGGCGCAATGAAACGCGCGTCGGTTTCTTTATTTATCATCTTCGGCGTTGTGCCGGAAGAAACGATCGAGTGATACCCGCTTATCGCGCCGCACGCGATGGTGATGAACACAAACGGAAAGACTTTTCCCGGGACGATCGGTCCGCCGCCGTTGATAAATGCCGTGAACATCGGCATTTTTAATATTGGGTTCGTAATGATTATCCCTAATGCAAGAATAAGGATCACCCCTATCTTCATATACGAGCTTAAATAATCGCGGGGGCACAACACCAGCCATACCGGCAGTACCGAGGCAAGAAAGCCGTAAATCGCGATCGAAAGCGTAACGCCGTTGCGCGAGAGCAGGAGAGTTTGTCCCCATCCGGTCGCGGCAACTTCCTTGCCGAAGATGACCGCCGCAAGCAAAAGAATAACGCCGGCAATTGTCGCTTCGCGTATTCCCTTTACCGAACCCTGCCGCACGTTGTGCATCCAATAGCCCATGCCCAATGCTATCGGCACGGATGCGCCGATGGTGAAGACGCCCCAAATACTTTCGCTCATCGAATTGACGACCGCGATGCCCAACCCCGCAAGAGAAATAACGATGACAAAAAGAATAGCTGTTGTGGCAAGCCCGCCGCTGAGCGGAGAGATATGGCCGCGCGCGATCTCTGCAAGCGATTTTCCATCCTGTCGGATGGACGCGGCAAGAATAACGAAATCCTGCACGGAGCCGGCGAGTATCACGCCAATAAGTATCCATAAATAGCCGGGGAGAAATCCGAACTGTGCCGCTAACACAGGTCCGATGAGCGGTCCCGCTCCGGCAATAGCCGCAAAATGATGCCCGAACAATACCCATTTATTTGTTGCGTGATAATTTGTCCCGTCCGCAAGCCGGTGTGCGGGAGTCTCGCGCATATCATTGAGTGTAAGCACCTTCGCGGCGATCCATCCATGATAGTACCGGTATGCGATAGCCAGCAGGCATATCGCGGTGAGAAGAAAAGGAAGCGTGTACACCATTTACTTTGTTGTTCAATCAAGAAAATGCATTGACCCAATGTCGTATTTCCGGATTTCCCGTTACATAATCTACAGCGACAACATCAAATCGGCATTCCGTATCGTCTATTTTATTCACGTATAAATATCCTTCTGCCGCCCGCCGGATCGTTTTCCGTTTTGTAACAGTGATCGAATCCTCCGGCAAACCGTACTCATGTGTTTTCCGTGCTTTTACTTCAACGAACACAAGAATATTGCCGTCTTTGCAGACCAGATCGATCTCGCCTTGCCTTCCGAAATGAAAATTACGCTGCACGACAATATATCCCTTGGCGGCAAGATATTTTTCCGCAAGTTCTTCGTTCGCTGCGCCGATAGACCGCTTGTCTTCCATGTTCAATATTAAAGAAGTACAACATCTTCAAAATACGAGATTCGTTTTTAGGAGGCAATTGAGCTGAATATTTCAAAAAAACATCAAGAAGTGATTAATATATTTATTATTTGCATACTAACTATTTGAATCGTAAATTTACAAAGGAATGCAACAAAACGAAGAACAAAAAATACTCCGAAGAGAAGATACCCTTTGGTATTCTCTGAAAGAATTGCAACTGGTCATGTCGCAGCGTTTCAGCGAGCACCTGAGCGCGCACGGCATTACGCGCCCGCAATACGAAATACTCACGCAGCTTTTTCAGACGGATGGGATGACGCAGGCGGAATTGGCGGAGCGGTGTAAAAAAGACGCGCCCACTGTGACGGGTGTTATTGACCGGTTGGAACGAGATGGGTTCGTTGAACGTTCTAAGCATCCGACAGACCGCCGGGCACACTTCGTGGTATTGACCGAGAAAGGAAAGCATCTGCGCGATACGATCCCGAATATTCGCAAAGCAATGCAGGATCAGGCAATGGTAGGATTGACGCAAAAAGAATTTGGCAGACTAAGAGAGATACTTCATAAAATAACGTTGAATTTCACGCCGCCTGAAAAACCGGAATGAGACACATCGTAAGAACTGTGCTGGACGTGTATAATTGATAGCATTACTATGAAATCAAGAAATCGAATCCTGATAATTATTATAATACTTGTTGCTTTAAGCGGTGCCGGGTACCTTGTGTATTCTCGCGTGCAGTCCGTTGCGGCGGAGCAGCAAAAACGCAGGCAACTTGCCCCTCTTGTGCAAGTGCAAAAGCCCGAACTGAAGGATTTTCAGCAAAAGTTCGCGTACAATGGGGATGTGCTGCCGATGCAGCAAGCGAATATATTTTCTCGCGTGAGCGGGAACATCGAGAAAATGTACGCCGATATAGGCGAGTACGTTCATGCCGGACAGTTGCTTGCGGTGGTGGATTCGACATCATACGCGGCACAGATGCGGCAGAATGCCGGATTGCTGGCGCAGGCAAAAGCTGCAGAACAAAACGCGGAAGCTACATACAAACGCAGCAAAGATCTGTTCAATCAAAAATTGATTTCTCAGCAAGATCTGGACAATGCGAGCGCTGCGCTTCACACGGCGCAAGGGCAAGTGGAAGCGCAAAAAGCCGCGCTTGAGAATGCCGAAATAACCTTGAATTATTGCAAGATCACTGCGCCGTTCACAGGATATATTACCAAGAGATTGTTGGATCCGGGTGTGTATGTTGTCGTCTCGCCCGTCGGGAACTCAACGCTCTATACATTACAGGATATGGAGACCGTGAAGATATATATTTATGTGCAGGAGCGCGATATTCCTTTCGTTGACAGCATTCACGACGCATCCGTTACACTGGATGCATATCCTGACAAAGTCTTCCACGGCGTGGTTTCCAAAACAAGCAATTCGCTCGATCTGGCGACGAGATCCATGACTCTTGAGGTGGATATTGATAATAAGGATCATATTATAAAGCCGGGGATGTTTGCCACCGTTTCATTCGTTGCTGCAACCCATCACAACGCTATCGTTGTGCCGGCGGAAGCACTGCAAACGGATGATCAAGGTCGGAAATCCATCTTCACGGTTGTTGACGGCAAAGCAAAGAAAGTGAATGTCCAAACGGGCATCCAAGCAGATAATGAGGTTGAAGTTACGTCCGGACTTTCCGACTCGGACGAAATAATTGTTCTCGGGCAAGATCAGGCGAAAGACGGCAATGCCATACGCATTGCGCAGCAGAACCAGTAAGATGGAGAAACAAACGTGCAAGATGGAGAAGGAAATAGCCGTGTTGTAGTATCAAAAAGATCCGTTGTGAGGGAAATAGGGAGATACACGAACGGAAAGATCGAGTCGGTGAAGGATATGTCCGGAAAAACATTCCGGTCTCTCCGTCACCGCAATTATAGATTATTTTTTTCGGGGCAGCTCGTCTCGCTTTGCGGAACATGGATGCAAAATGTTGCACAAAGTTGGCTGGTGTGGGAGCTTTCGCATTCGGCGCTTTGGCTTGGCATTATCGGCTTCATGACGTTCCTGCCGCAATTGCTTTTTTCACTCTTCGGCGGAACGGTAGCGGATAGATTCCCTAAGCGGGGATTGATCATTGTAACGCAGACGGTTTCCATGGTGCTTGCATTCGTGCTGGCGGCGCTTGTATGGACGAATGTCGTAACCGTATGGTGGGTAGCGGCACTGGCGTTTATGTTAGGCACAGTCAATTCGTTCGATATGCCCGCCCGGCAGGCATTTGTTGTCGAAATGGTGGGGAAGGAAGATATGACGAACGCGATCGGGCTGAACTCGGCGATCTTCAATAGTGCGCGTCTGATCGGTCCGGCGCTGGGAGGGATCGTGATAGGGTTGGTGGGAACGGCATGGTGTTTTTTCTTGAACGGCGTTTCGTTCATCGCCGTAATCATCGGGTTGTATGCAATGCAATTGCCTCCTTCGCGTATCGTGCACATGGGGAAGTCGGTATGGAAGTCGGCGAAGGACGGAATGATCTTCATCCGGCGGGAGCCGACGGTACGCTCTATAATGGTATTAGTGAGTGCAGTAACAGTGTTCGGGTGGTCATATTCAGTGTTGCTGCCGTTGTTTGCGGACGAGGTGCTGCACGTCGGTGCGGTGGGATTGGGTAATCTTTATTCCGCAAATGGCGTTGGCGCCCTGTTAAGCGCGCTTTTTGTGGCTGCGGTCGGCGATAAAATTAAAACGCGAAAAATGGTATTCACCGGAATTTCCATCTTTCTTATCGGTGTTACATGTTTTGCGCTTTCGCATTGGTTTTGGATTTCGATGGTGAGTTTGACGTGCATCGGGATGGGATTGATCTCTTTCTTTGCCACGGCGAACAGCACTTTGCAAAAACTTTC
>Ga0070738_10006894_pt1 | contig 11641 bp, 7 predicted proteins | sample Coa_R2_2_FD_66446 | JGI IMG/M metagenome (GOLD analysis project Ga0070738, IMG submission 66446) | Surface soil microbial communities from Centralia Pennsylvania, which are recovering from an underground coalmine fire - Coalmine... | ecosystem: Environmental > Terrestrial > Soil > Unclassified ... | reverse complement strand
CCTTCCCTGCGCCGGGAGCGCCCGGACCGCTGAACGCGCCGGCGGCGCCGCCGCCGCCCTACGTCGCGCCCGGGCCGGCCACCTACGCCGTCAACGAGGCGGCGCGCGACGTGGCGGTGCCGCCGAGGATCCTGCGCGGCTTCCTGGTCGCGTACGGCACGAACCCGAGCGGCGATTTCTGGCCCCTGACCGGAGGGCGCCTGCTCGTCGGCCGGTTCGGGAGCGCCGAGCGCACCGACATCGCGCTGCAGGATCCGACGATTTCTTCCCGACACGCCGCGATGGTGATCGACGCCGCGAGCGGATCGATCACCGTCGAGGACACCGCCTCGACGAACGGCACGTTCGTCAATGACGAGCACATCGGGTTCAACGGCCGACGCGAGCTTCGCGACGGAGACCGCGTGCGCTTCGGAGCCTTCACGGCGATCGTGAAGATCATCGGCCGCGTCTGACCCGATCATCGCGAACGGACAAGGTGACGGCGAGATGCCCCGACGACGACTGCCGCTTCTTCCGCTTCTGCTCATCACGCTGATCCTCGTCGCGCTGGGGCGCGACGCGCGCGCCGCGCCCGAGGCCCACATCCTGCGCATCGACCCTCGCACGGGCCTGCAGAACGGCAAGCCGGTGCTCACGACCGTGATCGAGGTCATCCAGTTCAAGCGCATGAGCGACGTCCTGCAGCCGTGCGCCGGCGTCGCCGGCGCGGGCGTGCTCGCCTGCTGGAGCGAGCAGCTCGAGACGCCCGGCGCGCTGTGGGCGCCGTTCCCCTTCCCCGAGCAGAACGCGCACCTGCTCGTGAAGGTCGCCGGCGAGGACCAGCTCACGAAGTTCATCGACAAGGCCCAGTGGGGCAAGGCGCAGAACCAGCCGAACGTCGGCACCGCCTGGCTCGTCGCGGTCGACGCCGCCAGCAGCATGGGATCGCGCTTCGGCGACGCTCGCATGATCGCGCACGAGTTCATCGAGCAGATGCAGCCGAACGACCTGATGGACCTGATGTTCTTCGACGACGTGCAGGTCGTCAAAGACACGAAATGGAAGACGTTCAAGCAGCGCGCCGACCTCGGCAACGCGCTCAACGAGTTCAAGTCGCCGACGCCGTCGCACGGGCGCGACCGCGCGCTCTTCAGCGAGATCAAGAGCATGACGCAGGACGCGTTCGGCTCGCTCGGCAACTCCGACCAGCCCGACACCGTGCCGCTGCACCAGGCGATGGTCCTGCTGTCGAACGGCGCCGGACGCGGAGACCCGGAGAGCGCGAGCCCGAACGCGGACGTGTTCCACCAGTACCTCGACCAGGGCCGCTTCCCCGCCGACAACACGTCGCTGCCCAAGACGCCGCTGCCGGTCGTCTCGATCTGGCTGCCGAACGCGGCGAGCTTGACCGAGAACATCTACCGCAACAACGAAGCGACCTTCATGCAGGCGCTCGCCAACCCCGAGATCGGCGGGTTCTTCGACATCGTCCAGGAGGGGCAGGGCGCGTCGAAGGCCAAGACGATCTCGGGCCTCGTGCGCGCGCGCTTCAACGCGATGTGGCTCGTTCACTGGACGATGAGCTGCGTCAACCCGAGCGTCGAGCAGAGCTTCAACCTCGTGTTCGAGAACACGCACCCGACGATCGCGCCGGACGGCACCTTCAAGGAGGTGCCGCTCGGCATGGATCCGACCGCGTGGCCGCTCGACGTCGACGTCGCGAAGACCACGCAGGAGGCGCAGAACAGCCCGCTCTATCCGGGCGGGCAGTTCACGGTGTACGGCGACTTCTGCTGGGGCGGAGACAAGCAGCGCGCCGAGGCGTACTTCATCCCGGCCGGGACGAAGCCGAGCCCGGGACAGCAGAACAGCCGCGACCCGGAGGTGGCCAAGAAGGCCATGCAGCAGCTGCAGGCGCAGCACATGCTCGGTACCGCGGTCAACTCCGGTGACGGCTACGTGACGCTCAACGTGCCCGACGACGAGAAGGTGCTCGAGGGCACGGGCGACAACATGGTGGCGCGCCTCGTCATCTACGACAACAAGGCGCACCGCGCGTCGGCCGTCGACGAGAAGAGCGTGCTCACGCTCAGGGCGACGAAGAAGCCGCTGTCGTGGCCGCTCGTGGCCGGCGTCGCCGGGCTGTTCGTGGTCATCGTCCTGCTCGTCATGGTGCTGCTGCGCGGAGGCGGCGGCAGGAAGCGAGGCGGCCACCCGCCCGCGGGCACGCCGCCCGTCGGCTACGGCGCGCCCCCGCCGGGCTACGGGCAGCCGCCGCCCGGGGCCTACGGCATGGCGGGGCTGGCCGATCCGCTGGCCACCACCGCCGCGGCGCCGGGCGGCGCAGCGGCCGCCCTCGCCCAGCCGTTCTTCGCCCTCGGAGCGCCGCCCCCGCAGGCGCCCCCCGCGCCGGCGCCGCAAGCGCCCGGCCCCCTGACCGGGGGCACGCCGGCGGTGGCGCAGGTGCGCTGCCCGGCGTGCGGGATGAACACGATGGCGACGCCGGGCCAGCCGTCGGTCTGCTTCTCGTGCGGGCAGCCGCTGCCCGCGAACGCCCTGAACGCGGCGGGCCAGGGCGGCGCGACGATCCGCGGCCCCGCCGGGCAGTTCACGATCCGTGCGGGATCCGAGGTGCGTGTCGGGCGCGACCCCGCCCAGTGCCCCATCTACCTCGGCGAGCCGCGCGTCAGCGGCGTTCACGCGACGCTCCGCTTCGACGGCGGGCAGCTGCTCGTGCGCGACGAGACGTCGAACAACGGCACCTGGATCGCCGGCGCGCGCATCTCGCCCGGCAGCTGGACGCCGGTCCCGGCCGGCGCCCCGCTGCGCTTCGGCCCGGTCGAGTTCAGCGTACAGCTCGAGGCATAAAGCGCCGCCGTGAGCATGCAGGCGGAGCGCCGCTCTCCGGCGGTCGAGTATGCCGAGCGATCCGATCCCGGCCGAGACCCGGACAAGCAGGTCAACGAGGACGCGTGCGGCCACCGCGAGACGCGCTTCGGTCACCTGTGCGTCGTGTGCGACGGAATGGGCGGCCACGCCGCGGGCCGCGAGGCCGCCGAGCTGGCGCTCGCGACGATCTTCGAGGTCGTCGATCGCGCGCCCGACGGCGCGCCGCCCGCCGAGGTGATGCGCTCGGCGGTGGCCGAGGCGAGCCGGCGGGTGCACGCGATGCGCACGAGCGAGGTCGCCATGGGCCGGCCCGGTTCGACGGTCGTCGCCGTCCTGCTGCACGCGCAGGGCACGGAGGTGGCGCACGTGGGCGACAGCCGCGCGTACCTGGTGCACGAGGGGCAGATCTTCCGGCTGACCCGCGACCACTCGATCGTGCAGGAGCTCGTCGACCGCGGGCTCTTGACGCCGGCGCAGGCCGCGCACCACCCGGAGGCGAACCGCATCACGCGCGCGCTCGGGATGGCGCCGGAGATCGACGTCGAGGTCCGGTCGCAGCCGGTCCAGCACCTGACCGGCGACGCGTTCGTCCTCTGCTCCGACGGGCTGAGCGACCTGGTCGAGGACCACGAGATCCTCGGCGTCGTCGGCGCCGAGCCGGCCGCCCAGGCGGTGGGCAAGCTCGTGGACCTCGCGAACGCGCGGGGCGGACACGACAACGTGACCGTGATCGTGCTCCGCGCGCGCGAGTCGGCCGCCGGCCCGTCCGCCGGCGTGGCGCCGACCGTCGCGCAGACGAGCGTGACCCAGGCGCAGGCGAGTATTGCGTCGTCGCAGCCGACGCTCCTCGAGCGCCCCCTCGATCGGGTCGCCGAGCCGGCGCGGGCCCTCGACCCCACCCCGCCCCCGCCGTCGTCGCTGCGCTCGTCGCCGCCCGGCCGCCGGGGCGGGCCCGGGCTCGTGTTCGGCCTGGCGCTCGCCGTCGTCGCCGTCGCGCTGCTCGCCGCGGTGCTCCTCTCGCACGTCGCCGAGCGCGGCGGAAAGCGGAGTCCGGAGCCGTGGCCGAGCGCGCTCGGCCTCTCGCCGGTCGACGGCGGGGCGCCGGGGTCCGCCGTCTCGCTCGAACCGCAGCCCGTACCGCCCGCCTCGAGCCAGCCCGCCGCGCCCATCGCGCCGCTCGAGCCGTCACCGGCGACGCCGAAGAAGGCGCACGTCCGCTGAGTCGTACGCTTCGCTCACGCCCGGCGCGCGCGCCGGCGCGCCAGCAAGGCCACGAGCGCTCCACCGGCGACGCCGAGCGCCGCGACGTCGGCCCCGGCCCCGGCCGCGCGGCACGAGCACCCGCCCGACGGCGCCGGGGGGTAGATCGCGCAGAGGCCGTCGACGTCGTCCTGCGTGAGCTCGATCGCGCCCGGACGGTAGAACGCGTACATGATCGACCGCTCGTCGGTCGCGTGCGCCAGTCCGAGGAAGTGCCCGGCCTCGTGCGTGAGGATGGCCTGCAGATCGAACGCGTGCGGCGGCGGCGGCTCCTCTGCGCTCAGCGCGTGCTCGTACGTGTTGACCTCGACGCGCGCGTCGAGGATGACGCCCGAGTCCGACCCGAAGGTGATCGTGGTGAGCGCCAGCGTGTTCGCCGGATCGTTGTGCGGCCAGCCGTCGTCGTCGAAGACGATCGCGTGGCGCGAGGTGGTCCCGCTCGAACCGCAGGGATCGGCGCCGCAGTCGGGCGTGGATACGATGTCGACCGGCCCGTCGTCGTAAGTCTGCACGTCAGGACTCGCGCCTCCGGGGCAGCGCGCCGCGTTCCAGCTGTCGAAGGCGAGGTGCGCGACCCGGGTGGCGTCCGGCAGGGACACCTGACGGCTCGCGTTCGCGGAGAGCGCGTACGCCACGCGGCCCGCCGTCCAGCCGATGGGGGCGCCTTGCGTCCAGCAGCCGGCGTCGACCGGGTCGTAGCCCGGCGGCGCGCTCGCCGTGGTGGTGCGGCAGAAGGCGTGTGCGGGCGCGGCGAGCGCGAGCGCCGAAGCGAGCGTGGCGGCACGGACGATGGCGGCGGGCAACCTGGGCGATCCATAAGGCGCAGACCCTCGGTCGTCAGGCTACGCGCGGCGCGCCATGCGGCCTCTGCCGGCGCGCCGGGCGCTCGCGTCACGGACCGGGGTGCATCCGGACCCACTCGCACGCGCGCTCCTCGCCGAGCCCGCATCCGCGCTTCATCGCCTCGAGGCTCCGGGCGGAGTCGCGCGCGAACCCGTCCGGGCCGTCCTCGTAGATGACGCCGACGAACGCGCAGGCGCGCGCGTCGCGCCGCTCGCACGCGCCGCTCCAGGCGGCCAGCGCGCGCGCCGTGTCGCGCGGCGCGCCGGCGTCCTGCGCGGCCAACATGTCCGCGTGCAGGCACCCGTAAACCTCCCCGCCCGCGCACGCGTCGCGATACAGCGCGCGCGCCCGGCGCCGATCGCGCGCCACCCCCTCGCCGTGCTCCGACATGTAGCCCGAGTTGGCGCAGCCGAGCGCCTCGCCGAGCGCGCACGCCTTGTCGTACGCGGCGGCCGAGCGGACCACGTCGCGCTCGACCCCTTCTCCGTACGCCAGCGCATCCCCGAGGTTGTTGCAGGCCCGGGGCTCCCCGAGGTCGCATCCGCGCGCGTAGGCTTGCGCCGCGCGCGCCCGGTCGCGCGGGTACGAGCTGGCGCCGAAGTAGAACAGGAGCCCGACCTGGTAGCAGGCCTCGGGCTCGCTCGTCAGGCACGCGTGCTCCTCCTCGAGGCGCTTTCGGACGTCCGACGCGTCGGGCAGCTCCCGCGCGTGCGCCGCCTCGGCGAGCCAGCGCACGGCCACGACGCAGGCGAGGCGCACCCCCGCGTCGCACGCTCGCACCAGCATGCCGATCCCGCGCGCGGCGTCGCGCGCCACGCCGCGCCCGTCCAGCCACATGCGGCCGGCGAACCCGCACGCGCGGCCGTCGCCGAGCGCGCACGCCTCGTCGAGCATCCGCGCGACGCACGCCACGGCGCCCTCGCTCCGCGCGTCGCTCCAGGCGCTGACGGCGCGCTGCGTGCATTCGGCGCCCGGCAGCCCCGCGCACGGCGCTTCACCCGCCGCGGGGCACGCGTCGAGCGGCGCCGGCTCCGCCGACGCGGCCTGCGCCGCGCATCCGTCGACGGGGCACGCCGGCGCGGGCGCCGGCAGCGGCGTGAGCACGGCGGGCGCGCTCGCACACGAGGCCGAGCCGCAGAGCACCGCCACCGCCAGAGTGAATCGACACAGCGCCAACGCGACCCACTAGAATAGCAGGCGAGCGGGGCGTCGACCCGCGGCTCGGGCAGGCGTTCGTGAACCTCGCGGGAAAGACCTCGCGGGGGGCGCGGTTCAGAAGCCGTAAGCCACGCCGAACTCGGGCCCGAAGGTCGGCAAGACGCCGAGCGATCCGAACGCGAGGTTCAGCCGGGCCGCCGCCGTGAGCGCGAGGTGCGCGGAGGTCTGGAAGCGCCCTCCGGCGCCGAGCGTGATGAAGAACGGTCCGTTCGACAGCCACACGTTCTCGGTCTGCGCGCGCCCCGGGAACATCGTGTCGAAGACGTTGTTGGTCGAGCTTCGGCCGTCGAACTCGGCGACTCCCAGGCCCACGAAGCCCATGCCCGCGGCGCCCTTGTGGCTGAGCGGCGAGTTCCCGAGGAGGTACGTTCCGCGCGCCTCGATGTGGACGGGCGCGAAGGCCTGACCGCGACCCGGGTAGGCGTTGGCGACGAAGCCCACGCGGGCGCCCGCGAGCACGTTCGGCGTCAAGGCGTAGTCGATCGAGCCGAGGAGGCGCACGTCTCCCACGGCGAGCGTCCCGGACACGTCGCCGCCGCCGTTGGCGGGGATCATCGCGTTCTCCATCGCGGAGCTCGGGAAGTTCGCGTTGGCCCCGCGGATCGGGTCGAAGCCGTAGCAGTAATAGCCCTGCGGGTTCGCCGGCGCGCCGCTCCCGTTCACGCGGCACACGTCGTGAGACGACGGCAGGGGCACGAACTCGAGCGAGATCGAGCCGCCGATCCAGATGCGCGCGTAACCGCCCTCGACCGCAGCCTTCTTCTCGCCGGCCGCGCCCTCGCCTCCGCCTCCCTCTTCGCCCCCGGCGCCCGCTCCCTCGGCGCCCGGCGCTCCGCCTGCGGCCTCCCCCTCGCCCTTGTGCCCCTTGTTGCAGCCGGGGATGCCGGGGGGACAGTCGCTCTCCTCGCACGAGCGGGGCGGCTCCTTTCCCGGCAGCCGGGGTGCCTCGCTCGTGATCTTGTCACGGATGGGCACCTGGAACGGGTGCTTGGGGTCGCCGCTCGCGGCGACCGGATCGCGTGTCTTGTCGAACCCCTGGATCCAGTAGCGCATCACGCCGCGCGTGACGTCGCCGCAGGGGATGACGGCCTCCCAGCCGTTGGGGTTGCCCTCGGCGTGGCGCATCTCGATGCGCGTCCACTCGCGCATCTGCGCGCCCTTGTACTTGAGCACGACCTGCACGAGCTGCAGGCTCCCCGAGTACTCGGCGTAGATGGGCAGCGGCGTGTTCTCACGCTGCTCGAGGGGGGGGTCGTGGGCGAAGTCGCCGCCGGTCGGCTGCTCGCCGATGACGATGGGAGGCTGCGCGGGCGCGGGCGCCGGCGTGCCGGCCGTACCCGCCGGCGCGGCGGTCGAACCGCCGGTGGCCCCTGCGCCCCCGGTCGGGGCGGGACCGGCGGCCCCGCCGGGCGGCGGCTTGGTGCTGACCGGACCGGCGGGCAGCCCCGCGATGGCGCGCGCGTCCTCGTACGCGGCGCCCACGTCGGAGGCGTCGTAATTCGGGTCGAGCACGAGCGCCGGCTCGAGCGCGAGCGCGTCGCCGAACGACTTCGCCGCTCCGGATTTATCGCCCGTCCGAAACTGCATGACGCCGAGGTCGCGCAGCAGCGTCGCGCGGACGAGCGATCCGCAGCGGTTCGCGCCGCACGCGTGCACCGCTTGCTTGAGCCGCGCCTCCGCGGCTGCGTAGTTCGCGGTGACGTAGTCGTTCTGCGCCTTGCCGAGCGCCTCCTTCGCCGCCGCTTCCGTGTGCGGGTCGGCGAGCGCGCTCCGCGCGGCGAAGAAGGTGAGAAGCAAGAGCGCCGAGGCGGCGATGCGAGCGACAAGCGGACGGAAGGGCTTCATTCTTGTGGATGTCGGACGATGCGCGGACAGCCGTCCACCTCCGCCGGGCGGAGCGCGCACGACCGAGCCGTTCTCCCCTGAGTTTCGTTCGCGCAGGCGGCAAGAAGTTAGCGGATGTGGATGCGTTGCCGGTGAGAAAAATGGCCGTGCGGCCTGCCGATTTCGGCGTTGCGAGGCGCGTGGATTTGTGCACTCTCGACGTCGAGGTCATTCGCGTCGTTCGAGCTTGCGGGACTCATGATTCGTCCGATCTCTCGCTTCGCTCGAGCTTGCCCACCCATCGTTTGTCCGATCTCTCGCTTCGCTCGAGCTTGCGCACCCATCGTTTGTCCGATCTCTCGCTTCGCTCGAGCTTGCGGACTAGGCTTTCCCCCGCGGAGCGCGCAATGGAGGCCGTCCAGCACACTCGCCGGCTGAAGCTCCTGCCGATGACGCTGCCCCTCGTCGAGGCGGTCATGCGCGACCGCCGGGACGAGGCCGAGCGCCTCGTCGGCGCCCGCATGCCCGAGCGCTGGCCAAACCGCGAGCTCATCGAACGCGCCTTCAGCGCGTCGCTCGACTCCATCCGCGCCGATCCAGAGGCGACGCTCTGGGGCGACCGCGTCCTCATCACGCGGACCGAGGGCGAGGACCGCGTGGTCGGCAGCGTGGTGTTTCACGGCAGGCCGGGTCACGACGGCGTCGCCGAGATCGCCTACGGCGTCGAGGAGGCCTCCCAGGGGCGGGGCTACGCCACCGAGGCGGTCGGCGCGTGCATCGCGTGGGCCCTCGGGCAGGAGAGCGTGCGGGCCGTGCAGGCGGCGACCTTCGCGTGGCACCGGGCCTCGCTCCGGGTCATCGAGAAGGTCGGCATGGTGCCGGCCGGCGTGCGCGAACACGAGACGCTCGGCGAGCTCCTCGTGTTCGAGCGCAGGCGCTGACGCCGGCGCCATCGACGCGGGGGCGCAGTTCGTCGCCGTCTCGGCGAGGGCGCGCGCTTCCGCGCGATTGCGCGGGTCCGGCGACCACGCGGGGGGGGGCGATCTCTGTGCAGCGCGCGCTCTCCTCGCGATATAGAGTGGGTGGTCGCGGAGAACGGGCCAGCCATGGTGACGAGGTCGGGGGTCTGCAGACGAGGCATCGGAGCCGTGTTGTTCGCGGCAGCGGCGGCGTGCGGCGGCGACCCGTTCGTCCTCGGCGACGCGTCGGTCGGCGGCCAGACCACCGACGCCGCGCCCGACGCGCCCGTCGACGCTCCGCCCCCCAACGTCATCGTGCGCTGCCCGACGAGCTCGACCTGTTCGCGCCAGGCGATGCCGGCCCAGAGCTGCTGCACTTCGACCACCGCCACGAGCAGCAGCAACTGCACCGGCGGCTCGTGCAGCTGCTTGACGCAGCTCGAATGCGCGAACGACTCCAACTGCACGGTCGCGATGCCCGTCTGCTGCATTGGCCAGCGCACCGATTCGGGCTGCATGAGCGGCCACTTCTACGCGCAGTGCCGCATCGGGTGCCTGAGCGGCGAGACGCGCCTCTGCGATCCGAACGCGTCGCACTGCCCGGCGACAAAGCCCACGTGCTCGAGCGACAGCGGCGATCTGCAGGCGGTCGGGCTTCCGAGCGGATACAACTACGGCATCTGCAAGCAGTGAGGCGTGCCGCGCGTCACTCGACGAGGCGCAGCCCGAGCGGCAGCGCGTCGCCGAAGAACGCCGCCCGCTCGCGGACGTCGACCGGCACGACCTCGTGCACCGCGCGCACCCACGCCTCGTCGGCTCCGATGGCCGCGAGGCGCCGCTCGACCTCGCGCCCCACGGCGTCGGCCACGTCGCGCGCGCGGTCCCCCGTCCTGCGCGCGAGCCTGACGGCGGCCTGGGCGGCCGTCGGCACGGCGTCCCATTTCTCGCGCAGCAGGTGATCGAGCCACCGCTCGGCGGTGTGCGGCGCGACGACGTGATGGACGCTCGCGTACGCCGGGACGCGCGCGCCGATCCGGCCGACCGCCGCCCACAGCCGCGGGTCCCGGTCGGTCCACGTCCGCTCGATCACCCACCCGCCGAGCTCGGCGCGGCGCGCCGGGGCGACGCGCTCGAGGAAGGCGGCCATGTCGAGCGCGTCGTCGAGCGACAGCGCAGGCTTCTTCGGCCGCCTGCGCCCGCCCGACGGCGGCGCCAGGTGGTCGTCGACGAAGTCGCGGATCCTCGTCTGGGTCGACTCGTCCAGCCCACCGGACGCCCGCCGCCACGCGATCCAGAACTGCTGCCAGCCGCGCGCCTCGGCGGGGAACGCGAGCCGCTCGTCGAAGAGCGGCGCGAGCGCGGCGACGCGGGCCTGGTCGAGCGGGTCGCCGAAGCCCGGCCGGACGCACCAGCCCGCCAGGAGCCAGAACATGCGCTCGTGGTCGGCGGAGCGCCGGCGCGCGCGCGCGCGCTCGGCGAGCGCGTCGAACAGCGCGCGATTGACCTCGGTGGTCCACTGCGCGCGCTCGCCGAGGCACCGCTCGAGCTCGTGCAGCAGGTCCTTGGCCTCGCGGCCGCTCGCGTCGGACCGCGGCTTGCCGAACGCCCGATCGATGCGGTCGAGCGCGCCGTCCAGGCGCCGCGCCGGCGCCGGCGAGGAGGAGCCCGCGCGGCCGGGAGCCGCCGCCCACGTGGGCGAGGACGCGCGCGCCTCCGCCGACGGCGACTCCTCCGCGCCGCGCAGCTGGAACGCGAGCCGGAAGCGCCGCGGCGCCGCGCCGTCGACCTCGACGCACGCCACGTCGAGCGTGCCGACCGGCGTGAGCTCGGCCTCGAGCGACACGCGGACCTCGCCCTGCCCCGAGATCGTCGTGGCGAGCGGGGGCAGGCGCGTGAAGCGGTCCTCGTCGACGTCGACGACGTCTCCCTCCCGGGCGTCGACCGACTCGCTCGCGTACATCTCGAAGCGCACCGGGCGACCCGCCGCCATGGCGAACGTGCGTCCGCGCGGCCCGCGAACGCTCCCCTCCTCGGCGCCGCGCGGCATCACGCACACGGCGCGGAGCCCCTCCTGCGCGACCCCCACGTAGTAGCCGCGCGCCGCCCCGCCGCCGATCCGGACGCCCCGCCCGAGCCGCGCGAGCGCGTACGCGACGGCGCCGCGCGCCACGGCCAGGTCGGGGTCGGCGTCCGCGAGGCGCTCGATCGGCGCGCCGCCGCGCCAGTCCGACAGACACGACACGACGCGCTCGGCGATGCGCTCGGCGCGGAACACGCCGCCGTTCAGCAGTACGGCGTCCGCGGACGCGCCGGCCGCGAGGTGACGCGACAGGAACGCGGCGATGTGGCGCGTGACGGCGACGTCCCGCTCGTAGGGCAGCCCGAACGCGACCAGCGCGCCGCGCGAGCGCTGCGGCCGCGCGTCCGCGGGCACCCGCGGCAGGAAGCCCTCGAGCACGACGCGCTCGGCCTCCTCGCGCGTCAGCCGCGTGGTCGCGGCCCCACCCACCAGGTTGGCCCCGGCGGCGAGCACCGTGATGGGCGCCTCGTCGCGCGGCCCGGCCGCCGGGCCGAGCAGCGCCTCCTTGGCGGCGCGGCAGGCGGCCACCAGCTGCCCGAAGCGCGCGGCGTCGAGCTTGCCGCCGTCCGGCGCCAGGCGCGGCTCG
>Ga0070738_10006892_pt1 | contig 11642 bp, 8 predicted proteins | sample Coa_R2_2_FD_66446 | JGI IMG/M metagenome (GOLD analysis project Ga0070738, IMG submission 66446) | Surface soil microbial communities from Centralia Pennsylvania, which are recovering from an underground coalmine fire - Coalmine... | ecosystem: Environmental > Terrestrial > Soil > Unclassified ... | reverse complement strand
CCCGCCTTCGGCCCTGTCCGCGAGGACGGCACGCCGCTGCCGGCCTCCGAGCGGTCCCTCGAGCGGGTGGTGCAGGACGGGAAAACCATGCAAAACGTGGTGGTGGGCGTGACGCGCCCCAACGGGAAGCGTGTCTGGCTGCTGGCGACGGCGCATCCGCTGCGCGATTCGACGGGCCGCGTGACCCAGATCATCTATAGCTTCATGGACATCACGTGGCGCAAGGAGGCGGAGGAGGCGCTGCGGCGGAGCGAGAGCCGCTTCCGCACCGTGATCGAGGCCGCTCCGCTCGGGATTTGTACCATGGACGCGGGGCTCCGCTATACCTCCATCAATGAAGCCTTCTGCACGCTCACCGGCTACACGCCCGATGAGCTGATCGGGACAGAGCCATTCGGCGCCTATCCGGCCGAGCGGCGAGCGGCGCTCCTGGCCGAGTATCACCGCCGGTTCGCCGAGGATGTGCGCGGTGAATGGGAGCACACCCTGCACACCAAGAACGGTGAGAAGCGGACGGTCCTCTTTCATGGTGTGACGGTCGCCGGACCGGAGGGAGAACCGCAACGGCTCACCTTCGTGACGGATATCACCGCGCGCGAGCAGATGGAACAGGCGCTTCGCGAAAGCGAAGCCCGCCAGGCTGTGATCCTCAACGCCATCCCTGACCTGATGTTCCGCATCGGCCGGACGGGAACGTATCTCGACGTTTGGACGAACAGCGACGATCTGCTCTATGTGCCGCGCGAGGAGATCATCGGCCATACGCTCGCCGATGTGCTGCCGCCGGAGGTCGCGGAAGCCACATTGCGGTGCATCGCCCGGACGCTGGAGACGGGCACGCTGCACGTGATGGAGTGCCAGCTGGACTTCCCCGACGGTCCGCGCGATTTCGAGAACCGGCTGGTGGTGAGCGGCCCCGACGAAGTCCTGTGCATGGTCCGCGACGTCACCGAGCGCAAGCAGGCCGAGCGAGCCCGGGCCGACGCCGAAGAGGCTCGCCTCCGAAGCGAGGAGGTGCTGCGGCAGGCCAACATCGACCTGGAGCGGGCCAACCGGGCCAAGTCGGAGTTCCTGGCCACCATGAGCCACGAGATCCGCACCCCCCTCAACGGCGTCATCGGCCTCACCGACCTGCTGCGCAGGACATCGTTGACGCCCGAGCAGCAGCAATATGTGCACGCCATCCAGGCCTCGGGGGACGCCTTGCTCGGCCTCATCAACGACATCCTGGACCTCTCCAAGATCGAGGCCGGCCAGATGCGCCTGGAGCGGCAGCCGCTCGATCTGCGCCAGCTCGTCGCGGAGGTGGCGGCGGTCTTCATGGCCCAGGCGCGGGCCAAAGGACTGCACCTGAGCGCCCAGGTCGATCCGGCGGTCCCGCCGCTGCTGGTGGGCGATCCTGTACGGCTTCGGCAGGTGCTGCTGAACCTGGTCGGCAACGCCGTCAAGTTTACCGGGCAAGGGGACCTGGCCGCTCCTGCGACCGCGGATGGGCCGCACGGTGAAGTGGTGGTCGTGGTTGTCCTGGCCGAGGAGAGTGCCGAGGGCGCGCTGCTGCGGGTCGGGGTGCGCGACACGGGCATCGGCATCGCCCCCGAGGTGCAGGAAGCGCTGTTCGAGCCCTTCACGCAGGCGGACGCCTCGACCACGCGGCGCTACGGGGGCACCGGGCTGGGGCTGGCCATCGCCAAGCGCCTGGTGGACCTGATGGGCGGGCAGATCGGGGTGGAGAGCGTGCCGGGGCAGGGCAGCACCTTCTGGCTCACCCTGCGCCTGGCCCGCGCGACGGCCGTCGAGGAGCCCTCCGCCTGGCCCGCGCCGATCGATCCGGCGACCGAAGGTCGGGCCTTCGGGCGCGTGTTGGTGGCGGAGGACAATGCCATCAACCGGATGGTGGCCGTGGGCCTGCTGGAGAGCCTGGGCTGCACGGTCGAAACGGTGGAGAACGGCCGCCAGGCGGTGGAGGCAATGCGGCAGGGGAGCTATGACCTTGTGCTGATGGACTGCCATATGCCCGAGCTGGACGGCTTCGCCGCCACCACGGCGATCCGGCAGGCAGAGGCGGCGGAGGGCCGGGCGCGCACGCCGATCGTGGCGCTGACGGCGGACGCGCTGGCGGGGGACGCGGAGAAGAGCCGGGCAGCGGGGATGGACGACCACCTGACCAAGCCGGTCACGCTGGAGCGCCTGGCGTCCGTGGTGGAGCGCCGGATGACACCGCGCGCTGTTGCTGCGACACATGATTGCGCGTCCGATCCCACCGGCTCAGGGCGTGGCGTCTCAGACCTGGCCGAGGACACGGAGATGGCTCTGGACCCGAGCATGCTAGCCGCGTTGGAAGAGCTGGACCAGAGCCAGAGTGGTGTGATGGCGCACCTGATCCGCCTCTTTCTGCACGAGGCACCGGCCCAACTGGCGGCGCTACAGGAGGCGGTGGCGCAGGGGGATGCCCTTCGGGTGGAGGAGATGGCTCACCGCCTCAAAGGCAGCGCGGCGCAATTTGGCGCCATGCGCATGAGTCGCACCTGCGCGGCGTTGCAGGAGACGGGCCACCGCGCCGATCTAGGCCGGGCTGCGGCCCAGATGGCCGATCTGGAGCGCGAGTTCGTCCGTGTCCGCACCGCGCTGGAGTCGATGCTGCAAGAGGCCAGCACCGTTTAAGGGCTGCCACGCTCTCGCGAGCCCGAGCGTCGGCGGCCCGCGGGTACTGGTTCATAGCGCGTTCCACGTGTTGCGGCTGAACGTGGTGTACCCGAGCGACTCGTAGAAGGCTATCGCATCCTGGTTGAACTCCCAGACCCACCTACAGCGGCGGCACCAGCTCGAAGAAGCGCGTGAGCAAAGTAGCATCGCCGAAGACTTCCAGTTGGTCGGCGGGGATGCGCCCCCAAAGAAACAGCAGCAGGTCGGAGGCTGAGCCGCGCACGGCGACATCGCCTTTGCCGTGCTCGTGCGCGACGGAGGCGCCCCCGCCCTCGAAGCGTAGCATCCATTCGCCCTCGCCGTCGGTGCGATGCAGGTGATACACCTCGCCACCGCCGGGGCGCGGCTCCTTGCGTTGCCGGGCCACGTGCAGCATGATATCGAGAAACTCGTCGATGCCGTCACGCGCCAGCTCCGCCGAGATCGGCTGTGCGGCACCGCGCGCGTGCTGCGCATCCCAGCGGTGGATCGCCGTCTCGAGCGTCATGCGCCGCACCCAGAAGCCGGCCGTCTGATCGGGCGGCCAGAAGGTCCAGACCGGGACGGCCGGGTCCGTCGCGCGCAGAATCCCCTCCAGCCCGGCCGCGCTCTGCTCGAACAGCTCCAGCAGGCCGGACGGCAGGCGGCTCAGGTCCTCGGGCCGGGTCTCGAACCACTCCTTGAACGGGGCGGGGAGGCCCAGGCCGTCGAAGCCGCGCACCGTGTTCTCTCGTGCCCGCAGCCTGATCAGCTGGATGCGGTGCGCGTACAGGCGGATCATGTGCGTGACCAGCGTGGCCATCGTCCATCCCGGACAGGTCGGCACGGGCTCGGCCAACCCCGGGCGGGCGGCCGCGGCAAGTGCCGCCGCCTCGGCGTGAAAGGCATCGAGATAGTCCGACGTGTCCGGCATAGCCAGTGCCTCCTGCCCCTCCAGGATACTGCAAAAAGGTGTCCCGCGTTGACCGACAAGCGTCTGTATGGTATCGCGGCGGGAGACTACCGACGATCTCCCGCCGCGATACCCAATTGCGGCGCCCGCCGAACTCCGTGTGCACGTCCGTGCACGCGCGGAGTCGAGTCGTCGACGCCCGTGGATGCGCGGATCAGACCGTGACGACCCACCAGACGCCGCCGACGCCCTGGCCGGTCATATCGCCCGGCTTCTTGTCCTTGATCCAGGTGTACAGCGGCGCCCCGTAATAGGTCAACTGGCGTGAGCCGTCCTTGCGCATGGCCACTCCCCATGTCGACTTAGCCGACGCGTTATGCATGACATAATGCGTCGGAAGCAGCAGCGGCGGCCAGTAGGTCGCGCACTTGAAGGCGGAGGTGTCGTAGCAGTTGCTGGTGTTCATCTTGTCGTGCGCGAACACATACAGCGTCATGCCCTGCTTGTTGACCAGAATGTGGGCGGGCGCGGTCTTGACCAATGCTGAATCGCCGGCGGTGGCGCCGGCTTTCGTGCTGGTCACGACGGTCCACCAGACGCCGGCGACGCCCTGGCCGGTCATGTCGCCCGGCTTCTTGTCCTTGATCCAGGTGTACAGCGGCGCCCCATCGAAGGTCAACTGCAGCGTGCCGTCCTTCCGCTTGGTGGTGCCGAAGGTGCCCGCGATGCCCGAGATAGTTTTGGGCACGGTTGTCCCCTTGGCTACCGTGGCCGGGGGCCAGAGAGTGGCGCACTTGAAGGCGGAGGTGTCGTAGCAGTTGCTGGTGTTCATCTTGTCGTGCGCGAACACATACAGCGTCATGCCCTGTGCATTGACCAGCACGCTGGCTGGCGCGCTTTTGACGAGCGTGGGCAGTGCGCTCGGCCGGGTGCCGGTGCTGCCCGCGTTAGCGGCCAACCCGCTGCCGAAGACGCCGGCGGCCACGACGGTGAGCGCGAGGAGGGCTCGGGACGCGCGTGGTGATGGCAAAGACATGGATCCTCCCTGAATTGCCAAGAGAAGAATGTTTATAGTGCAACCGCGCGCGTAGCACTACCCAGTAATACGTGCCCGGGTTACAGGCTGCTACACCCGGGTGTTACACAAGGTCGCCGGCATTGCGCGATGGCCCGCCGGCGGGTTGCGCCAGCGGGGGTGCACAAGGCCGTGGCTATGCTGTACCATGACGTAGAACCACTAAAGGAGCATAGATGTCCATCTCGTCCCATTCAGCCACGGACACCCTGACGCCCGAGCAGCGCGACGCCGCCTTGATCACCACCGACCGCACACCCGTGACCATCGGCGCTTTGCTCGGGCGCCCGCTGGTGCTGGCCTTCTTCCCGGCTGCATTCACCAGCGTCTGCACCAAGGAGATGTGCACGTTCCGCGACAGCATGGCGCGCTTCAACAGCCTGGACGCCGCTGTCTACGGCATCAGCATCGACACGCCCTTCACGCTACGTGTCTTCGGCGAGCAGAATGGACTGACCTTCCCGCTGTTGTCCGACGCCAACCGGGAGGCCACGCACGCCTTCGGCGTGATTTGGCCGGATCTGTCGGGCGTGCGCGACGTGAGCAACCGTGCGGTCTTCGTGCTCGACGCCGAGGGACGCATCGTCTACCGCTGGGTCGCGGAGCGGCCGGGCCTGGAACCGCCCTACGAGGAGGTGCTGGCCGCCGTCGAACGACTTCGATAGCGTGTGACGGAACCAGACGACGAGGATCAGCGATTATGAAGATCACCTGGTGCGCGCACGCCGCTTTCCTGATCGAGGGAGACGGCCTGCGCATCATCACCGATCCCTATACCCCCGAGACCTCCGGGTTTGCGCCCATTACCACGCCCGCCGACATCGTGATCCGCAGCTCGGACGACGACGATAGCCACTGCAACGCCGCGATGATTGCGGGTAACCCGCAGGTGGTCACGGCCACGGACCTGGACGGCGGCGCGGCCACCGTCGCCGGATTGACCATCCAGGCGATCCCGGCGCAGGAGAGCCTGATCCACAAGGCGCAGCCGGGAGACTGTGCCATGTATAGCTTTACCCTGGAGGGTATGCGCATCGCCCACATGGGCGACGTGGGTAATCGCCTGAGCGAGGCACAGCTCACTGCCCTGGCCGGCACCGACGTGCTGCTGGCGCTGACCGGTGGACCGCCCACCATCGAGCTCGACGACCTGTTCGAGGCCATCGATGTGCTGCGGCCACGCATCGTGGTGCCGATGCATTATGCGCTGCCGGGGCGCATGACCACTATGCTGCCGGTGACGGCATTTGTCGAGCGCTTTCCCGCGGAGGCGGTCGTCTGGAGTGACGGACCCAGCCTAAATCTAACCCGCGCCGAGTTGCCCGCCGCCTTGCGCGTGGTCGTCCTGCAGCCCAGTACCGCCTGATCTCCTCACATCTCTACCGGATGTCCCCGTTCGTTCTACACGCTCAAGGCGGGGACGCGGGCCGAGCGGATGGTGCAAGGCGTCGGCCTACCTGAATGGGGATTGCCGCTCACATGCGCCCGCGGGTATCATCGTGGGAGGGAGCACAATCGGCCCTGGGATTGGGCTATGGGAAGGAGCGCCGGCCGGATGGAGCACCGCCCGACCATAGGTGTCCTGGCGCATCTTATCAGGGGCCATTACTTCGGCAGCTTACTCCGCAGCATCGACCAGAGGGCACGGCAGGCCGGCGCGCGGGTGATCGCCGTGCAGACCCTGCCTCCCTGGCTTGAACATCTCCATGAGCCCGGTCCCGCCGATTTCGATCCCTTCGCCTGGGATCACATCGATGGGTACATCATCGTAACAAATGCTATCAAGCCCGCCGATCTCCTCTCCATCAAGCAGGCCGGTAAGCCGCTTGTCACCATCAGCCAGCATTATCCCGAGGTAGACTGCCCGGTCGTCTTACCGGACAACGTGCACGGCACCATGGCGGCCGTTCATCATCTCATCGACCATGGGCACCGCCGTATCAGCTTCGTCGGTTGCTTCGAGGCGGAAGATGTGCAGCAGCGCTTCGAGGCCTACCGGCAGGCCCTGCGGCAGCGGGGCATCGAGCCCGATCCAGGGTGCGTTTTCCGGGCAGATAGCAACTCGCTGCACGGTGCGGATGCGGCGGCACAGCGCCTGATTACAGATGGCTTGCCCTGCACCGCCCTGTTTGCCGCCACCGACTACGCGGCGCTCGATGTCATGGCGGCCCTCCAGGCCGCCGGCTATCGCGTCCCCGAAGACGTGGCTATCGCCGGCTTCGACGACGAGGTCATCGCGCAACACGCGACTCCGCCTCTCACGACGGTTCGCCAGCGCATGGAGGACATCGGCACCACCGCTGCCAACCTGATGCTGGCACAACTGGCCGGAGAGCCGGTGCCCTCCGGACCCGTCTATGTCCCCACCTCCTTCATCCAGCGCTATTCCTGCGGCTGCGCGGTGCCGGCAGTCCTCGAGCCGGTGGCCGATCGCGAACGTTGGATCGGCCCCGACTGGGCCGGCCACCTGGCTCAAGGCCTGGTCGCACAGGTAGTCTCCTCCGCTCCGACCCAATCGAATCACCGGCCGGCAGAACAATGGCCTGGCGCCTCCCATCTGGTCGCCGGCCTTGTGGCCGCCGTGGAGGGGACACCGCCTGTGCCGGCCGAACTCCTGAGCGCAGCATGGCACGGGGCGCTGGTCATCGCGGCCAATGCCGAGATCCTGACCGCGCTTTACACATTGCTGGCACAGGCCGCCCGTGCCAGGGCGGATCTTTGCCCCGAACTTGAGGGGCGCGCACGCATCGACGCCTTTGTGCAACAGGCCCATCTGGAGCTCATTCGGGCCTGCCAGGCCGATAGCGTCGCGCGCCGTAATGCCATCGAGGACATGATCCTGAACAACTTCAGGATCAGCTCGATGCTCTTGAGTCCGGAGGTCAGCAGCATGCACAACCTGGCATGGTTGCAGCAGACCTCGGTTGTCCGTGCCTGCCTGGCGCGATGGGAACGGTCGCGCGATGGACAGCGGCGGCCCAACCTCACCATCACCGGCTACCACAACCGTGACGGCACCGTGCCGATCGCAGTCGGCAGCCGTTGGCCCATCGGGAGTTTCCCCCCGGCCGACTTCATCGGCTCTCCCGATGACACGGCTGCACCAGGGCCCGTCATGCTGATCCCGTTGCGTAGCGCCTCGCTAGACTGGGGCGTCCTGGCCGTCGTCGGGCCAATTGAGGATCAGTTCCACGACGAGAATACGCGTGGCGGGGTTGAGCAGTGGGCTACCTTGCTCATCCCCGCGCTGGAACGCGAAGCTCTCCTGCACTCCCTGGCCGCGCAGCGCGAAATGCTGCGCGAGCGCGCGCTGCACGACGGCCTCACCGGCCTGCCCAATCGCTCGCTGTTCATGGATCGCCTGGATCAGGCCATGGCACGCGTCCGGCGCGATCCTGGCGTCCACTTCGCCGTTTGCTTCCTGGACATGAATGACTTCAAGGATGTCAACGACAGTTACGGCCACCACATCGGCGACCAGCTCCTGATCGCCGTTGCCGAGCGCTTGAAGACATGCCTGCGCGCCTCCGATACCCTCGCCCGCCTTGGCGGCGACGAGTTCGTCATTTTGTTGGACCGCCTCGACGATGCCGCCCAGGCCCGGCAGATCGCCGATCGCATCCTCCAGGCCATGGACGTGCCGTTCCACGTCGGCGAATCCACGACCGTTAAGGCCTCGCTTAGCATCGGTGTCGTGGGCTACGACGGGCTGCATCGCAGCGCCGAAGACCTGCTGCGCGATGCCGATATCGCCATGTACCAGGGCAAGGCGCGCCCGCCGCGCCCGCTCCGAACGGCTCGCGGTGGGCGGCGGCCCCTGCGCGATCGGAAGGGGGCCTGACGAGGCCGGCCCTTTCTCGTGCACGGCTGGTGAGAGAGGAGCGGGATCGCGCCGCTGTCGAGGCCGACCCACGCGGTCTCGTGGCCTAGCGCATCGGGCGCTGATAGACTGCCTGACCTGACGCACGGCCCGGTTATACTGGGGGCTATGGCGGTGAGGGCTCGATGGCAGCGGACGTGAACCAGGTCGTGGTCGGCGGCTACGGCACCATCGGTTTTCGCGCGGTGCGTCTGTTGGCGCACGGCGAGGTCTGCCAGCCGCTGCATGGCCGCAGCTTCAACGTGCGCGTGACCCTGAGCGGCGACCTCGGCCCGACCGGACGCATCATCGACTTCGGGAGCGTGGCCGCCGCCCTTTCCGCCTTCTGCGCCGGTCTGGAAGGTCGTATTCTGGTTCCCTTGCGTAACCCGGCCATGGAGGTGTGGCAAGATGGCGACCTGTGGCACATCGTCCATAGTACGCGCCGCTGGACCCTGCCCGACTGCGACGTGGTCGCGCTCGACGTGGTGAACCCCACCAATGAGATGCTGGCGGCGCTGTGCATTGGCTCATTGCGCCGGGCGTTGCACGACAATCCCGAGGCCGGACTGCTCCACCGGGTCGAGGTGGCGGTGGGCGACCCAGAAGGTAGCGCCCACCGCTCGGAGCCCTGGAGACAGGCCTGAAAGGACGTACCGCACCATGATCCCACACATCCCCGACAAGTACTGCCTGGCCCGTCTATCCACCACCGATATCGCGGCGCTCGACGGCGAGCGCATGCTGGTGGTGCTGCCCGTGGCGGCCGTGGAGCAGCACGGTCCGCATCTGCCGGTTTTCACCGATTCGATGATCGTACAGGCCGTGCTGACGCGGGCCCTGCACATGCGCCCGGACGATGGCCGCGTCTGGGCGCTGCCGCTACAGGCCTACGGCAAGAGCAACGAGCACACCGGCTTCGCCGGCACCTTCGGGTTGCGGGCAGAGACACTGGCCAGGACGCTGCAAGAGATCGCGCGCGGTGTGCGCGCCAGCGGCTTGCGCCGTCTGATGTTTCTCAACGGGCACGGCGGCAACCCCGAGATCCTCGATTACGTGGCGCGCGATCTGCGCGAGGAGCTTGGTATCCTCTGCTTTACCGCCCACCCGTTTCGCTTTGGTCTGTCCGGCGACATCATCGGCGACGCGGAGGGCGGCTACGGTATTCATGCCGGCGAATCCGAGACTTCTGTGATGCTGGCCATTGCGCCGGAGCTAGTCCATCCCGAGCGTTACACGCCGGAGCTGCCGCCGGTGCGCCGGTACATGCGTCGCCTGACCCTCAAAGGTGCGGCCAGCTTCGGCTGGCTGACGCGCGACCTCTCCAACTCGGGAACCATCGGCGACCCGCGCGCGGCCAGCGCCGAGAAGGGCGAGGCGATCCTGAACGCCGAGGCGCGCCTGGTCGCCGATTTAATCGACGAAGCGCTGGAGCTGCAGTTGGAGCCTCCGGCGCGTTAGGCACGACGCTAGGCCTCCTGGGAGCACCGGCATCCTTGCCGGCCTACGTATCTGCCGGAGGCCGGCGCTCCCAAGCGCCGGCCATTGCTCAGTGAGCCCTTTGAGGCAGCACCGGGGCCTGTGCGGTCGTTTCCGGCCTACATCTTGCCCGGCAGGAACTGGTTGGTGAAGGCCTTGCTAACATCGACCTGGCCGACTTTCTGGCCGGTGCTGACCATCTGCTGCTGCAGGGTCTTCCAGCGGGCCAGGCTGAAGTAGCCGATGCCGTGCGTCGCCGCGTCGCCGCCGTCGACCAGATGGAGCCGCTTCACCTGGTTGAAGTCGAACGCGATCTCGTCGGGCTTCATGGGGAAGTTCTTGGCGCCCGGGGCCGTCGGCAGGTACTTGTTGATGGCGGTCGGGTCCTTGAGGTAGCTGTACCAGCCTTCCACGCTAGCCTTGACGAAAGCCTTCACCAAATCGGGGTGGTTTTTGACCATGCTCTCGGTGGTGAAGATCAGGTCGCCGTAGGGGTTATAGCCCGAGTTTGCGATGAGCGCGTACTTGACTTTCAGGCCCTGCTTGCCCCAGACGTACGGCTCCGACGTGACGTAGCACTGGTTGACGGCCTTCGGGTCGAGGGCGAAGGCGCGCGAGGTGAAGTCGTAGTTGCGGGTCTTGATGTTCGTCCAGTGGTAGTGCTTCTGCAGGTAGGGGAAGAAGCCGGCGCCGAAGGAGTAGATGATGGTATGGTTGCTGAAGTCGGCGAGGCTATGGATAGACTTATCCTCGGCGTGCCACAAGAAACCCTGTGGGTTGGTCTGGAACGTATTCATGATCGCGACGAGCGGCGCGCCGCGCGAGCGATACTGCAGAATCTCGTCGGCGTTGCCCATACCGAAGGCGAGCTTACCGCTGAGGACGTCGGTGAACTGGTTGACGCTGAAGCCGAAGATCCTAATCGTGGTGTTGATGCCGTACTTCTTGTACAGGCCCATGTGGTCGGCGTAGTAGTAGCCGCCTTGTTCGGGCTCCGGGAACCAGTTCATGCTCACGTTGTAGGCGGTGTCGGCGTGGGCGCGCGGCATGGCCTGGCCGACGCTCACCAGGAGCGAGGCCGCCGCGATGAGCAGCGAGACGGCGCGATAGCGTTTCATAGCTGATCCTCTCTCGTGACAGGTAATGGAGTAAGGACAAGGAGACTGGCAGCGATGCGGATGTAGGCGCCCCTCCATCTCACCCGGGGTGCGAGTTGGGGGGACGCCGGGCGCGACGCGAGAAAGGCTACATCGTCGGAGCCGGCGAGACGCTCCGTGAAATCGTGGGCACCTCCTTCCCCCGATGCGACGGTTGACCCTCGTTGTCCCGCTCAGTTTTCCTGGCGGACCGCGGACTCGTGCCAGTTGCGCAGGGCCAGGTTACCCAGCGCTCCGAGCACGATGAAGACGACGATGCCGAGCAAGGCGGCGATCAGCGCGGCGGCGAACAGCCAGGCGTAGTCGCCGTTGTGGGCGGCATACTGGATCTCGAAGCCCAGGCCACCACCGTCGGCGCCGCCGTTACCGAGCAACACTTGGCCGACGATGGCGCCGATGATGGCCAGTCCGCTGGAGACCCGGATGCCGGTGAGGATATAGGGGACGGCAAACGGGAGCCGCAGGTGAATCAGTTCCTGCCAGCGGTTGGCGTTGTAC
>Ga0070738_10006891_pt1 | contig 11644 bp, 12 predicted proteins | sample Coa_R2_2_FD_66446 | JGI IMG/M metagenome (GOLD analysis project Ga0070738, IMG submission 66446) | Surface soil microbial communities from Centralia Pennsylvania, which are recovering from an underground coalmine fire - Coalmine... | ecosystem: Environmental > Terrestrial > Soil > Unclassified ... | reverse complement strand
TTTTTGGCTCTCTTGTTTGATTTTGATTTCTTGATGGCGTTGTCTGGCACAATTTAATAATGATTGTAGTTGCTCGTAACTAATCCCTAAAATTTCTTTTGTTCTGTGTGGATATTTCTCAATATAATCAAAAACCATAACTTATTTGGAAAAATAGTAGACACTCAAATTAGTGTTTTACCATTTTTCTTTTCCTAAGTTAATATTTCGGACAAGTCTAATTTCTTGTTCACTGTCTGCAAGTTTTTTCACAACATTTTTCAGATACATTTGGTTCACTAGCCCAGGAATATTTTCAGCCCTTGTGTTGGTTACAGTATCTACAAGATTGACCATTCCCGTTTCTGCGCTCGCAGCAGATTGACTTATGTGGCTTGACACACTCTGTGATGAAGTATCCAAAATGTTCACTCCAAAATGCTCTGCTACTTCTTGATAGCTTTTTCCCTGTTCTTTAATACAGATGCAATCTTTTCCGGTTCTATGCCAGAGAATACTTCTTCATATTGATGCATAATTCCTTGTCCTCCTTAGCTAAGGATAGTGCTACCAAAAGGATTAAATGGCTCTGGAGACTCATCTAATTCCAGTTCAGGTTGCTCAATTTCTTGCTCTTGCTCTACTTGTTGTGCTCGCATTGATATCACATTTGGAACTTTAACTCCAACTCGATGTTGTAAATATTGATAGTGATTTTCCCATCGATACTGTGCATCATAGAGTGCTTGTCTAATATCTGATGATGATTGTTTCTTATATTGACATCCTAAAGGAAGCCAGCAGATCATAGCTGCGATCATTAGCATCTCTACTTTTGAGTATGGTAGCGCAGATTTATCATCCAGAAACGATAAGAGAATTTCTTCCCAAGAGCCAATTTCCACCGTTTTTCGCAATCGAATTTCAAACGACTTCTTTGCCATTTTGTTTCTCCATACTTCTTACTGTGCTTTCAGTGCTAGGCATTAGACACACTTGTCTCCACAAGAAATTCGATAAAGCATAGGCATCTGTCAACCGCGCATGTAAAGCTTTATTGTCTGGTTGCAGGTTATACGTTATCTGCACATCTTCCTCTAAATCCGCTGACATACTAACATAAGTATCTGGATAGTTCTGTGTAATTAATTTTGTTAATTCGCTACGAAAGTAATCTGAAGTTCCGCCACCCAAAATCACTTCTTCAATATCTAATGGGAGATGATTTCTAATAAAGCTGGAAATCATTTTCCAATATTCTTTTGAAGCATATCTCACGGCCAAGGCTATTTGTGTTGCTTCCTCTAGCCTATTTTCTGTATTTTTTGAAAGCGTTAAAGATAAAAAGTTCTTCGGTTTTATGTCCTTTCCTAACCTGTGTATTGTCTCTAATAATCTTTGTTCTCGCTCTCTAGTCGTTTGATCCAACGTTCGGCTTTGGATGATTTGAAGCATCTTCACCATTCCCAAACGCTCTGTCTGTCCGTTAATGACTCCTCTTTCAAACAAAACTACTGATACATCTCTATAGCCCAGCATTATTGATGCTATCTTCTTATTGTTAAAGGCTGAGCCAATTCTTTCAGCTCTTGCCAGAGCATGTCCGCCTCCTTCTGGTACACAGATGAACAAGCTGACCGACACCGAAAATTTTCGCTCACAGAAGCTGAAATCAGAAAGCGCCTTTTTCACCCCTCTGGCAAACTTTTCTTTTACTCCCCATTCACTGTAGGGAAGTAACACTGCTAATGCCAACTCAAATTTTTCTGGTAAATTCTCCTTGACTGCCATCACACCTACAGACCCGAGAACTTTTGCGATCGCCCATTCATACTTTAAATGTGATAGCACTACCCTGGCACCAAAGTAGCTTTGCGCTAAATAACCCACAGCATATAGTTTTCGTCCATATCCTATCCAAACATCATTCTCTGGTTCAGGTGCTGTAATTTTCCGCGTCTTATAAAAATCAATTGACTTATGAGTGACCTCTACCACTTCTGGACTCATCAGCAATAATCGAGATCTTATAGGATGGACTCTCCATATGTTCTTCGTTATAGATAAACCAGTATCAACAGTCAACATCACTGGGAGTTTACTCATGAACCTCAACTCCTTAAAAAAACTGCTTCTAAAGCCTCTTTTTTAGTGTTTTTCTTCCCGCTACTTTCCCTATGTTATCCCATTTTTTCTGTCTAAATTAGCTTTTTTAGCTTCTCTTTTTATCTTAATGCAACTATTCTCAATTGAAAAATCATCTATTTTAAATTCTTCCCAAATGTTTCCCATCCAAAATCCATTTTGGATGACCTCGCACAGGACGCCGAATTTTTTTGGCAAGTTTATAATTGATTTGAAGCTGGAGTAAGGAGAAAACGATTTTGTGACTGCGTTTATCTCATCCTGGAACGATGAGCGAGCACAATAGAAAAAAAGAGTAGACTTTGTTTAGTTATTCCCCCAGTCCTCACTTTTATGTGTACTAATAAGACTGCAGTATTTTCTAAAAGCAATTTGGTGAGTAGGCTAAAAACAGAAGTAAGTCACATGATGACAATGTACTTTTGGAAGAACTCCATTTATTGGAGCGGTCACCTAAATGAAACCAAAAAAGATCGTCCAAATGTGGTCGTCAAGGTAGCTTACTTCAAAAATTTAAATTGGTTTGGTTTTAACTTTTGTAAATATCATCCGGATGCCGTCGAGATTTTGAGAAGCCTACCACCCGATGAACGATTTTTTTATAAGATTACAGTCAACCGATATACCTCGTTCAAAGTCTGGTGTATTGACTCGAAGCATTTTGACTTTATCGTAGCTCAACTTCAACCAATTATTGATATTCAACTAGAGTTTGTCGTTAGCCATACTGACGCAGAGTTAATGATCCCTGAACCGTTTATGTGTCTTGGTCTCAGGTTTAGGAAGCGGGGGATGCGATGCTGACAGCCAAGAATGTGTCACCCATAAGAGCTATAGAGTATTTTGTTCAAGGCTACTACCAGCAAGGAACATCTCGGTGGTATGGTCAGGGAGCACAAAAACTGGAGCTTGTGGGCGAAATCAACGATCAACAAGTTTTCGCTCATATTGTGAATGGGCGTTCTTTTGATGGAAATCAACAGCTATGCTCTAGAACAGTTTCTGCCTCTGAACGCCGGGCAGGAACTGACTTTACTTTTTCTGCACCCAAGAGCGTTAGCCTCACTGCACTTGTTGGTGGCGATGAGCGCCTCAAAGTAGCCCATCAAATCGCAGTCGAAAAAACACTTTCACTGATAGAACAGCGTTATGCCCATACTAGAGTCACATTAGACAAACAGCGGCAGACGATTCATACTGGCAATTTAGTGATTGCAGAATTTGACCATATTGAAAGCCGAGAACTAGATCCCCATTTACATACTCACTGTCTGGTTATGAACATGACCCAATACAGTGATGGTAACTGGTACAGCCATTTAAATGATGCGATATTTCGTCATAAGAAGCATCTAGGTATGATCTACCAAAGCTATTTAGCCCATGAAGTCCAGAAATTGGGATATGAGATTGAGCAGAAATTACATGGACAGTTCGAGATCAAAGGATACAACGAACATGACTTAGTTGAGTTTTCAAAACGACGGCAGCAAATTTTAGCTGTGGCCACTTCTAATTCCAATTGGCTGGAGCGGGAAAAAGCTTGGGATGTCACCCGCAAAAATAAACAGGTTGTTCAATCAGAAGATTTGAAATTTAAGTGGCGTCAAGAGGCACTTGCACGAGGGATTAATTTTGTCCAGCCAGGACAGCTAAAACCGGAGCATCAACAACAGCCTGTTTCCATCTCAAATCTCTCTGATGCGATTGCCCACTGCTGTGAAAGGAATGTGGCATTTTACACTGAGGATTTAGAAAGGTTTATCCTAGAGCAAAATTTAGCTACAGATATAACTGAGCTTGAACCATTAATTCAACAACAACAGTCATTAATTTGTATAGATCAGCAAAACCGCTACTTCACAACCCACGCAGCTGTTCAACGTGAACTTGCTACTATCCGGTTGATGCAAAATGGACAAGGTAAAGTGAATGCGATTTGCCAAATAGAAGATGTTGATCGTCTCCTTGAGGCAACCTCCCTCAATCCTGGCCAACGTCAAGCTGTCCAACTGGCTGTTACGACTACAGATCAATTTATTGCCTGGCAGGGTGTTGCAGGTGCGGGAAAAACTTTTGCCCTCAAGGAACTCAAAGCGATCGCCAATAGCAATGGATATACTGTCAAAGGTTTTGCACCCAGTGCTATTGCTGCCAAGGTGTTGGGTGATGAGTTAAACATTCAAACCGAAACTGTCGGTAGACTCTTAGTTGCTGAAGTAAAAAGTGAAATTCAACCAAACCAGGTATGGATTGTCGATGAAGCTAGCTTAGTGAGTGCTAAGGATGCATTTGCACTCCTAGAAAAAGCAACTGATGAACAAGCCAGGGTTGTTTTTGTGGGTGATACTAGGCAGTTATCAGCAGTCGAAGCAGGAAACCCTTTTAAATCCTTACAACAAGCAGGAATCAAAACTGCTTACCTGAATGAATCAAATCGGCAACGTACTCCACAGCTAAAGCTGGTTGTTGATCTGATTGCCAATGGTCGAATTGCGGATGGCTTCGCACGACTAGATGAAAATGGTTGCATCCAAACCGTGACTGCAGATGAACAGGTGTATGCGATCGCCAATGACTACATGAGCGCCACTCCAGAACAACGAGCTAAAACGCTTGTACTAGCTAGTACCAATGCTCAGCGATTAGTCCTGACCCGGACTATCCGTAACCAGATGAAAGCTCTTGGTAGTCTTGGTGAACAGGCAACTGCTACCCAGCTTCAAGCCAAAGATCTCACACGAGTCCAAATGCGCTACACCCACAATTTTGAAATTGGGGATATGGTCATGCCCACCCGAAACTACAAGCGTCGGGGCTTGAACAAAGGGGAACTTTATGAAGTTATTGGTAAATCACATGACACGCTCACCCTTAAAGCTGCTGACAGTAGGCATCTTCAGGTGGACACAGGGTTTGATAAAGCAGTTTACCAGCCCCAACAAATTGAAATTGCTGTTGGCGATCGCCTGCGCTGGACCAAAAATGACCGACAATTTGGACGCAGAAATGGGCAAGAATTTGTAGTGACTGCAATTGAGGGCAATATTGCAACTATTAAGTATGAAGATTCTACCCACACTCAAACAATTGACCTCACCAAAGCACAGCATCTTGACTACGCAATAGTAAGTACTATCTATAGTAGTCAAGGCAAAACTGCAGACCGAGTCATTATTGCATCAGATTATACAATTGCTACTGAAAGCTTTTATGTTGCACTCAGTCGTGCTAAATATGAGTTGAAGCTTTACACTCAGGACAAAAGCAAGCTACTGGAACTGGCTCAGCGAACAAAAGCTCAGAAGAACCCGCTAGAACTGCTACGACTTCAAGAACAATTAAGACTCACCAACCATAGTTCTGAAAGTGTAGTTTCAAATGTGGTGGTTAATGAAAAACCAATATCGGAGCAAGTACTACCTTCACCTATTCTCAAATCTGAATTTCCAAGGCTAGAAGAATCTTCAGCAACTATTCTTCAACCTACTCAAAAACAAACTACTCAGCCAATCATCCCTACAGAAACTTTTTGGGTTCCAAGCAATACCAGCAATATCCCTGCTCACATAGAACCACAACACTGGCTTGAGTTAGTCAAGGATAGTCTTATCCATCCTGATATTGCCGCTCTGAATTTCAAAAGTCTGAAACTTGATACTCTAGAGCAAGAACATGAAGCCTGGGCACACCTGTTTTACAGCGACAAACTTGAACGCTCTAACACTGGTCGCCTTACCTCAAGTATGCTCAGAAAATATTCGCACATTGATTCTGGCGGTTGGTGGTGTGATGCTGGTGTTGATCCTCGTTCTTTTTCCACTACCCTACCAGGTCACAAACCTCAATCTAAAATCTGGGGTTGCTTTAAGCCCAATCAGCCACGCGAAAACCCAGACAAGCCTGGTAAGAAAATTAAATATGAGCACCCCCCTAAAGCTGACCTCAGTATTTTTCTGCTTGATGTCCCAGAGGCGATCGCTAATCGTATCTATGAGAAAGCCAAAGTTAACCCCACTCAGAATGAACGCGATAGCGGCTTTTGGTACTGTGTTCATAAATACAACTTACCTATCATCATTACTGAGGGAGCCAAAAAAGCTGCTAGCCTCTTAAGTCAGGGTCATGCTGCTATTGGTCTGCCTGGTATCTACGCTGGCTACCGTAGTAAAGACGAACAGGGTAATGAAATTAAAGCATACGAGGGTTTTTTAGGAGGAGGGGAGCCTTTATACGATGAGCTTCAAGTCTCCACATCTATGCATGGGGACACGAAGGCTCCCCTTCTCCCAGATAAAATGCGTCGGTTACACGATGAACTTGCTGTTTTTGCCACCCCAGATCGAGACATTAAAATTTGCTTTGACTATGAAACACGACCTGATACCAAGCGTAATATCGATATTGCTATTTCCCGCACTGGTAGCTTACTTCAACGTTCTGGCGCTAAGGTCAGTGTCGTCACCCTCCCCGGTCCTGACAAGGGTGTTGACGATCTGATTGTGGCACAAGGGGGGCTTGCTTATAAAAAGCTCCACATTGAGGCCAAGTCTTTAAAAGATTGGCGTGACTATAATAAACAGCAACAACTTCAAAAACCAAAACCAACTTCAACAGCAAGTCTCGAACAACCCTCTCAACAAACCCCACTTAAAGTTATTGCGCCAATACCACTGCAACCGGAAGTTTTAACCTCTGCTGACTACTCACCAACTGAAGAGATCACTAACTCCCTAGACCATATCATTAATGATCATCCGCTTACTGAGCAACTGCATCACCAAGAGCACGACCAACACAATACCTCAAACTCTACAATTCAAAAAGCACAGAAAGACCTCACTGACCATTCACATCAAAGTAGTGACCAGCAGCTTATTCATAAGCAGCACCTGCTGCATGAATCTGCTGAGCATGATACTGAACAGTATCACCAGGGAATTATATTCGCTATCAAACAACTCAGTAACCCTAAGCTTCTTTCACTGGCAAATTATGTTACTAACTACTTCTCCACTAGTATCTCTCGTCCACCAAAAGAAGCACAAAAACATTTCATTAACAGTGAAATTAACAGGCTTTCTCTCCACATTGATCAACTTTGGTCACAATATCACCAGCTTGATAAATACATTCAATCTATACAGCACAATCCATTCAGGACTTTTAATCGCAAATACTCTGATGCTTTATCACAGTCAATACAGACTTTAGAGCACATTTCTGGTGCACTCGCCCAAAAGAAACAATTTGAGGAGCAACTTCAACAGTGGAAACAGCATGTTATCGCTCACCAATCTTGGTTGACTGACCCTAAAACTGCTCAAATGAAAGACATTGCTCAAGCCTTAAACCTACCCGAAATCCAGCAGCAATTAGCCGCAGCCAAACACGAAAAACAACTGCAACGCTCACAATGGCAAGCTGAATATCGACGTTCTATTGAAGCGTCGCAAAATCAATATCATCACAGAAGTTTTAGACGTTAATAGAAGCTGTTTTTTTACTTAAAAAAAATCAAAGATTTTATAATCCAGTCAATCAGATAAAGTGCCTGCACACCATTTGAACGGATGGAGGATACAGGGTAAAAATTTATGCACCTGCTCATAGATATGGGTAGATTGTGGAAATTATTCTTCGATACTAGGATCTATTTTTTTTATTTCTGCATATGTAGCGCCTTTTTCTAGAATCCCTACCAAGTTATTCAGCATCCGAATAAATACTGGTACTGAAGCTTGATACATTGAAATTGTCATTGTCATTGATATTTCTCCATCTAAAATCTACGACATCCAATTTGATATGGTCAGGCGACTTAATTATATTTGTACTACTTTTGCCTCAAGCCAAAGGAGAGTGAGACTATAGCCGCTCACAATATGAAATTTAAGTTGAGCCGAAACGAAATCTAATCTTAAACTCGGTATTATACACGGATTTTTATTTGATTCACCCCTAAACGCTATGTATAGAGTCTAGCAACAGCAGTGATATTCTCATCACCATACCCTTGCTTGATTACCTCGGAAAAAACGTGTCGAGCAATCGCTGTCATAGGAGTGTTTGCTTTGTTCGCTGCGGCTGTTTCTAACACGTAACCCAAGTCCTTCTCTACCAACTCAATTGGGAACATTGGTGTGAAATTGCGAGCAATCATCGCGCCTGCCGCTGCTCCGGCAGATGGGCTACACACAGGGGTCGAGGACAAAATCTCGACAGCTTTGCTTTCATCAAAACCACAACGTTGCATAAAACCAATCAACTCACCTATAACTGCCAATTGTGCCCCGAACAGTGCATTGACCATGAGCTTAACAGCTGCACCACTGCCTGTTGGTCCAGTGTAGTGGACCGCAGTACTCAAAGTCTTAAGGATAGGCAGTGCTTTCTCCATAACGCTGATGTCACCGCCAACAAAGTAAATGAGTCGAGCCATTTCTGCCTGTGGTCGCGAACCTGCCACAGGTGCATCCAGAAAACCAATCCCTTTTGTCTGAAAGTGTTTTGCTAGTTCCTGTATCCAAGAAACTGTTAAAGTTGAGCTTTCAATGGCAACAGCGTTCTCTGACAGACCCCCAAGTGCACCGTTTTCGGGATCTAGCCAAATAGACTGAGAGGCTGCGTTGTCGCGCACCATTGCAATCACAAATTCAGCCTCGCTGACAGATGCACGTGGCGATGGGGCAGCAATTGCTCCTGCCACAACTAGTGGAGCAACGGCAGCAGGGGTACGGTTATAAACAGAGACTTTGTGTCCTGCCGTTAGCAACTGCTGAGCCATACGGCTTCCCATTGCTCCCAAGCCAAGTACTGCAACATGTGCCATAATTATTCTCCTTGCGATGTGAGTTTTTATACGTACAAAATGAGCCCCAATGGTCCAAACAAAGATATGCAGTTGATAGGTTGCCTTCTTGATACCCTGTAATGAAAAGGAAATGGGGTTACAGGACCCCAAAACAGCATTCATTACAACGTATTGCAAGCAAATGTTCGTATATACTTAAATGCTCTGTTTCGGTACGGTATCATCGCTACATAATCTTCGCTAGTAAGAAATTGTCTCATAGCCTCAAAATTTGGAAATTCCATAACGGCTACTAGATCGAACATATCATCTCCTACAAGCGTTTCCACACCCTGATAGCGACCAAGAATTTTGACACCTGCCTGTTTTAAGAGTGGTATGACTCCTGCTGCATAGAGTTCAAGTGCCTCAGCTCCATCAGGATGGAGCTTGCCGACTGTTACCATAATGGCTGACATATCCCTTTTCTCCTCTTATGGCTTCCTACATTGCACTGCTGAAAAAGATACTCACGAGACGGGCAGATTGCCACCTGCGTTGTTTGCGAGCTAGTCGGCTTTAATTGTTTATCACTTCGTGTAAGACTGGGTGAGAAATTGCCCTTCTACGACGCACCGAACCACTATTAACCTATTGCAAAATTATCCAAAAATGGGATTCATTTGCTCAACTTAAGGTCTGCTTAATCTCAGCTAGTGCCTTCTGACGTGTGCTTTCGAAGCTTAGGGGATCGGTTGTTGTACCTTCTACAGAGAAAAAGGTAATGTCGTTGATGCCAAGAAAATTGAGCAGCAAGTTAAGATAGGAGCGCAAATAATCAAAAGGCTGCAAAGAGCCACCAGTGTAACCGGAGGCTCCATAAGCCAAGCAAACAAAAGCCCGTTTATTGCTTACCAGACCAGTAAATTGAGTACCATCATAAGCAAAGGTATAGTTGGCACGCACAATGTGGTCGATATACGCTTTGAGTGCAGAAGGTACGGAGAAATTATAAATGGGTGCCCCTATCAGCAAAACATCAGCGCTTTTCAGCTCAGCAATCAATGTATCAGACAATGCTGTTACTGCTTTCAATTGAGGTGTGAACTTGTCTGGCGATGTGTAAAAACCGACGATAGTTTCATCACTAATATGTGGTATCTGCTCCTTGGCCACATCGCGCACTACTACTTGACTATCAGGGTATTTTTCCCGCCAGAGTTTCTCAAAATAATCACTGAGTTCACGCGAGTGCGAGCTATGACGCCGTGAGCTAGCATCTATTCGAAGTAGTTTAGTCAAGTCCGATTTCCTTAAAATGTTCGACTAGAAAACATGATAATTAATGCGCAATCTTTGGGAAAGATAGTAATATGCAACAGACTTTTGCATATTATGCATGAATAAGCATTACAGATTTCACCTTGTTTACTGACGTAATGTAGCAAAGTTACTGAAATGTAGTGGCTAAGTTAAGTGAGTTAATGCAATTGTTTCCAGTTTTTTTAGCTTATCCCTCTTCTGAGAAACTCATTGCGCCAAGACTAAAGGCTAAAACCGCCAAAAATCGTTAAAGTTTATGGGCTATGGAAAGTTGCGGGCATAACAAAACTTTCTAGAGTCAATATCAACTCTAGAATCAATTAATGATGAGAACCCTGACCTGGGCTGATATTTTTAGATAATCTTCAGCAACGGGATAGTAGCATAAGCTACTTCACCAATATAGTAACCATAAAAGCCCAGAACCACGCTTTCAAGCAGGCTTAAAAGCACTATTGAGACTTCGGCTTTAGCTGTCAGGGTACTCTCCATTATACAAGTTTCTCTAATCAGTAACAGGTGGCGTGCCGCCAGTGGGGCGCTTTCAAGAAACATGAGCTAAAACCCTGATTAATACTAGATTTTTTTGGACGAAGTGTTTCTTTCATTCGTAGCGGGTGGCGATCGCCGCCAGTGGGGGTGCTTCTAAGAAACCAAATTTTCTGAGAGCTGAGGAATAAGCTCAAAACCAAAAGCCTGGGCTTTTTTGTGGAGATTATTAACCATTCGCTCACAATAACGCTGCTCATAATAATCCATACCAGGATCTGTATAATTTCCTCCAGTTGTCCAAAGTTTGTAAAAAAGCCGCGCAATAGAGATGAGCAGTAGCGATGTTTTTTGCCTGCAAGTACTTGTGGATCATGTTCCCCAGCAACAATTGCTCGTATGATTGCCATACCTGTAGTGCCTGTAATATCACGCTCCTGCTTGATGCAGTTGTATGTTCATTTGAGTTAAAGCTTTCTGCATCCGTTGAATGTGAACACTGGCACTTCTGATGAGACTATCACGAGGCGCGGATATAGTCACTTTCCCAATGCAAAAATGTAGCTACTAATTCCTATTAGCGATGGAAATGAAACAATACTTATCACTTAAATAGAGTTGCTTTATAAAATGACACTACCCGGCCTACTTAGACCCCAAAGGGCTTTTGGGACACTCTTCATGTTCGTAAAGCGGAGAGTAACACAAAGCGTGTATGTTATGGCTCTGCAACGCCTGAACGAGTGGGTTAAAGCTAAATTGCTTCAACCCTAACGCTCTTTCATCACTTTCTCCAGAGAAAAAATAGAATCTTTACTACACAAGACTTTCGGGCAAAAGGCATGATTCTTCCCATAATGTTAGAAAATAAAGCTCCAAACCCTCTTAGGGTCTAGTGTTTAAAAGTTGTCTTCG
>Ga0070738_10006885_pt1 | contig 11651 bp, 10 predicted proteins | sample Coa_R2_2_FD_66446 | JGI IMG/M metagenome (GOLD analysis project Ga0070738, IMG submission 66446) | Surface soil microbial communities from Centralia Pennsylvania, which are recovering from an underground coalmine fire - Coalmine... | ecosystem: Environmental > Terrestrial > Soil > Unclassified ... | reverse complement strand
CTGCAGCAATCTCGCCACTCCGCCCCTGATCGATCCGGTGGCTTGCGATCGCCCGTTCGATTGCCTCGATCAGCAGCTTTCCCTCCACCGGTTTGATCAGGAAGTCCTCGGCCCCAGCCTTGATTGTCCGCACGCTCACGGGAATATCGGCATGACCAGTCAGGAAGATGATCGGCACGTCTGCGCCGCGTTCAATCAGGCATTGCTGCAACTCAGGACCGCTCATGCCGGGCAATTTGACATCGAGAACGACGCAGCCCGGGACCGTCAAGGGCAGCTGTGCCAACAGATCAGCCGCGGTCTCGTAGGTTAGGACCCGATAGCCCGCCGTTCGTAGAAGGCGTCCGACCGCCTTCCTGAACGAGTCGTCATCATCGACGAGATGCACGGCAGCGGTCACTTGGCCTCTCCCTGTCGTCCGACGCAAGCGGCAGGGCCACGCAGAAAACGGCGCCGCCCCTTGCCGCTCCTCAGCCCAGATCCGGCGAGCTCCGACATGCGCCGGCGAGCGTCGATCTCGGCCACACGCCTGCGCTCGCGTTCATAGAACAGGCCCGTGATCAAGAGCGCCTGTACCAGGATGATAGTCATGGCGGTCAAGGACTGCCAGCGATATTGCTCCCAGACTGTCGGGCTGTGAAAGCGGATCTCCTCCCCTGTGGCAGGCCGGAGGCCGGCAGGCCCCAGCGCTGCATTTGCCGCCAATCAAAGATCGGCCGAACCTTGTCGCCGGCGGATACCGGAATCTTTGACGCCGGTTCACCGGCCAGAATTCGCATGGCGAGCCGCCCTGGACCCTGGCCAATGACGTCCGGCAACAGCAGGAACCCGCCGATGCCGCCATGTCCGAGGAAGGTTTCGGACGCGATGATGATCGGCCGGTTTGCGTGTTCGGCGACCAGCTCAAGCGCAAAGGCCGGCGGCCCTCGCCATCTGAGTAGATCGCTGCCGTAAATTGTCCTCAGGGACAATGGCGCGGCGCGATATCCCGCGAAATCATGCAGATCGGGGCAGGCTCCTCGCCAAGACATTCCTGTAACCGCCCCGCATGCGGAGTGCGCTGATGCTCACGCGTTCAAGGGAAGCCGCCAACCATCCCGTCACCAGTCCTCTTGTGCCCGAGGCCCCGGTGATTGCCATTCACGCAAGATTCGGAGCCTCGGAGTCGAGTTTCGGCAAGGACGAGGAAATCTATGGCGAGCGTGAGCCCGCCGATTGCATTTTCGAGGTGATCAGCGGGGCGGTCAGAAGCTACAAGCTCCTGTCCGACGGACGACGCCAGATTTGCGCCTTTCACCTGCCGAGCGACATCTTCGGGCTGGAGAACGGTGCCGTCTACCGCTTCACGGCTGAGGCCATTGTGGAGACAGCGGTCCGGGTGGTGCGGCGGCACAGCCTCGAATATATTGCAGCAACCGACGTAGCGGTCGCGCGCCATCTTCTGAGCATGACGGCCAGGAATCTCCTGCACGCCGAGAACCACATGCTGTTGTTGGGGCGCAAGACGTCGCTCGAGCGCGTCGCTGCCTTCCTTCTGGAAATGGATCGGCGGCTCAAAGGTACTGGCATGATCGCGCTTCCGATGTCGCGGCGCGACATTGCCGATTATCTCGGGATAACACTCGAGACCGTCTCGCGTGCGCTGTCCGATTTCCGCGGCCGTGGCATTCTCGAATTCTCCGAGACCAGCCAGCGCCAGATCGTGCTTCAGGACCGCCGCCAGCTCCGCAGGCTGGATTCCTAGACTAAATGCCCTATTTGGGGAAAAGGCCTATCCAAATCAGGTCAAGGGAGTGTGGGGAAAGGTGGTAGCGGGGGGCGATTCACTCGTTTCCCCCCTCTCCGCTCGGACCTCTTCATCGTCATCCGGAGGGAAAGAAAAGCCGCCTGAGGGCGTTCTCTATGAGCGCCCTTGCGGTCCGCGTCTAGGCGTGCGTCGCCTCCCGAACGCCCCGGCATGGAAGGCCAGATGTTTCAACAATTCCGATAAATTCGGCCGCGCGGTCCGTAGACCGCTTAGGCTGCTTTTAGGGTGGCATGGAAGCCCAAAAGGCCGCGCTCCGCGAGCCGCCTTAGTGCAGACGGAGCTTCGTGGTCAATACACAGCCCATCCCCAGAGCCGCGCCCACGCCTGCGACGCAGGCGAGCCATCCGAAATGGTCGAACAATTGGCCAAGCACGGCGCTGCCGATCAAGCCGCCAAAGAAATAACAAGCAAGGTAGGTGCCGCTGGCAATCCCGCGGTTTGTTTGCGCCGCCCGCCCGACAAAGCCGGTGGCGCAGGCTTGCGCAAAGAAGGTGCCGACCCCGACCAGCACCATCCCGGCGAGGACGTCCGCAAGGTGCGATGAGAGCATCAGTGGCAGCCCCAGTGCTGCGATCGCAAGACCGCCCCAAAGCGACAGTCGCATCCCCAGCATCTCGACCACCTTGCCGGCCAGCAGCGTGGTGACGATCGAGGGGAGGAATACGAAATAGACGAAGCCCACCCCCATCATACCGAGCGAAAGAGGTGCGCGGACGAGAATGAAGTTCACGTAGGTGAACGTGCCGATGAAGGCAAAGAGGATACAGAAGCCGACGCCAAACGCGGCTCGCAGCGCGGGATCGCGCCAATGCTCTATCATGGCCGCAAGCGGTGATTGCGCCGAGCCGATTGAATGCATGGGCTGGACACGCTTGATGGTGAAGTAGACCAGCAGCGCCCCCGCGACATTGAGCAAGGCAAAGAAATAGAAATTCGTCGCCAGGCCGAGATTGTCGGCTACGGCTGCCGAGATGAGACGCCCGACCAGATTGCTCGCGACATTCCCGGTGATGTAGGCGGCGAAGGCACCGCCGGCATCCATCGCGCTGCACTGCTCGCCCAGATAGGCCAGCGTGAGCGTGAAGGCTGAAGCCATGCAGAGGCCCTGCAGGATGCGAAGGATCGTGAAGACAGCAAGGTTGGGCGCGATCGCAAGCAGGCTTGTCGGGATAGCAAGCAGAAGGAGGCTTGCCAGTATACCCATCCTGCGGTCGATGTGCGGGCTGAATGATCCGACCACCAGCCCCGCGACGGCCATGCCGATGGTGCTGGCGTTGACCGCAAAGCCCATCGCCCCTGGCGTCACGCCATAGTGCCGCGCCAGAGATGGCAGGATGGCCTGAGTGGCGAAGAGATCGACAACCGTCAGGAACGCGGTGAGGCCGATCACCACTGATCGCAGCACCACGCCCGGCGAATGACCGTGCGCTTGCATGGCTTCCATCGTCGCTTCCGCCGGCATATCGGTCATGGCAGCAAATCCTGTGATGGCAGGGCGATGTGACGCCCGGGCGTGCGGGGCTAGACACGGGCTCCCGGGTCGTCACATCCGGTAACGAGGCGTGGGGCTGGAGCGCTCGTTACATGTTGTGGTCGGTTGGATCCTTGCGGACGTCGCCGACATAGAGAATGACGGTTTCCTTGCCGAGGTTCTTCCACCAATGCGAGGTGCCGTAGACCTCCGCTCGCAGGTCGCCCGCCTTGTGCACGATCGGATCGACGCAGTTGCTGGCGTATTCCACGATCTCGCCTTGCTGGACAAAGATCAGCGCGGGCCGATCGTCATGGCTGTGCCAGGGCACGATGCCACCAGGCTCGATGGTCAGTTTGCGGAAGCGCAGCTCGCGACCCTCGATATGCGCGGGCTGCTTGCCAAGATCGATGGAGCCGAGCGTGACGTCGGTGACGCCGACCGGTTTATAGTCCACCATCTGGCGGGCATTTGGTTTCATTTTGTCGGCCGGGCACTCGCCGGCGCGTGCGGCGGGAGCTGTCGCGAGCGAGATGGCAATGGCGCCGGCCACTCCGAGAACCTGCCAGACCTTGCGCGTGGTTACGAGTTCGTTGAACATGTCATTATCTCCTTGCTTCGATGTCGCGGCCTCAAGAAACCCAGCCGGCTGTGTCATCAGCATCGCGCGAAGCCTTCGCTTTGGGAAATGCCGGCTGTCTCTCGAGTCGATAGCAGTCGGCTATGCAGCTCAGGCGTGACCAAGCATGTGCTTGATGTCGGAAGCGAAGGTCGGATAGGCGTAGATGTGCTCGCGAATCTCGCTTGCGCGGATGCCGAACTTCATTGCCAGGCCGAACATGTTGACAAGCTCCTGGCCGGCATGACCGACGAAGTGCGCGCCAAGAATACGGTCGCTGCCACGATCGACGATGACCTTCGACCACGCGACTGTCTCGGCGTAGGTTCGCGCGGAAAACCACTAATGCATGTCGTTGACGTGAGTCTCGACCGCCAAGCCTTTCGCTTGCGCGGCAGCTTCGGTCAGACCGACGGCGGCGAGCGCGGGAACCGTATAGACCGCGGTTGCGATGCTGGCATAGTCGGGACTGTGCTTTGGCCCATCGACGATATTGCGACCCACGAGATCGCCTTCATATGTCGCGACAGGCGAAAGCTGGGGTGAGGTCGGGACGGCATCGCCGCAGATATAGACGCGCGAGTTGGAGGTCGAGCGCAGATGACTGTCGACGGCGATACGGCCGTTGTCGTGATCAACCTGGCCCGCGGCGAGGCCGAGCGCATTGACATCGGCAATGCGGCCGGCGCCATTGACCACCCAGTCAGCTTCGACCGCCTTTTCGACGCCCTGGTGAGTAAAGATGACGCGGAATCGTCCAGCGGCTGCCTCGATTCGCTCGATCCTGACGTCCGTCCTGATCTGCAGTCCGATCCGCTCGCTTTCGGCCTGCAACGCGGCGACCGCATCAGGGTCCATGGCGGGCAAGAGCTGCGGCAGCGCTTCCAAAACCGTAACCCTGCTGCCGGCGCGCGCGTACACATGGCCGAACTCCAGCGAGATCACGCCGCCTCCGATGAAGACCACGGATTCCGGGCGCCTGGTTTCGCTCAGCATGTCATCCGAGGTGAGCATGTGCTCGGCAGCGGGCGTGGCTTTGATCCGGTGGCTATCACGATGTGGCTGGCCTGAAGCGTGCGGCCGCCGACGCGAACAGCATCCGGACCGGCGAAGGTGGCGTGTCCCTTGATGACCTCGACGTCCCGCCGTGCCATGGCGTGGGCTAAAACATCCGGGATATTCTTGATCATGTCCTTTTCGCGCGCGATCAGGGCGGCCCAGTCGAGTTGCGGCTTGGCGACCGCAATCCCGTGCTGCGCGGCCCGGTCGATGTCGTGAAGCGCCTGTCCAGCAGCGACCAGCACCTTCTTTGGGGTGCAGCCGCGGTTGGGACAGGTGCCGCCGAGATCGCGCGATTCGATCATCGCGACCGAGAGGCCGGCGCGCCGGACCGGGCCGGTCACGCCGATGCCGGCATTGCCGCCGCCGATGATCACAACGTCGAATTTTTCAGCGCGCATCGGCCGCTCCTTGAACAGCAGTTGTGAACCGCCAGCCAATTATTTGGTGGTGATGGTGGAGGTGATCGACTTGACGACCTTGGTCGCCATCTTGAATTGCGCGTCACGATCCCGGATGTTGTGACGCCGCGCGATCCAGTCGAAGTCCGTCCAGACTGCCCAGACATCGCCATTGTCGTCCTGCGTCAGCAGCAGGCGGACTGGCCAGTCCAATCCGGCATTGGGGTTCGACGTGACGAATTGCGTGCCGAGCGGCGGATTGCCGAACACGAGCAGCGTGGACGGCCGCAGCTTGATGCCGGCGTCGGCCGCAAGCTTCGATTGATCGATCTCATCGAAGAACCTGATGCCCTTTGCGGCAATATCCGCCTTGATGCGCATGATCGCCTCGGACATCGGCACGGCGCTCTTGACGCGGACGATTCCGTTGTCGCGTTCGATCCTGGCATCGATAGGCGCTGCTGACGCCCAAAGCACGATCAGCATGAGCAAGCTGGCGAACTTGCCAAGTCGCAGTAGGTTGTAGCGGGACATAGCGGGCTCCTGTCGTTTGGGTCGGCGACAGGATCGTGATCTGCGAGCCAAGGTGGAAATACCTGTTTGCTCTCGATTCGATAGACGTGCAGCATCGATGCCCGATGCGTTGCGGCTATTGATCCGATTGAACAAGGGCATTTCCCAGTTCAAGCGCTCTGCCCTCAGATGTCACAGCGCCTGATTGGCGGGCGTTCGACGTCAATCGAGAGGAATAGTCATGACAGCTGCCCAAGATCCTGATCAGCGCTGTTATCGCAGCCGCTTGCGCGTAAAGATGCTAAACTGAGGGGCATCATGCCGGAGCAAGGGATGACATCGCTTTCGCCAGCCGACGCCGAGCGGCTCAAGCTCGCCTTCCAACGCTGCCGGGAGATGGAGGGCACTCTCAACGAGCAGCTGCAAGCCTATGCGGCAGCCGGCCGGGAGATCTTTCCGGCCTATGGCGAAGCCGTCGATCGCCTCGTCGTCAGGATCAACGAAAATGGTGGTGGGGAAAACGCGCCGCGTCCAGGCGAGCCGATGCCGGCTTTCGTCCTGCCCGATGAGAGCGGTCGGTTGATCGCTCTGCCCTCCTTGCTTGAGCGGGGTCCGCTCGCCGTGATGTTTTTCCGCGGCCACTGGTGTCCCTATTGCCGGCTGAATGTCAGGGCCGTGATCAAGGCCTATGACCGCATCAAGGCGATTGGCGCTGACGTCGTCGCCATCATGCCGGAGACGCAGGAGTATGCGGTAAAATTCAAGACGGAGGCGGGCGCACCGTTCCCCGTGCTGACTGATCTCGACAACGGGTACGCGCTCTCCCTCAATCTTGCGATCTGGCTTGGCGCAGAAATCGAGCGGCTGTTGTCCTATCTCGATATGGCTGGCTTCCACGGCAATGACGGCTGGGTGTTGCCAATTCCTGCGACATTTGTCATCGGCCGCGACGGCTTCGTCAGGGCGCGCTTTGTCGATCCGGATTTCCGGCGCCGCATGGCGATCGAGGATTTGCTCACTGCGCTGAAGGATGCGGGATAGAGTGCGCCCAGCGCTTCGCCCGCGCGCTCATGCCGGTCGGTTTTTCTCCAGGAATTGACGCCAATCGGCCCCGCGCAGCATGCGCATCACCGCAGAGGCGACGGCGGTGCGTTCGCGGCCGGCGACGCCGTACAGGTTAACCGTTCGTCGCGCGTCAAGTCCCTGGACCGAAGCACGTTTAAGCGTCAGCGGGATGCGCGAGGTTTCGGGAATGAGAGCCACGCCGAGATCGGCCTCCAGCAACGCAATCAGGTCTCGCTCGCTCGATATCTCGTGACAATGATCCACGTCCATTCCGTGTTCGCGCAGCGCAGTGTTCAGCCGCGCGGCGCCTTCGCAATACGCACGCGACAACAGCTGCTCGGAGCGCAGATCATCGACTTCAATGCCTTGATCTCGGGCGAGCCTGTGGTGAGCGCTGACGACGAGCCGAAAGTCCTCCGTGAACAGTGGCCAGCTGTCGAGCCGATCCCAGTTCGGGTCCAGCTCCGCCGCAATCCCGAGTTCGGCTTGCCCGTTCTTCAGCATTTCACCAACCTCGCGGCTATTGCCGCGGAGAAAGCGAAATTCGAGCCGGTTGAACTGCCGCTTGATCTGGTCGAGGAACGGAACCAGCAGCGACAAATCGATGGAATGGGTGAGCGCGATCCTCAGCGCGCCGATCTCGCCGCTTCGGAATGAGGAAGCGAGCGAACGCGCGCCAACGGCGGCTTCATAGCACTGCTTCAGCAACGGGTGCATGCGCTGGCCCAATTCGGTCAGTCCGGCCGGCCGCTCGCGCCGGAACAGGTCCCCGCCGAGCTCAGCCTCCAGCTGCTTGATGGCTCGGGTCAGCGATGGTTGCGTCACGTTGCATTCATCCGCGGCGCGCGTGAAGTTGAGCGTGCGCGCGACCGCCAGGAAATACCGGACCTGATGCATTTCCATCGTCAAAATCCCCCTGATCCGGGCCAATGTAGCCGATCAGGGGCGGCTTTGACACCGGAACGACCATAGCGCGCACCTATGGTTTTGGAAGCGAACGGGCATTTCCGAAAGCTCGATTTGCGATGCAGATTTCCGAACCATCAGAGGCCCGACACGGGTACCGCCAGGAGGTTCGGAATATGAATATCCAGATCAAGTCGCAAGGCGCGCGCGATGCGCGAGTGCTCGAGGGTAAGGTCGCGCTGGTGACCGGCTCAACCAGCGGGATCGGGCTTGGAATCGCTCGCGCGCTTGCCGCAGCAGGCGCAGACGTCGTGCTCAACGGCTTTGGTCCCGCCGACGAGATCGCCAAAACGAAGGAGGCGATAGAAGCCGATCATGGCGTCAAGGCCATCTATTCAGGGGCCGATATGCTGTCGGCCGATGCCATCGGTGAGATGATTGCCACGACGTTGGGCGATTTGGGGCGGCTCGATATTCTCGTCAACAATGCGGGCATTCAGCATGTTGCTCCCCTCGAGCAGTTTCCGGTCCCAAAGTGGGACCAGATCCTTGCGATCAATCTGTCGTCTGCCTTCCACACCATGCGGCTTGCCCTGCCCGCCATGCGCAAAAAGAAATTCGGACGCATCATCAACGTAGCGTCCGCGCATGGGTTGGTCGCCTCGCCCTTCAAGGCAGCCTATGTCGCCGCCAAACACGGAATCGTCGGTCTGACCAAGGTCGCGGCGCTCGAGACCGCCGAGGAGGGAATTACGTGCAACGCCATCTGCCCGGGCTATGTCTACACGCCCCTGGTCGAAGCCCAGATTGATGGGCAAGCGAAAGCATACGGCATTTCCCGCGACCAGGTGATCCGTGACGTGCTGCTGGCACAACAGCCGAACAAGCGTTTCGCGACAGTCGAGGAGATCGGCGCGCTGGCGGTTTTCCTGGCAAGTGAAGCCGCAGGGTCGATCACCGGAATTGCCCTGCCGGTCGATGGCGGCTGGACGGCGCACTGAAACGGAGCCCGCGTAACAACAGCAATCGCCTTGCGAAACTTAAGCAGGGGCGCGAACGAGTGGGAGCAGGATATGCACGATAAGGCGTCAACGCTGAAATCGATGGCCAGGGATCTTCCGGGCCAGGTGGTGCTCGTGCTGCAGGGCGGCGGCGCACTCGGCTCGTACCAGGCCGGCGTCTATCAGGCCTTGCACGAGGCAGGGATCGAGCCCGACTGGATCATCGGCACATCGATCGGCGCCATCAATGCAAGCCTCATCGCCGGTAACCCGAGCGAGAACCGGCTGTCGCGCCTGAGAGAGTTCTGGAAACGGATGGAGCAGAAACCGGTCTGGGATATCCGCACCGCCTTTCCCGGCTTCAATGAGCGGCTGTCCTATTGGGCGACCATCACGCACGGGATAAGCGGCTTCTTTCGACCAAATGCGCTGGCGCACGCCGGCGACAGCTATCCGCTGGGCGCCGAACACGCCGGTTACTATTCGACCGCCCCGCTCGAGCAAACGCTCGCCGAACTTGTTGATGTCGATTTGCTCAACAGCTGCACCCCACGCCTGACGGTCGGCGCCGCTCACGTGCGCACCAGCCAGATGCGCTATTTCGACAGCCGGGATGGCGAGCTCACCATCAGGCACATCATGGCCTCCGGTGCGTTGCCGCCGGCCTTTCCCGCCATTCGCATCGACGGCGAGCTTTATTGGGACGGCGGCATTCTCTCCAACACGCCGACCGAAGTCGTGTTCGACGACAATCCGCGCAAAAACTCGCTCATCTTCGCCGTCCATCTGTGGAATCCGGCTGGCCTCGAGCCGACGACCATGGCCGAGGTGCTGAACCGACACAAGGACGTGCAATATTCCAGCCGGATCATGAGCCATATCGCACGCCAGCAACAGGCCCATCGGTTGCGCCACATCATCAACGAGCTCGCCAGACGGCTGCCCGAGAGTGAGCGCAACAGCCCGGAGGTGCGCGAAATGGCCGGCTACGGCTGCCAGACACGCATGCACGTCGTGCGTCTGCTCGCACCGCAGCTCGATCGCGAAACCCATACCAAGGATATCGACTTCAGCCCACGCGGCATCATGCAGCGCTGGGACGCCGGCTACTCACACACCCGGGCGGCCCTCGAGCACGCGCCATGGGTCGGCGAGTTCGATCCGCTCTCCGGCGTGATCCTGCACGAACAGATGGAGCTCATGCCCGCGGCCGCGGAGTGAGAAGCGCCTCGGGCAGAATTGGCAGAATTGTCGATTTCAACCGCCAGACCCAGCATCGTCCCAGGAGAGCTTCTTGACGGCCAGAGGGACCCTCGCCCAGCCATGACGATCTGATGGCCACGTGAACGAGCGCGCCCCCGACGGCACGCGCGCCTACTACTGCAGATAAGGCCTCACGATGCGGCCGAGCTCGATGAGATGGGTCCGCGATCGCTCGCGATGAAACAGGCGCCCTCCGAATTCCTTTTCCGAAGCTGGATGGCCCTGGTCAGTGATGGTTGCGCGACGTGACACCCTCGTGCGGCCTGCGTGAAGTTCAAATGCTCGCATACCACAAGAAAATGCCGAACCTGGTGCATCTCCATGCGCTTGCCCGCCGAATTTCGCAGCTGTTATTTTGATTGGAGGGCCACGACGGGCGACCACCTGTCGTCAACGCCCGATTGCTCGAGGAGCCTGCACCGATCAAGCATCAGCTCAGTCGGCCTGTCGTGGGGGCATTGGCGCAAGACAGCCTCGAAGCAAACGATGGCGCCCCGGAAGTTGCGCGCGCGATATTCCTGTAAGCCCTCTTCGTAGTCGAGGATCCATGCCGGGCCCGAGCCATCCTGAGCTGAACCGATCAATTCGTACACTGCGAGGCCTTCGGTCTTGCCGTAGACCGCGATACGATCGATCTCGCGTGTCACCATTGTACCCTCGATGAGACGTTTGGTGTCGGCGCCGATCAGAATCTGTGTCTCATAGTGCTTGTTGGCGCCTTCCAGGCGGCTGGCGACATTCACCGCATCGCCAATGACGGTGTAGTTGAGCCGCAGTTCCGAGCCGATATTGCCAACCACCATTCGGCCGGAATTAATGCCGATGCGGATCTGCAGGGGATGGCCGTGATCGTCACTGACACCTGCGACCGCGATGGCGTGGCGGCAGGCGAGCGCCGCGCGGCAGCAGAGCAGTGCATGTTCGGGCTGCGCGGTCGGTGCGCCCCAGAACGCCATCACGGCGTCGCCGATGAATTTGTCGATGGTACCGCCGTGGGCGACGACGACCTCGGAGGCGATGTCGAGGTACCGCGACAACAACGGCACGACGCGATCGCCCATACGCTCGGAAAGCCCCGTGAAGCCGGCCACATCGATGAACATCACCGTCAGCTCCTGGATCGAGCCGCCAGGCTTTGCCTCGACGCCCTGACGCAGGAGCGAGCGGACGAGATCGGCCGGAATGAATTTGCGACAAGACCGCTGCTGTCATGTCGTTGGCGATGTCAAATACCTCGCCCTCACTGATTTTTAGGAACCCAACACTCGAGCAATCAGATTCGCTTAGGACTACCGACACTACTCGGCGCGATTTGCAAGGACCGTCTGCAGCAATTTGCAATGCTCTTGCAGCATCCGCCTGACAAATACTCCCCGTCAAATTGGCAGGTCTTGTACAAAAATCTAAAAGGAAAGGTGCCAAGCCGCCTGAACCTCCTCCGAATTGATGGACACCTGTAGTAGGCTCGAGGAGCCAGGAGGTGTCGGATGGAAGGACGTCAACGTCGGTCGTTTACGGACGACTACAAGCGGCAGGCAGTTGATCT
>Ga0070738_10006884_pt1 | contig 11652 bp, 11 predicted proteins | sample Coa_R2_2_FD_66446 | JGI IMG/M metagenome (GOLD analysis project Ga0070738, IMG submission 66446) | Surface soil microbial communities from Centralia Pennsylvania, which are recovering from an underground coalmine fire - Coalmine... | ecosystem: Environmental > Terrestrial > Soil > Unclassified ... | reverse complement strand
TCGTTAATGACCCGCGCACTGCCGAGCAATATTTACTCACAATTGCCGCCACTTCTTGCTCATCATCCCTTATACTATTTTCAATTTTTCGTATGCCTCGCACATACTTTTTTAATTCTTTCTTTGCATGTCTATCCGCTTCATATATTATTTTGCTTGCTTCTTTTAAGTAATGAAAATGGCATAAGCCATGAGCAATTTCTGGCAATGCCTTCTCAACAGCTTTACGGATTGATTGTTGCCCATCACTAACTACTCCCTCTATTGGCACATCGAGTATACTTTTTACCTCTACTAACAGCGCAGCCAAATCCTCTGTTTTTGAAGATAGTAGTGTTTTAGCAAGTAATATTTCTCCTGATAGACACTCACGAATTACCCACAATACTTCATGCCCAACTTCTGGTTGCATCCCATCAATTGCTAATATCAATCGTCCTTGTTCTTTGACTACTGCTTTTAGCCTTGAAATATCTCTTAACCACAACGACACCAATTCGTCATATCTTGCAAGTAAATGCGTAACGTTGCGTTCGCTGATACACACATTTTTCGACTTTAGATGAGCATGAATTTGTGGAACACTTCTATGCTCTTGATATCGCAATGCTCCCACCAAAGCTATTACATCTAAGCCAAATTCAGCCAGGCGGTAGTATCCATGAACCTTCTTGCAAGGAGTCTATATGCTACTCGATACCTCTTACATGAGATATTTTGGCAACGATAAATTTTTAACTTCAGTTGTACTACTCCTTCCAAAGTTCTTACATGCCTTTGATTGTTGTACTCGTTCCACATTCTCTCTCCACATTCACAGCAGTACTTTTGTACGCATTCGAGTACTTCAAAGGATGTCGCTTCTGGTTTGAGATTTTTTCTTGCCATTGATGTAGCCGTTTTATCTGTAATCCTTACCTTACAGTATTTGGCTCTCCTCTAGCAAGTTTTACTGCTCTAGAAAAAAATAAGTGCTTGCTAGTACAGAGGGGCGGAAAAAACAGATAATTTACCTATATCTATTTAGGATTCGGACGATTAGAGCAATTACTAAGCCATCAACAGCTAAATGTAACTTAGATACTTATACATTGTTTCTGCTGGCAGAATCAAAATATCCAGGTTGCACACGTTTAGCAGAAATTATGGAAAATTTATCCCATGAAGCGTGTCAATAGATTTTTACTGCGTGAGCGTTACGAACCCAAGGATTTGTTTGACGAAGTTAAGTTGAAAATTAACTTAGTAGGAGGGACATTAAGTGGAGATGACACAGTAATTGACAAACCACATAGTGACCCAAAATTAACCGAATGAATTGGTTACATTTACTCAGGTAGACATCACCGTGCTGTGAAAGGAATTCAGTTGATTACCTTGTATTACACAGATTTGTCAGGAAAGTCTGTACCTGTAAATTATCGGATTTATAACAAACAGGAGGGGAAGACTAAAAACGATTATTTACAAGAAATGATTGCGGAGGTTTTAGCTTGGGGTTTAAGTCCAAAAACGGTAACTACTGACAGTTGGTATTCAAGTCAAAAAAACCTAAAGTTCTTTAGAAACAAGGAATTGGAGTTTTTAACTGGAATAGCTAAAAATCGCTCATGTTCAATTGATGGCAAAACTTTTACCCAAGTCCAAAACTTAGAAATTCCAGAAGTTGGTTTAATAGTGTATTTGAAAAACTTTGGTCAGGTAACGCACTTTGTCTGGAGAGGAGGGCAACCTTCATACGATAGTCGTCTGTTCCCAAGATTAATCGTGGGGCTTTTAAGGTTGCCCTCCTCTCTAGAAAGACCCTCGGTAAAAGTATTTCGAAGAAGTTTCAAAAACGAATCTTACAGATATTACATTATGTTTACACCTGATAAAGATAGACTATTGTCAATTTCAAAACTGGAATTCAGGGAATTACATTCGCTCCATTGGGGTATTGAGTGCTATCACAGAGCTATCAAGCAAGTCTGTGGTATTGAGCGATTTATGGTGAGAACAACTGAAGCAATTAGGACTCACTTCTTTAGTGCAATTCGGGCTTTTACACAATTGGAATTAATGCGTTCTGAAGAGTTAATTGAAAATTGGTATGAAATCCAAAGAAATTTATCTCTTCAGGTCGCTCGTGACTTCATTCTTGAGCACCTTCAACAAAAGGTAGGATTAGATTCACATACCCAGGTTTCTGTCAATGCTTAAGTTCTAAGAGTTACTCTAGACAGTAAAAAGTGATGCTCAAAAATCAGCCTCTTAAAATAATTCAAATTGTCCCTCAACTGCCACCATCTATTAATGGGTTAGGTGATTATGCTCTTAACTTGGCTCGTCAGTTACGGAAAAACTACAAAATAGAAACGCACTTTGTTGTAGGTGATCCGAACTGGAAGGGATCTCCAGCAATTGAAAACTTTCCTATTCAAAAAGTGAAGACTGATGTTGCAGAAGCCTGTATAGGTTTATTATCTACATTATCTACCAATGCTGGTCAATCAGCTTCGTCTCCAAAAATCTCAGTTTTACTACACTATGTAGGTTATGGCTATGCCAAGAAAGGTTGTCCAGTGTGGCTAGTTAGAAGTTTAGAGCATTGGAAAGCTAAAAATACTAACTCACGTCTAGTAACTATGTTTCATGAAGTATATGCTTCTGGTCCACCTTGGACAAGTGCTTTCTGGTTATCTCCTTCACAAAAAAAATTGGCATCTCGCTTAACACAACTGAGTAATTGCTGTTTGACTAGCAAAGAAAGTTATGCTGAAATTCTCTATAAACTGGCACGAGTTAAACAAGGCTCAATTGCTTCACTTCCTGTCTTTTCCAATATTGGTGAACCAGAGTATGTTCCACCCCTAGCAAAACGTTCTCGGCGGTTAATAGTGTTTGGGCATCGTAACAGCAGGGCACAAGTGTATCAGCAATGTCGTGTAGCTTTGGAGTCAACCTGCCAAGCTCTAAAAATTGAAGAAATATATGATATTGGTGTCCCTACCGATTTAGAGCTATCGAAAATTAATGGTATTCCTATTGTAGAAAAAGGTGTTGCTGAATCAACAGAAATTAGCAAGATTTTGTTAGACTCTGTAGCAGGTTTTTTAAATTTTCCTCCACCAGCATACCTTGCAAAATCAGGTGTCTTTGCGGCTTATTCCTCTCATAAACTAATTTCCTGTATGACTGGTTTCAGCAATGTACCAATTGATGGTCTCCTCAGTGGTAAGCATTATTGGTCTACTAGTAATGAAGATAGACAACTTTGCCTGGATATTGGGCAAGAAATTGGCGAAAATGCCTATGCTTGGTATCAAAATCATAACTTATCTAGACAAGCCAAGATTTTTGCCAACTACCTTGGGGTAAATAAGGACTAAAAAATGAATAATCATAAGTATAAAGTCTTAATTATAGCTTCTCATCCTGTTCAGTATTCTGCCCCACTTTTCCAGCTGATGGCACAGCATCCAAATCTAGAGATTCTAGTGGCTTACTGTAGTTTACAAGGTGCTGAAGCAGGCTTAGATTCAGAGTTCGGGATAGAAGTAAAATGGGATATTCCACTTTTAGATGGCTATCCCTGGATTCAAATTCCTAATCAATCTTTTAACCCTGGCTTACATAGTTTTTTCGGATTAATCAATTTAAATTTGTGGAAAAAAATTCGCACTGGCGAATTTGATGCTGTAGTAGCCTACACAGGCTATGCCTATGCCACTTTTTGGATTGTGGCAGCAGCAGCAAAAACTAGTGGAACTACCTTACTGTTTGGTACAGATGCTCATGAGTTAAGCCCTCGGGATGGCTCAACCTGGAAAGCCCTTCTGAAGAAGTTAGTATTACCTGGGATTTTTGGTTTAGCAGATACTGTTATTGTTCCCTCATCTGGAGGTGTAAAATTCATCAATTCCTTGGGAATCTCTGAGGAACGTATACAACTGACACCTTATGTTGTTAACAATGAATGGTGGATAGCTCAGGCTAGGCAGGTAAATAGAACTATAGTGCGGCAGGGATGGAATATTCCAGAAAATGCCTCTGTTATCTTATTCTGTGGTAAGCTTCAACCTTGGAAGCGTCCTCAAGATGCTTTACGAGCATTTGCCAAGGCTAATGTCTCAGAAAGTTACTTAGTATTTGCTGGTGAAGGTCCGTTACGGTCAGCACTTCAAGTAGAAGCAGAAGCACTAGGAATAGCGGACCGAATTAGATTCCTTGGTTTTGTCAATCAGTCCCAGTTGCCTTCAGTTTATTGTTCTGCTAATTTATTCGTATTTCCATCAGAATATGAACCTTTTGGCGTTGTTGTGAATGAAGCAATGCTGTGTGGTTGTCCCGTAATTGTGAGTGATTGCGTGGGTGCCCGTTATGATCTAGTTCAAGAGGGCGAAAATGGATTTGTGTATCCTTGCAGTGATTTGAATGCCTTGGTTAAAATTTTGAAAACGACTCTTGTTGATCGAGAACTATTGACGAAAATGGGATCTGCCGCTTCTAAGAGGATGAAAACTTGGTCTCCTTACGAAAATATAGAATCTTTAGTACATGCTCTAGAAAAATGTATTGTACTCTAGTCTGAAAAAACTTCAGATACCTCATAAAAGAGATCAGAGAATGTAGTAAGTCTTTAGAAAAGAGTAGTAGTTATTCAAAGGATATAATAGCTATGTATCTTCATTATATGTCTCTTGTTTTTAAAGTATTTTTGAGTTATTAGTTATTTATGTATTAGACTATTATTTTAAAATTTATCATTTAAAAAATAAATTTATTAAAGTATTTATTAATTATCATATATTAAGTCATCAAGTCTATTTTTTAACAAGATTTAATATCTGAGATTATTACTCTAAATTTATTTTTTATTAGAAAGCAAGTCATAAAATATAAAAAATTATAAATTTTATTATGAAAATTCTTCTATACTCTTCAGTATTTTGGCCATCTTTAGGTGGGATTGAAACTATTACTGCTACTCTTGCCGAGAATATTACTCGGCTGGGACATGAATGTATAGTTGTTACTGAAACACCTTCAAATAAAGAAGAGCATGTTAGCTATCAAGTAGTTCGAAAGCCAACATTTCAAGAGCGCTTAAGCCTTACCCGTGAATGTTCTTTAGTACACTCTAATGGAGCTAGTGTTGCAATGTATCCCTTTGCAAAATTAGCTAATAAACCCTTTATATGGACTCACAATGGATATCAAGTTTCTTGTGTTGATGGTTTAGGTTGGTTTAATGGTGAGCCAGCTCCTATGGCTCCTGCCGCATCTTTAAGCTACTATCTGCAAAAAAAAGGTTTCATTTATTTTTTGAAAGAATCTTTCAAACTAGCTATAAGACGGTATGTTGCAGAACACGTTGATTTGAATATTGCTGCTACCCATTGGGTAGCTAAAAGACAACCTTTAAAGAACCAAATTGTTGCATACACACCTTATCCAATCACTCAATTTAAAACCGTAAAACAAGTTTTTCCAAGAAAATATAACTTTATCTATGTTGGTCGATTAGTCAGTGAAAAAGGACTGCACGAACTAATACAAGCTTTTCATAGTTTAGTTTTAATATCTGATTATAAAAATATCACTCTAGCTATCGTAGGTGATGGCAATATGAGAGAGCCTTTAAAAAGAATGGTTAAAAAGCTACAGCTAACAGATAATATACAGTTTTTAGGTCCTAAACATGGAGTTGAATTAATGGAGGTGGTTAGCCAAGCTGATATTGGGGTTGTTCCTTCCGCTTGGGAGGAGCCAATGGGAGGAGTATCTTTAGAACTTCTCGCAGCAGGGAAAGTTCTCATAACTTCTGAATTTGGTGGACACGCAGAATGCGTAGGAGATGCTGGACTTAAATTTAAGAACGGAGACTATCAATCTTTGTTTGAAAAAATGAAGATGTTAGTTAGTGATAAAAATTTATGTCAGAAACTTTGTCAAAACTCTCATAAACAAATAGAAGCTTTTGACGATATTAAGCTTACTGAAAGATATATCAATATTTACAAGCAAGTTATGAGCAAACGCAAAGATAAGATTTCTGATTTAGAAATAATGTAAAGTAGTCTTAGCTTGACTTTATTCATTGTAAAGGATAGGACAATAGTTCCAGAGGCATACAAAACTCAACCTCCACCCCTATACTTTCAATATTAAGATATTAAAAACTATACTTGCAATCAATTCTAATAGCCTTTGATAAATAAAAGTTTCTATTTAAAAATAGGAGAATATAATTTGAATTCATTATATTTCATAATAGCTATTCCTTTCATTATATTATATATAAACTATTTTGTCAGATTGAAATGGCGTAGCGCAGTTAAAACAGTTTTTTTTATTCTTGTTATTGAAGGTGCACTGCGAAAATGGATACTACCTCAAGCAAATGAACTTATTTATTTTATTAAGGATTTTGTTCTTTTTGGAGCTTACATTCATTATTATGTTTTATCAAACTCTAAACGAAAAATTTTATTTAAAAATTACATTGTTACAATTCTGATTATTAGCTTTACTATATGGTGTTTTTTTGAAGCTTTTAATCCAAGTTTAGGCTCGCCTCTAGTTGCTTTTTTTGGAATTAAAGCTTATCTCTTTTATATTCCTTTAATTTGGATGATACCAAATTTATTTCGATCAGAAAAAGAGCTATATAGTTTCTTACGGTTTCAGTTATTATTATTGATACCTGTTTGTATTTTAGGAATTCTACAGTTCTACAGTCCTCCTTCTAGTCCTCTTAACATCTACACTGGTGGTATAAACCAAAGTATAGCAACATTTGGAGGTGGAGATAATAACAGTGTTCGAATTACAGGAACTTTTTCTTATATATCTACTTATGGAGTATATTTATCGGTATGCTTCGGTTTACTGATACCCATGCTTTTTAAAAATAATTCAAAGTTGTGGCTCTGGCTATTTATTATTGAATTATTATTAGTAATAGTAAATTCATTGATGACTGGTTCTCGAGGTGTTGTATTTCTTGAAATACTATTATTAATAGGTTATTTTGGTATTCAATTTCTTAACAGACCTGCAAGAACATTTCATTTATTCAAGAAGTTTTTATTGCTAATCATCATTATTTCTATTACTGCTTCCATCTGGTTTCGTCCAGCAATTGATGCTTTTTGGCTACGTACAACTTCTAACACAGATGTATCAGAGCGTGTTTCGGGTAGTTTCTTTGAGCCTGTTGAGTTTATTAAATACACAGGAATTGAAGGCTATGGTACAGGCTCAACCCATCAAGCAACACCTATACTTCGTAAAACATTAAATTTACCAATCGGTAAACTAATTCCCATAGGTTATGAATCTGAAATGGGCAGAGTAATTCTAGAATTAGGTCCTTTTGGTTTTATTCTTTGGTATGGACTTAGAGTCAGTACTGTAATAGCTCTTTGGAATGTTTACTTGAAGTTGCAAAGACCTTTTCTACGTCAATTAGCACTGATTGCTTTTCTATTTCAAGGCATTCAGTGTAATGCTCCAATAGTTTTTAACTATGCTCTTTCATTTTACTACTGGTTTTTTACTAGCTTTATATTCCTGTTGCCTCAATTAGAACAAGTAGAAAATTGGAATCAACAACAGCAATTATCACTCTTACATCACTCTAGAGAAAGTAACTTAGAAGTAAGAAGCTAAAAGAGTTACTAGAAGAATAACAAAACCCAGAATTTCTAAGATGACAATCTTAAGTTAAGTTTTGAAGAACATCCATACATAAACAACTTAAGAAAGCTGGAAAGTAAATAATGTACTACAAAATCAAATAATCATTCAACTAAAAAGAAGAATTTACACCAAAACTCATAAACATATAGGACTTTTCTTATTTTACAAGATTTGAAATCATTACATTACAAAAAAATGCATATTTCTCTAATTCATCCTACAGGTAATCCAAATTCTCGTGAGGCAGCAATTGCTTTGTGTGAGGCTCATTTACTTTACGAAATAATTACAACGATTGCTTTTGATCCAAACAGTTCTATGTTCCGCTACCTAAATTTACTACCTAAGAATATTAGCAAGCATATCACTGATGAATTAGGACGGCGGACATGGGTTACTCCCAATAGGGTACCTATACGAACCCATTCTTGGCGAGAAATAATTAGGATATTGCTTATTAAAACTGGTCTAAGTGAGTGTTTGAGGTTGAGACAACAACAACTAGTTGATTGGATATATGCATCAATAGATAGCCATGTTGCCAAACATCATTTACAGGGTCTATCTGCTGTTTATGCTTACGAAGATGGAGCTGCAGCTACATTTCGAGTTGCTAAGCAACAAGGTATTCTTTGTTTGTACGATCTGCCCATCCCCTTCTATCGCATAAATAGAGATATTCAAATGGAAGAGGCTAAAAACTTACCAGAATTAGCTTCTGCATTGCAAGCACTTGATGAACCAAGGTGGAAAATTGAGCGGAAGGAGCAGGAAATTCAATTAGCAGATCATATATTTGTAGCATCCTCTTTTACTAAAAAGTCACTTCTAGAGGTAGGTGTACAAAAAGAAAAAATCAGTGTGATTCCCTATGGAGCACCCATTGAATATTTTCAGCCACAAACAAAAACTGACAAAATCTTTCGTGCCCTATTTGTGGGCCGTATAACACCTGGAAAAGGAGTTCAATACTTGCTGAAAGCTTGGCAAGAATTACAACTATATGAGTCAGAATTATTGTTAGTTGGAATTAATCAGTTTCCAAAAAATTGGCTTTCTCAATATCAAGATGTTTTTCGCCATATTCCATCCATTCCTCACGCTTTGTTAAATCAATACTATAGTGCTGCTAGTGTTTTTGTTTTTCCCTCTCTTTTAGAAGGGTTTGGATTGGTGCTTTTAGAGGCAATGGCTTGTGGTATCCCTGTAATTACTACATCAAATACAGCGGGTCCTGACATCCTTACAGATGGTGTTGAGGGTTTTATTATCCCAATCCGGGATGTAGAAGCTCTTAAGGAGAAACTAGAGTGGTGCTATAGTCATCCACAAGAGTTAGCTGAAATGGGACGAGCTGCTCGCCGAAAAGCTGAAAAATTGACTTGGAGCTTATATCGCCAACAGCTAGCAAGTAAAGTCAAGGAAATATTAGAACAAAAGCATCAGATGTCATTCGCTTTGCCATCAGATAAATCAATGAGCTATAAATCATTGGTTTACTATAGCAATCCTATTTGAGATGTAAACATATAATACATTTATACTAAGTATTGAATTTTGGTAATACGGATGAAGAATTTTTTACTAGAACAACAGCAAAAAGCCCAAAAAATAGCAATTTTAACCCAGTTTATTCAAAGCAATCCAGAAGCACGGGAACTCAAACGAGCGATGGCTGTCAAAATGGCTTTACAGGGTGAACCCTATTCTAAAATTACCAACCTTTTAGACATGCATAAGTCGAGTATTTCTATCTGGAAGCAAAAATTTGAGGCTCTTAGTCTAGACGGAATCAGGCTAATTTATCAAGGTGCGAAGAGTTATTTGACACCAAAGCAAAAAGCAGAAACTATCACTTGGTTAAAGACAAGAAATTATTGGGATATCGATGAATTAGTTACTTATTTGTCCGAAAAACATGGTGTAATTTATCAATCTAAGCAGAGCTATTACGATCTCTTATCAATCGCTGAGATTAGCTGGAAGAAATCACAAAAAAAGAACCCAAACTCGGATGCAGATTTAGTCAAAAAAAAGCGAGAAGAAATTCTTGATTTCCTGAATAAGAATCAAGCTGAAATCGAGGCAGGACGACTGGTTGTGTTTTTTGTAGATGAGTGTCATTTACTTGGAGATGATGTTTGTGGATACGTTTGGGGTCCTACGAACACGAGAGTTTAAATTCCCGTGAAAAATATCAAGGATAGACAAACTTATTATGGAGCTTTAGATGCACAAAATAAAGAATTTATGATTCGTGAGTATTCTGCTGGAAATGGCGACAATACTGTCGAGTTTATCAAATATTTACAAAGCCAACGTCCTGGACAAAGAATTGTTTTGATTTGGGATGGGGCTAGCTATCATAAATCAGATGATATCAAAGAGTTTTTGGCATCGGTTAATGACCAGAATGAACCTGAATATAGGGCAATTCATTGTATTTTATTTGCTCCTAATTCACCCGAACAGAATCCTGTAGAAGATGTCTGGTTAGAGGCGAAAAACTTTGTGAGAAAGTACTGGCATCTTTGCAAATCTTTTAACGTAGTTAAATGGCTCTTCAAATTCTTTACCAATCATCTAAAATTTGATTTTCCGAAGTTGCAACAGTACGTACCCTGTTTATAACTCATTTAGGATTGCTATATGAATAATTCTTACATTTATACAGATTCTGTAAGTCCTTGTTCAGAAGAATATATATTTCCATTTATTGAAAAATTTATAGAGAACTACAAGTTAACTTCTAAAAATCCTTTGACTATTTTAGATATTGGTTGTGGAAATGGATCAATATTATCAAATTTACAAAATAAAGGTTTTGAATTATATGGTATAGATGGTTCTGAATCTGGTATAAAAATTGCCAAACAATCTTTTCCAGAAATCAATTTTTTTGTAGGTGATATCACAACCAATATTTCTGATATACTACCTATCAAAGAATTTGATTTAATAATATGTACTGAAGTCATTGAACATATTTATTCTCCTCGTGATTTAGTAAAGAACTGCTATCATTTCCTAAAACCAGGTGGTAAATTAATCATAACTACTCCATATCATGGTTATTTAAAGAATTTAATTCTTGCAATTACGGGGAAAATGGATCAGCATTTTACAGTTCTTTGGGATGGTGGACATATAAAATTTTGGTCCAAGAAAACTTTATCTAAATTACTCCAAGAGTCAGGGTTTAACAAACTTCAATTTAAGGGTCTCGGAAGATTTATATATCTTTATAAGACTATGCTATTTATAGCATCGAAACCAACTAATTATTATCAATAATATATCTCTGAGAGGTTAGATTGATTGCACATTTCTTAAGAAAGTGCAGGAAAAGGAGACAAACTATGTAAATCGTCAATTTGACAAGCGCCTAATAAGTCAATAGGATTATGCAATGAACAGAAAGCGTCGCCTAGTAGGCATCGATTTATTGAAAGGTGTTGCAGCATATGCTGTAGTCTTCATCCACTCATTAGGTGGACCTTTTGGAAATACAGGCTTTTGGGCTGAGAAAATAGGGCTATTTTTTACTGGCTTTGCTGTCCCTTTCTTTTTAGCTACCTCTTTTTACTTAATGGCTCAAAAACTTTATTGTAGCAATAGTCCTTATTCATTAAAGTCAAGATTAAAAAATATTCTTACTCCTTATCTAATTTGGACTTTAATTTATCTCTTATTTAGAACAATCAAATGTTTAGTTATAGGGGATTATCAAAAAATCAGCCTCCTATTTAGCGATCCAATTTCTATACTTTTTTTCGGAGGTGCAGCTGTTCAATTATACTTTATACCACTTTTAATGACAGGGACTATAGCAATCCTAATCGACTTACAAACTTGTGGTATGTTTGTACTGAAACAGTGATTACGGGTTATGCAGGTGAAAAATTTTTTACTAGAACAAAAACTAAAAGACGAAAGAATAGGGATTTTAACTACATTCATTCATAG
>Ga0070738_10006881_pt1 | contig 11660 bp, 8 predicted proteins | sample Coa_R2_2_FD_66446 | JGI IMG/M metagenome (GOLD analysis project Ga0070738, IMG submission 66446) | Surface soil microbial communities from Centralia Pennsylvania, which are recovering from an underground coalmine fire - Coalmine... | ecosystem: Environmental > Terrestrial > Soil > Unclassified ... | reverse complement strand
GTGGCGCAGGATCGCGTAGGCCGTCGTCACGTGGAAGAAGAAGTTCGGGCCGCCGCACTGCAAAAGGTACTGGTCGCCCCGCATCCATTTGCCCTGGAGCCATCGCGGGGCCACCCGGCGGCCCTCTGCGCCTGCGAAGTCGGCCTCCTTCAAGGTCTCCAGCCAGCCCAGCACCGTGGCGATGCGCTTCTTGAGCTCCGGCATCGTCTTCTCGACGTCGGGGTGCGCCGGCGCCTCCTTGCCCGCCAGATACGCCGCGGTGAACTTGGCGCTGTCGCAAGCCGACTGGACCTGGCGGTCGAACGAGTACATGTCGGGCGCGAGCCGCGCGCCGACGAGCACGTCGGCGTCGAACGGCTTCTCCTTCGCCCAGGCGACGGTCTTGTCGATCCACTGATCGAGGTTCCGCAGCATCTTCGACATCTGCTGGATGGTTTCGAACGCAACGCTCATCCTGTGCACCTCCGGGCGCGGAGCGTAGCGCAAGACAGCGGGACCGGCCTCGCTGGCGAGACAGCCTTGCCACGTGGACGCGCGAGCGCTGCACGCCGCGGTGGCGGGCCCGCGACGCGCTCCGGCGCGTGGGCCGACGACGCAGGGCCCACGAACACGTAAAAGGTAACAGGTCGCGGCCTCTTTGCCGCGGCGCGAGGCCCGTGCCGTTGCCGGCAAGCCGGCGCGATCGATGTTGCATTTTAGGACGCACGGTAGCAACGTGGCTCGCCGACGCGCGCCGCGCTCGCTCCGCAGAGCCCATGAAGAACGCCCGCCCCCCTCTCGCGCTCGCGGACCTCGAGAGCGACGACGCGCTCCTCACGACCGGAGACGTCGCGCGCCTGTTGCGCGTTCACCCGAAGCACGTCTATCGCCTGCTGCGCCGTGGCCTGCCCGGACATCGCGTGGGCGGGGAGTGGCGCTTCCTCGCCGCCGAGGTGCGCCGCTGGTCCGGCGCGCGCTTGCCCCGAGCGTCGACCGAACCCGGTGCGGCGCCCGATACGGAGGCCCCCGCGCCCGCGCCGGTGCAGCCTCCGCCTCTCGTCGCGGCGAACGGGGACGTCGCCGTCGAGTACCTGCTCGGTCGGCTGACGTCGGAAGGGCGACCGCTGCTCGGACACGTGCAGGCCGACCGGGGGCTCGGGCTCGAGCTCTTGAAGCGCGGGGCGGTCCTGGCGGCGGGCTGTCACGGTAACGAGATCCCCGGCGCCCTGGACGGCGAACGCCTGGCGTTCATCCGGCTGGTCGACAGACAGGTGGGGCTCGCGCTCCGTCGGGGCGTCAAGCTGCGGAGTCTCAGGCAGATCGAGCGCTGGCGGCTCGCGAGCCGGCCGCCCACCGCCGGAGTACGCCCGCACCTGGACGGCGAGCTTCGACGCCACGGGGTGAACCCCGATGCGTTGCACGCCAGGGCCACCGTGCTGCCTTCGCACCGCGAGGTCGTTTGCGCGGTCGCTCGAGGGGAGGCGGACGTCGGGCTCGCCTCGGCCGCGTGGGCGAACCGCGTCGGCCTCGAGTGCGTTCCCCTGTGCCGCGAGACCTACGGCTTGCTCGTCCGCGCAAGCCTGCTCGGCGATCGGCGCATCGTCTCTCTCTGCGAGGTCGCGCAGGGTGCCACGTTCAAGAAGGAGCTCGAGAGCGTGTGCGGGTACCAGGCTCGCTTCGCCGGAGCCATTTCGTTCGAATCCATCCCCGCGGCGGGCCGCTCTCCAGGCGCGGCCGTTCCCTGAGAGGCTGGCGCATGCGTTCGCCGATGCGGACTCCGAGATCGACATCGGTCCACGTCCTTCGTCCCGGTGCGCTGCTCTTCGCCTTCGGGTGCGTCGCCTGGCCGATCCCCGGCTGCGAGACCACCTCGGACCTCGTCACGTCGACCGATGCCGAGGCCGGCGCGCCGACCGACGGCGGTCCGGCGCCGACGGCGCCCTGCGCTTCGTTGCCGGGCACCGTCGTGTACATCGAGTCCGGCGACACGCAGGAGAACCTGCTGAAGCGCCTCGGCCGCCATTTGCGCGACAACGCCGACATCACGCTCGCCTTCACGCTGACGGGCTCCTGCACGCTGACGAGCGACATGTACACGGGCGCGCGCATCGCCGCGAACTCGACGCTCAAGTACATCCCGTCGACCGCGGAGAACCCGTCCTGGACGCCTTCGCAGGCCGAAGCCACGTGCACGACGGGCTCGACGGGTCCCCCGATCGACGTCGCCATCTCGGCGCTCATCGTGCAGAGCTGCGGTCTCGGCGGCGCCCCCGCGGGGTCGGGTCTCGCGCTCGTGCAAGGCCCCAACCAGGCGTACACGTTCGTCGCGCCGACCGCGAGCAGCCAGACGGCGATCTGGGCGGAGGAGGCCTACTACGCCTTTGGATTCGGCGACAATAACCCGCTCGGCGCGCCGTGGAACAGCGAGCAGTTCCTCTTTATCCGGCCGACGACCAAGAGCACGCTGGTCGCGACGGCGCTCAACATCGACGTACCGCCCGCCAAGTGGAAGGGCGTACCGGAGGCGGCGTCGAGCGACGTCGTGAACGCCGTCACCAACTCGTCCAATCCGGAGGCGACGCTCGGGATCCTCGGCGCCGAGGTCTACGACGGCGATCGCGGCAAGGGGATCAAGACGCTCGCCTTCCAGGCGTTCGGACAGCACGGCGCGTATTACCCCGACTCGACTGCGACCGCGTTCGACAAGCAGAACGTTCGTGACGGCCACTACACGTTGTGGTCGCCGACGGTCTACATCGTGCCGGTCGACGCGAACGACGTCCCGACCAACCCCGCGGTGAAGTACATGTTGGACCTCGTACTCGGCGATCCCGGGGCCACACCGCCCGACGGCGGGACGGCGTTCGACGGCCTCGCCGACGTCGTCGACGTGGGCCTGATCCCGCAGTGTGCAATGCAGGTTTCACGCACCGACGACGGCGGCAATCTATCTCCCTACGCGCCGCCCGCCCCGTGTTCCTGCTATTACCTGAGCAAGGTGGCCGGGGCGACGGGCACGCCGGCGGGCTGCACCCCGTGCGCCGGCGACTCCGATTGCGCCGACGGCGGCGGGGCGTGCATCCACGGCTTCTGTGAGCCGGACGCATCGAGCCCCGGCGCGCCGATCGACGGCGGCGGCGCGTGCTTCGGTGGCCCGTCGCCGGTCCTGAATCGCTGCAGCACGAACGCCCAGAGCGTCCAGAAGAGCGTCTCTCTACCCGGCGACGGCGGACTCGAGCCGCTGCCCTGACGATGCGTTGCGGTCGTCGCGCAGCGACGCAAACTCCACGTCGCGCAGCGACGCAAACTCCATGTCGCGCAGCGACGCAAGCTGCCCGCCTGCCCGGTGCGCTCGTCGTCATGGTGGCCGCCGCTTCGGCGCGCGCGGACGACACGCCGGCGGCACCGCCCGAGCCGATCGCCGAGCTGAGAAGAGAGCTCGAGCGTCAATCGTCGGACATCGAGCGGCTCAAGGCGGCGCTGCTCGAGGAGAAGGGTGCCCGTGAGGACGCCCGTGAGCACCCGCCGGTGCGCGTCTCGGGTTACGTCCAGGTCGACTGGACCGCCTTCGACCAAGCCTCGCAGAACGAGGTCGACTTCTCGACCAACCTCCCGCTCAACCAGGATCGATTCACGCTGAGGCGCGGCCACTTGCGCGTCGACGCGGGGCGAGGGCTCGTCTCCGGTTCTCTGGAGATCGACGCCAACACCGTCAACGGCCCGCAGGTCCGACCCATCGACGCCGAGGTCTCCGTTCGCTGGCCGGCGGAGCCCGACGAGCGCCGGCCGGAGCTCGTGGCGACCGCGGGCTTGATGAAGATCCCCTTCGGCTTCGAGGTGCCCGAGCTCGACAACGTCCGACCCTTTCTGGAACGCGCGACCGTCTCGCGAGCCCTGTTCCCCGGGGAGTTCGACCTCGGCGCACGGTTCGCCGTGACGTACCGGTTCCTCGAGTGGACCATCGCCGCCATGAATGGCAATCCGATCGGAGACAAGGTGTTCCCCGCGCTGGCGCCCGACCGGACGAAAGAGGTCGTCGGCCGGATCGGCGCGACCGCCGACGTTGCCCCCGGCGTGCGTCTCGAGGCCGGCGTCTCGGGCGACTGGGGCATCGGCTTTCACGAGGGCACGCCGACGACGAAGGACCAGCTCGTCTGGCGAGACGAGAACGGCGACGGCATCGTTCAGCCCACGGAAATCCAGGTGATACCCGGCTCGGCCGCGACGCCGTCGCAGCAGTTCCGTCGCTTCGCCGTCGGCGCCGACGCGCGGCTTTCGGTGCGCGTGCCGCTGCTCGGCCACCTCGCCCTTCGCGCGGAGGTCGTCCGCGGCCAGAATCTCGACCGCGGTCTCGAGTACGCCGACCCGGTCGGCGCCGGGCACGACCTCCGGGAGCTCGGCTGGTACGTCGGTGCGACCCAGGAGATCACGCGCTGGGCCGTCGTCGGAGCTCGCTACGACCAGTACAACCCGGACCAGGACGCGAGCCGCCAGGTCGCGGTCAATCTGGTCGTCGCCGATCGGACCTACCGCACGTTCGCGCTCCTGGCGATGCTCCGCTACGAGAGCGCCCGCCTGCTGGTCGAGTACGACAAGAACGACAACGCGCTCGGCCTCTCCGCGAACGGATCGCCGACCACGCTGAAGGACGACGCGCTGACGGTGCGCGCTCAGGTGCAGTTCTGATGCGGACAGGCGCCTCCGTCGCTGTCCTCTCGATCGTTGCGACGCTCCTCGCGTGCAGCGAGGGGGCCACGTCCGACCCGGGCCTGACGGCCCTGCTGCGCGTTCAGGGAGCGCAGTTCGTCGCGGGCGCGATGCCCCCCGCGTCGAGCGCGGGACCCAAGGTCGACTCCATCGCCTTCGCGACGAACACGATCTGGGCGGGCGAGGCCGGCAAGTCGTTCAGCGGAGCGCTCGATTCGACGGCGACCGCCGTCGCGGTGGCGCTCAGCGGCGACCGCGGCTACTGGCTGCAGACGGCAGGCGTACCCGACTTCTCGGCGCCGACCTCGCCCACCTTTCATGGCCTGGCTTCCTTTGCGACGACCCTCGCGCCCGGCCAGTACGCGCTCCAGGTCCGCGCCGTCGACGCCAGCGGGAACTTCGGGCCGCCCGCGACGCAGGTCCTGACGGCCAGCGCGGCGGCGCCGTCGGCTCCCCCGGCGCAGGGGCAGCTCGTCGTGACGCTCAGCTGGGACACGGAGTCCGACCTGGACCTGCACGTCGTCGACCCGCTCGGCAACGAGATCTTTCATGGCGCGCCGTCCTCCGCTGCTCCCGCTTCGGGGGCATCGAAGTCGCTCGCGGACGCCGGGAGCCCTGGCTACCTCGACTTCGACTCGAACGCGGGCTGCGTCATCGACGGCCTGCGACGCGAGGATGTCATCTGGCCGGGTCCGCCGCCGGAAGGCACGTATCTCGTGCGCGTCGACACGCCGTCGCTCTGCGGGCAGCCCATCGCGAACTTCACCGTCCAGGCCGTGCTCGAAGGCGCGCTCGTCGGCCAGGCCGCCGGAGTCGCGCTCGACTCGGACACCTGGGGACCGCACGACCGTGCCGCCGGCAGGTTGGTCCTGACCCTCACCGTGCCATGATCGCCCGCACGCCCGAGCGCAGCGAGGGATCGGGCGCACGAGAAGTCGCCCGCACGCCCGAGCGCAGCGAGGGATCGCGCGCGCGAGAAGTCGCCCGCACGCCCGAGCGCAGCGAGGGATCGGGCGCGCGGCTCCTCGTCGTCGCCGCGGTGATCGCGCAGCTCTCGGCGCGGGACGCCCACGCGCAGGCCGCGGTCGCCGGGCAGCCGACGACCGAAGCACCGGCTACGGGAGCCCGCCCCGCCGTCACCACGACCGGCGCGGAGGGCACGCCGCAGGAGGTCTCCGTTCGCGGAGTGCGCCGGCCCCGCCATGCGAGCGACGTCTCCGTCAGCGCGTCCGAGGCACGCGCGGCCGCCGGAACGGAAGGGGATCCCGCCAAGGCCGCCCTGGACTTGCCAGGAGTCGCGCGGCCGTCGTTCGAGTCCGGAAAGCTCGTCGTCTGGGGCGCGGCTCCGGAGGACACGCGCGTCTACGTCGATAGCGTCGAGATCCCGCAGCTCTTTCACGGGAGCGCCCTTCGCTCGACGGTCAACGGTGACCTGGTCCGTGGTGTGACGTTGACCGCGGGCGCCTACGGCGCCGACTTCGGGCGGAGCATCGGCGGGATGCTGCGGCTCGAAACCGCGGATCTGCCCGCGACCGGCCTCCACGGCCACGTCGCCGCCGACACGCTCGACGGCTCCGCCATGGTGACCGCCGCCGCCGCGGGCGATCGGCTGCGCGCGGGGATCGCGGGCCGGGTGAGCTGGCTGGACGGTGTGCTCCGCGCCGTGGGCGCGCCGGACGTGGGCGACGACTTCGTGATTCCGCGCTACCGCGACTACCAGGCGAAGGCGCAGGTGGCGCTGCGCGGGGGCGAATCGCTCGACGTCGTCGTACTCGGATCGGGCGACGACCTGCGTCGGACGATCCCGGACCCCGACCCGGCGCGCGTCCGCAGCGAGGACACGAGCAGCGCGTTCGAGCGCGCGTACCTTCATTATCGACGTCGGCTCGACGACGGCTCGGAGATCGACGTCGTTCCGTGGATAGGCCGCGACACGAGCCATCTCGGCGAGCACTTCGGGGCCGTCCCGGCGCTCCTGGACGAGCAGGCCTTGCGCTACGGACTGCGCGCCTCGAGCCGATCGCGACCTGCGCGATCGCTCACGCTGGGATTCGGCATCGACGCCGACGGCTCCGAATCGCAGGTCTCCCGCAGTGGTTCGTTCCTGGTCCCACCCAGGGAAGGGGACATCACGGTGTTCGGCGAGCCGCCCGGCCAAGACACGAACGCCGACAGCTGGAGCGTGACCCTCGTCGACCTCGCGCCCTACACGCAGATGGACGCGGAGCTCGGCGCGCTCGCGTTGACCGCCGGCGTCCGCTTCGACGGCTACCTCCTCGAGACGAGCCGGCAGACGCCGCGGGTCGGCCGGACGCCGTCGATCGGCCTGTCGCATCTGCAGGGAGAGCTCGAGCCGCGCGCCGCGCTGCGCTTGCAGGCGTCGCCGCGTGTCACGCTCTTCGCCGCGGCCGGGCTCTACTCGCAGCCGCCCGCGCCGACCGATCTCAGCGCCGTCTTCGGGACGCCCTCGCTCGGGGTCGAGCGGGCGCAGCACCTGAGCGTCGGCGAGGCGCTGCAGCTGACGCGCTCGCTCTCGGCGGAGGTCGTCGGGTTCTACAAGTGGATGACGGACCTCGCGGTGCGCGACCCGTCACCCACCCCGAAGCTCGGCGAAGCCCTCCTGCAGGACGGCATCGGCCGGAGCTACGGCGTCCAGCTCCTGGTGCGACAGCAGCGCTGGCACGGCCTCTCGGGTTGGGTGGCTTACACGATTTCGCGCAGCCAGCGGCAGGACGCGCCCGGAGCCGGCTGGCGCCTGTTCGACGGCGACCAGCCGCACGTGCTGACGATCGTCGCGACCCAGGAGCTCGGCGCGTGGAGCCTGGGCGCGCGCTTTCGCTTCGCCAGCGGTCTGCCGCGCACGCCCGTCGTCGGCTCGTTCTACGACGCCCGGGACGACGTGTTCCAGCCCGCGTTCGGTCCGCAGAATTCGACGCGCCTGCCCGACTTCTGGCAGCTCGACGTCCGTGTCGACCGGAGCTTCGCCCTGGGGCGCACGGCGAGGCTGCTCGTGTACCTCGAGGGGCTCAACGTGACGGACCACGCGAACGCGGAGGAGTATGTATACAACGTCGACTTCACCCGACGCGCGACCATCACGGGGCTCCCGGCGGTCGCGGTCCTCGGCGCTCGGGTGGACCTGTGACGGGGCGCCGCGCTGTCCTGCTCCTGCTCTTTGCGGGGTGCAAGCCGGACCTCGGGCCGGACGACTCGCTCGTCACGTCCGCGCGTATCCTCGCAGTCAAGGCGGAGCCGCCCGAGGCGAAGCCCGGCAGCAGCGCAACGTACACGGCCCTGGTCGCGAGCCCGGCGGGGACTGCCGACGATGCCGCCATCGCCTGGCGCTGGTGCGTGGCGCCGAAGTCACCGGCGGAGAACGACATCGTGTCGACGGCGTGCCTCGGAGGCGCGGCGCTGCTCCCCGCGGGCGACGGTCAGAGCGTCACGGCTGCCTCTCCGAGCGACGGCTGTGAGCTCTTCGGCCCCGACACGCCGCCGGGCGGCTTCAGGCCACGCGACCCGGACCCCACGGGAGGCTACTACCAGCCGCTGCGAGGCGATCTCGCCGGGAGCCCTCCCGTCTTCGACCTGACGCGCATCCTGTGCAGCCTGGCGGTCGCTCCGGCCGATCTCGCGAGCGAGTACGCCCGACAGTACGTGCCGAACGCCAATCCTCACTTGCAGCCGCTCGTCGCGCGCATCGGCGGTGCGATCGTCGCGCTCGACGCGATTGCTCGAGCGTCGCGCGTCGAGCTCGAGGCCAGCTGGTCCCCTGCCGACGCCGAGACGTACACATTCTTCGATTCCTCGTCGCAAAGCCTGACCACGAAGAGAGAATCCATGCGCGTCGCCTGGTACGCGACCGCCGGTGCGCTCGACACGGAGTCGACCGGTCGCGCGGAAGACGACCCGCTGACGACGAGCGACAACTCCTGGACCGCGCCCTCCGCGGGTGCCGTCTACCTCTGGGTCGTCCTGAGAGACTCCCGAGGAGGCGTGGACTTCGCCAGCTACCGACTCGATGTCGTGCCTTGACGCGGACCATCTGCCGGCCGGCAGCGGTCTCGGAGGGCCTTCTCAGCAGCCGTCGCGGCCACGGCGCTGGCGGTATGCGGATGGCGCGATGCCGCGGACGGCTTTGAACCTCCTCGAGAAGTGGAGCGGATCGTCGTAGCCGACCTGGCGCGCGATCGCTCCGATCGTCTGCTCGCTCGTGAGCAACAGCTGCGCGGCGCGCTCGAGGCGCAGCCGATCGAAGTACACCTTCGGGGACGAACCGGTCAGCCGCCGGAAGAGAGCCGCATAGTGAGAAACGGACAGATCCGCATGGGTGGCCAGCTGAACGACGTCCAGTGCATCGTCCAGGCGATGCTTCATCCGCTCGACCGTCGCGAGCACGCGGCGGCTCGCGTGGGGTGTCTCGGTGCGCCGTTCGCGCCGTAGGCGGATCATGACGCCGACCAGGTGGCCCAAGAGCTGCGAAGCATAGAGGAGCTGGGGAAAGGCGTAGTCCTCGTCGAGGACCGGCTGCAAGTCGCGGAAGAGATCGAGCAGCCGCGGGTCCCGCCCGAGGTGAACGATCGGCGCGGCGCGCCCGACCTCGAGCTCGCTCATCAGCGCCTCGAGGTGCTCGCCCGTCGCGTGAAACCAGTGGACCGTCCACGGGCTCTCGGGGGTGGCCCCGTATTTGTGCGGAGCGCACGGAGGCACGACCATCAGGTCGCCGGCGCGCACGTCGTGGCGACGTCCATCGATCTCGCACCAGCCGGCGCCGCGAACGCAGTATTTGAAAATCGCTTGCTCGACGCCCGTGGGACGGTGCACGCAGTGGCGGCTGGCGCGGGGGAAGAAGCCGACATGACTCGGCAAGAGCCCCTTCAGCAGCGGGTGGGCACGCGCCCCTGCGCGGGCCGACGGCGGGAGGACGATCCAGTCTCGCGGCAAGTCTGCGGCCATGTGATGGTGGCCCACGATCCGGAAGCCCGGTGCGGTGGCCCCCTTCGGGTGTCGCGCCGACTCCAGCCGGGCGTCCCTCGACCGTGGTGACGCGCGGGGAGAAGGCGACGCGATCGGCGTTTCGTCCATGTCGATCCGCTTCCGATCCATTCCGGTGCTCCGGGGCGAATGGTAGCTCGATAACGACTGGAGCGGGCGCCCGCTGCGCGCTCCGAGTGGCCATGAACCTGAAGAGCTCCCTCCTCGGTATCGGAAGCGTCGTCGGCGTCGTCACCGTCGTCGCATGCACCAAGATCATCGTGAATGAGCGGCCCGAGAGCGGCGCGCCCGCCAGCCCCTCCGCGTCGAGCGACGCCCCGGCCGGTAGCGCGCTCCTCGCCGCCGTCCCCCTCCAGACGAAGTCACGCTGGATCATGGACGCCAACGGACGTCGTTTCAAGCTGGCGGGCGTGAGCTGGTACGGCGGCGAATCTCCCGATCTCGTGCCGCTCGGCCTCGACCACAACGACGTCCACGCCATCGCCCACGTCACGAAGATGCTCGGGTTCAACTCGGTACGCATTCCCTGGGCCAACGAGCTCTACGAGAGCAACCCGGTCGTCGCCGACGCGCTGGTCGCCGCGAACCCGGCGCTGAAGGGCAAGCACGTCCTCGAGGTGCTCGACGCGGTCATCGACGCGATCGCCGAGGAGGGCATGCTCGTCATCCTGGACAATCACCGGAGCCGCGGCGACTGGTGCTGCGATACGGCTCACGGCGATGGGCTGTGGCACACGGCGCAGTACCCGGAGTCGAGCTTCGTCGCCGACTGGCTGGGCATGGTGCAGCGCTACGCGTCGCAGCCCGCGGTCGTGGGCGTCGACCTTCGCAACGAGCTCCGCGCTCAGTGGCCTGACGACGCCGGCGCGGGCTGTTACGATTGCGACAACCCCCCCGACGCTGGGTGCGGCTGTCTGCAGCCGTCGTGGGGAGACAACAATGCGCTGACCGACTGGGCCGCTGCGTCCGAGCGCGTGGGCAACGCCATCCTCCAGGTCGACCCCAATCTGCTGATCATCGTGGAGGGTGACTTCTACGCGACCTGGTTCGGCGCCAGTTATCGGCCCGTGCATCTGGCCGTCCCCAACCGGCTCGTCTACTCCCCTCACAACTACTCGTCATCGAACGGCGGGGCCGCGTCCTTCGCAGATTACGACGCCTTCAAGGCGGCCATCGACTCGGCATGGGGTTACTTGTTGACCGAGGGGCAGCCCTACACGGCGCCGGTGTGGCTCGGTGAGTTCGGTGCCAACAACACATCGCCGGACAGCACGCCGAACGACACCGACGCAGCGCCCACCGCCGGCGCGCGCTGGTGGATCTGGATCCGTCAGTACATGACGGAGAAAGATGTCGACTGGGCCGTCTGGGCCCTCAATGGAACGCAGGGCCGCGGCTACGGGCGGACATTCGGGGCCGCCGAGGGCTTCGGCGTCCTGTCGGTCGATTGGAACTCCCCTGCGCCGCAGCCGTTTCTGACCGCACTGCAGGCCCTGCAGCCGGCAACGCTCGGGCCGTGAGCTTTGGGCGAGCGCCAGCGCGCGTCCGGCAAGCTCGCGCGCCGCGGCATCATCGCGCCGACGCGGTATCGAGGTGCGCAGCCTCCGCGAGCACCTGGTCGGCGTGAATCGAGGGGTCCACGTTCGGCCACACCTTGGCGATGGCTCCGCCCGGCGCCACGAGGAAGCTGACGCGCGCGTAGCCGAAGAGGCCCTTGGAGACGCCGTACGCGCGCTGGACGCTGCCTGTTTCGTCGGCGACGAGGGGAAACGGCAGGCGACGTTCCCTCTGAAAAGCGACGTGGCTCTCGCGTGACTGCGACGACACGCCGATGACGGCGATTCGGGCGTCCAGCAGCTTCTGCCACGCGTCCCGGAAGGCGCATGCCTCGGTGGTGCAGCCGGGCGTGCCGTCCCTCGGATAGAAGTAGACGACCACCGTTTGACCCCGCAGTGACGACAGACGCACGGGAGTGCCGT
>Ga0070738_10006880_pt1 | contig 11662 bp, 8 predicted proteins | sample Coa_R2_2_FD_66446 | JGI IMG/M metagenome (GOLD analysis project Ga0070738, IMG submission 66446) | Surface soil microbial communities from Centralia Pennsylvania, which are recovering from an underground coalmine fire - Coalmine... | ecosystem: Environmental > Terrestrial > Soil > Unclassified ... | reverse complement strand
CGGCCGTTACGAACGATCGCGATGCGCTTGCACAGCTGTTCGGCTTCCTCGAGATAATGCGTGGTGAGAAAGATCGTCAAGCCGTCGCGGTTGAGGGTGCGCAGCCAATCCCACAGTTCCAGGCGCAGCTCGACGTCTACCCCGGCGGTGGGCTCGTCGAGAATCAAGAGCTGCGGCTCGTGCATCAGCGCCCTCCCGAGTGAGAGCCGGCGCTTTTGCCCGCCGGAGATCTTCGTATATTCCCGATGCGCGTGCGAGCTCAAGCCGAAGCGTTCGAGCAGCATGTCGGCGCGCTCGGCTACGCGCTTGCCGTGCAGGCCGTAGTAGCCCGCCGCGAAGATCAGGACGTCGCGCAGGGAGAGATACCGGTCGAAATTATACTCTTGCGGCGAAAGCCCGACGAGCCGGCGCGCCTGGCGCCACTGCTGCCGGTTGTCGAAGCCGAAAATTGCGATCGAGCCGTGGGTCGTTTGGGCGAGGCCGACGATTGCGTTGATCGTGGTGGTTTTCCCCGCACCGTTGGGCCCCAGAAATCCGAAAAACTCGCCGGCGCTCACGCGCAGCGATATGCCGTCCACCGCGGTGAACCGGCCGTACCGTTTCACGAGCCCGTCGACTTCAACGGCCGGCGGGCCGGAGATTATGGGATCAGATTCTTTAATTGCTTGTACCGATGGCGGCGAAGGGTTGCGATGAGTTCCGCACTATCCGGAATCCCGCAATCGGCGAGTTGGGTTGCGACCTTTTTTACGTCGAAGGCGACGCGGCGGTGCTTTACTTGCCAACCGCCGTTGCGTTCGGTGAAGATTGCATAACAGGCGCGGGGATCGCCGTCCTTCGGAAGGCCGGCGGAGGCGACGTTGACGAGCAGCTTTCCGCGCCACACGCGCACGTACGGGATGTGAAGGTGGCCGAAGGCAACCGCCGCCGCACCGTCCTCTCCGACCAAGCGTTCCAACACCTCGTCCGCGGCATCGGGCCAGAGATGCTCGTCGTCGGTCTTCGGATTGGCGTGCACGATCAGGAGTTGATTCTCGTCGTCGCCCACGCGCAACGCGAACGGCAGCTCGTTGAGCCAGCCCCGCCATCGCTCCCCGATCTCGCGCCGCGTCCACGTTATCTGGGCCGTTTCCGCGGCCGTCAATTTCGCGCCGTCCTCGGCAACGTATCGGTCCGTATTCCCCCGAATGCAGGAGGCGCCGATCTCCTCGAGGCGCTGAAGCACCTTCTTCGGCTTGGGACCGTCGAGGCAAAGATCGCCGGCCGCGACGATAGCGTCCGCGCCGCCTTGCGACTCCAGGTCGGTCAGGCAGGCATCGAGCCCAAGGAGATTGCCGTGGATGTCGGAGAGGACGGCGATTCGCACGAAGCGCCGCTAGTCGCGCCGGAGCGGCACCATCAACATCGACGGCGTCAGACCGATTTTGGCGAACTCGTAAAGATCGATTGCCTCCACCGTGATGCCGGCGCGACGAATCGTCCCGATCGCGCTGCCGAAGCGCAGATCGGCGATGACGTGACGCTCGTCGAGCACGAGAACGCCGGCACCTTGTCCTTCGCCGGTTTCCAGCGCGATGGTTCGAAAGCCGGCAAACGCATCGACGTCGAGCTTCTCCGCCTCGACGACGAGCGTATCGCTGGAAAGCGCGCCCGCGACGGTCTGGAGCGCGCGCACGCCGGGGGCGAGCCGAACCTCGACGACGCGATAACCGTGCGCGCGCGCCAAGGCCGCAAACCCGTTGCGTCCGAGATCGTTTCCGCGCGAGCCGGCGCCGACGAACGCCGTCTTGCCGGCCAGCAACACGTCCGTGCCGTCGAGCAACCCCGGTGCGGCGATATGGCCGGCCAGCGGCACGTCGAGCGATGCAAAATGAGTCTCGATGCGGTCGGCCTCGGCCCGGCGAGCGAGCGACGAGAGCCGCATCAGCGCCGCGCCGTCCTCGAAGACGACAGCCGCGTCGGCAACGCTCGTTTCGTAGGGATCGTCGCCGGTGGGCTCGATCGCGGTGGTCTTTACGCCGAAATACTCGAGCGTCGTGCGCAGGACCTCATGCTGCTCGCGCGCCCGCTCGTAGACCGCCCCCGGCTCGCCGATCAGCGGCGTCGCGCGCTCGATCGCCGGAGAAGGCCGTACGAGCAGTCCGGCGCTGAGCCGGCCCGTCGCGGTCGCGACCAGCCGCGGCCCGAAAGCGACCGTCTGACGCGCGTGCGTCGTCATCGCGCCTGGTACGGCTCGGGCGAGGGTGCGTCGGTAAAGAAATCGCTCATATCGCTCGTCAGAAGATCGTTCAACGTCAGCGGCGGCAGGCCGAAGATCTCTTCTTCGGTCTTCAGCACGCTTGCCATGCTAAGGTGCGCCCCGCCGACGTAAGCGCGGCGCGCCGCCGGCGAGACGACCAGCGCATAGGTCCGAAGCGAGTCCACGTGGTCGCGGCCGTTCGCCGAACCGTCGGGAACGATGAAGATCGCCGTCGAGCTCCAGTTCGGCGTGTGCGAGATGAAGTCGACGATCTGCCCGATCGCCCGGTCCGCATCGGCGGCACCGGTTGCGCCGCCGGCGGCCGGCAGCCGGAGATACGCGAAACTCGGTTCGTCGCCGGCGCTCACGTAACGCTGCATGTCGGCGACGAACGCCTTGGCGCGCGCCGCGTCGGTGACGCTTGGATTCCATCCGGGGTAATCCAAATCGACGTTGCCTTGCAGCGCCGAAAGCGCCGGCACGTCAAGATGATACGCCGTGCCGTCGTAACCGGAGAGCCGCAGCAGCCCGCCGTAATCGCGGAACGGAATTCCGGCACGGGCCAACGAGTTGAAAAGATAGCCTTCGCGTCCGTAATCTTCCGGATCGTCGCCGTGATCGCTCGCCGGCGCTCGCGCGGCGACCGCTGCGGCGGCGATCTGCTGGTAGAGCGTCGCCTCCCCGCCGATCGCCGCCTCTTTGGCGACGTCGGCGTCGGCATCGGGAGCGTAGAAATTATCGGCCAGCGCGTATTGCAGCGCCAGCGCGTGCAGGTTCGGCGTCACGCTTTCGGGGTAGACCGTCAGGCTCGCATCGCCGTTGCCGTGCGGATCGCCCGAACCGTCCTTGAGATCGCCGAAGACCGCGTCGTAATTTTGCGGATCGAGCGCGAGATAGAAGACGTGTTCGAGCACCTCGCTGCGCTTGTTCGATCGCAGCGGCGGAATGACGGGGTTGAAGCGCGCCACTTCGGGCGTGCGATTGTAGCGAAGCGCGTCGAGCGTTGCGCGCACGAGATACGTGCGCTTCAAGTCGATGCGCTGCAGGATGCCCCAGCCGTTGACGCCCTTAGTGTCGAGCACGTAGAGATAACGCCCGTTGTGCGACATCGCGAGCGCCGTCGGAAACCATGCCGTCGGAATGAGTCCGTAACGGTAGCGCGTCGGACGCACCGCGTCGAGAACGGCGACGGCGTTGAGGCCGGCCAGCGCAACGTAGAGACGCTTTCCGTCGGGACTCAACGCCTCGGCGCTGGGCTGCGCGCCGTACGGCGCCCCCGGGTAAAGCCGAAGGTCGAGCCCGCGCACCACGCGCGGCTCGCCGGCAAGCGAGACGATTGCAACGCGGTCGACGTTCGACAGCGCGACGTAGGCCAGTTGCCCGTTGCGGCTGAGCAGCGTTGCGCCGGGTGCGGCCCCGCCGACGATCTGCGTCCCGTCCGGCGCCGGATCCATCGGCACCGTTGCGGGATCGCCGGTACCGCTTGCCGACGATTCGAAAACCGTAAGTGACGACGACTTGGCGGGATCGAAGACCGGCTGCGTGAAGCGCGGCGTCGACGACGGCGGCAGCTGCGCCGCGTATGCCGAAAGACCGGTGCCGGCCGCGAGAACGTCTCGGCTTCCGGCCGCAACGTAGAGCGGAAAATCTCCGACCGGCATGGAGCGAATCACCGCGCGCGATGCAACGTCGATCGCCACGACGGTATTACCGGCGTCGTCGGCGACGTATGCGGTGCGTGCGTCGGGCGTGACCGCGATGCCGGCCGGCAACGCCCGCCGGCCGCCCGTCGCAGGCAAAGCGATGCTTTGCGCTTCCGCGCTGAGCTGGCCGCCCTCGAGGTCGAAGACGCGCACCGCGCCCAGCGTGCTGTCGGAGGCGAGAACGAGGTCGCGCGAAGGGTCGCTCGAATCGCGCACGGCCGCGACTCCGATGAAGAATGCCGCCGATGGGTCGCGATATTCCCCGGCCACACGCATCGTTCGGGTATCGATCACCGTAAGGCTGGAATTTGGCGGCGCGCCGCCGTTCGAGACGACGACGTAGCGGCCGTCCGGCGTGAGCGTCATGCCGAGCGGATTGCTGCCGACGAAAGTGCTCGCGCCTGCCGGTGCGGCGGTTCGGCCGTTAGGGAGCACCGCATCCGTGGGATGAATTTTATCGGCGCCGGTCGGCCGCGTGCCGGCGGGCGACGAATAGACGATCAGGGGAGCCGGTCGACTCCCCGCACCCAATAAAACGGCGGCTAAGAGCGCCGCTGCGAATGGCCTGGACGACACGGGAGGTATGCCATTACTGAAACGGCCTTCGGGGACCCTGCCGAAGCGGCGCAGCGCCGCGGCGAAGGTGCGGCCGCGCGCATCCTTGCCGTCGCTACGTCAGTTCCCCAATACGAGCTCGGGCAAAAGGAAGTCATGCGGCGCATCGAGCTCGCGCTGGGCCCGCGCTCGCCCGAGATCGTGCGCCTCCTTCCCATGTTCGGCAACACGGGCATCGAGCGGCGCTTCTCGTGCGTCCCGATCGAATGGTACGAGCGTCTCCACGAGTGGCCCGAACGCAACCGAGTCTATCTCGATTGCGCAGTGGAGCTCTTGGAGGAGGCGACGCGCGCGGCACTAGTTCGCGGCCGGCGCAGCGCCGAAGAAATCGGCGCGATCGTCGTCGTCTCGACGACGGGCATCGCGACGCCGAGCCTCGACGCACTGCTGATGGAGCGCATGGCGCTGCCGCGAACGGTGCAGCGGTTGCCGATCTTCGGACTGGGCTGCGGCGGCGGGGCGATCGGGCTCGCGCGGGCCGCAGCGATCGCGCGAAGCGATCCCCAGCCGCTCGTGCTCTTTCTCGTCGTCGAGCTGTGCGCGCTCTGCTTCCGGCGCGACGACTTCTCCAAGAGCAACATCGTCGCGACGGCGCTCTTCGGCGACGGCGCGGCTGCGGCGCTGATCGGCTGCGACGGCGAGGGCGTCGCGATCGCCGGCGGCGGAGAATACACGTGGCCGGATTCGCTCGACGTGATGGGCTGGGAGGTGACGGGCGAAGGTTTGCGAGCGATTTTTTCGCGCGACATCCCCGACCTCGTGACGACGCAGCTTCACGACGTCGCAGTCGATTTCTTGTCCAGCCGCGGCTTGACGCTGCGCGACATCGATGCCTTCGTCTGCCACCCGGGCGGTGCCAAGGTGATCGACGCGCTCGAGAGTGCTTTCGAGCTCGAACCCGGATCGCTGTGCACCGCCCGCGACGTCCTGCGCGACTACGGCAATATGTCGGCCGCGACCGTGATGTTCGTTCTGGAACGCGCGCTCGCACAAGGCGCCGTACGGAAACGGGCCCTCGTGAGCGCGCTCGGACCGGGATTCACGGCCGGCTTCACGCTGCTCGAAAACGCATGATCCTCTACACGGTGCTCGCGCTGGTCGCGTTGCAGCGCATCGCCGAGCTTTTCTATTCGGCGAGCAACACGCGGCGATTGCTGGCGCGCGGCGGCATCGAATCCGGCGCGGTCCAGTATCCCTTCTTCATTCTCGTGCATGCGGGGTGGCTCGCGAGCATGGCCGTCTTCATCCCTCCGTCCACGGTTCCGAACTGGCGGCTTTTGGCCGTTTACGCGCTGCTGCAGCCGCTGCGGGTCTGGACGATCGCGAGCCTCGGCCCGTATTGGACGACGCGCATCGTCACCGTGCCCGGCGCGCCGCGCGTGCGCCGCGGTCCGTACCGCTTATTCCGGCATCCCAACTACGTGATCGTCTGCGCCGAAATCTTCATTCTTCCGTTTGCATTCGGCGCCGTCGAGATCGCGATTCTCTTTTCGTTTTTCAACGCGGCGCTCTTGTCGTGGCGCATCCGCACCGAGGAGCGAGCGCTCCTACAGGCCCAGCGTGCGGCCCGTCGGCTGTAGAGCGCGGTATTTACGCCTGAGTTCGCAACAGCTTACGCAGCGCGCGCCCGAGCCGGGCGACGCCTTCCTGCGCCGCTTCGGGCTCGAGATGTCCGAACGCAAGACGTAACGCGGGCGCCCCGCTGCGCGTGGGATAGAACGGCTCGGCCGGCATGACGAGCACGCCTTCGCGCGCACAGGCATCGAGCGCGGCTTGCGTTGAGATGCGCGGCGGAAGCGGCAGCCAGACGCTCACGCCCGCCGCCGGCGATTGGACGGGCGTCCATTGCACCGTTTGCGAAAGCGCGTCGACGAACGCGTCGCGCCGCTTGCGGTACAGCGCCCGCGCCGCGCGAAAATGCCGCGCGCAAGCCGGACTCTCCATGAAGCGCCACAGCGCGCGCTGCGTCAGCGTCGAGGTGAAGACGTCGGCGCGCACCTTCGCCGCCTCGAGCGCCTGCGCGATGGCGCCCTTGGCGAAGAGATACCCGATCCGCAGCGCGGGAAAGATGGACTTCGAAAGACTCTCCATCACGATGACCCGGCCGTCGGTGTCGTACGCGGCAAGCGGCGGTGGGGCGGGCGCGTCGTACGTCAGCTGCCAGCCGGTTTGGTCTTCCAAGATCACGACGTCGTAGCGGCGCGCGAGCGCGACGATCTGCTTGGCGCGCCGCGCCGGCAGCACCGCACCCGTCGGATTCTGCGCGATCGGATTGACGTAGAACAAGCGCGGCCGATACTCGGCAAAGACCCGTTCGGCATCGTCGGCGCGCACGCCGTCCGCGTCGCCTCGCACCTCGACGTAGGTAACGCCGCGCGCGTCGAAGACGCCGAGGCTTCCCCAATACGTCGGGCTTTCGCTCGCGACCACGCTGCGCGCGCCGAGCAGAACCGTGGCGACGATGTCTGCGGCTTGCTGGGCGCCGGAGCAGACGATGACTTCGGATGCATTGGCCCGGCATCCGCGGCCGCGCAGCGACGATGCGAGCTTCGCGCAGAGATCGGGGTCGCCGGTGGACGAGCGATACTGCATGATTTCCGGCGAGTCGTCGAGCAGCGTGCGATGAAAGGCGCGCGCGAAGTCGTGCAGCGGAAAGGTTTCGGGAGCGGGATGCGCGGTCGCGAGCGAGATCGCGCCCGGTGCGGTCACATCGGTCAAGCGTTCCATCGCGCCTTCGAGCCGCGAGCCGCGCACGAATCGCCCAACGTCGGGTTCCCAACGGCGCGCGAACGGCTCGCCTGCGTCGGGCGGCGCCGCGACGTAGGTGCCTTTGCCGGGACGCGAAACGACGCGGCCGCGCGCGGCGAGCAGCTCGTAGGCTTGCGAAACGGTGACGAGCGCGCAATCGAGCCGGCGCGCCAAGTCGCGCATCGCCGGGAGGCGTTCGCCCGCGCTCACTTCGCCGCGTTCGATCGCTTCGACCAGACGATCCGCCAGCTGCACGTAGAGCGGACGCGCGTCCGCCGGATCGAGCCGCAGCCTCTCGGTGAACGCGCCGTCAGACGTCCGCGCTGAGTTCTTCTCCCTCGTTGACCGGCGGAATGCGCCGCGCGACGCCTTCTTCGGCCGCCGCGTTTGCGACGGCCTTCGCCACCGCGTCGACGACGCGCGTGTCGAAGACGCTGGGAATCACGTACTCGGCGCTCAGCTCCTCGTCGGTCACGATCTCGGCGATCGCAAATGAGGCGGCGAGCTTCATCCGCTCGGTGATGCGGCGCGCGCGAACGTCGAGCGCCCCGCGGAAGATCCCCGGGAACGCCAGCAGGTTGTTCACTTGATTGGGGAAGTCCGAACGCCCCGTCGCGATTACGGCGGCAACCGGAGCGGCGACGTCGGGCATGATCTCCGGAGTGGGATTTGCCATTGCGAAGACGATCGGGTCGCGCCCCATACGGGCGATATCCTCGGGCTGCAGAATTCCCGGCGCGGAGACGCCGATGAAGACGTCGACGCCTTGCAGCACCTCGCGCAGGGTACCCCGGCGGTTCTCGCGGTTGCAGTGCTCGGCCAGCCACCGCCAGTGCGGGTTTTCGTAGCGATCCGTGCGGTTGAGCGCGCCCGCGCGGTCGACGGGAATGACGTCGCGCACGCCCGCTCCCAGCAGCATCTTGATCGTGGCGGTCCCGGCGGCGCCGCTTCCCGACACGACGACTTGCATATCTTCCAATCGCTTGCCCACGACCCGCGCCGCGTTGATGAGCGCTGCCATAATGACAACCGCGGTGCCGTGCTGATCGTCGTGCATCACCGGAATGTCGAGCGCTTCGATCAAGCGGTCTTCGACCTCGAAGCAGCGCGGCGCGCTGATATCCTCCAGATTGATGCCGCCGAAGACCGGCGCGATTCGCACGACGGTCTGCACGATCTCGTCGACGTCTTTGGTGTCGAGGCAGATCGGAAAGGCGTCGATGTTGGCAAACTGCTTGAACAGCATCGCCTTGCCTTCCATCACTGGAAGCGCTCCAAGCGGACCGATATCTCCTAAGCCGAGCACCGCCGTTCCGTCGGTCACGACCGCGACGCTGTTTCGTTTGACCGTTAGCTGGAACGCTTTGTTCGGATCGGCCGCGATCGCCATGGAGACGCGCGCCACGCCGGGCGTGTAGACGGTCGAGAGATCTTGGCGGCTTTTGATCGTGATCTTCGAGTCCACGCGGATCTTGCCGCCGATATGCGCCAAAAAGGTAGAGTCGGAAGCGAAGATGATCCGGGCGCCGTCGATCGCTTCGACGGCCCGGCGAACCTCGTGCGCGGCCGCGTCGGACGGAACGCCGATCGTGACGTCGCGAACGACGCGCGTGCGGCCGACGGTATGCATGTCGACCGCCCCGATTGCTCCTCCCGCGTCGCCGATGGCATTGGCCAGCGTGCCGAACGCGCCCGGCTCGTTGGGCATGTCGATGCGCAAGACCATGGTCAGGCTAATCGCCGGCTGCGCGATCATGCCTAGTTTCCGCTGACCGTCATCTCGGCGATCCGAAACGACGGCGAGACGACCGGGCCGTCAAAGCGCAGATCCCCCGCGACGGCGTCGACACCCGCGAGCATCTCGGTATACTGACCGGCAATAGTGAACTCATCGATCGGATAGGCTAGTTCGCCGCCTTCGATGAAAAAGCCGCGCGCGCCGCGGCTGTAGGTTCCCGAAGCGTGCTCGGTCGCGAAACCGATCGTGTCCATGACGAGCACGCCGAGCGGAGTCGCCGCGATCAGCTCCCCGAGCGAGACCGAACCCGGCTCGAGAAAGAAATTGCTGGGGCCGACGCCGCCGCCGGTTGAATTGCCGGTCGTGGCCGCGCCGAGCTTTCGTGCGTAGTACGAATCGTAGAGAAACGAGCGAAGCACTCCCCGTTCGAAGACGGGTGTCCGCCGCGTCGCCACCCCCTCGCCGTCGAACGGTGCGCTTCCCAGCCCGGACGGAACCGTGCCGTCGTCGACGACCGTGACGAGGTCGCTGCCGATTCGGTTACCGATCTGACCGCTCAACCAGGAGTTGCCGACGGCAACGTTCGCGGCCGAGACCGCGGCAAAAAGATCCTCGAGAACCGAGGCCGCAACGTCGCGCTCGAAGATGACGGGTACGCGCATCGTCGGCGGCTTACGCGCGCCAAACAGATCGACCGCGCGGCGCACCGCCGTGGTCGCGACCAGATCGATCGGCTCCAGACCCGCGAGATGCCGGGATGCACTTCCATACTGCGCGATGCGTTTAATCTCGCCGTCCAGTGCGATCGGGCCGGTCGAGCGGCCGGCCCTGGTCGAGGTGTACGCCGCGGCGAATCCCGTCGAGTTTGCGATCGCCGTCACCGCGACGGCATCCGTATAGTGCGATCCGCTCGAGTTGACGACGCGAGCGTCGGCCGCGCGAATCAATCGCTCCAGCTCGAGCGCCTCGTCGACCTTCTCGCCTCCGTCGCGCGTTGAGATCTGCTCGTCGGCGAGCTCGAGACTCGCGCCGCTGGAGCCCAGTTCGTCGGGAAGCCCGGCATACTCGTCGGGCGCGACGCTCTCGGCCTGCGCGACCGCGCGCTCGACAGCGCTGCGTAGACCTTCCGGCGTGAGGTCGGAGGTCGAGAGCGTCGCCTTGCGCCCGTCGCGAAAGACGCGCAGCAGCAGGCCCTTGGCCGTCGAACCTTCGAGCCGCGCGACGACGTTCTCGCGCGCTTCGGCGTGGAACCGGCGCGCGATTGAAACCGACGCTTCCGCAGCGCCGGCCCCCGCGTCGCCCGCCAACGTTACCGCTTGGCGCGCGAGCTCGACCGCCTGCGCCTCATCCATGCTGCGTGCCGCCCACCGTAATGGAAGCGATTTTTACCGTCGGCATTCCGACGCCCACCGGGACGTATTGGCCGCCTTTCCCGCAGGTGTAATGGCGCCGTGCTAATCTCGGGTCGTTGCCGACGGCGACGACTTTCATCATCGCCTCGGGGCCGTTGCCGATAATGGTGGCGTTACGTACCGGCGCCGTGATCTTGCCGCGTTCGACCAGATAGCCCTCGCCCACCATAAAGACGAAATCGCCCTTTGCGATCTCGACTTGGCCGCCGGCGAACGACTTGGCATAGATGCCGCGCTGCGTGGAGGCAACGATCTCCTCGACGTCGGCCGCGCCGCCGGGCATGTACGTGTTGCACATCCGCGGCTGCGGCGCGAAACGAAACGACTGGCGCCGTCCGCTTCCGGTGGACTCCACGCCCATCAGACGCGCGTTGAGCCGGTCTTGCATGTATCCGAGCAAGATGCCGTTCTCCACTAAGACTTTGTGCTGGCCGGCGATTCCCTCGTCGTCCACGTTGAGGCTTCCGCGCTCTTCGTGAAGATTTCCATCGTCGTAAATCGTAACGAGCTCGCTGGCGACCCGCTCGCCGACGCGGCCGCTGTAAAGCGAAGTTCCCTGGCGGTTGAAATCGCTCTCCAGACCGTGTCCGACCGCCTCGTGCAGCAAGACTCCGCCGCCGCCGGCACCCACGATCATCTCCATCTCGCCGGCCGGTGCGGGAATCGCCGAGACGTTGACGGTCGCGATGCGAGCCGCCTCGGTTGCGAGCGCTTGGGGCGTTTCGCGTTGGAAGAACTCCATCGACGTGCGGCCGCCGTCCCCGACGTATCCGGAGCCGCGCTCCTTCTTATCGCTGGCGACGACTTGAACGCCGAACGTCACGAGCGGCCGGCAATCGCGCACGAGACGGCCGTCGCTCGTGGCAATCCATACGTCTTGAACTTCGTCGCTGACGTGGGCGTTGACCGCGACCACGCGCGGGTCGTAGCGCCGGGCCGCCGCGTCGGCCTCTTCGAGCATGGCAACGGACCGTTTGGAATCGATCTCGCCGTTCGTGCATTGGTAGAACGACCCGGCGGGGGCCGCAGCGAGCCGCACGGTGCGCGTTTCTCCGGGCGCGGACGTTCGCGCAATCAGCGATGCGGCGTCGGCCGCTTCCGTGAGCGCCTGCAGGCTCAAGTCGTCCGACGACGCAAAGCCGGCAGACTCGCCGGCGACGACGCGTATCCCGACCCCGAGGGTCACGCCGTACGAGGCGTCGTGTAC
>Ga0070738_10006877_pt1 | contig 11669 bp, 6 predicted proteins | sample Coa_R2_2_FD_66446 | JGI IMG/M metagenome (GOLD analysis project Ga0070738, IMG submission 66446) | Surface soil microbial communities from Centralia Pennsylvania, which are recovering from an underground coalmine fire - Coalmine... | ecosystem: Environmental > Terrestrial > Soil > Unclassified ... | reverse complement strand
CTTGAGCACTTGTGCCAGTGGTGCCGATGCATGCAGTGTGATCCCCCGACGATCGGCTGTGGTTTCAGGTTCAGGAGCCTCCCGCAGGAGTGCCTGGAGTAAGGGACGCACCCCAAAATCGCGATCGGTCACGCCGATAAACACCGGCACAATCTGATCGGCTCCCAGCTCCAGCTTGAGATCCCGAAAAATTTCTTCCTGGGGTGGCTCAATGTCTTCCAGCAACTCTTCCAGCAAGTGGTCGTCAAACTCGGCCAGCGTTTCGAGCATTTCGGCGCGCGTGGCTTTCTCTTGATCGCGCAACGATTCCGGCAGAGGCACTGGATCAGCCGGTGCGCCGGGATGATAGTGATACGCCTGCTCTGTCACCAGGTCAATAAATCCCACCAGCTTTTCGCCCTGGCCGATCGGGTACTGATGGGCAACCAACGGTCGGCTCGACACTTTCTTCAGCGCTTGCAGTACGTCGGTAAAGTCTACATCGGCCCGATCCATTTTGTTGACAAAGACGAGATGGGGAATCTGCCAGTCGTCGAGAAATTTAAACAGAGGCGCAAGGGTCAGCACGCGATCGGCCACTGGTTCGCACACGACCACCACGGCATCCGCCCCAATCAATGCATTGCAGGTTTCTTGAGCGAACTCGATGGAACCGGGGCAATCCAGGAATGTAAAACGAACGCCGCCGTACTGAGTACTGGCGGCGTTCACTTCAACAGTCATCTGGCGATCGCGGGCTTCTGGGCTACTATCCCCGACGGTATTTTTGTCCTGGACTTTGCCCTTGCGTGTAACGGCATCTGTCACCGACAGAATGCTTTCCAGCAGCGTCGTTTTACCGCTGAGATAGGGACCCACGATCGCCACGTTTCGGGATCCCGGCAATACTTTCTCGTTCATACGTTCCTCCGCCAGCAAAAGCTAAACAACAGTTGGCTGGCTCAAACGTGAACGGCTTTTGGATAAAACCTGAAGTTAAAGCCAGTCAGGTGCCACTCAGCCCATTCGGTACGATCGCGAATGAACTGAAATGGGTATGACATTGATTGTGGGGATCGTTATACTGACCCATCAAAAACCTGCGGTTTGTCTTAAGGAAGAGTTAAACAATGATTAAGTAGGGTGTCTATTTATTTTTCTTGTCCAATATCTATTTATTTTCACCTGGACTTCGCAACATTTTTCGGATTGCGTTCGTCATCGCTGTACCAAGAAGTAAGCCGATCAACCAGTAGAAAACAAGATCCAGATATAGCGGTATCGTTAACGTTCAGCCACACCTGACAATTAAGTTAATCTGGCTTGAGCGTTGGGTTTATGCTTCTTCCTGTAGAATGACGGCAATCGCTGCACTCTCCATATCTATGCCGATGAGGGCAGATCTCAGAACGCGATTTAGACATTGGACAACCAAAACTATGCAATCACAACGGCGGTGGCAGACGGGTGGGTTTGTCGGCTTGATCATGATCAGTAGTCTGCTGGCGGCGGCAGCTCCCGTCCGGGCACTGCCAGAGAAAGCTGTCCTGGTCGCACAGGCTACCCAGGAGGCCGAAAGTGCCATTAATCAAGGCATTCAGTTTATCCAGCAGGGTAAGCTCAACGACGCGATCGCCGCCTTTCGTCGTGCGACGGAACTTGATCCCCGCCTGTCCGCTGCCCACTACAATTTGGGACTGGCGCTCCGTCAGCAGGGGCAACTCCAGCCTGCGGCCAACGCCTTTTACCAGGCAACCCAGGCCGACCCAAATTTTGCGCTGGCCTATGCCAACTTAGGGGCTGCACTGCTGGAAGGGAACAACCTGCCCCAGGCCAAAGACTACCTCCAGCGAGCCATTGAGCTGAATCCGAAGTTAGGCTTAGCGCACTACAATCTGGGGCTGACGCTAGAGCGGCAGGGCAATCTGGATGGCGCGATCGCTGCCTATCGACGGGCGATCGAATTTAGCCCCACCGCACCGGAACCGGCCTATCATCTGGGGATGGTCTACGCCCAGCAGCACAAGCTCAAGGAAGCGCGCGCGGCGTTTGAGCAAGCGATCAAAATTGACCCCAGCTATGCAGAGGCTTATTACAACCTGGGGTCGTTGCTGTTTATGCAGAACGATTTGGAGGGGGCGCTCAACGCATTCCGGCAATCGGCTCAAGCCAACTCCAACTACGCCAACGCCTACTACGCGGCGGGACTGGTGTTCATGCGTCAAAATAAGTTTGCTGACGCGCAGAAGGTGCTTACCTATGCGAAGGAGTTGTATGCTAAACAGGGCAATAGCCCGTGGGCAACGAAAGCGGAACAGCAGTTGCAGAAAGCGAAGACTGGCCAGCGTTAGGCCCGCTGGGGCGAACCCCCGATCGCTGGAGTTCTTCTAGCAAACCAGTCATTTCGGTTTTCCAGCTCACCGGCATACCAATGTGGTTCAAGAAATACAGATAGAAGGCGTGCTGCTCTGGGTTCCACAGGTCGCGTCCGTGGTCAGCATAAAAGCGGAGTTGGTCGAGTTGATCGGCTGCGGCTACGAGTTGGGCCACCGTTGCCGTCGGCTCCGTTGCGGCCATCAAGCGATCGACATAGCGGCGATTATGCCCTTTAGCAACCGCAGACTCGTCGCAAAGTAGCCTCATTGCGTCCTGGACGGTGCCCCCAATTTGGCCAAATAGCTCCATCGGCAGCCCAGCATCGACAATTGAATGGTGCATCAGCGCCACGATCGCCGCGTCTTCTAGCCACTCACCGGGCAGGAGGATGACGCCCTTTTCGATCGTGAGGGCAGCGACGGAAAGCAAATGGCTGATGTAAGGAACGTTGTGAACCTCTCTAATTTGTCGATCATGCAGCTCTGCGACCCAGTGCAAAACGTTGACAAAGCGCGTAGTCAGAAGTGGAGAAACAGACGTTGGTAGGAATGTACCCATATACATTGGAACGCTAAAGGTCATGAGCGAAGGATGCCCAAACCATTGCAATGAATTATAAAGTTGTTGAAAATTTGGGTGCTTTCTGCGCTTGCAGGGCCGCCCAAACCCGTTCTGGCGTCATGGGTAAGTTGGTTAGACGCACACCCGTGGCGTGGGCGATCGCGTTGGCAATCGCTGGAGCCATGCCATTGGTGGTGATCTCGCCCACACCCTTAGCGCCAAACGGCCCGTAGGGATCCGCCTGCTCCACCAGAAACACAGTCATCGGAGGCATTTCAGCCGCCGTTGGCAGTCGATAGGTGCGAAAGCTGGGGTTCAGGATCGTGCCGCGATCGTCCATCAGCAGTTCCTCTGTCAGCGCATAGCCAATGCCCATCGCGCTGCCACCCGTCGCCTGCCCCAGGCAAATCCGCGGATTGATCGCGATCCCCAGGTCGATCGCCTGCACCGATCGCAAGACCTGTACTTTCCCGGTATCGGTATCCACCTCCACCTCCACCCCCTGCACAGCGAAGGTGAGAGACGATTCGTTCGCCGCGTACTCGTTTTCGGCTTCGAGGAGTGAGTGTGTGTGGTGGGGTAAGTTTAGGCTGTCCCCCTGCTCTCTTTGGTTCCCCTCTTCCACTTGCAAGGCGGCGACCAACGCTTGAAGGGACATCGACTTATCTGAGCTGGCGATGATGCCGTTGGTGATCGTTAGCGTGTCTGGTTCGGCTTGCAGCAGTGGGGCCGCCGCTTGAACGATGCGATCGCGCAATTTTTCGGCGGCCTGCCTGGTGGATTGACCAGAGATGTAAAGCGTGGCGGATGCGTAGGAACCCGCATCAAAAGGGGTCTGATGGGTATCCGCCGTAATCATGTCGATGTCCCCTACCGTGACACCCAACACGTGCGCGGCAATCTGGCGCAGGGTGGTGTCTGACCCCGTGCCCACATCCACTGACCCCGATCGCAAACAAAATCTGCCGTCTGAGTTGAGTGTCAGTTTAACCCCTGCCAGATGCACTTTCGATAGCCCACTGCCCTGCATGGACAGCGAAATGCCAACCCCTCGCCGTCGTGAGCCGTTGACCACGGGCGGTGCGCCCGGCACGTAGCCCATCGCCGTGACAACCTTCGTGAAGCATTCCTCCACCGCGTAGCTGCCAATCAGATTAAAGTGATCGGCGGAACGGCCCAGAGCGATCACATCATCAGGGCGAATCATGTTCTTGCGCCGCAGCTCGATCGGGTCGATCGCGAGTTTGCGGGCAATTTCATCCAGTTGAGACTCCATGACAAAACAGCCCTGGGTCGCGCCATACCCCCGAAATGCACCGGCTGGCATGGTGTTGGTATACACCGCATAGCCCCGATAGCGCTTGTGGGCACAGCGGTAAAGCCCCAGCGGCTCGTAGCCTGCCAGGAAGACAACGGTGCCGCCATGATTGCCGTAAGCGCCTGTGTTTGCGATCGCCTCCATGTCCTGAGCGATTAACGTACCATCGGCCTTCACGCCGGTCTTGAGGCGAATCGTCATGGCATGACGGCTGTTCGTACAGGCAAATTCTTCCTGCCGCGTAAAGACCCACTGTACCGGACGCCCCGTTCGCAGAGTCGCCAAAACGCACAGGTCTTCGCTGAGAATTTCTTGCTTATTGCCAAAGCCCCCACCCAGCTTGGCTTTGTACACCCGAATTTTCTCTCTGGGCAAATCGAACAGCTCTGATAGCACGCGCTGGCAGTGGAAAGGCACTTGAGTACTCGATCGCACGACCAGCAAGCCGTCCGGCTCTAACCAACTGGTGGTGGTGTGCGGTTCCAGGTGCGCGTGCTGCACGGGGGGCAACGAGTAGGTCGTTTCAATTACCAGATCGGCGGCAGCAAACCCCGCTTCTAAATCACCTGATTCCAGCACCACTTGACCCGCAATATTGTGGTGAGCATCCGGGATGTTAACCGCATCAAGTTCGTCGTGGATGATGGGGGGGAGCGGGGAATGGGGCGTGGCTTCCCTCCAGTCTCCGTGTCCCTCTCTATCTGCTTCCTCCTGCCTTCGGCCCATTGCCGCGATCGGATCCAGCACATGGGGCAGAATCTCGTAGTCTACCTGGATCAGTTGACAGGCGCGTTCCGCGATCGCCACCGATTCCGCAACAACAGCCGCAACGCGATCGCCGACAAATCGAACCTTTGTGTCCAACAAGAAATGATCGAGGGGATCGGGCACCGGCTCGGCATGTCCAGCCGTAGTGTAGGCACGACGGGGTACATCCGCGTGGGTCAGCACTACATGAACACCAGACAGCGCGGTTGCCCGACTGGTATCGATCTGGCGAATCCGGGCATGGGGATGGGGCGATCGCAGCACTTTCAGGTGCAGTAATCCCGGCGGTGCCCAGTCAACCGTATACACAGGCTGTCCCGTTACAATCTCAGGGCCATCCTGCTTGGGAATGCTCTGCCCGATTTGAGGTGCGTGGGGAGTGGGGAGTGGGGAGTGGGGAGTGGGGAGTGGGGAGTGGGGAGTGGGACGCGATTTGAGGTGATTCGGTTCGCCTGATTCCTCTGCTTCCCTGCTTCCCTTTCCCGCCAGAATGCTCTCCACGATCGCCGTGTAGCCTGTGCAGCGGCAGAGATTGCCTCTTAGCTGCCAGCGCAGGTCAGCTTCGGACTTGTAGGTGATTTTTGCTGCCGTCATCACCATGCCGGGAGTGCAAAATCCACACTGAAATCCCTGCTGCTCCAGAAATGCTTGCTGCAACGGCGATCGCTGCCCGTCTGGTGCCAAGCCCTCGATCGTTGTGACGGTATGGTTGTGCGCCCGTTTCGCCGGGTAGAGACAGCTATGAATTGGGATGTCGTCTACCCAAACGGTACATGCGCCACAGTCGCCGGTGTCACAGGCACGCCGCACCCCTGAGTAGCCAAGCTGCCGCAGCAGACTCAGCAAACTGGTGCCTGCTGTACAGGCGGTTGTGGTCGATCGACCATTGATATGAATGGTGGTGGCGTCTGACATTGGATGACGGAACAATGAATGGATTCGACCCTGCCCGCAATCAGGCAACCGATGCCAGGAGGAGCCAGACGCCAGACGCGCAGAAGTTGAGTTCTAACAGCTGGCTTCTGTACTCCAGTCAGGTGTTCTTCTAGTTTTAGAACGTGGGAGGCGCGCTGGCTGTAGTCAAGGCGACGAAGGCTCCGCCAGAAACACATCCGTACGGTGCACCAGGTCGATCGCGCCCTGCGCCTGCTCCCACTGCCGATATAACTGCGTCACATCATCTACCAGCTGATCATAGACGACACCCTCTTGAGGCAGGTAAGACGTGCTGCGGATCCGACCAATCAGTGCTGGTAAGTCGATCGCCTGTCGATAGACGAAACTGTGGTGCCGAAAATTCTGAAAGCGATCGCTAGACGCCAGTGGCTTGGTCTCCACAGCCAGCAGATTGCGATGCTCGGCTGGGTGCTGGTTTGAGGCAACGCGGATGAGTTGGGTGTACTGCGCGGTGAAGGGATCGTCCTGGTCACGTTCGTTCCACACCAGCGCGACGCGCCCCGTTAATCGCAGAATCCGGTGAAACTCGTCCAGACTCTTGGCCGGATCAAACCAGTGAAAGGCTTGAAAGCAGGTGACTAGATCGACCGAGCCATCAGGCAATCCCGTTTGTTCTGCCGTTCCCGCTTGAAAGGTCACGCCAGCATGGGGTTCTGCCGACTGTCGCATCGCCGCATTGGGTTCGATCGCCCAGACATTAACCCCCTGATCGGCCAGGAGTCGCGCGGATATCCCCGTTCCCGCACCGACATCAGCCGCCGTGAGTTGACCGGGTTCGCCTAAGTCAGCCAGTATGGCTGCGATCGCGGCGGCTGGATAGCTTGGCCTGTAGCGGGCATAATCTCCCGCTCGGTTGGAGAAGCGATCGAGCGGGTTCATCTGGTGCATTGGGGTGGAGTGGCTCATCTTGGCTGATCCTGGCTTAAGCATGGGTTTCCTTACTTTGTCACACCTTTTTCGAACCTCTACTACTGCTTTTGTTAAACTCTGATGTGCCGAAAATTACATATCCAGATGGTGAGCTTTAGTATGCTTACATTCTGAATTTACTGTAATTACGTGGTGTGAGGATTCGATGTCTAGTCCTATGAATCGATGGAAATCTCTGGTGGTTGCACCGGCAGGAGTATGGGCAGCTCTGCTCATTACCGGCACAACAGCAGGATTCGTGGCACCGGGTGCCAGGGCTGCTCAAAGCCCAAATGACGCTGCTCAGACATCCGCCAGCGTGATGTCCAAATCGTTAAGTTCGCAGTCTGCTGATGCTACTCCGGCAACAGCACCCAAATTAGTGGCAGATGCCGCGATCGGAATTGATGCCAGCGAACCGCTCGCCAGCGTGGCTGATATGCAGCCTGAAGCCAAAGCCGCTCCAAGTGGCATGGATCAAGTGACCTCCGTTTCACAACTAACAGACGTTAAGCCGACTGACTGGGCGTTCCAGGCGTTGCAGTCGCTGGTTGAGCGCTATGGCTGTATTGTGGGCTACCCCGATAAGACGTATCGTGGCAACCGGGCCTTGAGCCGCTACGAATTTGCCGCCGGCTTAAACGCCTGCATGGATCGCATTAACGAACTCATTGCGGCGGGCACGGCTGACCTTGTGAAGAAGGAAGACCTGGCCGCTGTGCAAAAGCTCCAGGAAGAGTTTGCCGCTGAACTGGCAACCCTGCGGGGGCGTGTTGACACGCTGGAAGCCCGCACAGCTACCCTGGAAAAGCAGCAGTTCTCAACGACCACCAAGCTCAACGCGCTGGTCTGGTTTAACCTCACAAGCGCGGGTGCTGGTAGAGATGTCACCTATGAAGGGCCGGACAGTGGTCGTAATGACCCTGGCAACGGTCGCTTCTTTGCAACGCGAACCAATGGGCAGCCGACCCGTCAGGTGACTGGTTCACCGCAGACCACGTTTGGCTTCAACACCTGGTTAACCTTCAATACCTCCTTCACTGGAAAAGACAGTCTGGTGACGCAGTTGGCTTCCGGGAACTCCATTTCACCGGCCAACCAGTATGCGTCAGCCGGGTTCTTTAACTCCTACGGTACGCCCTTTACAGACCAGACCAGCGGCACCGTCAACGGCAGAAGTGATGTGGTCATCCACGACCTCTTCTACAGTTTCCCAGTGGGTGATTCACTCAAAGTCACGGTGGGGCCCCGGGTGAACTGGTACCGCACGTTTGACTTTAACCGCTTTACCTTCTTCCTCACGGGGGCCAGCAGCTTTGACTCGATCGGCAGCACCCAGACCAACGCGATCGACCGGGGGTCGGGGTTAGTCCTTGACTGGAAAATCAACAAGCAATTCCGATTGGCGGCGGCTTATCTGGGCGAGAATACAGAGTTCTTGCCGTCGCAGTTTGGCTTCAATACGTCCAGTAATCCAAACTTTGGGTTATTCGGTGGCACCAATACATCGACCGTTGAGTTGACCTACTCTCCCAATGAGAACCTCAACTTCCGCGTCTTATACGACTACACGCGGATGCAGGCCTATGGCGGACAGGTTGGTGGGGCGATCGGTGAACCCATTCCCTACGGCTATCTCGATGCCGGCCCGGGCTTCTCGGAGAATGGCGTTGGCGGTGGTCTGAAATATGCCTACGCCAATGCTGTGACTTTTAACTTCGATTGGCTGATTACGCCTGGGTTTGGCATCTTCGGGCGCTACGGTTTTGGTAACACCAATCTCAAACCGATCGACAAAGCCGTTGATGTCCAATCCTTCCAGGTTGGTGCTGGGTTCCCCGATTTAGGGAAAAAAGGAGCGCTGGCAGTGATTACCTTCTTGATGCCAATGGATATTATTCGCGGCGATCGCTATTTTGCGGCGGGCGCGGGTAATGGTGGCACGATGTATGAGCTAGAAGCCACCTATTTCTATCCGCTCAGCGAGAACCTGGCGCTGGTTCCGGCGTTCTACGCTATCTTCAACGCCAACAACTTCGATACCAACCCCACTATTTTTGTGGGCAACTTGCGGGCACAGTTTAGCTTCTAGTTGTTGCGTATTCGTGGTGCGTGATTGACTTCACGCACCACTTACCGCTGATTGCTATCCCCATCGTCCTGGTGAAAGCTGTGAAATCACCGCATCGTCTTGTCCAGCAGCGACAGCCGCGAACCGCTGCGCCAGTGGTGGCAGGATTGCCAGTGGATTGCTGAAGCCTGAAAACAGGTGAATCCCTTCCATATTGGGAATCTGGCCAATCAGCGGCAGGCGATCGTGGCTGAATGCAATCAGGCAGTGATGCCATTGTCCGGGGAGATCTTGGAGTGCTGGTAAGACAGCGCCGACCTGAGCGCGGATGGCCGCTTCGCTCGTGGCGGCGTCGATGGTGGCGTTGGGGTCGGTCAGGGTGCGGCTCACCTGACCAATTCTGAAGGTGCCGTTCAGCAGTTGCGTTGCCCCAGCATCCAGAATCGATGGGATTGGCTCATGTCCTGGCTGATCCCACAGGTGATCTAGTTCCGCTTTGCTGGCATCGGCTTCGAGCTGAAACCGTTGGGTGTCTGCGGGCATCACCAGCGATCGCAAGCGGAGATCCACGGGCGGTGTTTCAATGAGTTCCGCGTGCGTGAAATAGAGCCGGACGGGGATGCCCGCCGCTTTTAACAGCGATCGGCTCAGTGCCCCTGCGCAGACCGCAACATTGCTGCTGCTGTAGGTGTGCTGCTGGCCAATCACTCCCGTTACTCGGAGGTTCTCGCTCCGCTGGAGCGCAGTCACTGTTTCGATCCGCACCTGCCCGCCCAACCGGATAAATGCCTGAGTATAGGCCGCAACCGTGGCGGTGGTCGAGATATGCCCATGCTTCACGGTCAGGGCACCGGCGATCGCATCTGGATTCAGCAACGGTTCCAGTTCGCAGGCTTCCGCCACGTTCACAAGTCGGGGCGGAATGGCAAAGTGGGCGTAAGACTGGGCGATCGCGCTGGGGTTTTCATCGCGGGCGATCGTCAACACCAGGTCTAACTCGCGAAACTCAGTGCTTGCATCGAGTTCGTCAGAGAGGACGCGATGCCGCTCAATTCCCTCCGCGCAAATCTGACGCGTCAGATCGGTCGTCCCAGACCAGTAGGCAATGCCGCCATAGCCAAAGCGGGTTGCTCCCTGGAGGACACTGTGTTGCTCCAGCAACAGCACCGAAAACCCTTGCTTAGCCAGTTCATAGCTGAGCGCTGCTCCCGTAATTCCGGCCCCAACCACAATCCAATCAAAGGTCTGCATAGTCTGAATGCCCAACGCGTTAGATCACTTAACATTGTCAGTTCATTCTACGTTTGCAGCGGTTGACGGACTGTATCTGGTGGGCGATCGTGGGCGCACCTGTCGGCTGAGATGACAGCGTTTTGCTGCCGAATCACTGCTGTATCCATGTCTAAATCAAGTGCGCCTGTCAGCAGTATCAATCATGACAAAACCTGGTTTTGGTGCAATGATTCAATCGATCGCCCGGCCTTGACTGCACCGGGCTTCCCGTCCCAGGAACCAGGAACCGCACCGCATCTTTTATTTGATCCATTTTGAGGAGTTAATCGTGAGCAGTAAACGCCCTTTGTTCGTACCGCGTCGTCAAGTGATCCGTGGTCTGCTGGCCGCTGGTGCCTTTGGTGCGACGTCCCGCCTCTGGACAGGTTGTAGCCCCACGCCGACCCCCGAAGCCAGTTCCGGTAGCCCTGCGGCCAGCAGCTCAGCCAGTCCTGGGAAAGACGTGGTCATGGGCTTTATCTACGTCGGGCCGAAAGACGACTACGGCTGGAACCAGGCCCACTTCGAAGGGAAAGAAGGAGTGGCCAAACTCCCCGGCGTCAAAACGGTAGAACAGGCAAATGTGCCGGAAACCAATGAAGTCCAGGAAGTCATGCTCAACATGATTAACCAGGATGGCGCAACGGTCGTGTTTCCAACCTCCTTTGGCTACTTCGACCCCCACATTTTGAAAGTGGCACCCAGTAATCCCAATGTGCAGTTCTTCCATGCCGGTGGTCTTTACGTCGAAGGCAAACACCCTAAAAATGTGGGTAGCTACTTTGCCTACATCGACGAAGCCCAATACGTTGCTGGTATCGTTGCCGCGCACATGGCCAAAAATGGCAAACTTGGCTTCATTGCCGCCAAACCCATCCCGCAGGTCGTTCGCAATATCAACAGCTACACCCTCGGTGCCCGCACCGTTAATCCCAAGGCCACGACTCAAGTGGTCTTTACAGGCGACTGGTCATTGCCGGTGAAAGAAGCTGAAGCAGCCAACAGTATGGCCGACCAGGGAATTGAAGTCATCACCTGCCACGTAGACAGCCCCAAAGTGATTATGGAGACGGCTGAAAAGCGTGGGATTTACTGCACGGGCTATCACACAAACCAGTCCAAACTGGCTCCCAAAGGATATTTGACTGGGGCAGAATGGGATTGGTCCAAAATTTATGGTGAATATGCCAAGCTCATCCAGGAGGGCAAATCCTTGATGGATGGTGGCATTCCTCACCTCGTCCGTGGTGGCTACAAGGAGGGATACATCAAGGTTTCCGACTACGGCCCCGCCGTGACAGATGCAGCCAAGAAAGACGCTGATGCCGCTAAAGCCAAGCTCATGGCTGATACCCTGATTATCTACAAGGGGCCACTCAAGGACAACACCGGCAAGGTGGTGATTCCGGCTGGGAAAGAGTTTAAGCAGAAGGATACAGAGCTAGAGAAGATGGACTG
>Ga0070738_10006876_pt1 | contig 11669 bp, 10 predicted proteins | sample Coa_R2_2_FD_66446 | JGI IMG/M metagenome (GOLD analysis project Ga0070738, IMG submission 66446) | Surface soil microbial communities from Centralia Pennsylvania, which are recovering from an underground coalmine fire - Coalmine... | ecosystem: Environmental > Terrestrial > Soil > Unclassified ... | reverse complement strand
ATAGCCAGGAACTGCGCGTCTGCCGCCGGGGGATGGCCGGCTGGTATGTCCGGCATGGCACTGGAGGCGGCAAGCGCGGCAAAGTAGCGGGCGGCTATGTCATCCGCATCGCGCGGGATGGCCGACATCAGGGCCAGCGTGGCCGCCAGCATCAGTCCCATGGCCAGCACGATCAGTCCCAGCCAGGCCGCGCTTTGCCAGGTCGCAGCGGCCAGGATGATCGTCCCGGCCGCGCAGAACAGGGCTGGTTTACGGGAGATCTCGATCTCTTCTGCCGTCGTCATAGCGTCTCGCCTCCTGATGGCACGCCGCGGATGGGACATGGTATCCTGCCTGCATTGGCCCTTCGACTGTGATTATCGGCGGCTCCGGCCCACCATCATAGTCCTTGTGAACAGCTTTGTCGTAGCATCAGTACTTTTGGGCGAACAGGGGGAGGACTAACAGATGCTTCGCATCGGTATCGTCGGCTGCGGTCGCATTCTCAATGCGCACCTACAGGGCTACAAGCAACTGCGCGAGCAGGGCATCGACACGTTCCGCATCACCGCCCTCTGCGCGCGGCAGGAACCCGACGCGCTGATGTTCTTGCGTCGGGGCGAGGGGCCGGCGCCGCGCCCGCCCGTGCTGGATCCCTCGACCGGCGACCCTCTGGCCGCGCCGCACACCTATCTCAGCGATTTCCAGGACGATGTCGAGGTGGGCGTCTACACCGACTACCGGGCGCTGATCGAGAGCGGTCGCGTCGATGCCATCAACGATCTGACCACGCTCGCGCTGCATCACCAGGTTGGCACCGCTGCTCTGAACGCGGGGTTGCACCTGCTCACGCAGAAGCCCCTGGCGGTCTCGGTGCGCGCGGCGCGTTTGCTGGTAGACACCGCTCGCGAGCGTGGCCTGACCCTGGGCGTCTTCGAGAATGTGCGCCAGATCGCGGGAGTGCGGGCCATGGCCTGGGCGGTGCGCCGGGGCTTGATCGGCGAGGTGCAGGTGGCCATGATGGGCGGCCTCGGCGGGCTGTGGTCGCCGGATAAAGTCGTGGCCGACACGCCGTGGCGGCACAGGAAGCTGCTGGGCGGGGGAGGAGGCAGCATCGACATCGGCGTGCACCAGATGCACTGGATGCGCTACGTGGTGGGCGAGGTCGCGGCGGTCGGCGCCCTCGCGCGCACCTTCGAGCCGCTGCGTTATCGGCGCGACGCGGAGGGCCGCGTCATCGAGGAGGTCCATGCCGACGTCGACGACACCTACCTGGCGAGCCTGGTCTTCGAGCGCGGTAGCCTGGGTCAGCTCTGGTGGTCGTGGGGGATGCACGGCGAGGCGCTGGAGGTGCCGGGCACGCCGGCGGTGATGGGCTCGCGCGGCTGCCTGAAAGACGGCGCTCTGATCCTCGACGGCGGCGAGCGCCAGCCGCTGCACGAGCTCTTCGAGCAAGAGCTCAGCGCCGCGGAGCGGGAGCGCATCTTCCCGCTGGGCCTGCGCGACCCCTATGCCATCCAGAACCTCGACTGGCTGCGCGCCATCGAGAACGGCACCGACCCCGAGACCAGCGGACGTGAAGGGCTGCACGACCTGGCTGCCGCATTCGCCATCCTGGAATCGTCGGTGCTGGGGCGTCAGGTCATGCTGGCCGAGGTGCTGGAGGGGCAGGCCGATGCCTACCAGCGTGAGATCGATGAGCACTACGGACTGGTGTAGCGCAAGCATGCTTGTTATTGGCATCACCGGCCCCATCGCCGCGGGCAAGAGCACCGTCGACGCGATGCTGCGCGAGCTGGGCGCCGACCCGGTAATCGACGCCGATGCCGTCGTGCACGACCTGTATGCGAGTTCCACCGCGCTGCAGGAGGCCATCGCCGCGGCGTTCGGGCCGGAAGTGCGCAGGGCCGATGGCGGCATCGACCGGCGTGCGCTGGGCGCGCGGGTCTTCGGCAACCCGGCGGCGCTGCGGCAACTGCAGGACATCGTCTACCCTGCTACCCGCGCCGCCGTGCGCGAACGATTGGCGTCGGCCCGGCCCGACGCCGCGGCGGTGATCGATGCCGTCAAGCTCCTGGAGGGCGAGCTGGCCCCGCTCTGCACGGAGCGCTGGTGGATCACGGCCGACCCCGCCGTGCAGCGGCGGCGCCTGATGGACGGACGCGGCCTCGCGCCCGAGGAGGCCGATGCCCGCCTGGCGTCTCAGCCACGTCTGGAGGACTGGCGCCATCTGATCGACCGCGTGATCGACAACACGGGTTCGCTCGACGAGACGCGGCGGCAGGTGCGGGAAGCCTGGAATGACCTGCTGAGTCGCCATGGTCCGCGACGGCAGGCCTGACCCAGCGGACCTTGGATCAGGTCGCCAGCACCTCCAGCGGCAGCACTGCCGAGACGATCCAGTTGGGCGCGTCCACGACCTCGCTGACGGCCAGGTCGACCGCTACACTGCACAGCAGATAAGCCTCTGCCCGAGTGAACCCGTGCTCGTCGTGCAGATAAGTGATCATGCCCCGGACGGCCTGTTTCGTCGCCTCCATCAGGTCCGGCGCCACGCCGGTCGTGCAGTAGCGGGGGCCGGGAGTGCGCACCTCGACCGTGCGGTACTCTGGCGCGGACAGGCGCCGGTTGCGCTGCAGGCCGAAGCGTAGCGTCACCCTGGCGCCGCACTCGATGCCGGTGCCGCAGACCTCTCCGTCGCCCTGCGCGGCATGCACGTCGCCGGCGGAGAAGAGCGCACCATCCACGGCGACCGGCAGGTAGAGGGTGCTGCCGGGGACCAGGTGGCGCACGTCCATGTTGCCGCCGACGGAGCGCGGTGGCGTGGTCGAGTGCTCGCCTGGCTCGGCGGGCGCCACGCCCATCACGCCGCAGAACGGGTTCTGGGGAAGGCGCACCGGCATCGGCCGCCGCGCGGGGTCGTCCGGCCGCACGACGGCCTTCTCGCCGCGCAGGTCCCAGTAGATCAGCTCGCGGCCCTCGAACTCATCGGCGAGCAGGCCGAAGCCGGGCGCAAAGTCGGTCCAACCCCAGGCGTCGGGCACGATCTCCAGCACCTCGACGGCCAGCGTGTCGCCCGCTTGCGCGCCGCGAATGGCGACCGGGCCGCACAGGGGATGGCCCGAGCGGACAGATGCGGGCCGGATGCCGCGTTCCGGCGGTGAGCCGGGGTTGCCGGCCCACGACGGCGGGGGGATCCGGCCGTCACCGGCGTCGATCGTCGTAAAGGTGACGGTATCGCCCGGGTCAACGGTCAGCGCCGGAAGTAGATTGTTGTCCCAGCAGCGGTGGACCGCGTCGAAGGGACAGTCAAAGCTCGTCATCGCTCGTCCTCACTCTGCATGTATACCGGCCCAGGCGACGCCCTCGGGCGTGCGTTGCAGCCGGCCGATCTCGCGGATATGCGTCACGACCAGGAGCGCATCTTCGGCCAGGGCGTTCTCGATCAGGGCCTGGCGGCTGAGCAGGTTGCTCTCGGCGTCCGCCCAGTCGACCATCCAGGCCGGGTTCTCCACCTCCATCGGGTGGTGGAAAAGATCGCCCACGCAGTACAGTGTCTGACCCTCCGACGTGACGCGCAGAGCCTGGTGGCCCGGTGTCTCGCCGGGCGTAGCGATGATGCGCACGCCGTGTCCCAGGTCGCGATCCCCGTTGACCAACTCAAGCAGCCCGGTTTTGTGCAGCACGCCCAGGGTGCAGCTAACCGCGGAGGTAGGGTCTTGCAGCGCGGCCTGTGTCTCCGCTCGCTCCCAGTCCGCGCGGCCGAGATAGTGGCGGGCATTGGGGAAGCTGGGGGCGTGGGCTCCATCGCGCTCTACCGTCACGCCGTTGTAGTGATCGCCGTGGCCGTGCGTGATCACGACATGCGTCACGTCCTGCGCTCGCACGCCCATCTGAGCCAGGCGTATGAGCGGGTCGGGCGGCGGATGGTAGCCCGGTAAGAAGTATTCCGAGTCGGGTGGCGCATCGTAGCGTCCGGCGTCGACCACCAGCGACAGGTCGCCCACCGCGATGTGCGCGCAATAGACCGGCACCTGCGTGTGCCGCTCGAGCGCGTCTCCATGGCGCGCAGCCCACTCATGCTTCTGTTTGGTGAACCACTCCGCCGGTGTCACGCCCAGGTCGCCGACGTTGAGCACCGTGACGCGTGCCGACCCCACCTGTAGGGTGTGTGTATCGCTGCCCATGACCTTCTCTCGCTCCATTCTCCTGCCGGTGGCATCCGCCTGCGTTGGCGGCGGATCTCAAGGGATACTTATATTACGATACTGTACACGAGCCATGCAGGGAGACGATCCAGGACAGTATGGTCCAGCGGTGGCAAGTCGGGTCCAACCGGGTACACTGAAAGTTGATACCCCTTGTACCGGACGATGTGGATTAGCCGATACTGTGCATCTTGAACGCCTTGCTCTCGCCCATTACCGCAACTATGCGCACCTGGATGCGCGCTTCAAAGAAGGCGTGATCATCCTGCATGGGGCCAATGCGCAGGGCAAGACCAATCTGCTGGAAGCTATCTATCTGCTGGCCACGACCAAGTCGTCGCGCACGCGCAGCGATGCCGACCTGATCACCTGGGGACCGCCCGACCCATTCTCTCCCGTCCCGTTTGCGCGCATCGCCGCGCATGTGGAGCGGACGTCGGGGCCGGTCGATCTGGAGATCGTGGTGGTGCAGGAAGCCAACGGCCAGGTGGAGACCCCCGGGCCGACGGCGCGCAAGCGCTTCAAGCTCAACGGGGTGCCGCGTCGCGCCGGTGAGGTGCTGGGTCAGGTCAACGCCGTGCTGTTTGCCCCGACCGACGTGGATATCGTGGCCGGCTCTCCCTCCCTGCGCCGCCGTTACCTGGATGTCATTCTCTGCCAGGTGCATCCCTCCTATTACCGTGCGCTGCAGGGCTACAACAAGGTACTCTTGCAGCGCAACAGCCTGCTGCGCCAGGTGCGCGAGCGCCAGCAGCCGGCCGATACGCTGCTGTACTGGAACGAGAAGCTGGTGGAATATGGCACCACGGTCGTCGTTCAGCGCGCCGACGCGGTGGCCCACCTGTCCGTGGCCGCCGCCGAGATGCACGAAAGGGTCAGCGGTGGCCGCGAGTGCCTGGAGATGGCGTATCTCTCCTCCGTGTCGCTAGAGGGCGGCGGTGCAACCGGCGTGCGCGGCGCCTTCGAGTCCGATCTGGCCGCACAGCGCCAGCGCGAGCTGGCGGCCGGCGTCTCCCTGGTTGGCCCGCATCGCGACGACCTGGGCTTCGCGGTGGGTGGCACCGACATGACGCAGTTTGGATCGCGCGGCCAGCAACGCTCCGTGGCCCTGGCCATCAAGCTGGCCGAGCTGGCCTATATCCGGCGTGAGGCCGGCGAATGGCCTATCCTCCTGCTCGACGACGCCACCTCCGAGCTCGACGCGGTGCGGCGCGCCGCCGTGCTCGAGGTGGCCAGCGAGCATCCCCAGGTCTTTCTCACCACGGCCGAGCCGCAAAACGTCATGCCCGCCTTCGACGATGCGCCGCAGATCTGGCACGTGGAGTCCGGTACCCTGAGTGGGGGTTGAATAGGAAGAATGCTGCTATCCGCTTTGCTCGCAGCCGTTCCGGCTGCCGTTGCCGTCGGGGCGGGCGACCCCGAGATCGCCGGTATCGCCTACGACTCGCGCGCCGTGCGGCCGGGCGATCTGTTTGTCGCGCTGCCGGGGACGCAGGTCGATGGGCATCGCTTTATCGAGGCCGCCGTGTCGCGCGGTGCCGCGGCTGTGCTCTGCCGGCAGGCGCCGTCCGGGAGCCCGGGCGTGCCGCATCTGGTGGTGCCGGACAGCCGCGCGGCCATGGCCGACGTGGCCGCGGCCTTCTATGGCCGGCCCGCGGAACGCCTCAAGATGGTGGGCATCACCGGGACCGACGGCAAGACCACCACCGGCTTCCTGATCCATGCGCTGCTGCGCGGGACAGGGCACCCGGCCGGCCTGCTCGGCACCGTCGCCTTCCGCATCGACGAGCGCGTGCTGAAGAACGAGGCCCGGTTGAGCACGCCCGAATCGCCCGATGTCCAGCGCCTGCTGGCGGAGATGGTCGCGGCCGGGGCCGAGTATGCCGTGGTGGAGGCCACCAGCCACGGCCTTGTGCTCGACCGCCTGCGCGGCTGCCGCTTTGAGGTGGGCGTTTTCACCAACCTGGCCCACGATCACCTCGACTTTCACGGCACCATGGAGAACTATCGCGACGCCAAGGCGCGCCTCTTTCAGGGTTTGCCCGAGGGGGGCGTGGCCATCCTCAACCGCGACGATGCCTGTTACGAGTTCTTGCGCTCCGTCAGTAGCGCGGCCGTGCTCTCCTACGGGCTGCATCCCGCCGCCGAGGTGCGTGCCCGCGATGTCGCGGTCACGGTCGACGGCATCCGCTTTGCGGCCCACACGCCCGCGGGTGCCGTCGAGGTGGCCAGCCCGCTGACCGGGCGCTTCAACGTGCATAACCTGCTGGCGGCCCTGGCTTTTGCCTGCTCCCAGCGGATCGATCTGCATCAGGCGGCAGCCGCCCTGACCACGGTGTCGGATGTGCCGGGTCGCATGAAGCGCGTGGATGCGGGCCAGCCGTTCGCCGTGGTCATCGACTACGCGCACGCGCCCAACAGCCTCACCAAGGTGCTCGACGAGCTGCGTCCGTTGACTCCCGGCCGCCTGATCGCCGTCTTCGGCGCGGGCGGCAACCGCGATCAACTGAAGCGCCCCATCATGGGCCGCATCGCCGCTGAGCGCTGCGATGCCATCGTGCTGACCGACGAGGACCCCTACACCGAGCGCTCGGAGGACATCATCGAGGCTATCGCGGCCGGTGCCCGGGCCGCCGGCGCGCGCGAGGGCGAGACGCTGTGGCTCTGCCCGGACCGGCACGAGGCCGTGCTACTGGCTATCGGCATGGCGCGACCGGGCGATACCGTGCTGTTCGCGGGCAAAGGCCACGAGGCCTCGATCGTGACGGGCAGCTATCGCCGGCCCTGGGATGAGGAAGCGGAGGTGCGCGCCGCCATCGCCGCGACGATGGGGGCGCGCGCCTAAATGTCCACTCCACCAGTTCCGCCGGCCGAGACCATCACCGTCATCTGGCTGGGCGCCGGACGGCGCGGCGCGCTGACCGTCGAGGCGCTGGATGCCCTGCGCCGGGCATTGCGCCTGTACATCATCACGGGGCGCCGGCCCATTCTCGACGAGCTACGCTCCGACCTGCCTCCGTACTCCACCATCCAGGAACTTGACGCGCTGTTCGACGCGGCCGGGCCGCGGGCGGTCGTCGACCATCTTCTGGCCGCGGCGGCGCAGGGGCCGTTCGCGTTTGCCCTGCCCGGCGGGCCGCTCCGGGGCGACCCGGTCGTCGCGCTGCTGTGTCGCGAGGCGTCTGCACGCGGTATTCCCGTGCGCACGGCCGGTGGGACGCTGTCTCTGGAGACGCTGCTGCCCGCGCCCGGAGGCGCCCAGGGGTTGCAGATCATCGACGCGCGTGCGATCACCGGGGTCAATCCCGGCAGCGCCGCCGAGGGCCTGGCGGAGCGCTGGACCGGCCTCTCGCCCCGTTTGCTCAACGCGCAACTTCCGCTGCTGATCGGTCCGGTCACCTCACCGGAGGGCGTGGACCGTGTGCTGCGCTGGCTCGGCGAGCGCTATCCGTCCGGGCACGAGGTAACCCTCCTGTCGCCGTCCGGCTGTCAGACCCCGGTCTCGCTGCGTCGCGGCACGCCGGCCGCCGGGGCGCTCGGCGATCTCGTGCCCGAGGACAGCGCGGCTTTCGCCATCTACGTGCCGCCGCTGGCGCCGCTCGACGATCTGTGCAGCCCGGACACGCTCGGCTATATCACCGCCCGGCTGCGCGGCCCGGGCGGCTGCCCCTGGGATCGCGAGCAGACCCACCGCTCGCTGACGCCGTACATGATCGAGGAGGCCTACGAGGCGGTGGATGCCGTGGAGCGCGGCGACGACGCGGACTTGGTCGAAGAGTTGGGCGACGTGTTGTTGCAGGTGGTGCTGCACAGCCAGCTCGCCGAGGAGGAGGGACGCTTTAGCCTGGCCGACGTGGCCGCGGAGGTGAACCGCAAGCTGGTGCGGCGCCATCCGCACGTCTTCGGCGATGTGCAGGTCAGCGGCTCGTCGGAGGTGCTGCGCAACTGGGAGCAGATCAAGCGCGTCGAGAAGGGCGCGCGGCGCAGTTCGGCGCTCGACGGCATCCCCCCGGCCCTACCGGCGCTGAGCCTGGCCCAGACCATGGGGCGTAAGGCGGCCAAGCTGGGCTTCGACTGGCCGGGCGTGGATGGCGTGCTGGCCAAGGTGCGCGAGGAGATCGCCGAGCTGCAGGCCACGGCCGGCGCGGCCGAGCGGTACGACGAGATGGGCGATCTGCTCTTCGCCCTGAGCTCCCTGTGCCGCCACCTGGGCATCGACGGTGAAGACGCCCTGCGCGCGGCGGCGCGAAAGTTCGAGCGCCGCTTCCGGCGCGTCGAGGCCATGGCGCAGGATCAGGGCCTGAACCTCGCGGCGCTCGATCCCGCCGACCTGGACCGCCTGTGGGAACAGGCCAAGTCTGCCGAGTGAGAAAGAGGGGGCATCGTCTTGAGACTGGAGCAAGGATGAGCAAGAGCGTGCTCGTGACGGGAGCGGGGACGGGCCTCGGGCTTGAGACGGCGCTCCATCTGGCCGCGCACGGCTTTACCGTCTATGCCTCTATCCCCGATCTCGCCCAGCAGGCGCCGATGGAAGCGGAAGCCGCGCAGCGCGGCGTCACGCTGCGTCCGCTGCTGCTTGATGTGACGGATGCCGCCCGTATCGATGCGGCGGTCCGCACCCTCATCGACGAGTGTGGCGACCTCTTCGGCCTGGTCAACAACGCGGGCATCAGCCTGCGGGGCTACTTCGAGGACCTGGACGACGCGGAGATCCGGCGGACCCTGGACGTGAATCTGTTCGGCGCGATGGCCGTGACGCGGGCCGTGCTGCCGCACATGCGCGCCGCCCGGCGCGGCCGCATCATCTTCGTCAGCTCTATCGGAGGCCGCATCGGCGCCATGGCCCGTACGGCCTATTGCGCCAGCAAGTTCGGGCTGGAGGGCTTCGCCGAGTCGCTGATGCAAGAGGTAACGCCCCTGGGGGTGCAGGTCAGCATCATCGAGCCGGCCATCATCAAGACGGAGCGCTGGTCCACCAATCGGGGCGTCGCGCGGCGGGCCATGGACCCGGAGAGCCCTTACCACGCCTGGTTCCAGGCCGAGGAACGCCTGGCCGATGCGCTGGTCAGGTCCTCGCCAACCCGGCCCAGCGACGTGGCCGAGGCGATCCACGAGGCGCTGACGGCCTCCCATCCGCGCCTGCGCTACGTCGTCGGCCGCCGCGCGCGCCTGGTGCTGTGGCTGCGGCGCTATCTGCCCGGCGAACTGTTCGAACGCCTGTATTTCGGCGCCGCCATGCGCCGCGTGACGGTGGCCCGGCCCGCCGTATCGCCGGCCCGCACAGCATCGACGAGGAGGTAAACGGTGATATCTCGCCTGAAGATGATCAAGATACTGGGTCTTGGCCCTGCCCTCAGGGCCAATCGTCTGCGCCGCTTCAGCCAGGATCTCTTGCCCGGTTTCTACACCACGCGCGCCGTTATCGCCTTGTTTAACGTTGGGCTTATCGATGAGCTGACCCAAAAGGGCCCGGTTGATCTCGATTCGTTCGCCGCGCGCAACAACCTTGATCTCCATGTGCTGCGCTCGCTGTGTGACTATCTCTGCTCGGTGTGCGTCATGAAGCGGACCGGGACAGCTTACGCGCTCGACCAACGATACAGGCCCGTGATCGACACAGTGACGGGACCATTCTACTCGGTCTATGCCTATCAGGACATCTTCCGCAACCTGGAGGCGCTGCTGAAGAAGGAGAAGACCTACGGCGCGGAGGTGACCCGCGAGCCAGAGTTCGTGGCTCGGGGAAGCGGAGCCGTCGGCCAGTATCTCGCTTTCCCGCTGATGGCGCACGTGCTCCGGCGCAACGGCTTCAAGCGGGTGCTCGATCTGTGTTGCGGAGACGCCACCTTTCTGATCGATCTCTGCCGGCGCGACCACGACGTCAAAGGCTACGGCGTGGATATTGCGCCGGAGGCCATCGCCTTCGCGCAGAAGAGAGTGGCGAAGAGGGGCCTGCAAGATAGGATCTCCCTGGTCGCGGGCGACGTCTTCCACCTCGACGCCGTGACCGGCCACGTCAAAGACATCGAGGCCACCACCTGCGTCTATGCGCTCCATGAATTCTTAACCGACAGCCAGGACCGCATCCTGGATCTCCTGCAACGGTACAGGGCAACCTTCCCCGGCGTTCCCCTCGTCGTCTGCGAGGTGATACACCACACGCCCGAAGAGTTGCGCGACAAGCCGGGCGGCGTCGCGGAGATTCAGCTCTGGCACGACCTCTCCAATCAGCGCTTGATGTCGAGAGAGGAGTGGCGCGCGCTGTTCAGCCGGGCGGGCTTCGCCACCGTGCACGAAGATTACGCCGCCGTCGCACGGACCGCCATCTTTACCGTCAGCTAGCCACCCCCAACCTTGGATGCATAATCCTGCGACATGACAAAGAGCATCATCGTCACGGGGGCCTCGGTGGGCTTCGGCCCGGAGATAGCGGCCTACCTGGCCGAACGCGGCCTTGACGTGTATGCCGGCGTGGCCGATCCGGGCCAGATGCCCATTGTCGAGGAAGCGGCCGGGCGCCGCAACGTGGCGGTGCGCGTCGTCCCCCTGGACCCGCGGGAGCAGAGCAGTGTGGACACGGCCATCGGCACGGTCGTCGCCGAGACCGGAGGGATCTACGGCGTGGTTAATAATGACAACCTGTTCATGCGAGGCTACTTCGAGGATCTCCTCGACGACGAGATTCGGCGCATCTTCGAGACCAACCTGCTCGGCACCATGGCTGTCACGCGAGCGGCCTTGCCCCACATGCGCGCCGCGCGCCGTGGCCGCATCGTCATCATCACATCTGTCGCGGGCAAGATCGGCGCGCCAACCGGCTCCGCCTATAGCGCCAGCAAGTTTGCGCTCGAAGGGTTTGGCGAATCGCTGATGCAGGAGGTCGCCCCACTCGGCGTGGGGGTGAGCCTCATAGAACCCGGCATCACCTTGACCAGGAGCTGGACCATCGACCAGGCCGCGGCCTCTCGTGCCAGGAATCCCGAGAGCCCCTACCACGCCTGGTTCAACCGCGCGGAGCAACTGTTCGACCGGACCATGCGCTCGGCGCCGCAGACGCCGGAGACGGTGGCTGCCACGGTACATCGTGCGTTGACCGCGTCCCGCCCTCGACTGCGCTACGTGGTCGGGCCGCGCGCCCGACTCATTATCGCCGCGCGCCGTTATGCGCCCGCCGAGGTCTTCGAACGCATCTACTTCGGCGCGCTCACGCGGCGCATTACCCGTGAGCCTTGAGCCGGGCGTGGGGCCACGCGACAAGGCCGCGTTCGATGGGGAATCCGCTATGCCCGGGCTCGTGGACGGCCCGTGCGATAGGGGCAAGTGCAGGCCCCATGTCGCCGCGTGGCATCTTTGTTGCTTACATCCATGCGGACAGGTGGTCCCTGGCGGCGGGCGGCCGACGGATGTAGGGGCGCGTGCAAGATAGGCGGCGTCCGATCGAGGCCCCGAACCGGTACGTGTGGAATTTGTGATGCGACAGAT
>Ga0070738_10006875_pt1 | contig 11671 bp, 4 predicted proteins | sample Coa_R2_2_FD_66446 | JGI IMG/M metagenome (GOLD analysis project Ga0070738, IMG submission 66446) | Surface soil microbial communities from Centralia Pennsylvania, which are recovering from an underground coalmine fire - Coalmine... | ecosystem: Environmental > Terrestrial > Soil > Unclassified ... | reverse complement strand
TGAACGGCGTCGAGGACATGCTCTACATGTCCTCCCAGTGCACGAACGACGGAGTCTACACCCTGACCGTGACGTTCAAGGTCGGGATCGACCTCAACATGGCCCAGGTCCTCGTCCAGAACCGGGTCCAGCTCGCGATCCCCGTCCTCCCCGCGCTCGTCCAGAGGATGGGCGTCACCGTCAAGAAGCGCTCGCCGAACGCGCTCCTCGACATCAACCTCGTCTCGACGAACGGGCGCTACGACCAGCTCTACCTCTCGAACTACGCGACCATCCAGGTCACCGATGCGCTCGCCCGCGTGAGCGGAGTGGGCGACATCGTGATCCTCGGGCAGCGCGACTACTCCATGCGCGTCTGGCTCGACCCCGAGAAGCTCGCGACCCGGGGCATGACGGCCGCCGACGCGGTGAACGCGCTCCAGGAGCAGAACGTCCAGGTCGCCGCGGGACAGGTCGGGCAGCCGCCCGTCCCGAGCGGGCTCGACTTCCAGTACTCCATGAGCACGCAGGGGCTCCTCGTCGAGGCGGGAGAGTTCGGCGACATCATCATCAAGACGGGAACGCAAGGAGAGATCGTCCGCCTCTCCGACGTGGCCCGCCTCGAGCTCGGCGCCCAGAACGCCGACGTCTCGTGCACCCTCGACGGGAAGCCCTCCGTCGTCCTCGAGCTCTTCCAGACCCCGGGCGCGAACGCCCTCGAGACCGCCTCGGCCGTGAAGGCGAAGATGGCCGAGCTCAAGCAGCAGTTCCCGGACGGGCTCGACTACAGGATCGTCTACGACACGACTCCCTTCATCCGCGAGTCGATCCTCGAGGTCGTGAAGGCGCTCCGCGACGCGACGCTCCTCGTGGCGCTCGTCGTCCTCGTCTTCCTCCAGAGCTGGCGCTCGACCCTGATCCCGCTCGTCGCCGTGCCGGTCGCGATCGTGGGCACCTTCGCGGCCATGGCCGCGGCGGGGATCAGCCTCAACAACCTCTCCTTGTTCGGCCTCGTCCTCGCGATCGGCATCGTCGTGGACGACGCGATCGTCGTCGTCGAGAACGTCGAGCGCTGGCTCGAGAAGGGCCACTCGCCTCGCGACGCCGCGCGCGCCGCCATGGACGAGGTGACGGGCCCCGTGATCGCGGTCGGCCTCGTCCTCTGCGCCGTGTTCGTGCCGTGCGCTTTCATCTCGGGCATCACCGGCCAGTTCTTCCGCCAGTTCGCCATCACCATCGCCGTCTCGACCGTGATCTCGGCCTTCAACTCGCTCACCCTGAGCCCCGCGCTCTGCGCGCTCCTCCTCCGGGAGCACCACGCCGGGAAGGACCTCCCCCAGCGAGCCCTCGACACCCTGTTCGGCTGGTTCTTCAAGGCCTTCAACAAGGTCTTCGGCGCCTCGACGACGGGGTACACGAGGGCGACGGGCGTCCTCCTCCGGCAGAGCGGCCTGGTCCTCGCCCTCTACGCCGGGCTCCTCTGGCTCACCTGGTGGAGCATGAGCCGGCTCCCGGCGGGCTTCATCCCGCAGCAGGACAAGGGCTACCTCCTCGCGAACGTCCAGCTCGCCGACTCGGCCTCGGCCGAGCGGACGCGCGAGATCGTCGAGAAGGTCGAGGAGATCGCCGCGAAGACGCCCGGCGTCGCCCACACGGTCGGCGTCGCCGGCCAGTCGCTCCTCCTCGGCGCGAACGGGTCGAACTTCGGCTCGCTCCTCGTCATGCTCGACCCCTTCGAGGAGCGGCACGGAGCCGAGCTCGGAGGCGACGCGATCGCGGCCCGCCTCCGCGACGCGTTCGCGCGCGAGGTCGAGGACGCCCAGGTGACCGTCTTCGGCGCGCCGCCGGTGGACGGCCTCGGCAACGCGGCCGGCTTCAACGTCGTCATCGAGGACCGCGGCGACTACGGCCCCTCGGGGCTCCAGGGGCAGATCGAGCGCCTCGTCGCGGCCCGCGAGAGCGACCCGCGGATCGCCGACATGTTCACGCTCTACCGCGCGAACGCGCCCCAGCTCGACATCGAGATCGACCGGACCAAGTGCAAGTCGCTCGGCCTCCCCGTGAGCGACGTCTTCGCGACGCTCGAGGTCTACCTCGGCGGCTACTACGTCAACAACTTCGTCCGCTTCGGCCGGACGTGGCAGGTCAACATCCAGGCCGACTCGCGCTTCCGCCGCCGCGCCGACGAGGTCGGGCTCCTCCAGGTCCGCACGCAGGACGGGTCCATGGTCCCGCTCAACGCGGTGTCGCACGTGGACGACTCGACCGGCCCCGTCTTCGTCGAGCGCTACAACATGTATCCCGCCGCCAACGTCAACGGAGCCGCCGCTCCGGGCGTGAGCTCGGGCGAGGCGATCAAGGCCGTCGAGGCCCTCGCCACCGCCGAGCTCCCGCGCGGCATGGCCTTCGAGTGGACCGAGCTCGCCTTCCTCCAGATCCTCGCCGGCAGCACGGGCATGGTGCTCTTCATCCTCGCCGTCGTGCTCGTCTTCCTCACCCTCGCCGCGCAGTACGAGAGCTGGTCGCTCCCGCTCTCGGTGATCCTCGTCGTCCCCATGTGTCTCCTCTGCTCGGCGGCGGGGGTCGCGGTCGCGCACCTCGACATCAACATCTTCACGCAGATCGGCTTCGTCGTCCTCATCGGCCTCGCCAGCAAGAACGCGATCCTCATCGTCGAGTTCGCGAAGCAGCTCCGCGCCCGCGGCGTCGAGCGTCGCGAGGCCACGCTCGAGGCCTGCCGCCTCCGCTTGCGGCCGATCATGATGACGTCCTTCGCCTTCATCCTCGGCGTCGTCCCCCTCATGACGGCGTCGGGCGCCGGCGCCGAGATGCGGCACACGCTCGGCGTCGCGGTCTTCTACGGCATGCTCGGCGTCACGCTCTTCGGGATCTTCCTCACGCCGGTCTTCTTCTACGTGATCGACATGTGGAGCAAGAAGGCGCCCTGAATGTCCCACTTCCTCATCGACCTCTCGCCCCCCACCGTTCGCCCTGAGCGAGGAGTCGCGCGCCCTTCGACAGGGCTCAGGACAGGCTCCGCGCGCGACGACGAGTCGAAGGGCGCCTTCGCGCGCGAGGCGAACCGAGCAACCGTCCCGGGGCCCTTCGACTCGTCGTCGCGTGTCGGGCTCGCTTCGCTCGCCCGACTCGCGACTCCTCGCTCAGGGCGAGCGGAGGGTTGAATGTCCCACTTCTTCATCGACCGCCCGATCTTCGCGTCCGTCCTCTCCATCGTCTTGACGCTCGCGGGAGCGCTCGCCTTCTTCAAGCTCCCCATGGCGCAGTACCCGCAGATCGCGCCGCCCACGATCCAGGTCTCCGTCACCTACCCCGGAGCGAACGCCGAGGTCATCGCCCAGACCGTCGCCGCCCCGATCGAGCAGCAGATGAACGGCGTCGAGGACATGCTCTACATGTCCTCGCAGTCCACGAACGCCGGCAACTACACGCTCATGATCACGTTCCGGCTCGGCGTCAGCCTGAACATCGCCCAGGTCCGGGTCCAGAACCGGTTGCAGCTCGCCATGCCGCTCCTCCCCGACGTGGTCCAGCGCGTCGGGCTCTTCGTGAGGAAGCGCTCGCCCGACATCATCATGGCCGTCACGCTCACGTCGCCCGACGGCCGCTACGACCAGCTCTACCTCTCGAACTACGCCACGCTCCACATAAAGGAACAGCTCGCGCGGCTCGAAGGGGTGGGCGACATCTTCATCTTCGGCCAGCGCGACTACTCCATGCGCATCTGGCTCGACCCCGAGAAGCTCGCGGCCCGCAGCATGACCGCGATCGACGTCAGGAACGCCCTCTCCGAGCAGAACCGCCAGGTCGCGAGCGGCCGCATCGGACAGCCGCAGATCGGGAGCTCTCCCGTCGAGAACCAGTACTCGACGCGCGCCGAGGGCCTCCTCGCCGAGACCGACGAGTTCGACGACATCATCGTCAAGACCGGCGCGAACGGCGAGATCGTGCGCTTGAAGGACGTGGGCCGGAGCGAGCTCGGCGCGGCGAACCAGGACGTCCTCCTCAACGTGGACGGGCACCCCGCGGTCGGGATCGCCGTCTTCCAGAACCCGGCCTCGAACGTCCTCGAGACCGCCGACGCCGTCTACGCCAAGATGAAGGAGCTCTCGAAGGATTTCCCCGACGGGCTCATCTACACGATCCCGGTCGACTGGACGCCCTTCATCCGCGAGTCGATCCACGAGGTCGAGAACGCGCTCCGGGACAGCGTCCTCCTCGTCGCCCTCGTCGTGCTCCTGTTCCTCCAGAGCTGGCGCGCCGCCTTGATCCCCCTGATCGCCGTGCCCGTGGCGATCGTCGGCACGTTCGCCGTCATGGCCGCGGTCGGGATCAGCCTCAACAACCTCTCCTTGTTCGGGCTCGTCCTCGCGATCGGCATCGTGGTCGATGATGCGATCGTCGTCGTCGAGAACGTCGAACGCTGGCTCGAGCACGGCCTCGCACCCCGTGACGCCGCCCGCAAGGCGATGGACGAGGTCACGGGCCCCGTCATCGCCGTGGGCCTCGTCCTCTGCGCCGTGTTCGTCCCCTGCGCGTTCATCTCGGGGATCACCGGCCAGTTCTTCAGGCAGTTCGCCATCACCATCGCCGCGTCGACGATCATCTCCTGCTTCAACTCGCTCACGCTCAGCCCGGCGCTGGCGGCCCTCCTCCTCCGCCCGCCGACGGCGGCGCGCGATCCCTTCCAGAGGACCCTCGACCTCCTCCTCGGGTGGATCTTCAAGCCCTTCAACGCCCTCTTCGCCTTCTCCACGAGAGGCTACACCGCCGTCGTCGGGAAGATGCTCCGCGTCTCGGCGCTCGTCCTCCTCCTCTACGCCGGCCTCCTCGGCCTCACGTGGTGGAGCCTGAAGACCCTCCCCAAGGGCTTCATCCCGCAGCAGGACAAGGGACGCGTCATGGTCAACATCCAGCTCCCCGATGCGGCCTCGACGGAGCGGACGACCGCCGTCCTCATGCAGGCGATCGACGTTGCCCTGAAGACCCCCGGTGTCGCCCACGCCTTCGCCGTCGGAGGGAACTCGCTCCTCCTCAACGCCACGTGCTCGAACTTCGGGACGCTCTTCGTGGTCCTCAAGCCCTTCGACGAGCGTCACGATCCGCAGCTCTCGGCCGACGCCATGATCGCGAAGCTGCGCACTCGCTTCAGGGATGAGATCAAGGACGCCGAGATCCAGGTCTTCGGCGCCGCTCCTGTGGACGGCATCGGCAACGCCTCGGGCTTCAAGCTCCAGATCGAGGACCGGGGCGATCAGGGCTTCGCCGCTCTCCAGGCGGAGGCGGACGCCGTCACCGCCGTCGCGCGGAAGGACCCGCGCCTCGTCGGCCTCATCGCCACCTACAGGGCGAACACGCCCCAGCTCGTCGTCGACGTCGATCGGACGAAGTGCAAGGCGCTCGGGCTCCCCCTGAGCGACGTCTTCGGCACGCTCCAGATGTACCTGGGCGGGTACAGCGTGAACGAGTTCGTGCGCTTCGGCCGCACCTGGTTCGTGAACGTCCAGGCCGAGGCGCGCTTCCGCGAGCGCTCCGAGGACGTGGGGAAGCTCCAGGTGAGGAACGCGACCGGAGACATGGTCCCTCTCGCCTCGGTGACGCGGATCCGGGACGTGTCGGGGCCCTTCTACATCCAGCGCTACAACATGTATCCCACGGCCACGGTCATGGGCGGTCCGACGGTGGACGCGAGCTCGGGCGACGCGATCGACATCATGCAGGCCGCCTGCCGCGACGCGCTCGGCACCCACACGAGCTACGAGTGGACCGAGCTCTACTACCTCCAGATCCTCGCCGGGAACACCGGCATGGTCATCTTCGGCCTCGCCGTCGTCTTCGTGTTCCTGACGCTCGCCGCTCAGTACGAGAGCTGGACGCTCCCCCTCTCGGTCGTGCTCGTCGTGCCCATGTGCCTCCTCTGCTCGTGCGCCGGGGTCGCGATCGCGAAGCAGGACATCAACATCTTCACGCAGATCGGGTTCGTCGTCCTGATCGGCCTCGCGAGCAAGAACGCCATCCTGATCGTCGAGTTCGCCAAGCAGCAGAGGAAGAACGGGGCGACCGGGCGTGACGCGACCCTCGAGGCGTGCCGGCTGCGTCTCCGGCCGATCATGATGACCTCGTTCGCCTTCATCCTCGGGGTCTTGCCGCTCATGCTCGCCCACGGCGCCGGCTCCGAGATGCGGAGGACGCTCGGGACCGCGGTCTTCTACGGCATGCTCGGGGTCACCTTCTTCGGGATCCTCCTCACTCCGGTCTTCTTCTTCGTCGTGGACAAGCTCACGAGTCGCAAGGAACAGGCTGCCGAGAGCTTGCCGAAGCCCGAGACGCACGTCGGCTCGTAGCCGGGAAGGTTCGAGCCACAGAGGACACCGAGAGCACAGAGAGAGCACGGAAGGCCGCCTTTCGCGCGCTCTCTGTGCTCTCTGTGCCCTCTGTGGCTTCCTCTTCGTCGATCGAGTGACCAGCGAGTGAGGTTGTCTTCGCAGCGAACCGGTTCGCGCTCACGGCTGACGGCTTCGCTCTCTTGGCGAACCACCCCGCTCTTTTGGCGGACCACCCCGCCCTTTTGGCGGACCACCCCGCTCTTTTGGCGGACCACCTCGCTCTCTTGGCGAACCGCCTCGCTCTCTTGGCGAACCGCCTCGCTCTCTTGGCGAGCCACCTCGCTCTCTTGGCAAGCCACCTCGCTCTCTTGGCGAACCGCCTCGCTCTCTTGGCGAACCACCTTGCTCTCTTGGCGAACCACCTCGCTCTCTTGGCGAACCACCTCGCTCCCTTGGCAAACCACTTCGCGCTCTTGGCGAACCACCTCGCTCCCTTGGCAAACCACTTCGCTCTCTTGGCGAACCACCTCGCTCTCTTGGCAAACCACCTCGCCCTCGCCGCGAACAACTTCGCTCTCGAAGCGAAGCACTTCGCTCTCAAAGCGAAGCACCCCGCTCTCGCAGCGAGGCGCTTCGTTCTCAAAGCGAAGCGCTTCGAACAGCCCTCGAAGCCGTTCGAGCAGCCCGCGAAGCACGTTCTTCGTCCCTCGTCGGCCCTCCTTCGCCCATGGACGTAAGCCCGTGACCCATCGAACCTCTCGCGTGCTCAGCGGCCAGAGCTCATGCGCCCTCTGCGTTTCCCCGAATCCCCATCGACCTCGATCCTCGTCACGGCGCTCACCGCTCTGACTCGAAGGACGTAGTCAAGTGAGCCGCCAGGACGCCCGGGCGCGAAGGCGCGGTCGACCGACCTCTTGGCGTCCTGGCGTCTTGGCGGCTGACTCCGCCCCGCCCGTCACAGTTCCGTCCCGCCGAAAGGATCGAAAGAGATCGATACCGCAACGACTTGCGCTTAGAGCGGACCTCTCGTTGCACACTCCCCACGAGACAGGGAGCAGGAAGGACATGGGACGGAACAGCTTCGGTTCACTCGCGCTCGCGGGCGCTTTCCTCGCCGGGATGGGCGTCGCGGCCGCGACGCCGAACAACCCGAACGCTCACTTCACGGTGAGCGGGACGCAGATCTTGAAGGACGGCCAGCCTTTCCGCGCCGTGGGCTGCGATCACTTCATGCTCGGTTACCAGTTCCACGGCAACCCGCCCAACACGCCCGTCGATCTCGCGCGCGACATGGGAACGAAGGCCTTGCAGGACGCGAAGGACAAGGGGATCGCGTTCTTCCGCTTCTCGGTCTTCGGCTACGGCTCGGTGGACTTCCAGCGCTGGCGCGACCAGCGGCCCCAGTTCCTCGCCGAGCTCGACATGCTCTGCGACGCCGCCCACGCCCAGGGGATCTACCTCGTCCCCTCGCTCCTTTGGAACTACCAGGCGATCTGCGACCTCGCGGGAGAGTCGCAGGGGTCGCTCTTCAAGGATCCCAACTCGGTCTCTTGGGGCTACCTCCGCGACTACACGGCCTCGGTCGTCAACCATCTCAAGAACAGAGACGAGATCATCATGTGGGAGCTCGCGAACGAGCTCGCCTACATCTGCGACGCGAACCCGCAGTCCGGCAACGCCTACGACCGGATCGCGACCTCCGACATGATCGCGTTCATGACGCGCTTCGCCTACGAGGTGAAGAACGCCGACCCCGACCGGCCCGTGACCTCGGGCTACGGCATGCCGACCTCCTACGCGCAGCACCTGAGGAACAAGCCCCAGTGGAACGGCGGCGGCAGCTTCGGGAAGGACAGCGTCTCGCAGTTCCAGCAGTACATCCGCGACATGCACCCCTACCCGATCGACGTGGTCTCGGTGCACTTCTACAACCCGGGCGACAACACCCGCTTCCAGAACGTCGGGCCCGACGACGCCTCGACGCTCTCCTACGCCAAGCAGGCGGCCGACCTCGCCGGGAAGCCGCTCTTCGTGGGCGAGTTCGGCGACACGCAGCCCAACACGACCGTCGATCCGACCGGCCCCTTCGAGCAGTCCGTGATCGCGAGCTGCGGGAGGCTCGGGATCCCGCTCGCGGCGGCCTGGGACTTCGAGTTCTATCAGTTCGACACGACGACCCGGAACACGTTCAGCATCGACCCGGGCTACAACGACCAGCTCCTCGCGGCGTTCAGGAGCGCCAACGAGGCCTCGGGAGCCGTCGCGCCCAGGACGACGGCGACACCGCCCCACGTCGTGATCACCGGACCGTTCGAGGGCCAGGACTTCCCCGTGAACCAGGCCCTCACCGTGACGACCCAGGCGAGTGACGGCGACTCGGTCGCGAACGTCCAGCTCCTCGTGGATGGCGTGAGCGTCGCGACGGCGACCGACCTCCCCTACTCGCTCACGTGGACGCCCGCCGACCCCGGAGCGCACACGCTCGTCGCCCTCGTCACCAACGCCGGGGGCCTCGCGACCCGCTCCGAACCCGTGCACATCATCATCGATGGGACGCCCGCCGCGACGAGCCTCGCCGTCCTCGGGGCGGCGACGGGCTGGTCGCAGGTCGCGCCCGACTCGTTCGCCTCGGCTTACGGTCAGAACCTCGCGAGCGCGGCGAACGCCCCGGGCGTGACCGTCAGCCTCACGGACTCCTCGGGAGCGACCCTCGCGGCGACGGTCGTCTACACTTCTCCGTCGCAGATCAACTTCGTCGTCCCCGCCGGCGCGGCCGCGGGCCCCGCGACGGTCACCGTCACGAGCGACCAGGGCAGCCAGAAGACGGGCCTCGTCGAGGTCGTCCCCGTGGCGCCCGGAGTCTTCCAGGTCGGGAACGGGATCGCGGCGGCGTGGCTCGTGCGCGTCCACACCGACGGGACCACGGACAACGAGCCGATCTACAACGTCGACGCGAGCGGCAACCTCACGGCCGTCCCGGTGAACCTCGGCGTCGCGAACGGCGACCAGTGCTTCCTCTGCGTCCTGGGCACCGGCCTCCGCGCCGCCCGGACGACGGAGGTGACCTTCAACGAGGTCGCGGGCGTCGTCACCTTCTCGGGCGCCCAGGGAGTCACGGACGCCCTCGACCAGGTGAACGTCCTGATCCCCGCGAGCCTCGACGGAACGGGCGCCACGGTGAACGTCCAGGTCGTCGCCGACGGGCTCCGGGCGAACGTGGTGCAGATCGCGATCCAGTAGGTCGAAAACGCCCAAACCTTGGGCAAGGGCAAGGGCAAGGACGAGGGCCCTCTTTGTGCTAGTCTCCGACCCCTTCGAGAGGGCCCTAGCATGACGAGTCCCGGGAAACCGACCCTCATCGCCGTCGGCGCCACGATCGCGCTCGGCCTGATCCCCACGTGGGGATGCTTCGAGTGGTTCCTCTGCCGCGTCGAGCCGGCGAACGACAAGGTCGTCGTCGTCATCCGCAAGACGGGCAAGAACCCGCCGACCGAGCGCGTGATCGCCGAACCGGACGAGAAGGGGATCCAGAAGGATGTCCTCAAGCCCGGCGCGCGCTACTTCCTGAACCCCTTCTTCTACGACTGGGAGGAGAAGCCGATCTTCGAGGTCCCCCAGGGGAAGCTGGGCGTCCTGGTGAGGAAGTTCGGCCGCGAGCCGAGCGCCGAGGCCTACGCGCGCGGCGCCTTCGTCGTGAAGAAGGACTCGGACGAGAAGGGGATCGTCGATGAGATCCTCGCCGCGGGACGCTACCCGCTCAACCCGTACGCCTACGACCTCAAGGTCTTCCCGGCGCACGAGGTGCCGATCGGGTTCGTCGGGGTCCAGACCCTCCTCGTGGGCGAAGCGCCGAAGAAGGCGAACCAGTACATCTCGGCGCCGGGCGAGCGCGGCACGCAGGCCGACACGCTCAAGCCCGGGAGCTACTACCTGAACCCGTACGTCGTGCGGATCGACAACTTCGACGTCCGCACCAAGCGCCTCGAGCTCTCGAACCCCGAGCAGAGCACGCCCGACGGCATGGTCTCGTTCTACTCGGCGGACGGCTTCGAGATCGACGTGCGGCTCACCGTCACGTGGCAGATCGACGAGAAGCGCGCCCCCGAGGTCTTCGTCCGCGCCTCGACCGAGAGCGACCCGACGAAGCTCGAGGACGAGATCATCTCCAAGGTGCTGCGCCCCGCGATCCGGGGCATCGCGAGGATCGAGGGCTCCAAGTTCCCGACCGTCGAGTACATCAACGGCGCATCGCGGCTCCACTTCCAGAACGCGCTCCTCGAGAAGCTCCGCGCCGCCTGCGAGCCCTTCGGCGTCGTCGTCCACGAGGCGCTCGTGAACGACATCACTCCTCCCAAGGAGATCCTCGAGCCGATCCGCGAGCGCGAGATCGCCAAGGAGGAGCTCGCCCGCAACAACAACCAGATCAAGCAGGCGATCGCCGAGCAGAGCCTCGCGCGGACGACGGCCCTCCAGGCCCAGGAGACCGAGAAGGTCCAGGCCGAGACGGCGCGCTCGACGCGGACGATCCAGGCGAAGAACCTCCAGGAGGTCGCGAAGATCGACCAGGACCGCCAGCTCGTCGTCGCCACGGCCGACCTCGCGACGGCCAAGGCGGCGGCCGAGGCGATCCTGTCGCGCGGCCAGGCCGACGCGGACGTGATCCGCGCCAACAACGAGGCCGAGGCCGAGCCGCTCCGCGAGAGCGTCGCGGCCTTCAAGACGGGCGCCGACTACGCGGCCTACACGTTCGCCAAGAGGCTCGCGCCCGCCGTCCACGGGGTCTTCGCCGACCCCGACGGTCCGTTCGGGAAGATGTTCAGCGAGGCGCTCACCCAGGACTCGAAGCCGCAGCCGCAGACGAGAGAGGGGAAGTAAGCCATGACCCAGGAGAACGTCCTCAAGGTCGTCAAGCGGACGGCGGTGACGGTCGCCGTCATCGGCGTCCTCTCGCTCGTCGTCCTGACCATGGCCTGGCACTCCGTCTTCCACTACGTGGGGCCCGGGAAGGTCCTCGTCGTCATCACGAAGACGGGCGACGAGCTCCCTCCGGGGCAGCTCCTCGCGAAGCCCGGCCAGAAGGGGATCCAGGAGGCGGTCCTCGGCGAGGGCCGCCACTTCGTGCTCCCGGTCGTGAACGAGGTCGAGATCGCTCCGGCGATCGAGATCGACGCCGACCACGTCGGCGTCGTCAAGGCGAACGTCGGGAAGGACCTCCCGGCGGGGAAGATCCTCGCCGACGACGACGAGAAGGGGATCCGCCGCCGCGTCCTCCCTCCGGGGCGGCACAGGCTCAACCCGCACGGCTACTCCGTCGAGCAGAAGCCCGTCATCAAGATCCACCCGGGCTA
>Ga0070738_10006871_pt1 | contig 11683 bp, 9 predicted proteins | sample Coa_R2_2_FD_66446 | JGI IMG/M metagenome (GOLD analysis project Ga0070738, IMG submission 66446) | Surface soil microbial communities from Centralia Pennsylvania, which are recovering from an underground coalmine fire - Coalmine... | ecosystem: Environmental > Terrestrial > Soil > Unclassified ... | reverse complement strand
CCCATCAGGAATGCCGCCCAGTCCTGTCCCACCGGCGCGGAAGGCGAGTTATCCAGCGGCCCGCGGGTCCAGTTGGTGCCGAACGTGTAGCTGCCCTGCGACTGCCCGAAGCCCTGATTGCTGTCGCGAGCTTCGCGGGCATCGGCGCCGATCTTGATGCTGTGATTGCCCCGGATCTTCACCACATCGCCGAATATCTGGAAGATGTTGAAGGGCCGGTTGGAATCGGTATCCGTCGTGATCTGATTGAAATCCTGGCCGGCCGTCGTGGAGTTGAACTGGATGTGCGGCAGCACCAGCTTTGGGGACGCGGCCGCGATGTAGGCGGGGAATCCGAGCTGTGTCCCATTGAAGCCATCGCCGAAGCTCACGGTGGCTTCGCGAAACCGCGTGAAATTCAGCCGCACGTTCGCCACGGTCGTGGCGTTGAAGGTGTGGACATCGTCCAGGGTGCTGCCCCAGTTGATGCGCAGCAGGTCGCGGCCGGTGGCGATGTTGTCGAAAAGGTTGTTGCGGTCTTCAATGCGATCGTTGTGGCGGAAGTTCCAGAACATCTTGTTCCGGCTGCCGAGATTGAAGTCCAGCCGCCCGATTTCCGAATTGTAGGTGTCGCGCCTCGCTGCCGGCGCCAGATAGTTGAGTGTGCCGTCGGGCCCGCCCGGCTGGTTCGGAAGCGGATAGAACTGGAGGTAGTTCCTGGCGATCGGGCTGATGCGGCTCGGCGGGATGAGGTTTCCGGCCAGCGGCGTCCGGGAGATCCGCGACCCGCTGAGCGCGCCGCTCATCGGATCGTAGATCTGGTATTGCGGCCCGAGCCGGAGCAGCGCGGAGAGATCGCCGCTGCGCTCGGCCTCGGTGGGCACCATCACGGTCTGCGGCTCCGGGAACGAATCGTTGATGTCCTCCATCCCGAAAAACCAGAACACCTTGTTCTTTCCGTTGAAAATTCGCGGCAGCCACACCGGACCGCCCGCGGTCCCGCCCCACTGGTTGTAGCGGCCCGGCGGCTTCAATTGGCCCGCTTTGTTCGTGAAAAAATTCGTCGCCTGCAAAGTCGAAACCTGGTTGAACTCGTAGAGGCTGCCATGGATTTCGTTCGTGCCGCCCCGCATCACCACGTTGGCGGTGCCGCCCCCGGTGTGCCCGTAGGCTGCGTCGGCCTCGAAGGCGTGGACCCGGACCTCCTGCACGGCGTCCACCGGCGGGTTGTAGGAGACGCGCAGATCCCATGTCGTATCCGGTGAGCCGTCCACGAGCAGCTCATTCGTTTGGGCTGGCGCACCGCCCATCGAGAAGCCGGACGGCCCGGCGTTGTCGAATGGCCGGTTGAACTTCGGGTCGCTGTTCGGCACTACCCCGAAGGCGAGCTGCGCCAGCACCAGCGGCGTCCGTCCGTTCATCGGCATGTTCTCGACCGTGGCTGAGTCGATGACCTGGCCGGCCGTCGCGGTGGTCGTATCCAGGATCGGAGCATCCGCGGTCACCGTGACCGTTTCGTTGATTTGCCCAAGCTCGAGATGAATGTCGAGCCCCACCCGGTCGCCGGCATTGACTTCAAGGTTGTCCTGCACATAATGCTTGAAGCCGGCGGCCTCCACCTCGACCCGATATCGCCCAGGGGTGAGAAACGGAATCGTGTAGAGCCCATCGGCGCCGCTCGTCGTGGCCGAGCGCGCGGATGTGGAACTCAGCAGGGCGGTGATCCTGGCCCCTGGGACGGCTGCGCCCTGAGCATCCAGTACACGCCCCGTTAGCGTCGCGCGGAACTCTTGGGCGGCCACGGTGCCAGCCAGCGCGAGCGTGCAAGCTACAACGGTAATCCGGAACAATCTGCACCCCTTCCGGCGGAAGGAACTCCGCCTCACCTGATGTTTAGAGAATGCTATCGGAAGGATTCCACCCGGTCAAGGGGCGGACACTGGCCGGGCGTGTGTGTCCGGCTCTGAACCATCGACCGGATGGACAGCCCCGGCAGATTGTGCTAGATTTTTAGCATGCTGCGCCGAAGGTTCCTCTCGGCCTCCTCGGCTTCGATCTTCCTGCCGGCGGTCTGCCGTCCGCAGCCCGCCGCCGATCTGAAATTCGACATCGCCTCGGTGAAGCCGAGCCGCTCCAACGATCCGCCGAGCTCCAACTTCCCGCTCGGCCCGGGAGACGTATACGTCCGCAACGGTGGGTACTTCTCCGCCACCGGCTTCCCGCTGGTCACCTACATCGCTTTCGCCTACAAGATCATCGGCAACCAGGCGCAATATTTCGACCCGCAGCTTCCCGATTGGGCCAAAACCGAACCCTTCGATATTCAGGCGCGCGCGCAGAGCGATCCCGGCAAGGACGGTATGCGAATGATGATGCGGGCGCTGCTCGCGGAGCGCTTTCATCTCGCCGTGCACTACGAAGACCGCGAACTGCCGGTATTGGCGTTCGTGCTGGCGAAATTCGGAAGGCTCGGCCCGCAGCTCCAGCGTCATCGCGCCGATTCCCCCTGTCCCACCGAGGCGCCGGACACATCCGCGCCGGGCATTGTCAACGGCCGCCCGCCCTTCTGCAACGGTATTTATCCGCTGCCTCCCAAGGTGCCGGGCCGTTTGCGTTTCGGCGGGCGCAACGTCAACCTGGGACTCATTGCCGACACTTTCAGCGCGGGCGTCGGGCTGGGCCGGCCGATGGTCGATGGCACGGGGCTCACCGGCACGTTTGATTTCACGCTGGAATGGACGCCCGAGCGACGCGGCGGGATCACCGCGGAAGTGGAACCCGATTCCTCCGGGCCTTCATTCGCCGAAGCCCTGCGCGAGCAGCTCGGCATCAAGCTGGAATCGCAGAAGCGGCCGATCCGCGTCCTGGTGCTCGATCGCGTGGAGCGCCCGGAGGAGAACTAACCGCCCATCACTTCGAGCGCCTTCCGGATCGCCGGATCGCGCTGCGCTTCGACTTCGTCGCCCTTCTCCACGCCGAACGCCTGGTTGAAGATTTCCGTCTTGAGCCGGTTGGTGATGAACTCGCGCTCGGCGATCCACTCGGAAACTCCGGGCTGGATGTTGTGCTCCGAAAGAAACACCTGATATTCGTCCAACACCTGCGGAGTCACCTGAAAATCTTCGGTGACCTTGTGCTTCGCCAGATACTGCGTCGCAAAGCTGGTGAACGAGCCCGAGGCATCCAGCACCGCGCGCAGCCGGTTCATCGGTGCCGGAAAGACCACGAAATCCGGCTGGATACCGCCGCCGCCGGTCACGATCCGGCCCTTATCGGTGTGGAATTCAGTCTGTTGGTTGGGATGCGCCGTGGCCGCGCCCAATTCGAATTTGGACGTGTCGAGCGGCCGTTGAATCGACCGTCCGCTGGGCGTGTAGTACAGCGCGGTAGTCAGCGCCAGGCCGGTATTCTGGCTGAGCGGAAACACGCTCTGCACCAGGCCCTTGCCGAACGTCGGCGTGCCGATGATGATGGCGCGGTCGTGATCCTGCATGGCGCCGGATACGATCTCCGACGCGCTGGCCGTTTTTTCATTCACCAGGATCGCGAGCTTGAAGCTGTACGGCGCCGCGTTGGCCGGCACCGATTCCGATTTCTCGGGCACGTGGCGCCCGCGAACGGTGAAGATCCGGCTGCCGGGCCGCAGAAAGAGAGAGGCGGTCTCGAGCGCGGCCTCCACCATTCCGCCGGGGTTATTCCGCAGGTCGAGAATCAACCCCTCGAGACGATCCCCGCCCAGCTTTTCGATCGCCGCTTTCAGGTCCGGCGCCGTCTTCCCGTCGAAGCTGGAAACCCGGATGTAGCCGACGCCGGCGGCTGCGAAAAACGTGCGCTCCACGCTCGGCGATTGCATCTCCTCGGGCGTCAGAGTGAAGTGCAGGATGCGCGGCACACCGCCGCGGCGCACATCGAGCTGCGCCTGCCGCTGGCGCGACTCCGTCAGCAGCTCGGTCAGCTGTTCGATATCGAGGCGGCTGATGATGTACCCGTTAATACCCAGGATTTCATCGCCCGGCGCCAGCCCGGACTTGGCGGAGGGCGTGCCCGGCATCGTTTGGAGCACGATCACGCGCCCGGGCAGCAGCGAAACCACGCTGCCGAAGCCCTTCTGCGTGGAGGCCTCCATTTTCTTGAGCTGCTCGAACTGCCCGGGGTCGAAAAAGACCGAGTGCGGATCGAGCGTCCGCAGCAGCCCGGGGATCGCGCCCTGATAAAACGCCTGCTCGGACGAGACCGGGTCGGCGGCGTTCTGCTCCAGGATGGAATACGCCTGGATGATCGATTTCATCTGCGAGGCGAGATCCTGGGCAGGCAGGGCGGCCGCGCAGCAAACCAGCGCTGCTATCGTGCAACGAAACATCTGTCGGGCCAGATTGTGCTGATATCGACTTGGACGTGGGGAAATTCGCGGGGTTTCAGCGTGCCTTGGGTTAGAACGGCGCAGGTCTGATAGAGGCCGTTTTCGGGATTTAGGACTTCGATGCTGCGGTTTTCCGGCCAGACCTCCCAATATTCCGGTACGCCGGGGCTGGCGTAATCCTGCCGCAAACGCATGCGCTCCTTCGCCCGATTCGATCGGGACATGACTTCCACGACGAGGAGCGGCGCGGAATGCACGTATCCGTCGTGGACCACAATGGTGCTCCTGCGGAAAACGGTTAAATCAGGGTTTCGCACTGTCAGCGGTGCTTTGCGGAGGATTAACCCGAAATCGGGCGTGGTCACGCGGAACTCGCGTCTCTCCAGTTGCGGAACGAGAGCGTCCCGCAAATTATCCACGATTTCCGTGTGATCCCACTTGTTCAAGGGCATTATGCTGATCTTGCCGTCGACCACTTCCTCGATGGCGTCCTTGGTGACGGACATCCTCAGCCACTCTTCGTAGGTGACCGTCTTCGGATTGGGAAGGCTGGCCATGCTGCCCTTATTTTATCGCGTGAACCGTGTGGCCCTCTTCCGCCGGTCGCGGTCGAGCGCCAGCTCGATCAGCCGGTCGATCAGCGCCGGAAACGCGATACCGCTGTGCTCCCACATCTTCGGGTACATGCTGATGCTGGTGAAGCCGGGGATGGTGTTGATCTCATTGATGTACAGCTTGCCGGTCGCCCCTTCGAGCAGAAAATCGACCCGGCCCATGCCCTCGCACTCGACGGCGCGGTAGCACTCGACCGCCAGCCGGCGCAGCTCGTCCGTCTTTTCCGGCGGCAGGTCGGCCGGCACCTTGGTTTCCGCGCGGTCGAGCACGTACTTGTCATCGTAGTCGTAGAATTCCCGCGAGGGCAGGATTTCACACGGCAGGGAAGCTACCGGCTCCTCATTGCCGAGGACCGAGCATTCCAGCTCGCGCCCTAAGATCCCGCGCTCGACGATGATCTTGCGGTCGTACTGCTCCGCCAGGGCGATCGCCGCGGTCAGCTCGCTCTCGTTCCGCGCCTTGGAAATTCCCACCGAAGAGCCAAGGTTGGCGGGCTTGACGAACATAGGGAACGGCAGCCGCGCCATGATCTTCGCGATATCCGCCTTGCCGCGCGGCGCGGTGCAGTAGTCTACTACGGGCAACATCCGTTCCGCGCAGACACGTTTCATCATCTCCTTATCCATCGACACGGCGGAGCCGAGCACGCCCGCGCCGACGTACGGCAGGCCGGCCAGCTCCAGCAGCCCCTGCACCGTGCCGTCTTCCCCGAAGGTGCCGTGCAGCACCGGAAAGACCACGTCGATTTCCGGCTGCGCGCCCGGTTCGGGCAGGATGGGGCGCGGCGTCCACTTCCCCTGCTGGTCGATGAAGTATTCGATCCGCTCGTAGCGCGCCGGATCCATTGCGTCCATAATGGAGCGCGCCGAGCGCACCGAAACCTCGTGCTCGCCGCTCCGGCCGCCGTAGATGACGGCAACTCGTAGTTTCATAAGATACGCTTCCCCAGGCCGGACATCACCAGCTCGACCGCGAGATCGGCGGTGCGGTTGACCTCGTCGATTACCGGGTTGACCTCCACCACCTCCATCGAGACCATCCGGCGGGAATCGCAGATCATTTCCATTGCCAAATGCGCCTCGCGGTAAGTGACGCCGCCGCGAACCGGCGTGCCGACGCCGGGGGCGTCGGCCGGATCGACGAAATCCATGTCGAGCGAGAGGTGGAAGCCGGCCGTGCCCGCGGTCGCAAGCCGGATCGCCTCGTCCATCACGCTGCGCATTCCGCGCTCATCGATGTCGCGCATGGTGAACGCATGGACGCCGAAGCCGCGAACGTGCGGACGCTCGGTCTGATCGACATCGCGCAGGCCCACGATGACCACGTTTTCCGGCGCAACCTTCGGATGAAACCCGTAAAGCCCGGTCAATTCCTCCGGCCCGTAGCCCACGATGCAGGCCAGCGGCATGCCGTGGATGTTCCCGCTGGGGCTCGATTCCGGGGTGTTCATGTCCGCGTGGGCATCCAGCCAGATCAGGCCAACACGCTGGTTCTGCCGCCGGAAATGATCGGCCACGCCGCTGACCGTGCCGACCGCGACGGAATGGTCGCCGCCCAGCACCAGAGGCAGGCTGCCGCGCGCCAGCGTCTGCTCCACATGCATGCCCAACCGCTCGCAGGTGGCCGCGATCTGCGGCAGGTACTTGGCCCGCGGATGGCCGGAAGGAGCGGCCTCGGCCTGCTCCACCGGCACGTTGCCGAGGTCTTCCACCACATAGCCGAGCGAAGCGAGCCGCGCATTCAAATTGGCGACGCGCACCGCCGAGGGCCCCATATCCACACCGCGCCGCCCCTGCCCGAGATCGAGCGGCGCGCCGAGGATCGTAATTTGCGAGTAGGGCATACCGGTTTCCCTTTCACCGCGGAGACGCGGAGGACGCAGAGATTACACGGAGAAAACCCTTCTGAGATTCTCTGCGCCACCTCCGTGTCCTCTGCGTCTCCGCGGTGAAGTATTGGCCTCTAAAATTCCGCATTGCCCGGCGTCCGCGGGAACGGGATGACGTCGCGAATGTTTTTCATGCCCGTCAGATACATCAGCATGCGCTCGAACCCCATCCCGAAACCGGCGTGCTCGACGCCGCCGAAGCGGCGCAGGTCCAGGTACCACCAGTAGTCCCGCTCGGTCATGCCATGGCCGAGAATCCGGTCGCGGAGCACGTCATACCGCTCTTCGCGCTGGCTGCCGCCGATGATTTCGCCGATCCGCGGCGCCAGCACGTCCATGGCGGCCACCGTTTTTCCGTCATCGTTCAGGCGCATATAGAACGCCTTGATCTCCTTCGGGTAGTCCGTGACAATGACTGGCTTCTGGAACAGCTCTTCGGTGAGGTAGCGCTCGTGCTCGCTTTGCAGATCGACGCCCCAGTCGGTTGGAAACTCGAAATTCTTTCCGGATTTCTGCAGTAGCGCGATCGCCTCGGTATAGCTGATGCGCTCGAACGGACCAGCCAACAGGCCTTCGAGCGTCTTCAGCAGCTCCGGCTCGTACCACTTGGCGAGGAACTGCAGGTCGGGCATGCTCGTCGACAGGATCTGCTCGACCTGATACTTCAAAAATGCCTCCGCCAGATCGGCATTGTCCTTCAGGTCGCAGAATGCCATCTCGGGCTCGATCATGTAGAACTCGGCCAGGTGGCGCGGCGTGTTGGAATTCTCCGCGCGGAACGTCGGCCCGAATGTGTACACATTGGCGAACGCGAGGGCGAAAATTTCAGCTTCGAGCTGCCCGCTCACGGTAAGGTACGCGCGCTGCCCGAAGAAGTCCTGCGTGAAGTCGGGCTCCCTGCCGATATCGAGCGTCGTCACCTGGAACATCTGGCCGGCGCCCTCGGCGTCCGAAGCGGAGATCAGAGGCGCGTGCACGTAGACGAAGCCGCGCTCCTGGAAAAATTTGTGAATGGCCCAGGCGAGCGCGTTGCGGACGCGAAACACGGCGCCGAACGTGTTCGAACGCGGGCGGAGATGGCCGATCTCGCGCAGCGTTTCGAGCGTGTGCTTCTTCTTCTGCAGCGGGTACTGCTCGGGATTGGCAGCGCCGTGCACGCACAGCGTTCGCGCCTTCAATTCGACCGCCTGCCCCTTTCCCGGCGAGGCCACCAGCTCACCCTCCGCGCTGATGCAAGCCCCGGTGGTGATGCTGGCGACCGTTTCCGGTGGAACCGTGCCGGATTCCAGCACGATCTGCAAATCCACCGGCGAAGATCCGTCATTGAGCTGGATGAAATGCACGTTTTTGCTGTCGCGCCGCGTCTTCACCCAGCCTCTGGCGATGACGGTCTCGCCCGGAGCGCGCCGCAGCAGGCTGCGGATGTATTGGTCAGGTTGGATCATGAGAAATGCGAATCGAGGAGCCGGGATGCCATCAGTCCTGGCTCCTAGCTCCTGACGTCCTCCTGCGCCTCCAGCCTCTCAAACACCTCCGCCACCTTCTCCAGCGGATTCGGAAACTCCGGGCTCTCCTTGAGCTCGAGCAGCAGCGGAAACTGGCCGTTGCAGCCGCGGAAGAGGGACATCGTGTTGGCCCAGTCGATCGTGCCGCCCTGGCTCACGAATGGGAAGAGGTGCGTATCGCTCGAGCCATTGTTGTCGTGGACATGCGTCGAGCGGATGCGGTCCTTCATCAACTGGAAGGCCGCCTCCACGCCCTCGTTCATGTTGGCGTGGCCGGTGTCGAACACGTAGTTCAGGCCGAGGTGCGTCAGGTCCTCGAATTGCAGCAGCCGCTCCGCGCTCGAGAGGCCGTTGGGGATATTTTCGAGCAGCACCTCGACTCCGCGCTGCCGGGCGAAGAGGCTGATCTCTTCGAGCGCGGAAAACGCGGCGTCGAACTTGCGCATGTCGAACTCCTCGCCGCCCACGCCCATGTGCTGGATCAGGTAGCGGAAGGGGATCACCTCGGCGATTTCGAGCGTGCGCTTGATCTCATCCACCATTTCGAGCCGGCGCGTCTTCACCGGCTCCGTAATCGTGATGATCGAGTGCGGCCCCGAGCGGCCCCAGATCTCGTCTGTGTACATCGGCGAGTGCAGCGAATGGAGCTTGAGCTCCGAATCGCGGAACCAATGGCCGAGCTCGGCCACCTGCGCCTTATTGCGATAGTCCAGGTGCTGGCGCGCGCAAAAGACCTCGACGGCGCGGATACCGGTCTGCTGAATCCTCGCCAGCATCGCTCCGGTCAGGCGATGATTGACGAACAGGTGAGTCGAAAGTACGTGGTCCATCGAATTGGTCAGCGTCCTTGCGCGGTGCCTTCGGTGCGGGGGTCGGGCGCGCCCTCGAGCCACCCGTTATCGAACGCGATGGCGGCGCACTCGCCCTGGCTCGCCACGCGGCGCACCTGGTAGCCGCGGCTTTCAAGCAGCGCGACCGTATCGGGCGACCAGCCGGGCTCCATGCGCACATCGTCCGGCATCCACTGGTGGTGGAAGCGCGGCCAGTTGACCGCGTCCTGCACGTTCATGTGGAAGTCGAGGAAATTCACGATCACTTCGAGCACCGTGTTGATGATCGTGGGACCGCCGGGAGAGCCCAGCGCGAGCACCGGTTTGCCGTCCTTCAGCAGGATCGTAGGAGTCATCGCGGAAAGCGGCGTTTTGTGCGGCGCAATGGCATTCGCCTCGCCCTGGATCAGCCCGTACATGTTCGGCTGGCCGGGCTTGGCGGCGAAATCGTCCATCTCGTTGTTGAGCAGGAATCCGAGGCCGCGCGCCGTGACCTTGCTGCCGTAGCCGCCGTTCAGGGTATAGGTCACGATCGCGATGTTGCCGTCGCCATCCGCCACCGAGTAGTGGGTCGTCTCGTAGGATTCGTAGCCCGCGAACTTGCCGGCGCGGACCTCGCTCGAAGGCGTGGCGCGCTCGGGATCGATCGACGCCCGCAGCTTCGCAATATACGCGGGGTCGAGCATCGGCTCGACCGGCACCTTCCCGAAGTCGCCATCGCCCAGGTACGCCGCCCGGTCCGCGAAGTAGCGCCGCATGGCTTCGACCATAAAGTGCACGGAGCTGGCCGAGCCGGCGCCGCCCTTTTCAAAGCCGGTCGGTTCGAGCATCGCGAGCATCTGCAGAATCCCGATGCCGCCCGAGCTCGGCAGCGGCGCGGTGACGATCTGGTATCCCCGGTACGAGCCGGTCAGCGGCTTTCGTTCGATGGCCTTGTACGCCTTGAGATCGTCCAGCGTGATCAGCCCACCGTGCTCCTTCATGTCCTGCGCCAGCAGGCGCGCGGTCTCGCCTTCGTAGAAGTCCTTGGCGCCCTGGCGCTCGATGCGCTCGAGCGTCCGGGCGAGATCGGCCTGCACAAACAGCTCGCCGGGCTGATAGAAATTGCCGTCGCGCTGGAAGACGCGCCGCGATTCCGGAAACTGGTCGAGCCCGCGCGAATGCAGCCCCTGCGCCTGCGCGTAAGAGAGAGGGAAGCCCTTTGCCGCCAGCTCGACCGCCGGCGCCACCAGCTCCGCCCATTTGAGCTTCCCGTAATGCTGCGAAGCGTATTCGAACCCGCGCACACTGCCCGGGACGCCGGCCGCGCGGTAGCCGAGCACGCTATCCTGCGTCGGCTTGCCGGCAGCATCGAGATACATATTGCGCGAGGCGGCTCCCGGCGCGCGCTCACGGAAATCGAGGAAGGTCGTGCGGCCGTCGGCGAGGCGAATCAGCATGAAGCCGCCGCCCCCGATATTGCCCGCCGAGGGATGCGTCACCGCGAGGGCGAAGCCGACCGCGACGGCGGCATCGACGGCGTTGCCCCCGGCCTCCAGCACCTTGATTCCGGCATCGGTGGCGTGGCGCTCGCGCGTCACGACCATGCCGCGTTTGGCGCGAACCGGTTGAGCGGACCACGCGGGAAGAGCGGCCGCGAACAGCAGCAGGGCCAGGGTACGGCGCATAAGGAAGATTTTACTATGTAGACCGCCAGGGTTTGGGACGCCCGCACACCCATGTCACACTCGGCAGCGCTATCCCGTCTCACCATTGGAGAGAGGAGAAGCGACATGGTCAAATGGTTTTTACGAAAAGCGATTGACAAGTTCGAGCGGGACTGGAACTACGATGCCAGCTATATGCGCGAAATGATTGACGCGAGTCCGAAAGCCGCCTGGCTGTTCTCCCGCGTCACTGCCCTCGGACGGTTCCGCCGCGACCTGCCCGTCGAAGCCTGGTGCGCCGCCGGCATTACCGCTGTGCGCCATGAAGACTGCGGCCCCTGTACGCAACTGGCCGTAACCATGGCCGAGCGTTCCGGCGTGAGCCCGGAGGTCCTGCGCGCCGTGCTCGCCGATGATCCCGCTAGCATGCCGCCGGATGTGGCGCTGGTATGGAACTTCACGCGCGCCACGCTCGCGCACGACGCGGCCGCCGATGAGTATCGCGAGCAGATCGTGACGCGCTGGGGACGGCGAGCCCTGGTCAGCCTGGCTTTTGCCATCACCGCGGCACGCATCTATCCGACGGTCAAGTACGCCCTTGGCCACGGCCGGGCGTGCATGCGCGTCGTTGTCGACGGCACGCCGATCATCTTCGATCACGGCCGGACTCCGGCGGATATGGCGGTGCGCACGCCGTGACCTCCGATCCTGCCGCGAGCTTCGAGCCGCACCGGCGGCGTCTGCTCGGTCTCGCATACCGCATGCTGGGATCGATGGCGGATGCCGAGGACGCGGTGCAGGAGACGTACTTGCGCTGGCATGCGGCCCGCCGCGACGAAGTATCGGACCCGAGAGCGTTC
>Ga0070738_10006869_pt1 | contig 11685 bp, 8 predicted proteins | sample Coa_R2_2_FD_66446 | JGI IMG/M metagenome (GOLD analysis project Ga0070738, IMG submission 66446) | Surface soil microbial communities from Centralia Pennsylvania, which are recovering from an underground coalmine fire - Coalmine... | ecosystem: Environmental > Terrestrial > Soil > Unclassified ... | reverse complement strand
TCTGCGCCTCTGCGCCTCTGCGCCTCTGCGCCTCTGCGCCTCTGCGCCTCTGCGCCTCTGCGCCTCTGCGCCTCTGCGCCTCTGCGCCTCTGCGCCTCTGCGCCTCTACGCCTCTGCCGTCATTTCTGAGCAATGCTTTCTCCAAACCAATCCCAAAGCAGCCAACGCGATTTCACCCCGGCACGTCCGCCGGGGTTGGTCGATGTTTCCGTCCCATTTTCGGAGGAACCTGCAATGTCTACGTTCAACGTGCGGAAACTGTTCCGGAAGTCCATCAGGTGGTGGGCCCAAGCGACGCCGCCGCGCCGCAAGCCGCGTCCCACGTTCCAGCCGAGATTGGAATGGCTGGAAGAGAGATGGTGCCCCGCTGGCGGAGGAGGCGGTGGCGGTGGAGGCGGTGGCGGGAACAACGATGAGCTTGCATGGAATCCACAGAGTGGGAATTACGATGCTTCCCAGATATCGAATTGGTTCGACGTAACGCAAAACAAGCAAGGTGTGACCCTGCCCGGATCGAGCAATCCGATTGACTTGGACGGCAATAAAGCGAACCTACAGATAAACATCACCGGGAGCATGACGGTGGCTTCGCTGACTGTCAAGAACAGCTACAATAACACGATGTCGTTTGGTCCCAACGGCGTTTTTGTAACCAACGGCAGCGACACGATCCAGAATGGATCCATACTCACTCTCGTGCCTCCGTTGGCCGGCGAGGGGATTGGGTTAGCCAGCGGCGCCAGCTTCACCGTCTCATCCGGGGCGACCCTCAACCTGAGAGACCCGCAAGACACTAAAACAACGGGGCCAACCTTCCTATATCCAACTGTCCTTGATGACACCCAATATCTCAGTAACGCGGGGACGGTGGGCTGGGTTGGGATGGCAAGGTCTTCCGGGATGGATCCCGTTACCGACTCGATCCAGATCCCTGTGGCGAATTCGGGCACGTTCAAGCTTGATGGCGGCACGGCAGGAAACAACACCTTGGTAGGAGCTATCCTTGAAGTATCCGGAGCGAACGCACAAACCAACAACGTGAGTTTCTACCAGACGTCCGGCGCTGTGAACCTCCTGAACGGGGCTGAGCTGCTCTGTGCTGTTGACTACTACCAGTCAGGAGGGCAGATCAGCTCCGATGCCACGCCATGTTTTCTTAGCACGGGGGGGACGAACGGCTTCATCAATATTGCCGGCGGCCAAGTCATCGTGGATACTGTCGCCGGCAGTGTCAGCACGCTTACCTTTGAAACTGAGAACGTCTTGTTCAATGGCGAACTCGACGTGAATGGACTCACCACCGGAGGGCAATCTACTCGTTGCGATCAACTGATCTGTACAGGCAAGGTATCTCTTGAGGCGAGCAGCTACCTCAACGTCGACACGACAGGCACAGCCCAGTTGGGGACCGGCAATCGATGGTACGTCATGACATACGCCTCGCTTGATTCGGAAAACAACTTTTGGGGCACTACCTCCGTGCCTCAGGGTATGTCGGTGAGTACAGGGCCTCAAAACGTTTTGGTCTCGAACTAGGGTGCCTTGGCGTGTTCCACGAGCGCGGGGAGTGTTCGGATGTATTCCTCGCGCTGTTTGATACCTTCTTCCATCTTGCCCAATTGTTCCGCTGTACGTTTACGCCTGTAATCCGGGTCCGCCAGGCGTCGTCGCGTCATTTCAACCCGCTTCAGGTCTTTTCTAGGTTCGACATCGTTTTTCAAGAAGTAATCCACCACCACATTGATGATGGCAGCTTGTTCCTTTGCGTTGCCATCCAGGAAACTGATACGGAGAAGGTTCTTATCTTTGACTTTCTCAATGTGGAAGTTTTTCTCAAGCCAGGCAATCAACTCCTTCGTGTCTTTCGGATCACGCAGGTAGCGGCGCACGATGGCTAATTCGACCACTTTTTGATCGCGGAGAACGGCGATGTGTGCGAAGCTCGTGAGCCTCAGCTGTACCCACTGGACATGCTGTTCAGTAACAGCATTAATAACGGCAGGTTTGGCATTCGTACGTTTCGGCACCGGGGCAGCCAGCAGGTGCGGCAGCGCGGCGAGGATTGCCAGTAGACACACAAAAAGGAAGCGGTGCATGGGTTAATCTCCTTTGGTCACGAACTAAGGAGCCTTAGCGTGTTCGACCAGCGCGGGGAGCATTTGGATCTGCTCCTCGCGCTGTTTAATTTCCTCTTCAGCTCGAGATATTTGCTCCGGCGTTACCCGCTTGCGGCTTCGCAACGCTTCAAGACGTCCTCTCGCTCTCTGGAGCGATTTTGTTAAAGTATCTCGCCAGCTTCCGACTTCGTTCTTGACATAGTAATCCACCACGACGTTGATGATGGCGGCTTGTTCCTTTGCGTTGCCGTCTGCGAAGCTGACATGGACGATGTTCGTGCCTTTGACCCGCTCGACCCGCATGTTCTTCTTCAGCCACGATTCCCAGTCATTCTTCCGCCGGACAATGTCCATATTAGCGACTTTTTCGTTCTCGCGGACGGCTACGCGCGCCCAGTTTACGAGATACTCACGGATACCCTCGATGTTCTTATCAATGCCCGCGTTGATGATGGCAGGTTTGGCATTCGTGGGTTTCGGTACCGGGGCAGCTTGGATATGCGACAGCAGACTGATGATGGCCAGAAGGCAGAAGAAACTGAAGCGGCGCATGGATCGGTCTCCTCAGAATAAGATCAGAAAGAGATTTTCCATCCCCCTATGGTTGTAAGTGGTTGGTTAGTCCCTGCCACGATTTTCCATGCGTTTTCCGGTAGCGCCAAATTTCTTTCTTCCGCCCTGGATATGCCAAGATGCGGATTGGTATCCAAGCCAGAAGCGTAAGCGAAGCAACGCCTTCGCTTACGCTTCTGGCTCGGATACCAGGCTAGATTCTTCCTTGGCGTTCTGGGTATCTTGGCGGTTCCTTCGGATCGTGGCTCTGAGGAGAAACGGATTATGGAGCGTGTTCTTGGTATCGGCGGCGTCTTTTTTAAAGCGCGGGATCCCCAGGCACTGGCGGCATGGTATCGCGAGCACCTCGGCATACCCATCGAAGCGGGCCAGACCTACGCGACTCTTAAATCGAATGGCGCGGCGGAGGTGACGGTGTGGTCGGCGTTTCCCGCTGACACGACGTATTTCGGCGAGGGGCCGGCTCCGTTCATGTTCAACTACCGGGTGCGCGATCTGGATGCCATGCTGGCCCAACTCCGCGCCGCTGGGGCGCGGGTGGAAGAACGCATCGAGGAGTACGACTACGGCCGCTTCGGCTGGGCGACGGACCCCGAAGGCAATCGCATTGAGTTGTGGCAGCCGCGTTGAGCGCGATAGATCAACGCTGTCCAAGTCGCCGCAGCGCCGCTTTCGCTTCCTCGGTGCGGAGCGTATCGGAAGCGCCGGTGGCCAGCCGTTGCAGCACATCCTTGGCCGCTGGTGTGCCGATGTGCTCCAGCACCTGAATGGCGCGATGATCGCGCAGCCGATCGGTGGTCCAGTCCCGCGCCTGATCGAGCAATTGCTGGATACGGCGGCGCACTTCCAGTGCCGGCTTGCCGTCAAGCGCTCGCTGGAGAGCGGGGATGATCGTATCGCCGAACTTGCTCAATTCATCCGCGGCGCGTTGCCGCGTGGCGAAATCATCGCTGTCCAACTCGGCGAGGCGCTGAACGACAAGCTTTTCATCGGGCGTCGAGACAGGAATCAGGTGCTTGCCCAGCAAGGGCACCGCCTGCTCCGGCGCGGCGACGAGCCGCCATACAGCGTCATACGCTTTGGCCGCGTCTGGATGGGCAAGGGCCTTCCAGCATGTCTCCAGTTGACGCGGGGTTAGTGCGACAGGTTGTGAGCCGCTTACTCCGCTGCGCTTCGTGCGCGGCTCGGAAAGAAGGCCGCCGGTGATGTCCCATAAGAGAATCGTCGAATCGCCGGCGCTGCTGGCCACGGTCCGGCCGTCCGCGGAGAACGCCACGGCGAACACCCAGCTATGATGGCCATCGAATCGGCGGATCAGCCGGCCCGTCGCGGCTTCCCAGACGTGGATCGAACTATCCTCGTTCCCGCCTCCGCCGGAAACCACGAGCTTCCCGTCGGGAGAGAAGGCCACAGGTCCGACGCTGGTGCGATGTCCATCGTGACGGCACAACTCCTTGCCGGTTGCCGTATCCCATAAGCGGATGAGATGCGCCACGTGCAAACGCGGCGGATCATTCACCGTGGCCAACACTTTTCCATCCGGCGAAAAAGCTGCCGGGCATTCACTGGCCAGATGGTCGTGGAAAACACGGCGTTCTTCGCCACTGTCCACCTCCCACAAGCGCCCGATCACGTCGTTGCCAATACCCTTCGTAGCGCTGGCTAGCGTTTTACCGTCCGGCGAAAACAACAGACACATCGCGCTGTTCTGGGGAGTGAATCCCTTGATCTTTTGAACCTCCTTACCTTCGCGCACGTCCCAGACGCGGATCAGGCCATCCATCGATCCCGATGCCACGAGCCGGCTATCCGGCGAAAAAGCGACGGAATGAATCGTATTTTGATGCTTGCCCGGCAGTTGGGTGGATTTGCCCGAGCGAACGTCTCGTAGCCAAAGCTCGTCCGATTTTTGGCCGCTGACGGTGGCCAGTGTGTTGCCGTCAGGTGATAAGGCGAAGCGAATGAAATTCTCGGAATTCCATGCAAATTGCCGACGCGGCTTCTGAGTGGCCAGATCCCACCACAGCACATTTCGATCAAAGCCGGCCGAAACCAGCGTGCTCTTGTCCGCCGAGAATCGCAAAGTGGTAATCGGACCATGATGGCTTTCGACCGCGAATCGTTCGCGTCCGGTTTCCACATCCCACAGACGGATGCAGCCATCCCAGAGTACGGCGGTGGCGAGCGTTCTGCCATCAGGACAGAAGGCCACGCTCCGCCCTCTTCCGATGCCGGCGTGCAAATGCTGCTTCTCTTCGCCGCTGGCCGCATTCCACAGACGGAAGCTGCCATCGCCATATCCGGCGGCCAACAGCTTGCCGTCGGGAGAAAAGGCGACGGGGCAAAACTGCACTTGTTTGTCCCCATAAGCGTGAATTTGCCGTCCCGTGGCCACATCCCAGGTGCTGAGCGACTCGCCGTCGCTGCCGACGGCCAGCTTCTTGCCATCCGGTGAAAAAGCGATGGACCGAATAGCTTTTTTGGCGGCCGTGAATCGAAGGCGTTCTTTGCCGGTGGCCGCATCCCATAGATGAATCACGCCGTCGTTGCCTCCCGAAGCGAGTGCCGCGCCGTCCGGGGAATAGGCCACCGCTTCGATGCCTGTTGGCCCACAATTGAGGCGGCGTTTTTCCTCACCGGTCGTTGGATCGCACAGATGCACGGCCCCATCTTCGTTCGCGGTCGCCAGCATTTTGCCGTCGGGAGCGAAGGCGACAGCGTTCACTGGACTCTGCACGTTTTGCATTTCACACAGCATCTTGCCGGTGGCTACGTCCCAGACCTGCCCCGTCAGCTCGGTTGTCGCAATCGTCTTGCCGTCCGGCGAGAAAGCGACGCCGCGCGGTTGCCCCCGACTGGGGAAGACGCGCAACTCCTTACCAGTGGCGGCGTCCCAGAGAACGAGAGCGCGGCCAACGCCGGTGGTCGCGATCATCTTCCCGTCGAGCGAATATGCCAGCGCGTGGACAAAGTCGCCGTGCCGCCAACGCACCGTGCCCAGGCGAGCAATCGCGCCATCGGGCAGCGGATCGCCATGACGATCGGTGCGGACTTGGGGAGCTTGTGGCTTCGCGGGTTCGGCGACGGCCTTCGCTGGCGGCTCGGATGGCGCAGGCTCCTGGGCTTTCGACGTCAGCAAGGAACCGACCGCGCCTGCCGTGGTCGTCACCAGCAGCACCAGCGCCAGAAGCAGCTTGCCCTTGCCAGCCGTGAGCGCCGATGTTCCCGCCTCGGCCAAGGCCACAAGCCCCGGCGCGGGTGTGTACAACACAGACTGCATCGTCTTGGCCCACAAGGCGGCGCGGATGCGTTCGCTCGTCAGTCCCAGCGCGAGGAACGCGGCCGGCAGCTGCACGCCGCGCAGCTGCAAACGCCGCCGCAACATCTCGCGGCCGCGCTCCAGGCGGCTTTTCACCGCGGCGACCGAACAGCCCAATGCCTCCGCCGCCTCATCGCGGGTACGTCCTTCCAGGCAACAGAGAACGAGCGGCAGGCGCAAGAGCGCCGGCAAACGCTCGACCTCCTCGTCCACCATTCGGAACAATTCGCGGCTGCCCACATCGTCGGCGATATCGCCCGCCGTCCCGCGCTCCGGCAGCACGGCCTGCGGACGTTGCCGCCGCCCGCGAACCTGCGTCTTGCGGGCCACGCGCACGGCCACCGTATGCAGCCAGCCGCCCAGCGCCTGGCCTGGATCGATCAAGTTCGGCTTGCGCACCAGCGCCAGAAAGGTAGCCTGAAATGCGTCTTCGCGGTCGGCCTCGCCGGGCAACATCCGCCGGCACACGCCCCAGACTAAAGGCGCGTATCGCTCCAACAACTCCTCGAAGGCGGCGGGATCGCGCTGTTGCGCGAAGCGCCGCAGCAGCTCAGCATCGTTTTCCGGCAATCGCGGCCGGCACAAGGCACGGCAGCGGGCAATCAGTGTGGTCAGCGTGGCGGTGGACATGATCCGTTTCTCCGGTCGGCAGCAATTAATCTACCATAATCATTTCCGCTGCCGGCCGGAACGGCCTATGTTTTTTTCAATAATCGGAGCCATGACCGTTCGGGGACGCTGATTTCCTTGCGGCTCGATCCATGTCCTAGCCCAGAAAAGTCTTTGGGACGGCTATTTTCCCTCGCTTTTTCGTAGGTTCAAGCGCTTGTCCAGCCAATCGGCGATGACTTTATCATCCTCGCGTCCGTGATAAACGCCATGTCCCACCCCTTTACGGATGACGAGATCGACGGCAACGCCCGCTTCGCGGAGCCGGCCGGCCAGCGCCTCGGCTTGCCGCACCGGGACGTTCTCGTCCTTCTCGCCGTGAATGAGCAGCCCCGGTGCTGACTTGGCCGAGACGAGGGACACCGGAGACAACGCCTTCAATCGCCGCTTGATCTCGTCCGCATCCCTCACTCGCTCGAACTTATACGACTTGCGGTTGAAGTCGCGGAACTCAAAGGGAGCGGTGATATGTTGGTCCTTCGCCTTCTGACGGATCGCCGACGGCAAACGGAACTCCAAGATACTTTTGCCCTCTGCTTCGTAGTTCAAAAGGTCGGTCGGACCGCACACGCTCACGAAGGCAGCGACTTTGCTCGATTGCTCTACTTCGATCGGATCATAGCGACCGCTGCCCGTGAAATCCGGCTTCGGGAACGGTGGTCCGTCGCCGCCGCTGACGCCGACGTGAGCGGCGAGATGACCGCCCGAACTTATTCCGAAAATGGCGAGCCGATTGGGATCGACCTTGTATTCCTTGGCGTGATGGCGGACATAGCGCACGGCCCGGTGAATGTCGGGAACGATCTCATCGACCGGGAAGGCCGGGCAGCTGCCGTGACAGACGGCGAAGACCGTATAGCCGCGGCCAAGAAATTCGGCGACACCTTCGGGGCGGAACGGTTCTTCGGGCGACATCCAATCGCCGCTGAGGAGCAAGAGGAGGGCGGCGCCGTTGGTCTTCTCTTTCGGCTGGAATACTTCCATGGTCAGAGCGAGTCCAACCTTGCGACCGTAAATCACATCACGGATACACGTGTGAGGCGGCACATCCGCGGCACGAAGCTGGGCGCCCATAGCGGCGGGCAATCCCATGAGAACATACCACAACATCCATCGTTGCCGTCGAATCATCGCATCTCTCCCCGCTGTATGGAATGGAACTATCCGGCATGGGAATCCGCGTCTGTCAGCCCACCGAATCTGGTCGCGCAGTTGCATCTGCCTTGGTCGTTGTAATGGCACTCATTATCGAAAAGTTCAGTGGCTCCAGCACCAACGATTGATCCTAACCCCCGAAGGTGCCATAGCAAGGGCTTTCCCCAAAAATCTTGCCACGATGCCTACTTGTTCGCTGGCCTTCGCATCAACTCCCACAACCTGACCTCACCCTTCTTTTTGACATCATCCACTGATACACTGGCGGGCCGCCCCGAGTAGAAACTGCCACAAGTTGTAGCCAACCATTTCCCATCCGGTGAGAAGGCCAAAGAGCTGATCGCCTCGTCCGTATAGCCCGTGAGAACAGCTTGTTCTTTGCCGCTCTTCATGTCCCAGATTTTGACCACGTACTCTTTCTTGTCCTTGTATTGGGGAAGAAACCCCGCCGCCAACGTCCGGCCGTCGGGAGAAAATGCCGCGCAGAGGAGCCATCGCGCGTCCTTCAGCAATGTCGCCTTCTCCTTGCCCGTGGCCACGTCCCACAACCGAATGCTCCCATCGCCGCTCCCGGACGTCAGGGTCTTGGCGTCAGGGGAAAAGGAAACAGAGAAAACAGGCCCCGTATGTCCCTTTAGATGACCCTTTTCTTTGCCCGTGGCCACGTCCCAGAGTTTGACGGTATGATCGTATTGCCCCGCCGCCAGCAGTTTGCCATCGGGTGAAAAAGCCACCGACATGGCGAGAAGGCCTGGCCCGCCTCCCCCTCTATTACGCCAGCCTCCTTGCAACGCAATCCGCTCCTTGCCGGTTGCCACGTCCCACAGATTTAAATTTCCGCTGCCGTAACCCGCGGCCAGGCTCTTGCCGTCGGGAGAAAATGCCAGCGAAACCGTAGTCTGATTTATCTTCCAGGTCGCACGTTCCTTCTCCGTGGCCACGTCCCACAATTTCACCGAGCCGTCATAACCCCCTGAGGCCAAGAGCTTCCCGTCGGGAGAAAACGCTACCGAGAGAACGCCTCTTTCGTCGGCTTGGAGCGTGGCTTTTACTCGCGAGGCAGCCGTCTCCCATAACTTCACGGTGCCATCCGAACCCGCGGTGGCGAAGAGTTTCCCGTTGGGAGCGAATGCCACGCTATGGACGAGATCGCCGTGATCCTTAAGGACGGCTCGCTCTTGCCACACCTCTACCATTGGCGCGCGCCTGCCGCTCGTTCTGGTTCCAGGCTCCTTGTTCACTTGCGGCTGTTTAACGGCGAAGCTTCGGGAGGACAGCGCGATGGTCCCCCCTGTCAGGAAGCTCACGGCCAACAAGATCGCCATCGCTATTTTGAGTTTGCTGTGCAACATATTTTTCATCACTCCTTCCACCAAATCGGCAACGGGAGCGGATACACCTCCCGCCGCGGTCCCCCGTCCGCTGAGAAGTGTGTTTGCCGCTTCACGTGTCGAACACAACCACGAGGGCGACAGAGCTGCCGAGGCTTCGTCGGCGGCGAGCATTGCCGTCAGAGCGCCTGCGGAGGGGCCAAAACCATGCCGTGCCAATCGCTTCGCCAGCAGGCCGCGCGCCCGGACCAATCGGCTGGCAACGGTCCCTTCCGGGCAGCCGAGCTGTCCGGCAACTTCCTTCCGCCCCTTTCCTTCCAGATCGCAGAGGAGGATAACTTCCTGGTACTTCTCGGGGAGGCGGGCCAACTCTTCATCCAGGGCGGTTCGGAGATCGTTTTGTGAGACCGGGTCCGGCGCTTCGAGGGGGGGAGCCACACGCGCTTCCTTGGCGCGTCGTTTGGCCCGCGCCCTCCTGGCTTCGAGGGCCGTCCGGCAGGCCACGCCGTATAACCAGTTCTTCAGTTTCTCGCCCGTTCGGATCGATGCCGCCTTGCGGACAAGGATGAGGAAAGTCCCCTGAAAAGCATCTTCCGCATCCGGCTCATGGCCCAGGACGCGGCGGCAGACGGCCAGCACCATCGGGCCGTGTCGATGCAACAGCGACTCGAAGGCCGCTTCGTCTCCATGCCTGCTGAAGAGTTCCAGCAGTTGGGAATCCGTGGCGTCGCTACGCGGCGGACGCATGATCCGCCGTAGATACCGCAGGATTTCACCCACGGAAGCAGTCTCCCCATTCTCCGCATCGATGCCGGTAGTCGCCCTCTCTTCTTATACTGGTTGGAGAGCGGCGATTTGATCCAATTTTTGCGGTTGGGAATGAATGGCTTGCCTTGCATCGTGCCATGCGAGGCTCGCGTCATGGTGTCGCCGAAGCGGACGGCGTCAATCCTTCACGGGAATGGGAACTTCCAGTGTCTTGCCTGCACGCCGTACCGTGAAGGTGAGGAGGGGGCCGCCCTCGGCCAACGTCCGCCGCAAAACCCTGCGAAAGACTTCGGTCGTGGGCGTCTTCTTCTCGTCGATGGCGAGCATCACATCGCCGACCCGCAGACCGGAGGCGAATGGCGAATCCTTGCGCACGTCCTTGAGCCGCACACTTGCTGTATCCAATTTGTCACGCGGGGCGATATCCTCGGCAGCGAGTCCCACATCGGCAAGTTCAAAAAACTTCACGAAGGCGAGCGGGTCGGGTGTGCCGTCCTTGAGATCGACTGGCTTCCGTTTGGGTGGGTGTCCTTCGGGTAAAAAGAGCGTATGGCCACTTCGAATCAGGCAATTTTGGAGCCAGAATTCGTCTCGGTTGTAAGTGACCTTTCCGCGCGCAACGATGATCGAGTCGTGCGCTCCCGCCCTATCTAAGAATTCCACGTCGCCGTCACAAATGAGAATACAGTGTCTCAATTGAGCGACTTGTTTTACATCCCCCCCCGCGATGATGACACTGAACGACGCACCGGATAGTCGAATGTCTCCGGAGGCTGCTATCATGCCTCCCAAAAGTCCAAATCCTGGATCCCCTGTTAACGAGACGCTTTCACCGCGAAGAAGTAGCTTTCCGGTAGTCTCCTGGATTAATCTGCGTCCGGCTATCGCTTTCATATCGTTTGAATTATCTCTTTTCTTTCCTGTATTAATCTCGACGGAGCGCGCAGCAATCTCTTTGAGATTGCCCTGCTTGGCGAAAAGTCGAAAATCTCCGGCCGGGAATACCTGATCCCGATGAAATTTACCACCTTGTGAAAAAAAACGATCCGTACGCGTAATTGTCTGGTCGGCGAACTGAGTGAGCCCACCCCACCCTTCTGGACAGGGGACATTACAACTTGCCGCGAATGCGAGACGATCAGCGAGTTCCACGGCACGTCCCGCTTTTCCGAGTGCGTTCGCTTTATCGAGGCAGCGTCTGGCTCGTATTCGATCCAGGGCGCTCAAAATGTCATCCACGCGGCGACGTGTTTCAAGATTTGTCGTTTGCCGCATTTTACGTAAAGCCGGGATAGCTTCTACCCGTTCCTTCAGTGAGCGTGTTGCGGCCTCGCGACTCATAAAACTATCACTTCCTAGATCGGCAATGAGACTGTCAATGCCATCGGCGGGGTTTCTTTCCGAAGTGCTCCCTTGCGACGCTCTCAAAAGAAAAACCACCAGCAAACATGGAAGAACTCCGACTAAGCCCGGGAGGATATATCGCGATACGAAGGCCCGCCCCATAGGACTACCCCACAAAATAACGGTGAATGGAGAGAGTTCTCGCCTCATAGGTAAAGCATTATAGAAAGATAATGGGCGAAAAAGCTTGAGCCGGCGGGATTGCCGGCTCACGTCTCTTGGACTTTACTTGTACTTTCTGGGAGATTCTTACAGTCAGGCGGCCAAATCGAGCAGGCGGATAGCCCAGTCCGAAAACTCCTCCGACTCCACGCGACCCCCGGTAGCCGCTCGGATTTCTTCGCGGAGG
>Ga0070738_10006868_pt1 | contig 11685 bp, 13 predicted proteins | sample Coa_R2_2_FD_66446 | JGI IMG/M metagenome (GOLD analysis project Ga0070738, IMG submission 66446) | Surface soil microbial communities from Centralia Pennsylvania, which are recovering from an underground coalmine fire - Coalmine... | ecosystem: Environmental > Terrestrial > Soil > Unclassified ... | reverse complement strand
CTGGATGTCCTCCGTCTGCTCCAGGACGCGCCGCAGCTTGGCGACAGAGCTCAGTGGGGACGCCGCGCGCTGCTCCTCGAGCCACTTGCGGTAGCCGCTCAGGGTGAGCGCCGCGTCCAGCAGCTGCGCCGGCCGCAGCCGATCTCCTGCCTGGTGCAGCTCACTTACCAGCCCGACGAGCGACTCGGCGCCGGCCATGGCCTGCCGGCCGAACGGTCGAGCCGCTTCGACGAGACCCGCGGTTGCCACGGGCGCCTCTCGGAGGAGGCCCACCAGCCGGCCGAGATCGCGGGGCGGGCTGTTGACCACCCGCGCCAGCGCCAGGGCATCATCCGGGTTGACCGAAAGCCGCAAGTAAGCGACGGCGTCGAGCACCTCCTTGCGCGACAGCAGATCGGCACGGCCGCGGACACGATACGCAATGCCGGCCGCCCGCAGCGCCAGTCCAATGGGATCGGCCTGGGCATTGGTGCGGTACAGCACGGCAATGGCGTCCGGCTCGAAGGCGTCGTCCAGCAGTCGCCCTATCTCCTCGGCGATGAAGTGCGCTTCGTCCTGCTCGTCGGCGGCGACGAACACCACCGGCGCCAGCCCGTCGGGATTGTCGGTCCGCAGCTGGCGGCCGCGGGTGACCTCCAGGCCTACCGCGTTGGCCAGCGCGAGGATGCGCTGCGTGGAGCGGAAGTTCTCCTCCAGGCTGACCCTCTCCGCTTCCGGGAAGTCGCGGCCGAACGCCTCCAGGACATGGCCGCCGGCACCCCGCCAGCGATAGAGCGATTGCGCCGGATCGGCCACGACCACCAGGTTGTGGTGCTGCTCGGCCAGCCGCCGCAGCAGGCTGTACTGGGTGAGCGTCAGATCCTGGAACTCGTCGGCCAGCACATGCCGGTAGGCGTCCTGGTGGAGCCGCAGCGCGTCTTCACGGTCGGCGAACAGGCGCAGCGGCAGCGACAGCATGGCCGTGAAGTCCAGGACTGCGCGGCGCCGCAGCAGCATCTCGTACTCTTGTGCGACCTTCCGCACTGCCTCGGAACCGGGCGACTCGCCGTCCAATCGGAAGCGATCGATCCCTCGCAACACGTCCTCGCTGTCCGGCCCGGCGTCGAGCTTCAGCTGGCTGGTCAGCCGCTCGATCTCGGTCCGCTGCTCCTGCTCGCTGTAGACGGTCAGGCGCTCGTGGGCGAAGCCGAGCTCCTCCCACCACAGCCGCACAATGCGGAAGCACAGGCTGTGGAAGGTGCTGACGTCCACGTCCCTGGCCTGCTCGCGCAGCATGCCGCTGAGCCGCTGCCGCAGGGCGCCGGCCGCCGCCCGGGTGAAAGCCACGGCCAGGATGGCCGCCGGCGAGACGTTGCGCATCAGCACCAGGTGGGCGATGCGCGCCGCCAGCACCGTCGTCTTGCCCGAGCCCGGTCCGGCGATGACCAGCAGCGGTCCGTCGGTCGCGGTCACCGCCCGGCGCTGCGCCTCAGTGAGGCGCGACAGGTCGAGCACGGCTCAGCGCAGCCGGCCGGTCAGCTGCAGCCACCGTATCCAGAACGCCGCGTCTCGGATATCGTGCAGCGTCTGCTCGTCCGTGCCGTCCGGCATGATGCTCTTGACCAGCTCCACCTCGGCCGCCGTATCCGCGTCGTAGCAGTGGAACAGGTCCACACGGTCGTGCTTGCGCCGGAGGCCGGTAAGCACCGCGTGCATGGCGGCCTCGGCCAGCGATCGCCAGCTCGACTGGCCGAACACGTGGGCGTAGCCGCGACCCCACAGGTTGACGGTTCCCTGGTCGTACCGGTTCAGCTCCATGGCTCCTGTCCCCGGGTTGGTCTGCGCATGCCGATCAGGCCCCGGGCGTGTGCCCGGGGCCGAAGGGCACTGCAGACGGGCCGAGGAGCTCCCTTTAGCGGAGCGGCCGTGCCGAGCGGCCGTAGCGTTCGCCGACTATGGCGCCGGGCGACCAGCGCGGCCCCATGCCGAGCGCCGACACCACCTGGTAAGCGCCCGACTCGTGCCGTATCAGCACGGCGCCGCGTCCCAGGCCGGGCGTGTAGCGCAGCGGCTCGCAGAGCTCGCGCTGGCGGCACACCCGAGCCGCCGTTCGAGCCCACTGGCCGAACAGCTGGCCCCCGAGATCCTGGGGAAGGCCCTCGACGTCCAGGGCTTCCAGCCGGGTCAGCGCTGCGGCCGGGTCTCTATGGTACGAGCGCCGGGCATCCCACAGGGCGTCCTCGGCCTGCTCGACCTTGATCTCCAGCTCGGCTTGCGCAATCCTGTCCAGGAGCGAAGCGACACAAGCGTCCAGTGGGTCTTCCGACAAGAATGAGCCCACTAGCGCCCGAGCTTCCTCGACACGCCCCAGGTCGAGCGCCGCAGACGCCCGCTTGAGGCTGACGGAAAGCCGTTCGGCCCGTTCGGACTGAGCGGCTTTCGCCTGTTCCTGCTCCTGCATGCGCTGCCGAAGCTTCAGCAGCCGCTCGATGTCCACGTCCTGCGCCAGGGCGTCCACCTGCTGCCGGATGCCCAGCACCAGCTCGGCGGCCCGCTGGTCACCGGCCTGAGCGATGGCCACCACGTGGTTGGCCGCCTCGCGGGCCTCTTCGCGGAAGGCGTCTTCGGCGATGGCCTGCGCTCGGTCGAGCAGCTCGCGCGCTCTGGCCAGAGCCGTCTCGGCGCGGTGGAGCTGGTCCATCAGGCCGTCGTAGCGCTCCAGATCGGACAGGGCCTGGTTGCGGGCCTCCTCGTCGCGGCGGGCGATGGTCGTCAGCGTGGCGTTGGCTCGCTCGAGCTCGTCAATGATGTCGCGCAGGTTGCTGCCCGGATCGACGTCCTCGGAGTGGCGCTCGATGGTCGCCACCGGCGCGACGTATTCGCCGGGCTCCTCGGTGGCCTCGCCTGCCTCGAAGAAGCGAGCCAGGTCGGCAAAGCTATTCAGGGTAACTTCGTGTGCCATGTCATTCCTCCTGCAATGGCTGAACCGAAATCGGATTGACGGATGTGGGGATCACGCGGCCGGAGCCAGCGGGTCGTCCAGGAGCTCCACTTGGCTACCGCCGTCGGGCTGGTACTCGGTGGGCACGACGACCGTCTTGGCGTCCTCGGCCAGGATGCCCAGGCACTGCTCGGCCAGGGTCGAGAGCACCTCGTCGGTGCACAGGCGGTGGCCGTTGGTGGTCAGCGCCAGGCGGATGACCGCGTAGCGGCTGCCGTCCGGCCGCAGGCCGACCTGGAAGCACCCGGCCGGTTGGCGGCGCCGGGGGATGACGTGGGTGACGATGACCACCACGTCGTCCGGGATGCCGGTGCCGAGGATGTGCTGCAGCGCCCGCAGCTTGCGGGAGATCTCCCGGGTGAGGGTGCGGCGGCGAGCGTTGTCGGTGATGACCACCTCGATGGGCACACCCCTTCGATTAAACAGGCGACAGATCGCCCGGGCCAGGCCCGCGATGAGGCTGCTAATGGTGTGGCACAGCTGCGAGGCAAAGCACTCGCAGCGAGTCCGTTTGGCCATAGGAAATTCCTCCTTGGAAACGCAAATCGCCGAGCCCGAAGGCTCGGCGTCTCTTCACTGATGAGGTTAAGTGGGGTTGGTGATCAGGTCATGATTCGCTCCTTTCTCGCTGATGCAGCGGTGGTGGGGTGATGCTTACGCGCCGATGGTCCAGGCGGGCCAGTCGACGCACTCGGCGATGTCGATCGCTTCCGGCCAGGCCGGGTCGTCGTCGGGCAGAGGCCTGTCCACACGGACTTCCTCGTCCACGACGCGGACCTCGGTGACGGTGCGGCTCTCGACGTCTACGGTGACGGTGACCGGGACCATGCCGGTCAGTTCAACGGTTCGGGCCATGGGGTGCTCCTGCTTTCGAGGTGATGCGGCGCGCTGCAAACGCGCCCGATGAGCCGTGGCTGCGGGTGTCCGCGCCACGCTAGAACGCCGCCTGGCGCCCCGTGCGGGACTGCCTGTCGGTGGTCTCGCGGTTGAAGGTGATGCCGTCGAGGGTGTCGATCCAGCGGCAGCGGCGCAGCTCGCGATCGAAGGCCTGCGCCAGCTCGAACGCTTTGCGGTAATCGCACACGCCGCGCTCGACCAGCACGTCGCACAGCAGGGTCGCCGCCGACGTTCCATAGGTAATCGGCATTGCCTTGCTCCTCCTTTCGTGGGGATCAGGCCGCCGGAAACTGCCGGCCGGAATGCCACGATGGGTCCTCCAGCTGGTCGGTGTAGCGGCCATGCTGCACGAGCCATTTCACGAACTCCAGTCGCTTCTGCTCGTCGGTTTTCTCGGCGAAGTCGCCGCGCTCGAATCGCAGCTTGAGCTGCAGCAGCCGGTCCGACTCCTGCCAGCTGAAGCCGCTGGTGCGCAGCAGCAGAGCGGCCCCTGACAGGCCGATGGTCCAGAAATCTCGCATGGCGTATCTCCTGGATTGGCGGACGTATCCGCGGCTGCGCCGAAGCCCTTCGGCCGCTGGCGCAGTGGCGCCGGTCTTCAGCCCCACTGCCGTTGGTGCCCGGGCGCCCTTCAGCTGTTCGGTCAGCTCAGTGCATACACCACTCCGCGCTGAAACCTGGGTTCGCTCGGTTCGCGATCCTTTCGGTCGCCCGGATGAGCAGATCCGCTGACGTTCTTCGAGGTGCTCGGAAGAGCAAGCTCACGCAGCGAGCCGGAGCCGCTGACGATCCCAATGCAGCCTGCAGGCAGAACGTCCGACCTGGCCGGTTTGGCAGTGGATGCCGGCCGAAACCACAATTCATAGCGCCAGCCTAGAGTGCGCGCCTTACATCGGACTTACATCCGCCTTAGTTCTCGAAGACGGCCGGAGCAGAAAGGTCCTACGCGCGGTCCGCTCGGCCCGGGGATCAGGCACAATAAATCCGAGTGCTCGGTATGGACGACCTGGATCACAACCCCCGCACGCCGCGCTCGCTACCGCCTGCCTTTTACGCGCGGCCGGTGCGGCGCGGCGGCCGGCGCCACCTCCGCGAGGTCTGGGCCGGCATGCTGGCCTTCGCCGCCATGGCGGCTGCTGTCTGGTACTGGCTGCGACCCTTTCACTAGCCGCGCGCGGGAGCCGGCGCGGTGTCTTACATCCGCCTTAGTCCGGCGGCTCAGCCCGGTCCCACCTAGGCGGGCGCAGGTCGAAATTCAGCCCGCCGTCAAGAGCCCACAAATGTGTCGAACCCCGCACGCCGCCCGCCACTTAGGGCGTGGGGAGCTATGGTGATCTTTCTTCTCGTTTGCCGGCCCTCTTGGAGGGCGTCCATGCACACCGGCGTCCCATGCTGTAAGCCCAGACGCTTTCGCAGCTGAGCGGCGGTCAGGATCCGCGTAAAGCCACAGGCACTCCCGCCCGAGTCTTGGTGACTCATCAATGGGGCTCCGGGTACGCCACTTGCTCCCCTCACGCGACGTCAGGAGCCGAGCCGCCCTTTCATGGGTCGCCGAGCTTTCGCATTCGGCCGTTCAGGAGGTGCCAAGTGCTGCAAATCACCGATCGAGCGATGAATGCCCTGCGCGATCTCGTGCAGGCCAACGGTGCGACGCAGGATCAGCTTATCCGCGCCGTCCTCGCGGAGACTCAGACGGTCACTCTCGAGTTAGATGCCCCGCATCCGAACGATGACATCATTCGGCGCCAGCAGGTACCGGTCTTGGCTATCGAGCCACAAGCAGCCGAGCGCCTGCGCAACTGCACGCTCGATTTCGGCCGCAGAGAAGAGGACGGTCAACTCGGATTCCAGGTTCTCTCACCGCCTGCGTGAAGTCAGCCAGCTGTGGATGGGCCGCATGACGAGTGCGGCCCGACCCCATGTGCAGCCCAGAAAAGCCGCTCCCATAACCGTTCGCAGACATACGGGTGCTGCCATCTTCCGCGTGCGTTGCGCCGCATGCCGCTTAGCTGGCCAGAGCTCGCTTGAGCTCGGCCTCGTACTCCGGGAAATAACGCGCGACGACCATCAGGTCGAAACGGCGTAGGATGCTGTCCCCGGGTTCTCGCGCCAGCAAAAATTCGAGGTCTTGTCAACCAGGACCTCGGGCTGGACGCTTTGGCCGGTCAGGCGTTGCCAGTCTGCGCGCGCGAGTGTAACGCGATGGTGCGTCTCGCCGTCCCGCTCCCTGACACGCACCAAGAAGTCCCAGCCGTCCGGCACGGTGGAAGTTCGCTCGACGTGGACCGTGGCCATTGCCCGCCTCCCTCGGTGGGGGCATGATACGCCGCCCGCCCCTGACTAGTTGTTATGTCGTCCGTGGAAGCGGCAAGAGCCATCGCGTAAGGCCGTGTCAGGCTCCCATCGGGTGCAGATCAGGTTCACCAACCGTCATTGATAAGGGCCGAAATGGCTCGCTCACGTCAGGCGAAATTCACGCCGGTACAGCCTGGCATCGGTCGTGACGTTGCCCCGCGCGGCCGCCAGTCCGGTAACAACGAGATGAGTTCGCGGGTCTGGGCGAGAACTGTAAGGGAGATGTAAGGCGCGTGTAAGGCGTCCCGTCTAGCCTCGGCCCCATGGCTGAACACTCAGACAACCTCGAGGCGCTGGCCGCCGCCCTGGTCCGGGTGCAACGCGAGCTGACTCCCGTCACCGCGGATGCCGTGGGCTGGGTTGGCCGGCTCGAGACCGGCCGGGAGTACCCGTACGCCACGTTGGCCCGGGTGTGGGCGGCCATTCGCACCGCCCTGGGGGATCACGGGCTGGCCGTGGTGCAGCCCTGCGAGCCGGGCCAGCCGGGCGAGGTGCGGCTGACGACGATGCTGCTGCACGACTCCGGCCAGTGGATCGCCGGCACATGCTCGGTGCCGGTGCCCGCTAACGGGCCGCGCGGCTACGGATCGGCATTGACGTACGCGCGTCGCTACGCGCTGGCGGCCATGGTCGGCGTGTGCGTCGAGACCGATGACGATGCGCTGGCGGCGGAGGCGGTGGCGGACATCGCCTGCGGCGCGAGCGAGGCCCGGGATGAGGCCGGCCCCGCCAGTGCATCGGCGGCGCGGCGCAACAAGCACCGGCCGGCTAGGAACGCTGTGGAGCGCGCCGGCCAGGTCTGGCGGCCGAGCGGCGATGGCTCGGAGCTGGGCCAGCAGGCGGAGGTGGAGCTGACCTGACGTCCCGTGCGCAGGGGTGTCGACATGCAGGCGAGCTGTATTCAAAGCGAGACGGTCACGGAGTTCGGCATGCATGGATCACCGACTGAGGCAACTGGAGATGGAGTGATTCACTCCTGCCACACCGGGAATATCGTGCTAGGGCTAGGGCGCATCGAGAGTGGCTGTTTGGGTGCATGACGGATGCCGCCGCCCGCCCGTTTGGCCCATCCGAGGGGGACCTCCTGAGCGTGCGCGATATGGCAGGGCGGGAGCTGCCCTGGACACCGCCCGACGGCGGCCGGATGCCGCGGCTGGCCGCCGCCCACGGGCACGGATGGCCACGTACCCGCTGGCGGCGGGCAGGCGGTGGCATCGCTTCTGCTGGCTGCAGCGGAGCCCCAGTAGGGGCTACCCAGCGATGGATGTCTATGAGCGATGGGCGCTAGGCGTTTTTCGAACCAGGTGCCAGGGGTGCGCCAGATGAACGGGACCAGGGACAACGCTCCCCGGCCGGTGAGCGGTTCTGCCTGGGTCGCGTGCGCACATCGCCCTGCTTTGGCGTGCCGCCTCGAGCCCGGGAGCTGGAGCATTGGCCGCTGACGCGCTGACGTCTGGCGGCGCGCCGGGCGCCGGCGCGCTCAGCCCGGCACGGGCGCTGCACCCGCCACGGGCGCTGCCGCTGCGAGCCGGTATCGGCCTGCTGCTGGCCCTTATGACCGGGCTGGCCGGGCTGCTGTTCGTGCAGTCCTCGGCCGACACCCGGACGGTGCTGGTCGCCGCCCGGGATCTGCCGGCCGGCGCGACCCTGCAGTCGTCCGACCTGGCCGTGAGCAAGGTGCGCCTGGACGACGATCTGTACGCCGCGGCCATTCCCGCGGCCCAGCTGGCCGGCACGGTGGGCAAGGAGCTGGACGCGCCGGTCTACGCCCACGAGGTGCTGGTCCAGGCGCAGCTGTCGAAGCAGCCACCGCTGGCGGCGGGCCAGGTGGCCTTCACCATCCCGGTGACCTCCGCCACGGCCGACATCGGCCGCATCCGCCCACGCGCCTGGGTGGCCGTGTACGCCACCAATAACAAGGGCCAGCCGGACGCCAAGACCAGCCTGGTGGTGCCTCGCGCCCAGGTGTACGACGTGGGCTACGACCGCAACGTGACGGTGGTGGGCGGCGGCTCGAGCGCCGCCAGCAGCGGCGGTCCCATCAGCTCACTGACCATCGTCATCAGCCAGGATCAGGGATCGGCGCTGGCCCAGGCCGGGCAGCTCAACGTGGCCCTGCTGTCGGCCGAGGGCGCCTCGTGAGCCCCGACCAGCGGCCGAACCCGGGCAGCTGGCAGCCCGCTCCGAGGCGCCGGCTGGCCACGGGCCTGGGCAACGAGGAGCTGGAGCGCCGTCTGCTGCCGGCGCTCATCGAGGCTGGCTACGAGGTGCTGGAGCGCTGCCTCACAGCCGAGCAGCTGCTGGACGCCGCGCGCCGCCGCGAGGTGGATGCCCTGCTGCTGTCGGGCGACCTGTACCGCCTGACCCCAGCCACCGCCGCCGAGCTGCTGGCCGCCCGCAAACCGGTGGTGGTCACCGGCAGCACGGCGCCGTTCCGCGACCGAGCCCGCGGCGGCTGGCTGGCCGCGCCAGACGAGCCGCAGGCGGTCCTGGCCGCGCTGGCCAGCGCGCTGAACGGCGAGGCGTCGGTGGCCCCACCGCCGGCCGAGGAGGCGGCGCCGGGGCCGGAAGCGCTCGCACCCGACGTCCTGTCGTCGGTCATCACCGTGGCCAGCGGCAGCGGCAGCCCGGGCCGCACCACGGTGGCCGTCAACCTGGCGGCGGCGCTGGGCGCCTGCGCGCCGGTGGCGCTGGTGGACGCCGACCTGGCCGGGCCGAGCGTGGCCGCCTACCTGGACGTCAACCCGTCCAACAACCTGTACATGGTGGTCCACGGCCGGCCGGAGACCAGCCGCGACTGGGCCCAGGCCCTGCAGCAGGAGCTGCAGCCGCTGGGGCCGCGCAGCCCGCACGCCATGGTGCTGTGTGGCATCCCCAAGCCGGAGATGAACGGCCGGTTGACCCTGCCGCTGTTCGAGCGCCTGCTGCTCGAGCTGCAGCAGCGCTACCGCTACGTCATCGTCGACGTCGGCGCCGGCCTGTCGCCGGCCGACGTCATCCACCGGGCCGCGGTGGCGCAGGCCGGGCAGCTGCTGGTGGTCGCCTCGGGCGACATCCCCGGTCTGTGGCACCTGCGCCGCGCCCTGCGACTGCTACGCGAGGAGCTGGCCGTGGATGACTCCCGGCTGGCGGTGGTCCTGAACCGCTACGAGCGCCACTTCGACTACCGCCGGGGCGCCATTGAGTGGGCGCTGCAGCTGCCGCTTGCGGCCATGCTGCCCTACGATCACCGCCGCGCCCGGGCGGCGCTGGCCCACCAGCAGCCGCTGGTGTGGCGCTCGCGGCGTGGCGCCGCCGGCGCCCTGCTGGAGCTGAGCGAGCGCATCTACGGCGGCCAGGTCCGCCTGCCGGCCGTGCCGGAGCACAGCCCCGCCCGCTGGCGGCGGCTGCGGCCGTCCATTCACCTGCCGCGCCTGGGCGGCAGGCAGCCCGAACCGCTGGTCATGCCCGATGGCAGTAGCGTCCCCGCCGCCGGCTAACCCCGCTCTGGCGCTGCGCGACCGCGAGGCCGAGCGGCGCCTGCGCGAGGCCGTGCGCGAGAAGGTCGACCGGCTGCTGGGCGAGCGGCACCTGCTGGCGCCCGGGCGCGAGGAGGAGGCTCACATCCGGGCCATCATCCACGAGCACGTCGAGAGCTACCAGCACGCCGCCGCGACCACCAACCGGCCGCTGCTGGCCGACGCGGCCGGCGTGGAGCAGCGGCTGTTCGACAGCCTGGTGCGCCTGGGCATCCTGTCGCCCCTGCTGGCGGACGACTCGATCGAGGAGATCTGCATCAACGGCTGCGCCCGCATCTGGGTCGTCCAGCACGGGGCCATGCGCCTGCTGCCGGACCTGTACTTCGACAGCGACGAGGAGCTGCTGGACCTCATCCGGCGGGTCATCGGGCCGCTGGGCCGGCGCCTGGACGAGAGCTCGCCCATGGTCGACGCCCGCCTGCCCGACGGCTCCCGCCTGAACGCCGTTATCCCGCCGGTGACCCTCAAATGGCCGGCCGTGACGATCCGGAAATTTCTGATTCGAGCCGAGCGGCTGGATCAGTTGCTCGCGCTGGACACCCTGACGGAGGACCTGGCCGAGTTCCTGGACGTGGCCGTCCAGGCCGGCGTCAACATGCTCATCGCGGGTGGCGCGGGGACGGGCAAGACGACGCTGCTCAACTGCCTCATCTCCTGCATCCGGGATCCCTCGGAGCGGATCATCTGTCTCGAGGAAACAGCCGAGCTGCAATTACACCTGCTGCCCAACTGCGTGGCCGAGCAGGCCCGGCCGGCCAACCTGGAGGGCGCCGGCGAGATCACGCTGCGCCAGCTGGTCAAGAACGCGCTCCGGCAGCGACCGAGCAGAATTATCGTGGGCGAGGTCCGGTCAGAGGAGGCCTTGGACTGCCTGCTTGCCATGAACTCGGGCCACCGCGGCAGCATCACCACCGTCCACGGGGAGACGCCGCGCGACGCCCTGGACCGGCTGGTGGTGCTGGCCTCCATGGCCGCCGAACGCACGCCGCTGGAGGCGCTGCGGCACATGGCCGCCCACACCATCGAGCTGGTCATCCAGATGGACTTCGCCCGCGACGGCGGCCGGCGGCTGGTCACCAGCGTGTTCGAGGTGACCGGCACCGAGGACGGCGTGATCGCCGGCAACGAGCTGTGGCGGCGCGACGAGCAGGGCCGGCTGGTGTGGACCGGCATCCCGCCCCGCTGCGCCGACAAGTTCCGCGCCCGCGGGCTGCCGTACACGCCGCCGCGAAGCGCCGCCGGCCACACGCCGTCGCCCGGCGCGCGGGTGTAAGGCAGATGTAAGGCAGATGTAAGGGAGCACGGCTAGCGTGGACCAGACAGCATGAACGAGACCGTGATGCCCTACCTGCTGGCGGCTGGCCTGGGCCTGGCGGTGTACCTGGTCTACGACGGGTGCACCCGGCCGCGAAGCGCCGCAGGCCGGCCCGACCGGCTGCGCGCCGTCCACGAGTTCCTGGCCCGGGCCGGGCTGCCCGAAGTCCGCCCGGCGGCCTTCATGGCCTTCTCCCTGGCGTCCGGCCTGCTGCTGGGGCTGTTCGCCGCGCTGCTGACCGGCTGGCCGGCGGTGACCGTGGTGGCCGCGCTGGCCGGGCTGGCCGGCCCGCTGCTGTACTACCTGCATCGCCACAACCGGCGGCGGGCGCAGCTGCAGAGCGCCCTGTCCGAGGCCATCTCGCAGCTGCGCGATCACCTGAAGATTGGCTTCTCCGTCGCCGACAGCCTGGTCGGCCTGGCCGAGACCGGGCCGGAGGCGCTGCGGCCCGAGTTCGCGCGGCTGGTGCGCCACATGCGCGCCGACCGGCTGGATCGGGCGCTCATCGCCATGCGCGAGCGGCTGGCCGACCCCGTCTTCGACCTCTTTGCCGCCAGCCTGCTCATCTCGGACGAGAGCGGCGGCCGGAGCCTGGGCGCGGTGCTGGACGGGCTGGCCCA
>Ga0070738_10006866_pt1 | contig 11686 bp, 14 predicted proteins | sample Coa_R2_2_FD_66446 | JGI IMG/M metagenome (GOLD analysis project Ga0070738, IMG submission 66446) | Surface soil microbial communities from Centralia Pennsylvania, which are recovering from an underground coalmine fire - Coalmine... | ecosystem: Environmental > Terrestrial > Soil > Unclassified ... | reverse complement strand
ATGGCAATCAGGGCTGGATCCGCTACAACCGCCACGGTCAGGGCGCCAACTACATCTATGCCGACGCCCACGTCGAATACCTGCGCTGGTCCAAAGCCCGCTACGACCAGTTCCCCGACTACGTCGTCCGCAAGCCGCTCGCTAACCCGCGGCAGTGAACCGGCGGCCCACCTTCTCGGAAATACAGCCCCTGCATTGCGATGCCGCCGACCAACTCCATTACAAAGTAAGGACCTCCGCTGTCGCTTGCACCCGCATCCAACACTTTTGCGATGTTTGGGTGATCCACCACGAAAAAGTAACCCTCTTTTATAACCTGGGCAGAAATTTCGGATTATCTGTCAGGAGACCGACTTGCGCGATTTTGCTTCTTCAGAAAATTCCTGGCGTATAACCGGTCCCACTATCGTCTGGTTAGAAGGAGGAAGGCGATTTCGACTATCCACAAAATTGAGGCGCAAACGAGGAGTCGAATCATGAAAGCATTGGCGCGACGCCGCGGCACGGCAGCTCCCGAATTGTCGACGGAGCAATCCTCAACGCACCAATCGAGACCCGACGAGCCTTCGTCGCATTCACCGGAAAACCAGCGGTAGCGGTCGGGAATAAACCCCTCAGCGGCCAAGTGCCGCACAAAGAACTCTTTGTCTCTCGCCGAGAAGCCGCCGCGGGCCGCGCGAATGCGGACCCCGGTCTCATGGTTTTCCACTCTCAAAACATTGTCGGGCCGTTGAAGAACGAACTCGAAGGTTTGCGAAGCGGAAGCCGGCCCCTCTGATTTTCGATGCGCTTTCATGTTGGTGGTCCGCCGAAACCAAACTATCGTAGTTCCGGCACCCAAGGAATTTGCACCGGACCAGCAGGGGCAGGTAATAAAAAGATCGTTAAAAATGTCGCCCAAACTGGATGACCATGCCACCGAGGATGATTAGAGCCAAGCCTAGCCAGGTCGAGGGCGGAATGGTCTCTCCCAGGATAAATTTTCCAAACAGGATGCTGACCAGGGCAAAGAAACCAACATACACGCCGAGTAGTTTGGAAAAATCCCAATTGACGGAATTCACGAGCAGCGCGTAACAACCCAGTGTTGCGCACCCCATCAAGATCCAAAGCACACTGCGAGACCGGAGGCCTCGGCGAACGTGATCAAAGAGCAAGTTGCACAATAATCTGCGCAATTACTAGTCGTTATCAGCACCGGTCAGTTCGTTGATCCATCGCCAGACTCTCTGGGTCACTATGTAATTGAAGTAAGGCCCGCCTTGAGGCATTTGGGCACCGCAGGGAGGGCTGGTGATTTTTTCGTATAACAGGCTGTTAAAGGGATCGCTCGGAACGACGTAGGTGTACGTGCCATTGCACTGGCCTCCCGTGCCTGCGCTTATATACATGAGCGAGAGGGCGCTGCCGGAGGTAAAATCCGGTGGGAACGTGGGTCCGTGACACCCTACGCAGATGCCTCCGAAGGCCGGCCCATTGGGCCGGTTGAGGATGAGATTGCGATAATACGATAGACGCACCAAAGTGGTGATGGTCCCGCACGAAACCCGAGGAACGGTTTTTCCTGTGACCCGGTCGGTGAAGCTGTCAGCCACCTGGAACACGTTAGTGTAGAGGCCGTCCTCGTTTAGTTCTGAGGCATCTTCCGTGGGAGTCCCGCTAAGCGCTCCGGTCGGCGAGAACGCGATGCCTGCCGGGAGATCGCCAGAGATTACGGTCCAGTTCAAGGGCGGGGTTCCGTTCGTGACTGCAAGGGCGACTCTCGCTGCGGCCCCCGTCTTTAGGGTGATTTGTGTAGTGAGAAGCGCCGGAGGAGGCGGAATGACCCTCAGATCATATGAATGGGAGTAGTTGCTTCCGGTGGCGTCAGTGACGGTCACGGTCAATTGTCGGCGTTGACCCGCGACCAAATTGGTCCCGGTTGAACTGAGTCGCAAGACGGCGTTGGAGGAATGGTTGTTGATCAACGCGGCAGAAATGCCATCCGGAGTCGAACCGGAAAACTGTAGGTCATAAGGGGGGTTCCCTGTTGCGGCGGGGGACACGTCCTTTGCGTAAGCCCGGCCTGCTGTCGCATCGGGAAGGCTGGTTTCACCCGGGCTTAGGAGGGGAGAAGACGGCACCAGGGTGAGTCGATTGGCCGGGAGGCCCGCGACGCGATAAAAGATTCGGCTATCATTCAACGGCATGTCAAAGCTCAAGGCGGCTCCATTTCCCGGCCGATTGGTAAGGTCGGTCCAGTAGGTCTGAAGGACGTCGGAAGTTTGGAGGGTGTAAACGGAGCCGGTCGCGGAGTTGATGCTGATGGAGGCGCGCTGGTTTTGAAGTGCAATGGAAAGGATTCGAAACGGCGGGACCACCGTATTGGTCTGGGCAGGGAGGCTTCCTTGCGCTAGCAGACAAAAAACACACCAAACAGAAAATCGCATTTTCTCTTTAACCATGGAATGACGGTGGAGTCAATTGCCCGAGGGATAAACTGCGCTCAGCTTGTAAAATTGCGCCCCACCTGAATACGGCGCCGTTACGGTGTGCATCAGGCAGTGTCCACAGATGACGAAGTGGCCGGTTTGATCGCAGTCCGGGACGTTCTTCGTCCGGAAGCCACGGAAGCAGTGGCACGGCTTAAGGAGCAGAGCATTCGGCTGGTGATGCTCACCGGGGATAACCCAAGAGCAGCCGGAGTCATCGCGTCGGAAGCCGGCATCGGCGAGGCACATGCCGCCCTGCTCCCGGAAGACAAGCTGCGGTTGGTCCGCGAATGGCAAAGCAAAGGAAACCAGGTCACTTTTGTTGGCGACGGGATTAATGACGCCCCGGCCCTGGCTGCGGCGGACATCGGAGTGGCGATGGGAGCGGCCGGAGCCGATGTGGCGATCGAGACCTCAGACATCGCGTTTCTCAGTGACGATCTGACCAAGATGCCGGAAATCATTGCGCTCTCCCGCCGCACCTTGAGCATCATTCGGCAAAACATCGCGTTCAGTGTGGGCCTCAACATCTTGTCAGTAGTCGCTGCCGGCTTGGGCTGGATCAGCCCGATTGGCGGAGCGATCATTCACGAAGGCGGCGCCATGGCCGTCATCATTAACGCCGTCCGGTTGCTGCGTTAGGCAGCGCCTGCGCAAGTCAAACCGCTGTTCGCGGTGGTGCTGCGTTCAGGCTCGCAAATGAAAATAAAGGATCAGTGCCGCGATCACACCGAAACCAGTGGCAAAACTTCCGAGCACGAGAGCTTTGTGGTGTTTGAAAATCTCGCCGAGCAGGGCATGGATGGCCAGATACAAAAATCCCCCGCCGGCATTGGCCAGAGCCAGCGCCAGCCAGAGATTGGACACGTTTCGCAAAAGAAACCAGCCCAGCAATCCGCCTAAAACCGTCGTGGATTCAACCGCCGTCACGAACCACAACATTGCAGGTCGTTTGAAACCTCCTCCGAGGAGAAGTGCTCCCAGAGCCAGACCTTCCGGGAATTTATGCACGCAGATCGCAAAACTGACGGACAAATCAACAGCTCTGCTTTCCTCGTGGCCCACTGCCAGCGCTAATCCGTCCACGGTGCAATGAATCCCAAGTGCGATCATCATCGCCAAAGCGAATTCGGCGAGACGGTGGGTTGTTGCCTCGTCGAAATGACTGGCAGCGCAGGCCGGGCAGATGTGAAAAATATATCCGCTGACAACAGCGAAAAGGAGATAGCCTGACCCGACGCCCAGAAAGAACTGCCACCAGCGCAACGACTCCAGGCATTCCGGCGCAATGCCGCAAACCGCTACACCTAACAAAGTTCCGGCCCCCAGGCTAATGAAGGTGCAAAGCTGTTTGTGCGTCCGAGCCACCAACGCGCTAAAACCTCCTCCCGCTAAAGCGACCGCGAACGCCACAATGATGCGGGCCAAAACGGGGGCCAGGGTCTGGGTCGGGTTCATCTTACACAGCGAATCAGATTTGGGCGGTCAAATACGGACCGCGACCAACACCACGGCTTCCCCGCTTGCATGTGCATCAAAATTCCGGCTTTGGGCCTCCGTTTGCCTCATCAATTTCGGACTGGGATTCATGTGTTCGCGGGTCGTCACCGCTGCGCTTTGTGAGCGCTGCCAATAATTCATGATCAACGGATGATGTGGGCTCACTGGCTCGGACCTCGCCAGTGCCGGTGGTTTTCAACAAATGCGTGAGGACCTTATCAGCAGCAGGTTCTGTCTCTTGCACGGTGCACGGCGGCTTTGCTTCTTGCTCTTGCGCTTGCGTCTCTTCACGGGCTCCAACGGGTGAACCGCAGGACGAAGTAGATACGCCAATCTCACTACAGATGATCTGCAACAACCTCGCTGCCGTCGTGTCCGGCAAAAGATCGACGATTAGGCGAAGGTGTTCGCGTTTAGCCAGCAATTCCTCAAGAGTTCCCACTACTTGGAGTTCGCCGCGATTAAGAATTCCAATACGATTACAAACACCTTTCGCATCAACCAGTGAACCGCAGCAAAGAATCACTGTACGCCCCTGAAAAACGAGGTCCTGGATCAATTGAGTCATCTCGCCGCGGCCGGTTTCATCCAAGGCAAGGAAAGGTTCATCGAGCAGCACCAACCGGGTCTTCTGCGCAACGATTCGCTTCATCGCCGCCATCCGTTCCTTCCCGTTTGGGCTGTAAGGAAGCTTCTCCCTGGAAGTCTCCGGCTGAGCTCCTCTGACCAGATCCTTAAAGAAGCCGATTGCCTGAACCAGGAACTGTGAATAAGCATGATTCGGATTCTGGGGAAGATAAGAAACGCGAGCCCTGACGGCTCGCCGCCAAAACGAGCGCCCAAGCACCTTGGCCTTGCCTTCGGACGGAGATAACCATCCAGCGAGGATTCTAGCCGCTGTGGATTTGCCTGAGCCGCTCGGGCCAAGCAAGCCAAACACCTCGCCGGGATAAACCTCGAAACTGACATTTGTAAGAGATCGGACGTACCCGGGGTCAAAATAGCGACTCACACTGCGCATTTCAGCCACGATTTCTCTTGGTTTCACGTCAGCAGAGTTCAGGGTTGGCACTCTAGAGTTCATTCCTTAGTTTGCACTTGGAATATACACCTGCGCGTTGTCCATCCGGTAGATGCCGACAAGATAACCGTTCTCGCGAATTTCGCCCACCCGCAACCGGCCGATTATCGTGATCGGCTGGTCCATGATGGGCTTCACTCCTTCCCCGGCGGGTTGAACACAAACCCACTCATTGATTTTAGGCACTGAGCCAAAGCAGCACATATTTTGGTTGCGCAGCAGCAGAAACTCGATAGTCAGTCCGTTATTGGTTCTTAAGGGGAGGAGAAAGCCGCGAATGGCGACGAACCGGTTGTCGAGCGCCTGCACTGACTCGGGAATCTTCGCGCGGGTGGCCGCAGAGGCAGAGACCGGATCTTTGGCGCCGTCCGCCATTTGCGTAGTAACCTCAAAAGGGAATCCGGAGAGCCTAACAAAATCCAAATCCTCGCACCCGGCCGGAAGGGGAGGTCCCGACAGGGCTGCCAGCTGCGCGGGACTGTAGATGACTTTGGCAGGACTCCCGCCAAAACCGCCATCCCGATTGGTACCCTCATTTTGGCTAACTTGGAACTCGACCATTCGATGCTGGAAAGACGCCGGCTTCGGACGCTTCCGTCTGCCCTGCGTGTTCGAGGGGTTTGTCCCTGCGACCAGGGCTGCGTTGGATGCAATCGTTGAAGCAGGAGCGTTCGACGGCGCCACATCGATTGGCTCCCCTCGAAGATCACCGATTTCCCGCAAGCCTCTGGGGGTGTTTGTCCGAGGCGCGGGGGATGTCAATAACCAGAGTAATGCCAAACCTGATGCTGCGAACAAGCAGAACAGCACGCGAAGTGTAGAGACCCCTGCACACCAGGATTCGCGTGCTGCCGGCTTGCGGTCGCGAGCCAAGCGGACTTCTGCCGTCCTTGAAATCCGCATTGTCATTCTCGCGGCCCTTTGACTTTTTGGGCATCCAAGCTATAGATGCCGACCAATTCCCCGTTCTCTCTCACATCGCCAACGTGAAAAACGCCGCAAACGGTGACTGGCACATCCATGATTGGCTTTACCCCCTTTCCAGGAACTCGAACGTTCACCCACTCCGTAATTTTCGGTGGCATTCCATAACAGCACAGGCTCTGGTTCTTCAGAAGCAGGAATTGCGTAGTGAGCCTCCCGTCGTATTTCATGGGAAGCATAAACCCGCGGACGCTTACCTCTTTCTCGTTCAGCGCTCTTACGTCCTCCGGGATCTGCGTCAGACAGCTCCACGTCGCAGAGCGCATGTCTGACGCCTTATCCACCATTTGGTCGGTCACAAAAAAGTGGAAACCGGAAAGCCTTTGGAAAGTCAGAGAGGAATAGCCGGACTCATCTGCTTTTGGTTGTTGAGCGACTTCGCGGGCATTTGCCGTCGTTGATACAGACCCCAGCCCCCGCGCAGCCCCCATGTCGGAAGGCAAACTTGCCATTAACCTATGCACCCGTTGAGCTTTGACATTTGCCGCCAGTTGTTCCGGCGATATCTGTGGTGGCACGGAAATTACCATCCAAAATAAGGCGGCAACCACCACAGCACTCAAGGCCAGGATTAAGCTGGCGCGTCGAGTAGCCGCAGCCAGTAGCTTGGCCTGACGGAACTCTCTCCTGCTCATTAGCGGCTTGGGCTTCCTCGTAAACAGCCGGCCCAACCAGCCCTTTTGCCTCGATCGAAATGCCTTCGCTCCCCTTTTGTAATCTTTTCGTTTCATCAGAATCTCTCTCAGGAAAGAGGGACCAAGTATTCGGCAACTTCAGTGCGGTAAGCCTTCAAAGCCGGAGCCATCCCCGCCACGGCGCCAAGTGCCACGAGCGCAACGGGCGCCCACAACAAAACCGGCTCGAATTTGAACGGATCGAAGACGATTCCGGTCTGAGCGCGAATGACCGCGGTCACACCCGTGATTATAACTCCGTAAATGGCGAACCCAGCGAGCACGCCCAATGCAGAGATTGAACCCGCCTCCATAATGATCGCGGCGACAACCGTAAGCCGCCTTGCCCCCAAAGTACGCAGGATGGCGATTTCGCGCCCCCGCTCGTTTATTGAATTGTAAATTGATGCGAGAATCGAGGCGGCAGCGACGACGGCAACCAGATAGCAGATCAAAGCCAACACCCGGTCAAACCACTCGAGTTTGTCAAAGAGACCCGCCATGACTTGTCCAATGGGCCATGCGAAGGTTAAGCGGTTACCCTGTTTGTTATACATCATGTCCATTTGGAACCCGGCCAAAGCGCTGCCACCCTTAAGTTTCACGAGAACCGCACTAATGTCTTCGGCGGCATTTGGATCGTGGCCTGTCATCTTCTGGACTCCCTCCAATGGAATCCAAATAACGCGGTCAGCGGGTGTATTGGACGGTTCCAAGAGTCCCACAACTAGATAGGTCTCTGAGTGTTGATTCTTTTCGTCAAAGATCAGGCCGTGATAAGGATGGAACGTGTCGCCGAGCTTGAGGCCAAGTCTGCGAGCAACAAAATTGCCGACCACTGCTTCCCGTAAGGAGGGATCAAAGAACCGCCCCCGGGGTTCGACTTCGAAGCGCTTGCCAGGAGCGTATTGCGATTTAGCAAAGAATTCCGGCGTCGTGCCGACGATGCGATAGCCGCGGTAGTTGTCTCCCACCGCAAGTGGAACAGCCAGTGCCACGTTAGGGTTCTTTTGGATATCAAGATAATCTGACCACGCCAAATTGCCGGGAGACGATTCGAGCTGAAAAATGGCATTGAGCACCAACTGGAGCTTGGAGCCGCGCGCGCCTAGAACCGCGTCAAACCCGGCATTGATACCGGTGAAGGCGGCTCGGGATTGATCCTCAACCGACCAGACTGACATGAGAAGCCCGGCTGCGAGTGCAACGCACACCCCAGTGACGCACGTTGAAAGAGCGTGATGGCGAAGGCTTTTCCAGACGATGGACCAAATCGTCATGCGGGTACCTCCCTTGGCGAAGTCTGATTGATTTGGCTGAATTGCTGAACGTGCTCGAACTGCGAGAGCGCCTCACGATCGTGACTCACAAGGAGCAAGGCGGCATTGTTTTCATGGCATGTTTGCCTGATTAATGCGAGGGCACTTCGGCCGCTCCGTTGGTCCAGGTTACCGGTCGGTTCGTCCGCCAACACCAGCTTGGGACGATTAGCCAATGCTCGAGCTACCGCAACTCGCTGTTGCTGACCTGTGGAGAGCTGCCGTGGGTAGTGCTGCAGCCTGTCGGCCAAACCAACGCGGTTCAAGAGGGCCTCGGCAAAACCGCGGTTAACACCTCGACCAAAGGACATCGCCAGCAGCACGTTCTCGAGGCAGGTGTAACCTTGAAGCAGGTTAAAACTCTGGAAAATATAGCCGATTGTGCTCGCTCGGAGGCGATCCCGCTGTGACTCTTTAAGCTCCGACATTTCCTGGCCTGCGAGCAGGATGCTTCCCGTGTCGGGCTTCAGAATGCCGGCAATTAGTTGGAGAAATGTCGTTTTACCTGAGCCGCTTTCTCCCTGCAAAGCGACTTGCGCCTTCGCTGCCAGGCTGAAGTATTTCACATCGATAATCGACTGTTTGTCGCCTTCGGGCCCGACAAACGCCTTTTTGAGCCGGGAGATTTCGAGTAGTGGCATAAGGTATCACCGAACGGGCACTGCGTTCCGGTTCGTCGCCTGGTTTAAACCGTTTATCCACTCCGTAATGGCTTGGGGATTCGGTGAGATCGCCTTGAGCCGCTCGAGTAATGCCAAAGCCTTGCCAGGATGATCCGCCTGTTCCTCCAATTTGGCCAACGCGGCCAGGAGTTGTTCGGTTACAAATTTGTTCTGCTCCTTCTGCTCTTCCGTCGCCGTTTGAAGATTGCTCAGACCCGCCTCCCAAAGATTGCGGGCGCGGACAGGATCGTTTTTGGATTCAGAATAAAGCCGCCCCAGATCGAATAGGAGCTGCGGATTGCCAGGGTTTTCTCTTAACCCCTCCCGAAGGAAATCTTCGGCTTCGTCCGTCTTGCCCATGCGCCGCAGCCAATACGCCGTGACTGAGTAGGTCTCGACCCGCTTGGGATCGAGATCGGAAGACAATTTCATCCACGGTAGAATCTCCCGGACCTCTGCCTCTTTTTGTTCGCCGTTCGCGCCTCCCTCAGTCAGGTGTGTGTGAACCGATGGGAAAAACTGCCGACCGAAGCGGTCGATCCAGTTGCGCGAGGGGCCCAGAAAGGTGGTCTCATCGCCCGTGTTCTTGCCACGCATCGCACCCGAATCCTCCGCAATGTGCGGGGTTTTGTATGACTGGAGATTGTCGTAAATGCTCGGGTAGAAGCCACTGTGGAAATAAGAATCGGCCTTGACGAAAAAATGATTAGCAAACAAGCGCCGGGCGTCCCCCATCGCCACTGCCATAAGGTTTCCGGATTCGGCGCGGTTACCTCGCCAGTTTTGAAACCAGGTTGTCAGATCCGTGGCTAAACAGAAACAGATTGTAAGCAGTAGGAGCAAAGAATATTGCGCCGTGTGTGTTTTGCGCGCGGCTAGTGGTCTACCCAAAGTTATCGGGTTCCGGTCTGTCATAGCAGTCTCAGGTGAGGGCTTTGCGACGGAACAAAAGACATGCGGCCAGAAGAAAAAAACCGGCGTAAGCCGAGGCATAGGCTATCGCTTTTAGGCACACCAACCACCTCACCGGCGGCCAGTCATGAACGACCAGGTCGCGCAGATCAAAAAACTCCAGGTGCGGAATGGTGAAGAAAAGCGCCTCCAAGGCGCTGCTGGCCGGTTGAGGAACTTGCATGGCCACTTTGTCCAAATGTCTTCCCAACAGGAGAATGAACGTGACGACAACAAAGCATATTGTCGTGTTGGCGGATGCTGCACTGAAGACTAACGAGCCGACCAATGCCATCGACACGACGACGCCCAACATGATCCAATGCAAGGTCATGGCTTGAAAGTAATTTGCCAACGGCCATTGATGCTCCTTGGACATTGCTGCCACGCCAAAGAAAAGGTAGAAAACCAACAGCGTGATAGCGCAAGCAAGCCAGCACCCCAGAAACTTGCCCAGAATCACTTGAGTCCGGGTGACTGGTTTTGCGAGCAGCGGAAAGATGGTGCGGCTCTCACGTTCCATCGGAATCTGGCGTGCAGTCGTGGTAATGGCGATGACCAATGAGCAAATCCAAATGAGGAGCAGGCACATTTCCTTCAGATAGCGAACGATGTGGTCATCGTGAAACAGATTGACCGAACCCATGACCAGCGTGATGAGCGCCGTCAGTACAAACAGGACATAAAAGTCTTTGCGACGATAGAGGTCCTTGATGACGATGCCGGCTATGGTGAGAGTTGTGCTCATGATGGGAGATGAGTAGGCTTAGACGGTGAATAACCAACTACCTTGAGAAAAAGCTGCTCCAGGCTGAGTCGATATTGCTCGGCCAAATCGCTGACCCTGCCCTCCAACTTGAGCCGGCCCTGGTCGAGGATGGCCACACGATCGCAGACAGTCTCCACTTCGCCCAACTCGTGCGATGAAAAGAATACCGTTTTGCCTTCGGTTTTGAGTCTTTGGATGATTTCGCGGACCTTCATCCGGCCAATTGGGTCCAGACCACTGGTTGGCTCGTCCAGGATGAGAAGGTCTGGATCGTTAATCAGTGCCTGGGCCAGTCCAACCCGCTGCTGCATTCCCTTGGAATAGGTCTTGATTTGGCGCTTTCTGGCGTGTTCCAGCTCCACAAGTTTCAAAACCTGGTCAATGCGCCGCTCGGTCTCGGCCCTGGGGATTTTGAAGATGCGCGCGTAGAATCGTAACAGCTCCTCGGCGCTTAAAAATTTGTAATAGTAGGTGAGCTCAGGCAGATAGCCGATGCGTTGGCGTGCTATAGGCTCACGAACCGTGGTGCCAAAGAGGTAAGCATCTCCGCTTGTCGCATTGATAAAGCCCAGGAGCACATTCATGGTCGTGGTCTTGCCCGCCCCGTTCGGACCGAGGAACCCGAAGACCTCCCCCTGGTTCACTGAGAGGTTGAGACCATCGACGGTTCGTTTGGCAGAGGAGCGCGAGCCACTAGTGTTCGTGCGATAATCCACGCAAAGGTTTTCGATTCGGAGAATCGACTCGGCGGAGGGTGTGATGTCCGGGTTGGTCGCCTGGCTTGGGGTTGGCAACCCGCAATCCTGGGATAATGCCGCGTTCATTCGGTTAGATCCATTCCGAGCCTCGATTCAGAAAACGTAGGTCAGGCCGCCGAAGAAGCCTAGCCGTTGGCCATATTGAGCCGCGTTGACACCCACCCCCGCTCCGTCACGAAGCTGGTAGATGTTGTCAGTGATATTCACGACATCCAACCTGGCTTTGAGGCGCTCTTTGCCATGGAACTTGAATCCTTCCTCGACGCCGAGACTCACCGAAAAGTAAGACGGAACCGTGGAATCATTGGGAGTGTCAACGGTCGTTCTCAAGCCGCTGCCGTACAGCGCATCGACATAGACGCGTGTGCTGCCGTCGGAGCGTTTCCAGAGGTAGGACGCCCCGAAGGAACCGGTGACGCGCTGATCGTGGTCGAGATGGATCCAATGATTCTGCACGTAAGCAATGTCCGTCGGGTTGAACAGAAACTGGGATGAAACCCAGTCTTCTCCTTTCGCC